>Ga0164243_10000146_pt1 | contig 176341 bp, 160 predicted proteins | sample OricompcompostOP_FD_108781 | JGI IMG/M metagenome (GOLD analysis project Ga0164243, IMG submission 108781) | Organic Plus compost microbial communities from Emeryville, California, USA - Original compost - Organic plus compost (OP) | ecosystem: Engineered > Solid waste > Mixed feedstock >...
CGAGGTAGCCGCCCAGGCTCGCTCCACCGGCCTGCTGGTAGGAGCCGCGGTCGCTCATCTCGACGAGGAGGGGTGCGTCGGCGGCGCTGATGAGGCGGCGGGCGCGTTCGCGGTCTTCGGTGAGGTCGGTGAGCTGCCGGTCGGTGCAGCCGGTGTAGTCGGCGCGGGTCAACCGGGCCTGCTTGGCGACCGCGGCGGTGATCAGGGCTTGGAGTGCGATCGGATCATCGGGCAGCACCATTGTGCTGGTGTCGTCGATGCTGGTCGTCATCGCGTGGTCACCTCCCCCGAAGTGCTGTGCCCTGTCTTACTAGTTCAACGATGATGTGATGTGTTCTGTTCCCATATCGCTAAAATGTTCGAACTATTTTCTTGGTTTCAGAGTACGACCGACCTCCGACATCCTTACGGCGCTCGTCGTTCTTTGCGGCGGATGGTCCGAATTCCGCGCGCCGACCGGCCGAGAAGCACCGCAGTTGCAGGTGCAGGATGCTGGAGAAATGGTCGTCGGGCTCAGTCTGCCGGCCGGGAGTGCGTCGAGTGTGATCGGATCATCGGGCAGCACCATTGTGCTGGTGTCGTCGATGCTGCTCGTCATCGCGTGGTCACCTCCCCCGAAGTGCTGTGCCGACTATCTCGTTGTGCATTCGCTGCTGCATTTCGGTCTGCGGAGTTTCCTGCTCTCACCTGGTGAAACAGCCCGATCTGATGTTCTTGAGTTCAGAGTACGACTGCCCTACGACATTCGAGACGGACTCCGCCGAGTGAGATCGAAGCCCCCTTCATGCCATCTGAACGGAACACGTACTTCGCAATCGGTGGGACGTCCGCCGGCAGCGGCGAGTGGACTGACTGACGCGGGGTTCCGGTCCGGGCGAGAACCCGGACCGGAACCCGAAGCGGCTCACTGATCCTCGTGATACATCCGGTCGAGCAGAGCCCGGATCCCGGCGGCCTCGGTGTGGTCGCCGCCGCGCAGCCGGATGGTGCCGGACTCGCAGATCCGGGTCCGCATTCCGTGCGGTCGCGGCCTTCGCCTCGGGCGCGGTTCGGCGGTGGCCCGCGGCGGAAGCGCGGCTTCGAGCCGCTCCCGGCTGATTCCGGCCCGGCGGGCGGCCACCAGCACCCAGTGGGCGCACTGTCCGCAACCGCAGCGCTTGTCGCCTGCGGCCCGGTGCGCAGCGGTACGGGCCTCGACCATCGCCACCGCCAGCTGAACTCGTCGATCGGTCATCCTGATCTCCCATCTCCTGTGGATACACCTCTCCTGCGAGGTGTCGTCCGGGAGTGAGATCAGTCAGCGATCGGGCAGCGCGGATTCCTTTCGATGGTGTGCGACGGGGTTGTCGGAAACCCCGTCGGCAACGTTACAGATGCTATCGGGCGGCCGCGAGGCGTTCCCGGCGCAGCTGCTCGACCTCGGGCAGATCGAGCGGGGCCAGCGCGGTGCCGGTGGCCTGCTGCAGCAGATGGTCCGCCAGCTCCGGATTCCGGGCCAGAAGCGGACCGTGCATGTAGGTGCCGATCACGCTGCCCTGCACCACCCCCTCGACGCGGTCGGAGGTGCCGTTGCCGACGCCGTGCCGGACGCTGCCGAGCGGCCGGGCCGAGGCGCCGAGAGCGGTGATGCCGCGGTGATTCTCGAAGCCGGACAGCGGCTGCGTCAACGCCTCCAGCAGCGGCGCGGTCACCAGTTCGCCGATGGAGCGTTCGGGGCCCGGGGAGGTGGTGACGTCGAACATGCCGATGCCGTCGACGCGTTCGCCGGCCGCGGTCTCGTACCAGTGGCCCAGGACCTGGATGGCCGCGCAGATGGCCAGCACCGGGCGGCCGCGTTCGGCGGCCCGCTGCATCCCCGGGTGCTCGGACAGATGCCGGGTGGCCAGCCGCTGGGCGAAGTCCTCCGCGCCGCCGAGCGTGTAGACGTCGAGCGAGTCGGGGACCTCGTCGTCGAGGGTGATGGAGACGATCTCGGCGTCGATGCCGCGCATCCGGGCGCGCTGCCGCAGCACCAGGGCGTTGCCGCCGTCGCCGTAGGTGCCCATCACATCGGGCAGCACCAGGCCGATACGGAGAGTCGATTCGCTCATCGGCGGGGCTCCTGCGTCTCCGGGGCGGCCGCCGGATCGAGCGGCTGCGCGCCGGCGCGTTCGAGTGCGGTGTTCAGGTCACGGAAGGCGGTGTAGTTGGCCAGCACCTCCACCCGCCCGGGCGGGCAGGATTCGATCGCGGCGAGCGGATCGGCGACGGTGGTGTGCTCGGCGCCCGCGTACAGTAGCCGCACCCCCAGATCGGCGGCCCGCTCGCCCGACGAGATCACGTGCATCGTCTCGAAGGCCTCGAAGCGCACATCCCACAGCCAGGACAGATCCTCGCCGTCGGGCACCTGCCCGTTCACCGCGATCACCAGTGAGTCGGCGTCCTGATCGATCATCGACAGCGCCTCCTGCCAGCCCGCCGGATTCTTCGCCAGCAGCGTGCGGATCCGATGCTCGCCGAGCTGGTGGCTGCCGTAGCGGCCGGCCACCTCGCCGACGGTCCCCACCGCGGCGACCGCGGCCGCCGGGTCGGCGCCCATCGCCACCGCCGCGGCCACCGCCTGGGTGGCGTTGCCGCGGTTCGCGCGGCCGGGCACCGCCAGGGTGAGCCGGGCCCGGAAACCGCCGGGGCCGTAGATGTTCTCGTCGTCGAACCACCACTGCGGGGCCGGTCGCCGGAAGCCCTCGTCGCCGGTCGAATACCAGTCCTCGCCGCGACGGACGATCGGTTCACCCGAGCGCGGGCAGCTCACCGAGTCGCCCACCCAGCCGCTGCCGGCCGCCACCCAGACCACCTCGCGGGCACCGAACGCCGCGGAGGTCACCAGCACGTCGTCGCAGTTGGCGATCACCACCGTCTCCGGGTGTGCCTCGATGCCGGCGCGCAGCCGGCGCTCGATCGCATTGATCTCCCCGACCCGGTCCAGCTGATCGCGCGACAGGTTCAGCAGCACCAGTGCCTCCGGGGAGGTCGCATCGGCCACATGCGGGACATGCAGCTCGTCCACTTCGAGTGCGGCGATCGGGGCGCTCCGGGCCAGCGACAGCGCCGCGATGATGCCGGCATCCATATTGGCGCCGTCGGCCTGCGTGCACACCTCGCCGAGGTCGGCGAGAGCCGCCGCCGCCATCCGGGTGGTGGTGGACTTGCCGTTGGTTCCGGTCACCAGCACGGTGCGCTTGCCGTCGGCCAGCCGAGCCATGATCGACGGGTCGATCTTGGCGGCCACCAGTCCGCCGATCATCGATCCCTTGCCGCGGCCGGCGGCTCGGGAAGCCCAGCGTGCAGCCGTTGCGGCGGCCAGTGCGGTGCGGGTTCGGAGAGGCAGAGGCATGCCAGTGAGTCTGTCATATGAAACGTGACACCGGCTGATGGTAACGTCGGCCCCTGTGAGCCGCGCTACCACTGTGAACCTGTCCCTGCCTGATCGTCTGCAGCGGCGGGTGTTCCGCGCCGCCGGACTGCTTCCGCCGCCCGTGCTGCGGGCCGCCGGGAAGCTCGGCCCGGTGAACTCCGACGGCGAGCGGCTGGCAGCGGAGATGCTGCCCGTCACCGTGGCCACCGCCAGGGTGCCCGGCATGGCGCTGCACGACGGTCCGCCGCCGGTGGCGCGCAAACGCATGGACGTCACCGCGGCCGCCATGGCCCAGACCTTCCCGCCGTTCGCCGTGGAAGAGGATCTGACGATCGACGTGGCCGGCGGCACCATCGGCGCCACTCGGTACCGGGCCCAGGACGGCCCCTCGCGAGGGCTCGTCGTCTTCTATCACGGCGGCGGCTTCGTGCTCGGCAGTCGTGCCAGCCACGACTCGGCGGTGCGTGCACTGGCCGTGGCCTCCGGTGCCGACGTGCTGTCGGTGGACTACCGGCTGGCTCCGGAGTTCCCGTTCCCGACGCCGGTCGACGATGCGCTCGCCGCCTGGCGGTTCGCGGTGGACAAGGCGTCCGGATGGGGGCTCGACCGGCACCGGATCGCCGTCGCGGGCGACTCGGCCGGCGGGAATCTGAGTGCCGTGGTCAGTCAGCTGGTGCGCGGTGAGGATGTGACCCCGTGCCTGCAGTTGCTGATCTATCCGGTGACCGACCTGGGCGGCGAGTCGGCCTCCCGCGCCGAGTTCGCCGAGGGCTTCTTCCTCACCCAGGAGGGCATGGACTACTTCACCGACCACTACATCGAGGACCGCGCCTCGCTCACCGACCCGCGGGTCTCGCCGATGCTCACCGAGGACCTCTCGGGTCTGCCGCCGGCCTACGTGGTGGTGGCCGGCTTCGATCCGCTCCGCGACGAGGGCATCGCCTACGCCGAGAAGCTGCGGGCCGCCGGAGTGCCGGTGACCCTGCGGCGGGCGGGAAACCTGATCCACGGCTTCATCAACATGACCCTGATCAGCCCCAGCGCCCGGGAAGAGGTCGCCCGGATGGGTGCGGCGATCGTCGAGGCCATGCCGGTCGAGTGACCGCCCGACTCGAGTGACAGGCTAACCTGGGTGCCATGGCGATCGAGCCCGAGACGAAGGACTGGACCTGGGTGCTCGAGCGTCCGTGCGCCGACTGCGGTTTCGATGCCGCGACGGTCGTCTTCGACGAGATCCCGGCGGCGTTGCGCGCCAACAGTCGTCGATGGCAGCGTGTGCTCGCCGACGGCGGTGAGACGCTCACCCGGCGGCCCGACGAGGCGACCTGGTCACCACTCGAGTACGCCGCGCATGTGCGCGACGTCTTCCGGATCATCCTCTCGCGCGTCGAGTTGATGCTGGTGATCGACGATCCACAGGTGCTCGACTGGAGCCAGGATGCGACACAGGTCGAGCAGCGGTACAACGCACAGTCCCCGGCGACGGTGTCCAGGGAACTCGGGGCCGCCGGCGAGGCGCTCGCCGTCGCGCTCGAACTCGTGTCACCGGGGCAGCGTTCGCGCCCCGGCCGGCGCAGCGACGGCGCCGCCTTCACGGTCGAGTCGATCGCGAAGTACTGCCTGCACGATGTGACGCACCACGCCTGGGACGTCGCCGCGCACTGACGCGCCCGCCCGAGCAGGATCGCCCCCGACCGACAACGCGGCCCGGCACCGTCGGGTACCGGGCCGCGACTGCGCGACTGCGACTGATCAGAGCAGTTCGAGGATGGTGGCATTGGCCATGCCGCCGGCCTCGCACATGGTCTGCAGGCCGTAGCGGATGCCGTTGTCGCGCATGTGGTGCACCAGACGGGTCATCAGGATGGCGCCGGAGCCGCCGAGCGGGTGTCCCACGGCGATCGCGCCGCCGAGCGGGTTCATCTTCTCGATCGGGGCCCCGGTCTCGGTCTGCCAGGCCAGCGGCACCGGTGCGAAGGCCTCGTTCACCTCGAAGGCGCCGATGTCGTCGATCTTCAGGCCGGACTTGCGCAGGGCCAGCGCGGTGGCCGGGATCGGGCCGGTCAGCATGATCACCGGATCGTCGCCGGCCACCACCGCGGTGTGGATTCGGGCCATCGGCGACCAACCGTTCTGCTCGGCGATCTCGCTGGTGGTGATCAGCAGCGCGCCCGCGCCGTCGGAGATCTGCGAGGCGTTACCGGCGTGGATCACGCCGTCTTCCTTGAAGGCAGGCTTGAGCTTGGCGAGGCTCTCGGCGCTCGAGCCGCGGCGGATGCCCTCGTCGACCTCGAGGCCCGCGATCGGGGCGATCTGCTTTGTGAACGCTCCGGCATCGGTGGCCTGGGCGGCCAGCTCGTGCGAACGGGCCGAGTACTCGTCGAGGAAGGTGCGCGAGAAGCCCCACCGTTCGGCGACCATCTCGGCGCCGAGCCCCTGGTTGAAGCCGTCCACACCGAACCGCTCGAGCACGCTCGGCGGGTTGGCGTCACCGCCCTGCGAGGCGGCGCCCATCGGAACGCGGGTCATCGACTCCACACCGCCGGCGACGATGATGTCCGCCTGGCCGGAGATGACGGTGGCCGCGGCCACCGACACGGCCTGCTGGCTCGAGCCGCAGGCCCGGTTCATGGTGACCGAGGGGACGCTGGTGGGCCAGCCGGCGGCGAGGACGCCGGTGCGGCCGACGTTGATGGCCTGCTCGCCCACATTGCTCACGCAACCCCAGTGCACGTCTTCGACGATGCTCGGGTCGAAGCCGGTGCGCTCGGCCAGCGCCTTGAGGACGTGGCCGGACAGGTCGGCGGGGTGGGTCTCGGCCAGGGAGCCGTTGCGCTTGCCGATCGGGCTGCGGACGGCGTCGACGATGACTGCATCGCGCATGATTCATACCTCATATATGTAGGGACTGTGACGATGCGATCATGCCTCGCCGAACAAGCAATCGGTAGGGCTATCTGTGGCCGGCAGGGGTCTTTGTGAGCTAGATCTCGGTGCGGTGGCGGGCCGCAGAGACGGCTGTAGCCCGGATTCCGGCGGTACCGGGATCCGGGCTACAGGATCGTGTGACGCCGAATCAGGCGATCACAGAGGGGCGGTCACGGAGCGTAGGTGCGGGCGCCTTCGGCGGCCTCTTCGACCTCGGCCTCACCGGTCACCCGGTGCGCCCGGTTCACCGCGGAGACCACGGCCCGCAGGCTGGCGACGGTGATCGACGACGCGATACCCACACCCCAGACGGTTTCGCCGTTCACCTCGGCCTCGACGTAGCTCGCGGCGCTGGCGTCGCCGCCGGCGGTCAGGGCGTGCTCGCTGTAGTCGAGGACCCGGACGTCGTAGCCGATGGTGCTCAGCGCGTCGACGAAGGCGGCCAACGGGCCGTTGCCGGAGCCGCTGATCTCCTTCTCCACCCCGTTCACCTTCACGGTGGCGGTGACGGCATCCTCGCCGCTGTCCTCCTCGGCGGCGTCCACCCGCTGCTTGATGCGTTCGATCGGGGTGGTCGGCAGCAGGTACTCCTGCGAGAAGACGTCCCACATCTCCTTCGGGTTGACCTCGCCGCCCTCGCCGTCGGTGATCTTCTGGATCTCCCGGGAGAACTCGATCTGCAGCCGCCGCGGCAGCTCCATGCCGTGGTCGGCCTTCATGATGTAGGCCACGCCGCCCTTCCCGGACTGGCTGTTGACCCGGATGACCGCCTCGTAGTTGCGGCCCACATCGTGCGGGTCGATGGGCAGGTAGGGGACCTGCCACAGGATGTCGTCGACGTCCTTGTCCTGCTCGTCGGCGTCGATCTTCATCTGGTCCAGGCCCTTGTTGATGGCGTCCTGGTGGCTGCCGGAGAAGGCGGTGAACACCAGGTCGCCGCCGTAGGGGTGGCGCTCGGGGACGTTCAGCTGGTTGCAGTACTCCACCGTGCGACGGATCTCGTCGATGTCGGAGAAGTTGATCTGCGGGTCCACGCCGCGGGAGAACATGTTCATGCCCAGGGTCACCAGGCAGACGTTTCCGGTGCGTTCGCCGTTGCCGAACAGGCAGCCCTCGATGCGGTCGGCGCCGGCCATGTAGCCCAGCTCGGCGGCCGCCACACCCTCACCGCGGTCGTTGTGCGGGTGCAGGCTCAGGATGATCGAGTCGCGGCGCGCCAGGTTGCGGCTCATCCACTCGATGGAGTCGGCGTAGACATTGGGGGTGGCCATCTCCACGGTGGCCGGCAGGTTGATGATCAGCGGCTTCTCCGGGGTGGGCGCGATGATCTCGGAGACCGCATCGCACACCTCCTTGGCGTAGCTCAGCTCGGTGCCGGTGTACGACTCCGGGGAGTACTCGTAGCGCCAGTTGGTGTCGGGGTAGTTCTTTTCGGTCTCCAGACACAGGCGGGCCGCGTCGGTGGCGATGGTGGTGATCGCCTCCGTGTCGGCACGGAAGACCACCCGGCGCTGCAGGATCGACGTCGAGTTGTAGAAGTGCACGATCACGTTCGGTGCGCCGTTGCACGCCTCGTAGGTGCGGGTGATCAGCTCCGGGCGGGCCTGGGTCAGGACCTGGATGGTGACGTCCTCGGGGATGGCGCCGTCGTCGATGATCTCGCGGACGAAGTCGAAGTCGGTCTGGCTGGCGGACGGGAAGCCCACCTCGATCTCCTTGTAGCCCATCCGGACCAGCAGATCGAACATCCGGCGCTTGCGGGCCGGGCTCATCGGGTCGATCAGGGCCTGGTTGCCGTCGCGCAGATCCACCGCGCACCACAGCGGGGCGCGCTCGATGACCGCGTCCGGCCAGGTGCGGTCCGGCAGGCTGATCTTCTCCACCTCGTCGGCGAAGCTGCGGTAGCGGTGCACCGGCATCGCCGAGTTGTGCTGCGGATTCCAGGAGGGCTGGTCGGCGGGAATGGGGCCCGCGGGGGTCACGATACGGCTCGGGCCGGAAGTGAAAGCGTCTGCTGCTGCCATGACAGGTCAATCTCCTACAGAGTGAGAAATCTGGGGTTGACCGGCGCGTCACAAGGCCCGCGACGGAGGGCCGGTCGGATCAGACCCCGCCGCGGCAACCGAGAAGGAGCGCACGCTGCATGGTGGCGATGTTACTCCTGGCCGGTCGGCTCGGCAAAGCGGAGGGCGGCACATTCACTCGGACAGAGGAAGTCCCCAGCGGCCGGTGTATGCGATCTCGTTGAGCGGCAGGCGTTCTCGCGGCCAGGCGTCGCGTTCGACGATCTCCTCGGGGAGAGCCGACGGATCGGCGGCCAGCCGGCCCAGGGCCAGAATCACCATCGGCCGCTTGTCCTCGGGGATGCCGAAGGCCTCCCGGGCGGCGGCCTTGCTGAAGCCGGCCATCGGATGCGGATTGAAGCCCAGGGCCTGCGCCTGGATGCTCATCTGTCCCAGCGCCAGCCCGAGGTCGACGGCGCCGTACTCGTGCAGGTTCTCGTCGTCCGGGTCGTTGCTGGTGCACAGCAGGACGAAGGCCGCCGCGTTGCCGGCCCAGCTCTTGTTTCCCCGGTTGAGGGTGTCGAAGAGCGCGCCGAAGGTCTCGTCCCCGCGGCGCCCGACCACGAAGCGGACCGGCTGGATGCGGCCCCAGGTGGCCGCCCAGCGCCCGGCTTCGAGAACGGTCAGCAGATCCTCGTCGTCGATGCCGGCCTGCCCGTCGTAGCCGCGGGCGCTCCACCGACCCGCGATCAGCTCGTTCAGGTCGGTACCGGTGGTCACGTTCTCCATGGCTACCGAGGGTAGGCGGTACCCGGCGGGTGCGGCTGCGCGGGCGGCTCAGGCGCCGACGGCGTAGCCGGTCTGCTCGATCCGCCAGCGGGTGAGCCGCGGCACCACCCAGAACGAGTAGATGCCCAGCGTCACCACGATGAGCAGCAGCCACAGGCACCAGCGGCCGAACAGTCCCCAGGCCGAACCGTAGAACTGAAGCTGCCGGCCGTGCAGGTAGGTGTGCTTGGCGCGCCAGCGCTCCTTCAGAACCAGGGCGAACGGGTAGCAGATCCCCAGGGTGCAGACCGTGATCAGCAGTCCGAGGAGTTGCGTGCCGACCCAGGTGGCCGCTCCGCCGTCGAACCGGTAGAGCTGACCGGAGGGCGGAACGACGACGGCGACGCCGTCCATGCCCGGTGCGGGCTGGGCCGGTGCCGCCTGCGGCGGAAAGGGAGATCCAGATGTCATGCACCACAACCTAGATGCGTGCTCGGACATCGCGCAGTCGGCTGGTCGAGCGACTGTCGGCGGTTCGGGGCCGGCGGTTCAGGGCAGGCGGTTCAGCGCGATCGCGACCACGGCGGCCAGCACGACCAGCACCCCGCCGCTGACCCCGGCGGCCACGTGCAGGCCGTCGACCCAGGCGCTGCGCGCGGCCTCGGCCAGGGCCTGCCCGGCCGGTCCGGCATCGCCGGCCCGGTGCAGGGTCTCGCCGAGAGAGTGGCCGAAGCCGCGGCCGTGGTCACCGGCGAGGAAGACCGCGGTGGCGACCGAGCCCAGCACCGCGAGCCCCATCGCCGTGCCCAACTCGAAGCAGGTCTCCGAGGTGCCGGCCGCGGCCCCGGACTGCTCGGGTGGTGCAGCAGCGACCACCACGTCGCTCACCAGGGCGAACTGCACGCCGTAGCCGATACCGGCCAGTGCCGTGGTCGCCAGGAAGGCGGCGATCGGCGTGCCGGGGCTCAGGAACAGGAAGCCGAGATTGCCGAGCCCGGCCAGCAGCACCGCCGCAGCCAGCGCGGTGCGCACGCCGAGCAGACGTTTGACCCGGTCGGCGCCCACCGAGAAGACGGCGACGGTCACCGCCATCGGCAGCCCTGCGAGGGCGGCGGCCAGCACGTCGTGTCCGAGCACCGACTGCAGATAGACATTGCCCAGGTAGGCCATGCCGCCCTGGGCGAACATGCCGAAGAACGCGGCGGCCACCGCCGCCGAGAAGGCGGGATTGCCGAAGAGCGAGAGCTTGAGCAGCGGGTCGTCCACCCGGCGCTCCCAGCCGAGGAAGACCGCCAGCATCACCAGACCGAAGATGCCTACGCCCAGCCGGGTCGGTGAGAAGCCCTCGGCGGCGAGCGTTTTCACCGCGTAGACGGCCGGCAGGATGCCCAGCAGGGAGAACACGACGCCGGCGACGTCGAAGCGATGGGTGGTGGCCGCGCGGAATTCGGGAAGCAGAACCGGTCCGGCCAGGAAGAGGACGGCCAGCACCGGCAGGTTGATCAGGAAGACCGAGCCCCACCAGAAGTGGTGTAGCAGCACGCCGCCGATCACCGGCCCCACGGCGGCCCCGCCGGCGAAGGCGGCCGTCCACACCCCGATGGCCCGCCCGCGCTCGCCCGGGTCCGGGAACATGTTGGCGATCAGTGAGAGCGACGACGGAAGCAGCGTGGCCCCGCCGACACCCATCAGAGCCCGCGCCGCGATCAGGAAACCGGCGCTCGGTGCGAAGACCGCGAGCACCGACGCCACTCCGAAGACGGCGGCGCCTGCCAGCAGTATGCGGCGCCGCCCGATGCGGTCGCCCACATTGCCCATGGTGATCAGCAGGCCGGCGATCAGGAATCCGTAGATGTCGAGCACCCACAGTTCGGCGGTGGCCGACGGCTCCAGTGCCTCTGTGATGGTCGGCATCGCCAGATAAAGGACCGAGAAGTCCATCGAGACCAGGATCACCGGCAGGGTCAGCACCGCCAGACCCCACCGGGGGTGTCCCCGGCGGACCAGTGCGGTCATCGGCACTCCTGACAGGGCGGCCCGGGCGCCCCGCCCGGCGGTGCCGGATCAGATCGCGTACGGGAAGACGGCGAGCATGTAGGCGCCGAACCAGGCGCTGAGCGCCACGATAGGCGCCAGCACGCCGGCCGCGGTAGCGGGCCTGGCCCGGGCCAGCAGCGCGGCGAACGGGATCAGCAGGACGAAGGCGGGCAGCAGCAGCCGCGGCCGGCTGTGCATCAGCCCGCTCGAGAGCAGTACCGAGGCGGTCACCAGCAGGCCGTACACCAGCACCGGCCACGGCAGTCGTGCGGTGATCGACCAGATCACCAGGCCCAGACAGCCGAGCATCACCAGGGCCGTGGCCACCGACGCGAAGTCCGGTGCCGCGGTGAGGGAGTCGTAGACGAACTTGCCGCCGGCCGCGCCGAAGTCGACGGTGGTGTCCCAGCCGTCGGTCTGCACGGTGAACCAGCCGGTGAGCGAGCCGGTCTGGGCGGCCACGAAGAACAGGTACCCGAGATAGCCGAGCGGGGCCATCACCACGGCGGCCCAGGCGGGCGGCCCGCGGCGCCAGTCGGCCGCGGCGGCGATCATCACCACCACGATCACCGCGATACCGGTCGGGCGGACCGTGCCGATCAGCAGGGCGGCGGTGCCGGCCAGCAGCCATCGGCGCTCGAGGACGCCGACCAGCGCCCACGCGGCGAGCGCACAGAACAGGGCTTCCGTGTAGGCCATGTTCAGCACCACGGACATGGGGGTGGCGGCGAAGAGCACCACCAGGATCAGTCCGGTGCGCCCCGGGTCGGGGCGCCCGGCGCCGGCTCCGTCCGGCAGCAGTTCGGCGGTGCGCGCACCGAGCCGGGCCACCCCGGCCGCGGCGGCGCAGCCCGCGATCACGTTGACGATCATGGCGGCGGCGAAGACGCTCACCCCGGGCACCACCGCCACCGCGCCCACCACCTCCGGGAAGCCGGGGAAGAAGGCGTACGCCGTCACATCCGAGTGCACGCCCTGCGCGTCGGCCAGCGTCGCCGGCACATCGCGGTAGCCGTGCTCGGCGATCGCGAGCATCCATTCGCCGTCCCATTTGCTCAGCAGCGAGCGCAGTGAGACGTCGTGCACGGCGCCGAAGATCGCCAGCACCGCCAGCCCCACCGTCCGGACGGCCAGGTACACCGGTACGGCGACGGCCGCCGAGGCGAGGCCGCCGGCGGTGACGGCGCCGCGCAGCGGGGAGGTCCGGATGGTGGTCATCGGGGTCCGATGGTAGCCAGCCGCAGGTGCCGCGGCGGAGGCGTGGTTCGGGTCCGGGCGGGCCGCCCGGTAGAGTCGTCCCGGAAGTCAGCACGTGAGAAGCACGAGTACAGGAAGGCCCCGACGTGGCATTGGTGGTCCAGAAGTACGGTGGCTCGTCGGTGTCGGACGCCGAACGGATCCGGCGTGTCGCCGAGCGCATCGTGGAGACCAAACGAGCAGGTAACGACGTCGTCGTCGTCGCCCCGGCGATGGGTGACACCACCGACGAACTGCTCGACCTCGCGGAGCGGGTGAACCCGGATCCGCCGCAGCGTGAGATGGACATGCTGCTGACCTCCGGTGAGCGCATCTCCAATGCGCTGCTGGCGATGGCCATCTCGTCGCTCGGCGAGGACGCGCAGAGCTTCACCGGCTCGCAGGCCGGTGTGATCACCACCTCGAGCCACGGCAAGGCCAAGATCATCGACGTCACCCCGGGCCGCGTGCGCAGCGCCCTCGACGAGGGCAAAGTGGTGCTGGTCGCCGGTTTCCAGGGTGTCTCCCAGGACACCAAGGACGTGACCACCCTCGGCCGCGGCGGCAGCGACACCACCGCCGTGGCGCTGGCAGCGGCCCTGGAGGCGGACGTCTGCGAGATCTACACCGACGTCGACGGTATCTACACCGCCGACCCGCGCATCGTGCCGAACGCCCGTCACCTCGATCAGATCTCCTTCGAGGAGATGCTGGAGATGGCGGCGTGCGGTGCCAAAGTGCTCATGCTGCGCTGCGTGGAATACGCACGCGCCTACAACGTTCCCGTACACGTGCGCTCGTCGTACTCGACCAACTCCGGAACGATGGTGTCCGGATCGATGGAGGACATCCCCGTGGAAGAAGCGATTCTCACCGGTGTGGCACACGACCGCAGCGAAGCCCAGGTCACCGTCTTCGGTATCGAGGACAAGCCCGGCTACGCTGCGAAGGTCTTCCGGGCCGCCGCCGACGCCGAGATCAACATCGACATGGTCCTGCAGAACATCTCCACCGTGGAGACCGGCAAGACCGACATCACCTTCACCCTGCCGAAGGAACTCGGGCCGCTGGCGGTGGAGAAGCTGTCCGAACTCAAGGACGAGATCGGTTTCTCGCATGTGGTGCTCGACGAGAACGTCGGCAAGGTCTCGCTGGTCGGCGCCGGCATGAAGAGCCACCCGGGCGTCACCGCCACGTTCTGCGAGGCGCTGAGCAACGCCGGGATCAACATCGAGCTGATCTCCACCTCGGAGATCCGCATCTCGGTGCTGTGCCGGGAGGACGAACTCGACGACGCGGTGCGCGCCCTGCATCAGGCCTTCGACCTCGGCGGCGAGGAAGAGGCCGTGGTCTACGCCGGCACCGGCCGATAGGAGGAGTGCAGCGATGGTGAACATCGGAGTGGTCGGAGCCACCGGCCAGGTGGGCGGGGTCATGCGCACCCTGCTCGCCGAACGGAACTTCCCGGCCGATCAGGTGCGGTTCTTTGCCTCGGCGAGGTCCGCGGGATCGACGCTGCCGTGGGGTGACGGCGAGATCGTCATCGAGGACGCGGCGACCGCCGACCCCACGGGTCTGGACATCGCGCTGTTCTCGGCCGGGGCCACCATGTCCCGGGTGCAGGCGCCGCGGTTCGCCGAGGCCGGCGTCACCGTGATCGACAACTCGTCGGCCTGGCGCAAGGATCCGGACGTCCCGCTGGTGGTCTCCGAGGTGAACGGTCACCTCGCGAAGAACCCGCCGAAGGGCATCATCGCCAACCCGAACTGCACCACCATGGCCGCGATGCCGGTGCTCGGCCCGCTGCACGCCGCCAAGGGGCTGCGCCGGCTGATCGTCTCGAGCTACCAGGCCGTCTCCGGTTCCGGACTGGCCGGTGTCCGGGAACTGCAGGGGCAGGTGGAGCGGGGCGCGCAGGGCGACCTCGGGCAGCTCGTCTACGACGGCGGCTCGGTGGACCTGGGCGAGCCCGACAAGTACGTCGCCCCGATCGCCTTCAACGTGGTGCCGCTGGCCGGGGCGATCGTCGACGACGGCTCGGAGGAGACCGACGAGGACCAGAAGCTGCGCAACGAGTCGCGCCGCATCCTCGACATCCCGGAGCTGCTGGTGAGCGGCACCTGCGTGCGGGTGCCGGTATTCACCGGACATTCGCTCTCGATCAACGCCGAGTTCGACGCGGCGATCACCCCGGACGAGGCGCGGGCGCTGCTCGCCGACGCTCCCGGTGTGCAGCTGGTGGATGTGCCCACACCGCTCGGCGCCGCCGGCGGCGACGTCTCGCTGGTGGGCCGCATCCGGCAGGATCCGGGTGCCCCGGAGGGTCGCGGCCTGGCACTGTTCGTCTCCGGCGACAACCTGCGCAAGGGTGCCGCTCTGAACACCATCCAGATCGCCGAGCTGCTCGTCTGAGCCGGACCGGCCGTCCCCGGAGACCGGTCGCACCGGGGCGGGGGACCGGCGCGGAATAAATCGGACCGCGGTCCGGTTGGTCGGGATATGAACGAGACGGCCGTGGAGCGGATGCCCGCCCTATTCCTCAGCCACGGGGCTCCGCCGCTGGTGGACAGCGAACCCTGGGTGGCCGAACTCGGCGCGCTGGCCGGTGGTCTACTACCCCGGCCGTCGGCGATCCTGGTGCTCTCGGCGCACTGGGAGACGGCGCCGCTGACCATCGGCGCGACGGACCCGTCGGTTCCGCTCACCTATGACTTCTGGGGCTTCCCGGAGCGCTACTACCAGACCGTGTACTGGTCGCCGGGCGCGCCGGATCTGGCCGCGCGGGTCGCGGCGATGATGCCCGGCGGTGCGACCGTTGCGCATGACGAGGGCCGCCGGCTCGATCACGGCGCCTATGTGCCGTTGACCGTCATGTATCCGGACGCCGACATCCCGGTGCTGCAGGTGTCCCTGCCCACGCTCGAGCCGGAGGCGCTGCTCGCGCTGGGCCGTCGCCTGGCGCCGCTGCGCGACGAGGGCGTGCTGATCATCGGCTCCGGATTCACCACCCACGGACTGCCGTACCTGCGCGACTGGAGCCCGGAGGCGACGCCGCCGTCGTGGTCGGTGGAGTTCGACGCCTTCGCCCGCGAGTCGCTCGCCGCCGGAGATCTCGAGTCCCTGATCGACTTCCGGCGCCGTGCGCCGGGCATGCCGTATGCGCATCCGACGGTCGAGCACTTCGCGACGCTGTTCGTGGCCCTGGGCGCCGCCGACGATCCGGAGCGGGCGCCGGAGCAGGTGATCGACGGATTCTGGATGGGACTGGCCAAGCGGAGCCTGGTGGTCCGCTGACGCGCCGGTGCGCGTATTCACGCTCTGAGCTGCAGTGTGGCCCAGACTACTCTCGAGTAACATTGTGCGCTACAGTGCTGCACATGAGACTCAGTCGGGAATTCGTTTCAGCCAGGATCATGGGCCGTCGCCGCCGCGCGGGCGCCCTGGTCGTCACCGCGGCGATGGCCGCCACCACCGTCGCCACCGGAGCGGCGGCCGCACCGGCAGGCGCCGCCGGCGGCTTCTACACGCCGCCGGCCCGCTTCGCCGCCGACCCCGGATCGGTCATCCGTACCCAGCAGACCGAACTGCTCCTGCAGATCCCCGGTGTGAAGGGCCAGTGGCCCGGCACCGCCAAGCGGATGATGTACACCTCCACCCGCGACGACGGGAAGCCCGCCGCGGTGACCGGCTATGTGGTCGAGCCCACCGCGCCCTGGAACGGCAAGGGGCCGCGACCGACCGTCGTGATCGGTCCGGGCACCGTGGGCCAGGGCGACCAGTGCGCCGGCTCCAAGATGCTCTCGCTGCCGCTCTCGGTCGATCCCGCCAAACCCAGCATCGGTGTGAACTACGCCGGCCTGGAGATGAATCTGCTGCTGCTCAACGGCGTCCGCGTGGCCGTGACCGATTACATCGGCATGGGCACCCCCGGCATCCACACCTACGTCAACCGGCTCGAATCCGGCCGCGCCATGCTCGACGCCGCCCGCGCCGCGCTGAAGGTCGCCAAGGTGCCGGCGAGCAGCCCGGTCGGCTTCTCGGGCTACTCCCAGGGAGGCGGCGCCGCCGCCTCGGCCGCTGAACTGGCCGCCGGCTACGCTCCCGAACTGAACGTGAAGGGCACCTACGCCGGTGCCCCGCCGGCCGACCTGAACAAGGTGATCGACCAGATCGACGGCACCTTCATCTCCGGCGCCATCGGCTACGCCATCAACGGCCTGGCCGCGCGTCATCCGGAACTGGGAACGGTGGTCCAGAAGGAGACCAACGCCCACGGCAAGCAGGTCCTCAAGGCCACCGCCACCGAATGCATCGGTGACACCGGGCTGCTGCACGGCTTCGAGCGGAGCCGGCAGTGGACCCGCACCGGGACCTCCCTGTCGGCCGTCATCAAGCGCTACCCGGCGGTCCACGAGATCGTCGACGACCAGCGCATCGGGCGGCTCAAGCCCAACGCGCCGGTGCTGATCTCGACCGGCGTCGCCGACGACGTCATTCCGAACGGCCAGGTCAACCAGCTGTACCGGGACTGGCGGAGCCAGGGTGCGCGGGTGCAGCTGGCGACCGGCCACCTGCCGTCGATCCTGCCCGGCATGGTGATCAACCACGCACTGCCGATGCTCGAGTTCCTCCTCCCGGCGAGCAGCTTCCTGCTGAACCGGTTCAACAGCTGAACGCCGCATCGTGCGCCTCCGCCCGAACCATGTGTGCCGGGCGGGGGCGCCGGTGTGTTTGGATCGAGCCATGACTGATCCCGGACACCGGGGCGACCCGGACGACCCGGACCGCATCCCGACGCAGGCCGAACTCGACGCGGAGGATCTGGCCGAACTCGAACGCACCTCACGCGATGCCGACATCGTCGACCGCTATCCGCGCCGCCGCGACGACCCGGGCCCGGCGCCGCGGGTGCTGGCTCACTCGGTCCGGGTGGTCTGGTGGATCGCCGCGGCCGCCGCGGCCGCCTACGTCGTGGCCGGCTTCGTCCAGCGCGGCACGATCACCGACCTGCTGGCCGGCCGCCTCGAACCGGGCCTGGCCGAGGTGAATGACGCCGATGCCGGCGACGCCGCCGACCGGGCACAGTCCATGGCGCAGTTCTGGCCGCCGGCCCTGCTGATCGGCATGGTGGTGCTGATGGCACTCAGCTACCCCCTGCTGGTGGGCATCGCCGGCCAGCACAGCCGGAACCTGCGCAGCATGTACGCCGCGGTCGTGGTGGTCGCCGCGCTGTTCACCCCGGTGATCGGCGACCTGCTCTTCTCCTACGACGAGATCAACGTGGTGGTGCGGGCGCTGCCGTGGGTGCAGTTCGCGGCGCTGCTGCTGACCCTGCTGATGGTCTTCCGGCGGGCGGTGAACCAGTGGCTGCCCACCAGTAACCGGGTCAAGCCCGGTCGCATGCTCGGCCGCGGCTGATCCCCGGCGGGTAGCGTGGGCCACAGACCGCCGGACCGACCGGCGGACTGTCGCAGAGAGGGAAGTCCATGAGCGATCCCATCTACACGGTGTCGTCCACCTCCACGGGAGGCGGCCGCGACGGCAAGGTCGCGTCCGACGCCGGGCACGTCGATCTGGTGATGGCGCCGCCGACCGAAATGGGCGGCAACGGTCAGGGTGCCAACCCCGAAGAACTGTTCTCCGCCGGCTACGCCGCCTGCTTCATGGGCGCGCTGCGGCACACCGCGAAGTCCAACGGCCACACCGTTCCCGACGGCGCGACGATCACCGTGAAGATCGGCATCGGCAAGGACGCCGCCGACGGCGGCTTCAAGCTGAACGCCGACATCACCGCGCACCTGCCGGGCGTCGACCAGCCGACCGCCACCGCGATGGCCGAGGCCGCGCACGCCTTCTGTCCCTACTCGAAGGCCACCCGCGGCAACATCGAGCACACGGTCACCGCCACGGTGTGACCGTGGTCATGTGACCGGCGTCAGGTCGGGTAGCGTGGGGAGCCGTGAACAACTGGGGAATTCTCGCCGCACTCGGCCTGATCGCCGCCGTCGCCGCCGTCGTCGCCTATGTGCGTAACCGGCAGCACGAGAACGCATCGCTGCTGCGCGACGCGGAGCTGGCCGAACGGCTGCGCGCCCTGGCGTCCGGTGACCCGGTTCGGCTGGCGGCGGTCGACGAATTCGAGATCACCGTCTATCAGCGGCTCTTCTACGCGAACGCGGTGGGACCGCGGCTGCGCAGCGCCGCCTGGTCGCTGCTCGGGGTGGCGCTGACCGGAGCCGCGGCACTGCTGCTCGACGGTCTCGACGGCTCCGTGGCGGTGACCCTCTGGGTGGTGGCGCTGGCGGCGGCCGTCGTCTTCGGCGTCGCCACCGTGATCCATCTGGTGCTGGCCGCCTTCGCGGCGGCGACCACGCCGCGAGTCTCCTTCGCCGATTCCTACGCGGCCGGCGAGGATGACGAGACCGACTGACGCTGCACCGCAGCCGCGACCGGCCAGCCGCTGGGCTGCGCTGATCGTGCTGCTGCTGGTTGCGGTGCTCACCACCGCGTCCGTGGCCGCCACTCCGGTGCGTTCGGTGGGCACCTGGCCGCGCACCGCACTGGCCGACGGTTCGGTCGAGGTGATCGCCGACGAGGACGTACCCGACGAGGTGCTCGTCTCGCGCACCCTGCTCGAGGCGGCCGACAGCGCCCTGGTGGTGCCGGCCGACGCCTCGCCGGCGGTCCTGGGCCGGGCCGTCGAACTCAGCGCCACCCGACGGGTGCCGGTGTACCGGGTGTCCGCGGCCACCGCACCGGTCGTGGCGGCCGAACTCGACCGGCTGCGCGTGCGCCGGGTGGTGACCGTCGGCGGCCCGATCCCGGACCTCCGGCGGCGCACCAGCGCTGACCCGAAGGAACTGATCGAAGGTCCGGCGCCCGCCGGATCGTCGCCGGTGCTTCTGCTGTCGGGACCGTCGGCGGTTCCCGCGGCCACCGGCCGTGCGGCCGGGGCCACGGTGATCGTGCTGCCGGTTCCCGATCCGCGGGCCAGCGGGGCCGCGGTGGCCGCACTCAAGAGAGACGACTCGGCGGTGCGGGCGGTCGGTGCCGGCTTCGGCGATCGCGGCGTGCTGACCGACCGTATCCAGGCGGCCCGGACGGTGCCCGAACTGCCCGGCGGCGGTCAGTTGCTGTTCCCGTCGCGGCGGGTGGTCGCACTCTACGGTTCACCGGACGCGCGCACGCTGGGACCGCTCGGCCGGCAGGATCTGCCGTCCACCGTTCAGCGCGCCAAAGAGGTTGCCGGACAGTACGGTTCACTCTCCTCGGTGCCGGTGATCCCGGGCTTCGAGATCATCGCGACGATCGCCTCGGAAGAACCCGACTTCCGGGGCGCCTACACCCGGCCGGTGCCGGTGAAGGTCCTCGAGCCGTGGGTGGATGCGGCCGAGAAGGCAGGCATCTACGTCACCCTGGATCTGCAGCCGGGCCGGATGGACTTCCTCGCGCAGGCCAAGATGTACGAGCGGCTCCTCGAACGGCCCAACGTGGGGCTGGCACTGGATCCGGAATGGCGGCTGGCCCCCGATCAGGTGCACCTGGCGCAGATCGGTGCGGTGCGTCCGGCGGAGGTCAACCGGACCGCGGCCTGGCTGGCGGATCTGGTGCGCCGCCGCAATCTGCCGCAGAAGGCCTTCGTGCTGCACCAGTTCGACGAGGCGATGCTCGGCGATCGCGCCCGGCTCGACACCGGGCATCCGGAGCTGGCGACGGTGGTGCACGCCGACGGTCACGGCGTGCCCGGGGTCAAACTCGACACCTGGCACCGGCTGATCACCGGTCTGCCGCCCGGGATCTGGATGGGCTGGAAGAATTTCTATACCGAGGACACACCGATCTTCTCTCCGGCGCGCACGATGTCGGTGAAGCCGAGACCGTGGTTCATCTCCTACCAGTGACATCTCAGGCGACAGTTCAGAACACTTCACTCCTATCGACGACGGGGACGCGATGACCATCCGGATAGAGGAGCTGGCCGCGGTGCCGGCCACCGCGCAGCGGCGCGACCCGCTCGAGATCCTCGACGAACAGGACGCGACACGGATTCCCGGCCTGGTGCCGGTGCGGCACGAGCGGATGGCGGCGACCGCCTTCACGTTCTTCCGCGGGGCGGCCGCGGTGATGGCCGCCGATCTGGCGGCCACCCCGTCGTCGGGAATCGACACCCAGCTGTGCGGCGACGCGCACCTGAGCAACTTCGGACTCTTCCGCTCGCCGGAGCGACGGATGGTCTTCGACCTCAACGACTTCGACGAAACCCACCCGGGCCCGTTCGAATGGGACGTCAAGCGGCTGGCCGCCAGCATCGTCATCGCCTCGCAGGCCAACGGCTTCGACGAGCGGGAGGTGAGCCGCTGTGCCCGCCGCTCGGTCCGTGCCTACCGCAAGGAGATGCTCGCGGCGGCCGGGCGCTCCCCGCTGGACAACTGGGACCGGCACGTCGACGCCGAGTCGCTGGCCGGGGAACTGGGCGATCGTCTCGACACCGCCACCGGCGACCGGATGGCCAAGCTGTTGAACAAGGCCAAGCATCGGGACAGCAACCAGGCGCTGGAGAAGCTCTGCTACTTCGATCTGGCCGGGGCGCACATCCGCAGCGATCCGCCGCTGCTGATGCGGGCCGAGGAGATCATGACCCGGATGTCGCGGGAACAGCTCGCGATGGCCTTCACCGACCGGATAGCCGCCTACGCCCGATCCCTGCCCGAACAGGTGGCGAGCGTGCTCGCGCAGTACCGGTTCATCGAGGCCGCCCGCAAGGTGGTCGGCGTCGGCAGCGTCGGTACCCGCTGCTGGATCGTCCTCATGGGCAGCGAGGTGGGCGCGTCGCCGCTCTTTCTGCAGATCAAGGAGGCGGGCCCGTCGGTGCTCAGCCCGTACGTCACCGCCCGCGCCGGCGACCATCAGGGACGTCGCGTGGTGGCCGGGCAGCAGCTGATGCAGGCCTCCAGCGACATCTTCCTCGGCTGGGTCACCGCACCGAACTTCGACGGCACGCCGAACCAGTTCTATGTGCGCCAGCTCCGTGACGGCAAGGGGGCGGTGGTGGTGGAGGGACTGCGGCCGGACGGCATGGAGTACTACGGCGAACTGTGCGGCCGGGTGCTCGCGCAGGCCCATGCGCGCACGGCCGCCTATGCGCCGATCGCGGCCCTGCTGAGCGGCTTCGGCAAGGCCTTCGACAGGGCCGTCGCCGACTTCGCCGTGGCCTACAGTCAGATCAACGAGGCCGACCATCAGCGATTGGTCGATGCCATCGCCGACGGGCGGATGAGTTCGGCGCCACTGTCCGTCTGAGGGGCCGACCCGATTTCGTGAACCGAGAACCGTCGTTGTATTCTTGACGACGTTGCCTTCGAGAGAAGACGACACCGGGGTATGGCGCAGCTTGGTAGCGCGCTTCGTTCGGGACGAAGAGGTCGTGGGTTCGAATCCCGCTACCCCGACGCAATGGTTGAGATTGCAGTTGAGGCCCTGACCAGGGAAGTCTGGTCAGGGCCTCACTCGTCTCCCCGCCACATCGAATCCACTACGCGACAGGAAAGCCGGAACGCGACACTGCGCAGGCGCGCGTATCGGTTTCGGTGTCGCGTTGACGCTGTACGCCTTCCGCGGCCGTACTCCCACCGACCGGCTCAGCTCAGCTCAGGTCAGGTCAGGTCGATGGTGCGCAGAGTGTTGACGACGGCGGTGACCGTCGCCGTGCCCAGAGGGCCGGAGCGGTCGAAGAGTTCGGCGGTGCCCACCGCGATGCCCTCGTGCTCGAGGCGATCGGTGGCGCGGACGCCCACCGAGGTGCTGTCCGGGCGGCGCACCAGGGCCAGTGAGACGTCGGTGTTGATGAACTCCACGCCCGCGGAGCCCCAGTTGCAGATCAGGTTGGTGATGTCGGCCAGCTGCGCGATCGCCTGATACGGGCTGGGCTCGTCGCCCCGCACGGCCGGGATCGCCGTCTGCCAGGTGGCGTGGCGGCCGGCGTTCTGGTGCCCGGCGAAGCCCACCGACCACGGATTCTCGCTGGCCACCATCGGCTCGGATTCGGGCGGCAGATCCTGTTCCGGCGGTGTCGCCCGGTCGTCGCTCGACCACACCGTGCCGGTCTGTGCCTGCGCGGTCTGCAGGAACGACGCGGTGGCCCGGGCCACCTGCTCGCCGTCCTGGCGGAGCACCGAATCGATCAGCACGATCCGGCGGCCGTTGCGCAGCACCGTCGCCTCCACCGAGGTCGGCGCCATCGCGGCCGGCCGGAAGAGGTCGACGTGGAACCGCGCCGGGCTCATATCGCTGCGGCCGAGCCCGGCCAGGGCGTGTTCGGCGCCGCGCGCCAGCAGGCCGCTGACCGCCACCCCGTGCATCTGCTGGGGATTCCAGTCGCTCTTGGCCAGGCTCAGCGGCCGGAACAGCTCGCCGTCGGGCTCGAAGTAGTGGTGTTCCATGTCGTCCCGCGTGATCAGCGCCATCGGGGTGTCCCATCGTCGGAAGGTGGTCGTGACGGGGACATTACCGGGGACGCTTGGACACCTGTCCACCGGTGTGCAGAATGCACTACAGCCGGCCGGTTCAGCCTTCGCCGACGGCCCGGATCATCGCCTCGCGCACCTCGCCGCGCGCCCATCGGGGCAGGATGAACACGCCCTCGGCCTCCACCGTCACCCCGTCGGCGGTGCTCACGGTGCCCTTGGCGAAGGACTTCACGCCCTCGACGCGGTCGAGCCAGGCGCTGACGGTGATCGGGCCCAGTCTGGTGCCCTGCCGATAGCGGATGGTCAGTGTTCCGGTCATCCCGGGAGCGCCGGCGCTCTCGGCCGCCGAACCCAGGGCCTGATCGAGCATGGCGGCGATCATTCCGCCGTGCACCAGACCGGCCGGCCCCTCGTACGCGGCACCCATGTGGGCGGTCCCGGTCAGCTTCTCGCCGTCGTAGCTCATGTCCAGCGGCGGGGCGATCGGATTGCGCACGCCGCATACCGCATTGCCCCAGTTCCGTTTGCCCGCCGCCTCGGAGAACCGGACGCCGAAGGCGCCGTCGAGCTGCCGGCGCCGCAGGATCTCGGTGGCCGCGGCGATGTGCTCACGCGCCTCGGCGACCGCATCGGCGTCGACCTCGGTGCGCACCGTCGCATCCACCAGCGCACGCACCTGCCCGGCGAGCCCCTCGGCGACCGGGGTGATCCGGGCCAGTTCCTCGGCGGTGATCTCTTCGACGCTGTAACTGCTCATAGCAGTCATGTTTAGCAGTCGGCCGGCGCAGTGCCGGGAGTACTCCCCAGTTCCCGGATCACCCGCGCCGGATTGCCGGCGGCGAACACCCGTGGCGGCACATCGCGGGTCACCACCGAACCGGCCCCGATCACCGCGTCCTCACCGATCGTCACCCCGGGGCAGACGATCACCCCGCCGCCCAGCCAGACACCGTCGCCGATCGTGATCGGTGCCGCCGACTCGCGATGTGCGCGCCGGGCCGCGAAGTCGTCCATCGGATGCAGCGCGGTGAGCAGTTGAGCCCGCGGACCGATGTTCACGTAATCGCCGATCACGATGGGTGCGCAGTCGAGCAGTACGGCGTCGTAGTTGAGGAAGCTCTCCCGGCCGATCCGCACCTGTTCGCCGTAGTCGCAGCGCAGCGGCGGTACGATCCGCGAGTCCGGGCCGAAGGCCCCCAGCAGGCCGCGCAGGATCTCGCTGCGGCCGTCCTCGTCGTCGGCGTCGAGCGCGTTGAAGCGCTGCATCCGCCGCGCGCACTCGCGGCGCAGCGCCACCAGTTCCGGATCGCCGTCGGCGTACAACTCTCCGGAGAGCATCCGCTCCCGCTCGGTTCTGGCGGGCACCCGGTCAGCTCATCTGGTGTTCGAGCTGCGGCAGCTGCTGGTCCACCTCGGCGTCGCCGCCGCCGTTGCGGGTGGCGGTCAGGGTCAGCAGGGTGGCCTCCGGCCGGCAGCAGAATCGGGCCGGGGCATACGGTGACGTGCCCAGACCGGCCGAGACGTGCAGCTTCATCGTCGATCCCCAGTTGGAGACGCCCTTGACCCGGGACCGGTCCAGATGGCAGTTGGTGACCAGCGCGCCGTAGCCCGGCAGGCACAACTGTCCGCCGTGCGTGTGCCCGGCCATCACCAGGTCGTAGCCGTCGCCCGCGAACTCGTCGAGCACCCTGGGCTCGGGGGAGTGGGTCAGGCCCAGCCGCAGCTGGGCCAGCGGGTTGGGCCGGCCGGCGACCGTCTCGTAGCGGTCCCGGCCGATGTGCGGATCGTCGACCCCGGCCGCGGCGACCCGCACTCCGGCCACTTCCAGTTCGCGCACCGTATGCGTCGCATCGAGCCAGCCGCGCTCGTTGAACGCCGCCCGCAGATCCTGCCAGGGCAGCGGCTCGCCGTGGGTGCGCTTGTGGTTCTTCTGGAAGTACTTGAGCGGGTTCTTCGGTGTGGGTCCGAAGTAGTCGTTGGAGCCGAAGACGAACAGTCCCGGCAACGACAACAGGTCGCCGAGGGCCTGCACCACCGCCGGCACCGCTCCCGGATGCGCCAGGTTGTCGCCGGTGTTGACCACCAGATCCGGTTCGAGCCGGGCCAACTCGGAGATCCACGCCTGCTTGAGCAGCTGGCCGGGCGTCATGTGGATGTCGCTGATGTGCAGCACCCGCAGCGGCGACGAACCGGGTTCGAGGACGGCCAGGGTGGCATGCCGCAGCGCGAAGGCGTTCCGCTCGATGACGGTGGAGTACAGCAGCCCGGCGGCAGCGGCACCGGCCGCACCGGCGGCCAGCCGCGCAGTGGAACTCGACAGCAGATCGGAGGGGCGGGCGGAGCCCGGGACAGCAGCCATGCCCTCGAGGATACGCGGGCTCAGCCCTCGGGGACTTCGATCACCACCGGGCCCACGCCGGGCACCTCGACGGTCTTGGAGGTGGTGCCGGCCGGCGCTCCGCCACCACCACTGCCGGTGCCCTTGCCGTTGCTCACGTACACCGCGATGGTGCTGCCCGGCATGGCGGTCTCGGCGGGAGCGGTGAAGACCACCGTGCCCTGGGGCCGGCTGCTGTCGGTCTCGAGCTCGTTGACCTTGAAACCGGCCTCCTGCAACCGTGCCGTGGCCTGACTGATGGGCAGACCGGTCACTTGCGGGATCCGGCCCTTGCTGCTGCCGCGCACGTATTGCGGATCGTTCGCCGGCAGCCGCACCGGGCCGAACTTCGTGGCGACCGGCTTGATCGCCGCGAACCAGGTGCGGGCCGGCTCGAAGCCGCCGTAGACGTCGCCTTCACCGCACTGGCGCAGCGGGCTGGTGCAGATGCCGGCCGGGTTGGGGCCGTCGTTGTAGATGTAGGCCGCCGCGGCGAGCTGGTTGGTGAACCCGAGGAAGGCCGCCGACCGGTGCGCCTCGGTGGTGCCGGTCTTGCCGGACATCGGCAGCGACCAGCCGGCCGCCCGCGCCGCATCCGCCGAGGTGCCGCCCGGCTGATCGTCGTGGCTGAGCGCATTGGCCAGGGTGCTGGCCAGGCCCTTGTCCACCACCTGCTCGCACTTGGGCGGGTTGAACGGCACGGTGGTCATCGCCGGGGTGCCGTCCGGATCCATCACCGTGTTGTTGTACTGGTCGCGTTTGACCTGCTCGATGGCGACGACCGGATTCGGCGGGCACCAGACGCCGCCGGAGGCGATGGTGGCCGCCACATTCGACAGCTCGAGCGGGTTCACCGCGAACGGGCCCAGCGTGAACGAGCCGAAGTTGCCCTTCTTGATGTAGTCGGCCAGGCTCTGCTCGCTGAATCCGGACGAGCCCGGGGCCGCGTACGAGCGCAGTCCCAGCCGCACGGCCATGTCGACCGTCGGCTTGACCCCGACCTGCTGCAGCAGCTGCACGAAGGCGGTGTTCGGCGACTGGGCCAGGGCCAGCGGCATCGGCAGCGCCGCCGGGTAGGGGCCGGCGTTCTTGACGCAGTAGGCGCCGGGTGGGCAGCCGAAGGCGCCGTTGCTGTTGCCCATGCCGTACAGGGCGATGTTCGACGGGATGCTCAGGACCGTGTCGGTGCCCATGCCCTTCTCCATCGCCGCGGCGGCGGTGAACACCTTGAAGACCGAGCCCGCGCCGTCACCGACCATCGAGAACGGCTGCGGCTGGACCGTCTCACCGCGTTTGGTGTTCAGGCCGTACTTGCGGCTCGAGACCATCGCCAGCACGTCGTGCGACTTGTCGCCCGGCCGGACGATGCTCATCACATTGGCGATGCCGTCGACGTCGGGGGAGGCCTGCGCCTGGGCGGCGCGCTGTGCATTGCCCTGCACCTGGGGGTCGAGCGTGGTCCGGATGGTGTAGCCGCCGCGGGCGACGGTGGACCGGGAGATCCCGTTCTCGGCGAGGAACTGCAGCAGGTAGTCGCAGAAGAAGCCGTTGCTGTCGGCGGAGATGCAGCCCTGCTTGGGGGTCTGCGGGTCGGGCAGCACGCCCAGCGGCTGCTTCATCGCCTCCCGGATCTCGGGAGCCCGGTCCGGGAAGTTCTCGATCATCGTCTCGAGCACTGTGTTCCGGCGCGCCAGCGTGGCCTCGGGGTCGGTGTACGGGTTCAGCGCGGAGCTGGACTGCACCATGCCGGCCAGCATGGCCGACTGTTCGAGGGTGAGTTCCTTGGCCGAGTGGCCGAAGTAGGTCCGGGCGGCGGCCTCCACGCCGTAGGCGTTGTTGCCGAACGGCACCAGGTTCAGATAGCGGGTGACGATCTGCTTCTTGGCGTCCTGCTTGGCGGCGTCACGGTCGAGGCCCTTGTCGTGCATGGCCTGGTCGGTGAGGGAGCGCTCGAGAGTCAGCGCCATCCGGACCTCGCGCAGCTTGCGCGCCGGGGTGGTCTCCACGGCGGCGTCGCGGTCGGCCTCGGTCCGGGCCAGCACCAGCAGCTGATAGTTCTTGATGTACTGCTGATCGAGCGTCGACGCGCCCTGCTGGACCTCGCCGGACGACGAGTTCTTCAGCGCCGCCCGGATGGTGCCCTTCCAGTCCACGCCGTCGTGCTCGAGGAACCGCCGGTCCTCGATGGAGATGATGGCCCGGACCATGTCCTGGGAGATGTCGTTGTAGCCGACCGGCAGCCGGTATTGGTCGAACAGCTGCGCGATCGGCGTGCCGTTGACGTCGGTGACCGTGGTGACCTCGGGAACGGTGCCGTTGAGCAGCTCGGATGAGCTGTTCTCCATCGTCGCGGCGGCCCGGTTGGACAGCACGGCCAGTCCGCTGGCGAACGGAAAGAGCAGTGCGGCCACCAGCACACCGGCCATGACGCAGGCCAGCGGCAGGCTGAGCAGCTTCGAAGTCTTGCGCACCCGGTCAGGATACGTGCCGAAGGCGCCGGGGCGGCGGAGCGCCGGTTCCCCCGGACCCGCCGCGTGTCGGTCCATCGTCTGATTTGCCGGGGCTGTGGCCAGTTTTCCGAACTGTGACTTGCACTTGTGAGGGCAATCTCAATAGATTGATTGTGGTGATACGGCTAACACTTCGACCGAAGTGCAAGACAAGTGTCACAAGAGATCTTATGCGCCCCCGAACGACGGGGAAGCGTCGATGGGTTTGCGAAAGGCGGAATACCGCAATGACTCTGGCCCCGTTGTCTACTGGTGATTCGGAAGCTCGACTGGCGTGGGTGTCGCAAGCGCGCTGCCGCGGCGGAGATCCCGACGATCTGTTCGTCCGGGGCGCCGCGCAACGCAAGGCGGCGACCATCTGCCGGCACTGCCCGGTGCAGCTCGAGTGCGGTGCGGACGCACTGGACAATCGCGTGGAGTTCGGTGTGTGGGGCGGCATGACCGAGCGGCAGCGCCGGGCGCTGCTCCGCCAGCACCCGGAAGTCACGTCCTGGGCGGCCTTCTTCGAAGCCCAGCGGCGGCGACAGCGGGTGGCCGCCGTCCCCCAGCAGGGCACGGCGCGAGATTGACCGGCACGGCTCCTCACCATCGGGTGGGGAGCCGTTTTGCTGGGCCCGGCCGGCGCCGGAACGTGCCGGCCCGGCTCAGCCGAGCCGGGTGATCTGTTCCCCGACCGCGCGCAGCGCCTGCGCATCGGCCACCTCGAAGGGCAGGGCGGGCACGCCGACGACCGGCACGCTCGGGTGCGACGAGGTGAACCGGCCCAGCAGATGCTGTTCGCGCTGCGCGGTGTCGGCGCGGTCCACATGCACCCGCAGCACACCGTGCGCCACCGGATCGTCGGTCCGCTCGAGCGCCGCATAGGCGGCGGGCGTGGAGACACCGGTCAGGTTCGGGTGGGTCCGGTTGACGATCAGCCCGGTCAGCGGCATCGAGTCCTGGGAGAGGCGGCTGACGAAGAAGCCCGCCTCGCGGAGGGCGTCGGCCTCCGGCGCGGCGACCACCACGAACCGGGTGCCCGGCCGCTGCAGCAGCTCGTAGGTGCGGTTGGCGCGCTCCTGGAAGCCTCCGAACATCGAATCGAGCGACTGCACGAAGGTGGCCACGTCGCGCAGGATCTCGCCGCCGATGATGGTGGAGATGCCGCGCATGGCCAGACTCATGGCGCCGGTGACCACCCGGCCCACGCCGCGTCCGCCGCCGACCAGCATCCGCATCAGCCGGCCGGAGAGGAACGACCCGAGCCGTCGCGGCGCATCCAGGAAGTCCAGGGCGTTCCGCGACGGAGGCGTGTCGACGACGATCAGATCCCAGCGGTTCTCCTCGAGGAGCCGGCCGAGCTTCTCCATCGCCATGTACTCCTGCGTGCCGGAGAACGACGAGGCCACGGTCTGATAGAAGCTGTTGTTCAGGATCGCTTCCGCGCGTTCGGGTGTCGAGTGCTCGACCACCATGTCGTCGAAGGTGCGGCGCATGTCGAGCATCATCGCGTCGAGCGTCCCCGAGCCCTCGATGGGCACCGGCTGCGGCTCGTTGGTGAGCGCGTCCACGCCGAGGGACTGGGCCAGCCGGCGGGCCGGGTCGATGGTCAGCACGGCGACGGTGCGGCCGGCTTCGGCGGCGTGCAGCGCCATGGCGGCGGCCGTCGTCGTCTTGCCGACACCGCCGGAGCCGCAACAGATCACCACGCGGGTGTTCGGGTCGGACAGCACTGCGCCCATCTGCAGATCGGTGGTCATCTAGACGCCCGCCTCCTTGAGTACCCCGGCCAGCTCGTACAGCGCGCCCACATCCACCGAGCGCTCGATCTCGGGCAGTTCGATCTCGGGGACCTCCACCTCGTCGAGCTGGGCCTGCGCAAGCTGCTGAGCCTGCAGCCGCCGGGCGTAATCGACCGTCTCCGAGACCAATCCGGCCAGATCCGCCTCGCTGGTCTCCAGACCGGCCGCGGCCAGCGACTCGCGCAGCCGGGCGGTGTCGAGCTGTCCCTCAGCGATGTCGTCGAGCTGATCGTCGGGCAGATAGTGGGCGCTGCACCGGTTCACCAGGATCACGCCCACGTGCAGGTCCTTGGAGCGCAGCTCCTCCACGGCCTCGACGGTCTCCTGCACCGGCATGGCCTCGAGCAGGGTGGTCAGATGCACCTGGGTCTCCGGCGAATGCAGCAGTTTCACCACCCCCTCGCTCTGGGCGCGGATCGGACCGGATTTGGCCAGATCCCGCATGGCCGCGGTGACGTCGAGGAAGGCGCCGATCCGTCCGGTGGGCGGCGAATCGACGACGATCCGGTCGTAGAGCAGGCCGCCGTCGGGGGCCGTGGCGATGACGCGTTCCTTGATCTTGCCGGTCAGCACCACATCACGCAGGCCCGGCGCGACCGTGGTGACGAAGTCGATGGCCCCGACCCGTTTGATCGCCCGGCCGGCGAAGCCCAGGTTGTAGAACATGTCCAGGTACTCGAGCAGTGCGTGCTCGATGTCGATGGCCAGCGCCGAGACGCTGCCGCCGTTTCCGGTGGACTCGACGAGGGTGTCCACCGGAGGCAGCGGGGGAACGTCGAAGAGCTGCGCGATGGCCTGCCGGCCTTCGGTCTCGACCAGCAGCACCTTCTCGCCCTTGGCGGCGAAGGCGATGGCCAGCGCGGCCGCCATGGTGGTCTTGCCGGTCCCGCCCTTGCCGGAGACGAAGTGCAGCCGGGCCTGTGCGGCCGGGGTCGGCCAGCGCATGCTTACTGCGGTCGACGCATCTGTGCTCACGCGATCACCTTAGCGACTGCCGTGTTCAGGCCGTTCACCAACCGATAAGGTTGGACTCATGAGTGAAGCCACTGCCTGGGAGTACGTCACCGTTCCGCTGCTCACGCACGCGACGAAGCAGATTCTGGATCAGTGGGGAGGCGACGGCTGGGAGCTCGTCAGCGTCCTGCCCGGCCCCACCGGTGAGCAGCACGTGGCCTACCTGAAGCGGCCCAAGGGCTGAGCCGATGACCGCTGCAGCGAACAACGACTGGGCCGGCCGCCTGGCGGCGCTGGGCATCGATTTGCCGGCCGTCGCCGCGCCCGTGGCCGCCTACGTCCCGGCCGTCCGGCACGGGGATCTGGTGTACACCTCCGGACAGCTGCCCTTCGTCGACGGTGCGCTGCCGGCCACCGGGAAGGTGGGCGACGGGCCGGGCCTGGTGTCCGCGGACGATGCGAAGACCGCGGCCCGGCAGTGCGCTCTCAACGCCCTGGCAGCCGTCGACGCACTGGTGGGGCTGGACGCGATCACCCGCATCGTCAAGGTGACCGGATTCGTCGCCTCGGCACCGGGATTCGGCGGCCAGCCGCAGGTGATCAACGGCGCCTCCGAGGTGCTCGGGGAGATCTTCGGCGACGACGGCGTGCATGCGCGCAGCGCGGTGGGGGTGGCCGAACTCCCGCTCGACTCGCCGGTCGAGGTCGAGCTGATCGTCGCGGTCCGCTGATGGCCGGGCACACCGAGCCGGACGCGCCGGTTCACCCGGCGTACGAGACGCTCCGCCCGGTCACCGACTTCGCCTCGGTGCTGCTCTGCGACAACCCCGGGGTGATGGAGCTCGACGGCACCAACAGCTGGATTCTGCGGGCGCCCGGGCACGACGAGTGCGTGGTGGTCGATCCGGGGCCGCCGCGGCACAAGAAGCATGTCAAGGCGCTCGCCAGGCAGCCCGGTGTGGCGCTGGTTCTGATCACGCACCGGCACTTCGATCACACCGGCGGCATCGACCGGCTGTACCGGCGCACCGGCGCACCCACCCGGGCCAGGGCGCGTGAGTTCTGCCGGAATGCGCCGACGCTGCGCGACCGCGAGGTCATCGAGGTGGCCGGGCTGCGGATCACGGTGCTGTTCACTCCCGGCCACACCGGCGACTCGGTGAGCTTCCTGGTCGAGCACGACGGCCGGCGCGCGATGATCACCGGCGACACCATTCTGGGGCGCGGCACCACGGTGCTCGATCCGCAGGACGGCACCCTGACCGACTACCTCAACTCGCTCAACCGCCTGATCGTCGAAGGCGAGGACTGTGTGCTGCTGCCGGCGCACGGCCCCGACCATCCGGAGCTGATCCCGGTGGCGCGGTTCTACAAGGCGCACCGGGAGGAACGGCTCGACCAGATCGTGGCCGCCCTCGACCGGCTCGGGGTGTCGGCTTCACAGGCCAAGCCGAAGGCGATCGTGCGCGACGTCTACGCCGACGTCGACAAGAGTCTGTGGCCGGCCGCGAAGATGTCGGTCAAGGCGCAGCTGGAGTATCTGCGCCGGCACGAGCAGTAGCGCCACGCGCCGCCCGGCCGGCCGGCAGGCGAGAACGAAAGAACCCGCGGCACCTGCCGCGGGTTCTTTCGTGCGTTCTCGGGTCGGAGCCGGCCTCAGCGGGCCCGGCGGGCCAGCCGCTCGGAGTCGGCGATCAGCACGCTCTTGCCCTCCAGGCGCAGCCAGCCGCGCTGCGCGAAGTCGGCCAGGGCCTTGTTCACGGTCTCCCGCGAGGCGCCCACCAGCTGAGCGATCTCCTCCTGGGTGAGGTCGTGCGTCACGCGCAGCGCCCCGCCCTCCTGGGTGCCGAACCGCTGGGCCAGCTGCAGCAGCTGCTTGGCCACCCGGCCGGGCACGTCGGTGAAGATCAGATCGGCGAGGTTGTTGTTGGTGCGGCGCAGGCGGCGGGCCAGTACGCGCAGCAGCTGCTCGGCGATCTCCGGGCGGTCCTTGATCCACTTGCGCAGGGCGTCGCGGTCCATGGTGGCCACCCGCACCTCGGTCACCGTGGTGGCCGACGAGGTGCGCGGGCCCGGATCGAAGATCGACAGCTCGCCGAACATGTCCGAGGGGCCCATGATGGTCAGCAGGTTCTCCCGGCCGTCCGCGGAGCGGCGGCCGAGCTTCACCTTGCCGGAGAGAATGATGTAGAGCCGGTCACCAGGTTCGCCCTCGTGGAAGATGACGTGGCCGCGAGGGAACTCCGTCTCTTCGAGTTCGGAAGCCAGTGCCGCAACGGCAGCGGGCTCGACCCCCTGGAAAATGCCTGCCCGTGCGAGTACCTCGTCCACCTACGACCCTCTCTCCTTTGTCAACCCGCGGTCAGTGACCCACGCTACTGGAGAGAAGTGTAATTGTTGAAATGATCACAGGATGCAACGACTGGCCGTAAACGCCACGAGCGACGGGCCGGACGGGCTCCGCGGGCCGGTCGTCGAGGTCAGTTGGCGCGGCGGTTGCGCAGTTCGTCGAGCGCGGCGGGCAGGCCGTCCTTGGCCAGATTGTCCAGGTCGGTGGCGTCGGCGCCCTCCAGGAACTCCTCGACCTGCGCCGGACCGACGGACAGTCGATCCAGGCTCCCCTGAACCTTCTCCATCGCCAGAGCGAACAGCATCAGAAGGAACGGGAAGACGATCACGGCCAGACCCTGCATGGTTCCCCAGTATCCACACCCGCCGCCCGGAGCCGAAACCGGCGGTGTCGTCGTCATCGATTTGTGACCTGCCCGGTGCCGGGACCGTGTGGCGGCGCGGTCGGTAGCCTGGAACGTTGTGAGCAGACGCAAGCCGGAAACACACCTCGGTCTGGTCCGGCGCGCGCGGCGAATGAACCGGACACTGATCGAGGCCTTCCCGCACGTCTACTGCGAGCTCGACTTCACCGATCCGCTGGAGCTGTCGGTGGCCACGATTCTCTCCGCTCAGTGCACCGACGTCCGGGTCAACCAGGTGACCCCGGCGCTGTTCGCCCGCTACCGCACGGCCTGGGATTATGCCGGCGCCGACCGGACCGAACTCGAGGAGCTCATCCGGCCGACCGGCTTCTACCGCAACAAGGCCAACTCGATCATCGGGCTCGGGCAGGCGCTCGTCGAGCGCTTCGACGGCCAGGTGCCCGGCCGGCTCGAGGATCTGGTGACGCTGCCGGGGTTCGGCCGGAAGACGGCGAACGTGGTGCTCGGCAACGCCTTCGGGGTGCCCGGACTGACCGTCGACACCCACTTCGGCCGGCTGGTGCGCCGCTGGGAGTGGACCGATCAGGAGGATCCGGTGAAGGTGGAGCGCGCCGTCGCCGAGTTGTTCCCGCGTAAGGAGTGGACGGATCTGTCGCACCGGATCATCTTTCACGGCCGGCGGGTGTGTCACTCCCGCACGCCCGCGTGCGGGGTGTGCACGCTGGCCCGGGACTGCCCGTCGTACGGACTCGGCCCGGTCGACAAGGGGGCGGCCGCCGCCCTGGTCAAAGGTCCGGAGACCGAACATCTGCTGGCACTGGCGGGGGTGAGCGGGTGAACGCCCTCAAGACGCCCGCGGCCAAGGCGATGATCGCCTTCGTGGTGGTGTCGGTGGCCCTGGTGGTGGCGCTGTGGCCGCGCGGTGACGGTCCCACGGCGCCGGTGAGCACCACCGGTGCCGCGGCCTCGTCGACCCAGGGGATCTCCGACGAGCCGGTCACGACGGAGATGATGAGCAAGGCCCGCGCCGATGCCGCGCTGCCGCCGTGCCCGACCGGCACCGGTCCGGCCGCCCCGGGTGCCGTGCTGGCCGGGGTTCAGGCCCAGTGCCTGGCAGACGGCGCGACGATCGACGTCGGGGCGGCGACCGCCGGCAGGCCGACGGTGATCAATCTGTGGGCCGTGTGGTGCCAGCCGTGCCGGCGGGAGCTGCCGCTGTTCGACCGGCTCTACGCGCAGGCCGGCGATCAGCTGAACGTACTCGGCGTGCACGCCTATGACGGGGCCCGCAAGGAGTACGCGATCCTCACCTTCCTCGCCGAGGTGGGCGTGCATCTCCCGGTGATCGCCGACGTCGACGGCACCGTCGCCAAAGCCCTGGGGGCGCCGCGGGTGTTCCCGTCGACCATCCTGGTCCGCGCCGACGGCACCGTCGCCGAGATCCTGCCGACGGTCTTCGACTCGTACGAGGAGCTCACCGGCGTCGTCCGCGACGAACTGGGCGTCGACCTGAACGGGGTGGGTCGATGAGCGTCTTCCGCCGGAATCCGGATCCGGCTCCGGTGCCCGGCCCGCTGGCCGAGCCCGCGCTGATCCCGCCCTGGCTGCGGATCGTGACCGACGATCCGCAGTCGGTGAACGAGAAGGTCCTCAACCGCGGGGGCGGCCGGGCGCGTGCCGCCGCAGCCTTCCGCGCCCAGCGCTCGGCCGCGGTGCTGGTGCTCTTCGGCGGCGCGTTCGACGCCGCACTCGATCATCCCGGCGGGCTGCCCGCCGACGCCGACGTGCTGCTCACCGAGCGTGCCCCGACCATGCGCACGCACAGCGGGCAGGTGGCCTTCCCCGGCGGCAGCCGCGACCCCGGCGACGACTTCCCGGTGGGCACCGCGCTGCGGGAGGCGCGCGAGGAGACCGGTCTGCTGCCCGACGGGGTGCGGGCTCTGGCCCAGCTGCCGGCGTTCCCGGTGCCCTCCGGATTCGAGGTGGTTCCGGTGCTCGGGCACTGGGTCACCGCCAGCGAGGTGGGCGTGGTCAACGCCGAGACCTCCCGGGTGATGCGCGTGAATCTGCGCGAACTCCTCGCCCCGAAGAACCGTTTCCAGGTGCGCCGCTCGCTGGCCGGGGCCACTGCCTACCAGGGCCCGGCCTTCCTCTACGACGGCATGCTCGTCTGGGGTTTCACCGGCGGACTGATCGCCGCGATCAGCGAGGCCGCCGGCTGGGACGTGCCCTGGGACACCGCCGATGTGCGACCGCTGGAGAAGATGATCGCCGCGACCGGGAACCGGCAGGTCTCCGGGTTCACCCTGCCGGAAGAACCGGGAGCGCCGTGACATGACCGGAGCACTGTGGGTGGATCTGATCGTGCTCGCGGTGGCGATCCTGGCCGCGTTGAGTGGCTACCGCCAGGGCGCCGCCGCCTCGGCCCTGGCCTTCATCGGGGTGCTGGTGGGGGTGCTGGCCGGGATCCTGATCGCCCCGCACGTGGTCTCCCGGATCGACGATTCGCGGCTGCGGCTGGTGGTGGCGCTGCTGCTGCTGGTGGGGCTGGTCATCATCGGCGAGATCGCCGGCATGGTGCTCGGCCGGGCCGCGCGCTCGGGGCTGCATTCGGTGCGGCTGCGCCGGGTGGATTCGCTCGTCGGCTCGGTGCTGCAGGTGGTCGCCATCCTGATGGCGGTCTGGCTGCTGGCGATCCCGCTGCGCAGCTCCCAGCAGCCCCGGATCGCCGAGGCGGTCACCGATTCGACGGTCATCCGGGCGGTCGACGCGATCGCACCGCAATGGATGCGCGATCTGCCGTCGGACTTCACCGAGCTGCTCGACACCTCCGGCTTCAAGGAGGTGATGGGACCGTTCGGGCAGACCCAGGTGGCCAACGTCGACGCGCCCGATCCGGCTCTGCAGCAGCGGCAGTCCATCGCCCAGGTGCGGCCGAGCGTGGTCAAGGTGCTCGGGGTGGCGCACGACTGCGGGCAGGCGCTCGAGGGATCGGGTTTCGTGATCTCGCCGGAACGGGTGATCACCAATGCCCACGTGGTGGCCGGCACCGATGAGCTGTCCGTCCGCACCGTCGGCGGCCGCGAGCTGACCGCCACGGTGGTCTGGTACGACTCGCGCGACGATGTGGCCGTGCTCGACGTGCCGGGGCTGCGGGCGCGTGCCCTCGAATTCGCCACCGACCGGGCGTCGACCGGCGACGATGCGATCGTGCTCGGCTATCCCGAGGACGGTCCGTTCACGGTGACCCCGGTGCGGATCCGCAATGTGGTGAACCTGGTGGGTCCGGACATCTACCAGAACCCGCACGACGTGCAGCGCAAGGTGTACACGGTGCGCGGGCAGATCCGCTCGGGCAACTCCGGCGGGCCGATGATCGACCCGGACGGAAAGGTGCTGGGTCTGGTCTTCGGTTCGGCGGTGGACCCGGCCGATGCCACCGGCTTCGTGCTGACCGCCGAGCAGATCCGCGACGACGTTGCCGAATCGGAGCAGCGCACGGCGGCGGTGGCGACCGGCGCGTGCATCGTCAACGGCGGCTGAGCGGTCCGGTCAGTGGGCGAGCAGGTCGAGCAGCCGGGCGTTGACCGCGGCCGGCTGCTCCTCGTGAACGAAGTGCCCGGCGCCGTCGATCACCCGGTAGCGCAGATCCGAGGCCCAGTGGGCGCTGTCGGCCATCAGTGAGCCGAGGATGTAGTCGTCGTCCCGGCCGCGCAGGGCCAGCACCGGAATGTGCAGCCGGGCGTTCATCAGTTCCATGAAGCGGCGGCCGTCGCCGCGGAACTGGGAGCGGAACGCCCACCGCCGATACTCCAGGCTGCAGTGCGCCACCCCCGGGATCTGCACGGCCATCCGGTTCCGGGTCAGCGCGTCGGCGAAGTCGTCGGTGCTCCGCCAGAGGGCGCCGGCCCGCTCGCGGAAGTACTCCTCGAGGTAGGCGCCGCCGTCGCGGGTGAGCCGTCGCTCACCCAGACGCGGCAGCTGGTTGTGCAGGAAGGGCGCCAGGAAGGCGGAGCGCTCTTCCGGGTTGCGCAGCACCGAGCGGCGCAGGGCCCGGGGGTGCGGGGAGGAGAGCACCGCGATCCGGCGCACCGAGCGCGGATGCAGGGTGGCCGTCGCCCAGCACACCAGGCCGCCGTCGGCGTGACCGACGAGGCTCGCGTCGGTGTGGCCGAGCGCCCGGATCAGCGCGTGGGTGTCGCCGGCCAGGGTCCAGCCGTCGTAGCCGCGGGGCGGCTTGTCGGTGTCGCCGTAACCGCGCAGGTCCACCGCGACCGCGCGGTAGCCGGCCTCGGTGAGCACCTGCAGCTGATGGCGCCAGGACCACCAGAACTCGCCGAAGCCGTGCAGCAGCAGCACCAGCGGGCTGCCCAACGGCGCGGCCGGGGCGGCCTGCACGGCGTGAAAACGCAGTCCGTTGGCGCGGACGTCCAGGTGTTCCCAGGGCCCGTCGAACCGCACCAGGGTGGGATCCGGCGGGGTCGACGCGGCGAGTTCGCCGGTCGTCACACTTCAGCCCCGCTGCGGGCGGCCGACCGGTGCCTGGGCGGGCGGGATCTGGCTCGCCGGGTTCTGGGCCGGCGGGATCTGCGGGTGCGCGAAGCCGCCCGCCGGCGGCTGGTCGCCGCGGTTGCCGGGCAGCACGCTCTTGACCTCGCGGACCGAGTCGATCGTCTTCTCCGGTTTCTGCAGCTTCTTGAACAGCAGATAGCCCACCAGGACCGCGGCGATCGCGATGAACAGCAGCAGCAGGAAGACGATCCCGAACGCCGCCCAGGCCGGCAGCCAGATGTCGAGCAGGAAGCCGAGGAAGACGAAGAAGAACAGGCTGGCGTACAGCAGCAGCACGCCGGCGACGATCATCAGACCGGATCCGGCGCCGGCTTTCTTCGCCTCGGTGATCAGTTCCGACTTGGCCAGCTTCACCTCGGCGCGCAACAGCGTCGAGACGTTGGCACTGGCATCCTTGACGAGGTTGCCGATCGTCGGCTGGCCGCCCGCACCGAGGTTGGCATCCGCCATCGGGATCGACGGGACGCGCGGACCCGACGGCTGGTTGGGCCAGGTGTCCTGATTGCCGCTCACGAAATCTCCCTTGGGTCGATTGTGGTGCCCCTCATGTTGCCATGCCGGTTTCACCGGTCGCAGCGGACCATCGGCCGGAGGGAGATTTCTTCGGGCAAAGCTCTCAACCGCGGCGGGCCCGGATGGCTTCGAAGACCGACGGATCCACCAGGGTGGAGGTGTCGCCGAGTTCGCGTCCTTCGGCGACGTCCTTGAGCAGCCGGCGCATGATCTTGCCCGACCGGGTCTTGGGCAGTTCGGGCACCACGTTGATCTCGCGCGGTTTGGCGATCGGCGAGATGTCGACCGCCACCTGGTCGCGCAGCGCCTTGATCAGTTCCTCGCCGGTGTCGGCGGCGCCCTCCATCAGGATGACGAAGGCGACGATGCCCTGGCCGGTGGTCTCGTCGGCGGCGCCGATCACCGCGGCCTCGGCCACCGCGCTGTGACTGACCAGCGCCGACTCCACTTCGGCGGTGGAGATGCGGTGACCGGAGACGTTCATGACGTCGTCGACCCGGCCCAGCACCCACAGGGCGCCGTCCTCGTCGTAGCGGGCGCCGTCGCCGGCGAAGTACCAGCCCTGTTCGGCGAAGCGCGACCAGTAGGTGTCCTTGAACCTCTGTTCGTCGCCCCAGATGCCGCGGAGCATGCCCGGCCACGGCTGGTCGAGCACCAGGTAGCCCTGTTCGCCGTCGGCCACCGGCACCGCGTTGTCGTCGACGACGTTGGCGCTGATGCCCGGCAGCGGGCGCATGGCCGAGCCGGGTTTGCAGGCGGTGACGCCGGGCAGCGGGGAGACCATGATGCCGCCGGTCTCGGTCTGCCACCAGGTGTCGACGATCGGGCAGCGTCCGCCGCCGATCACCTCGTGGTACCAGCGCCAGGCCTCCGGGTTGATCGGCTCGCCGACGCTGCCGAGCAGCCGCAGCGAGGACAGGTCGTGGGCGGCCGGGATCTCCCGTCCCCACTTCATGAAGGTGCGGATCAGGGTGGGCGCGATGTAGTAGGTGGTGACGCCGTACTTCTCGATCACCTGGAAGTGCCGGTGCTCGTCGGGCGAGTTGGGGGTGCCCTCGTAGATCACCTCGGTGGCGCCGTTCGAGAGCGGACCGTACACCAGGTAGGAGTGGCCGGTGACCCAGCCGATGTCGGCGCCGCACCAGAAGACGTCGCGCCCCTCCTTGTGGTCGAAGACGTTGTGGAAGGTGTACGAGGCCTGGGTGAGGTAGCCGCCCGAGGTGTGCACGATGCCTTTGGGCTTGCCGGTGGTGCCGGAGGTGTAGAGCAGAAACAGCGGGTGCTCGGCGTCGAAGGCCTCCGGCTGGTGCTCGGGCGAGGCCTCGCCGACGGTGTCCTCCCACCACACGTCGCGGCCGTCCACCCACGGCAGTTCCGGGTCGTGATTGGTGCGGCGCACCACGATCACCTTCTCCACCGAGGGGGCGGCGTCGGCGCCGCTGCCGAGGGCCTCGTCGACCTGGGCCTTGAGCGGCGCGGGCGCCCCGCGCCGGTACTGGCCGTCGGTGGTGATGACCACCTTGGCCTCGGCGTCGTCCACGCGCGAGCGCAGCGCGGCCGACGAGAAGCCGGCGAAGACCACCGAGTGGGTCAGGCCCAGCCGGGCGCAGGCCAGCATCGAGATGATGGCCTCGGGAACCATCGGCATGTAGATGGCCACCCGGTCGCCGGCCTGCAGCCCGATCCCGGCCAGGTAGTTCGCGGCGCGGCTCACCTCGTCCTTGAGCTGGCTGTAGGTGATGTCGCGGTGGTCGTCGATCGGCTCGCCCACCCAGTGGATGGCCACCCGGTCGCCCTTGCCTGCGGCGACGTGCCGGTCGACGCAGTTGACGGCCACGTTCAGCTTGCCGTCGGCGAACCAGCTGGCGAACGGCGCGTTGGACCAGTCGAGGACCTGGGTGAACGGGGTGTCCCAGTCCAGGCGCCGGGCCTGCTCGGCCCAGAACTCCTGCGGATCGGCCTCGGCCCGTTCGTACATCGCCGCCGTCGCGTTGGCCTGTGCGGCGAAGTCGGCGGAGGGCGGGAAGACCGTCTGGGCATTCGAGGACATCGTGTCGACCTTTCGGTGTCGGTTATTCGGCTGTGGGGTTCGGGTGCCATCTCAATCTGCCGGTCCGGCGCCACATCTCCCTGTATCTGTGAGCGTAATCACTCAGGGATGTCAGTGTGCAGGCGGCGGGGTTGCCGCAGGGATGCACGCGACGAACGGTCGGTGCCGCGCGGCCGGTGGCGGGCGGGCAGGCCTGCCGGTGGGGGCCGAGGCCGGACTCGTACGCTGGAACGGTGACTGCTGATCCGTTGAGTCCCCTGGCCGGCCTGCCCGGCGTGGCGCCGGCCGCCGAGGCGGCCCGCGAGGCGCTCGGCGCGGTGCATCGGCATCGGGTCAACCTGCGCGGCTGGGACAAGACCTCCCGGGAGGCGTCCTGGCGCGGCGGCCGGTCGTCGGCGGCGATGGAGGGCGCCACCACCGAGCTCAATCGCGAGCACGAGTTCGACGATCCGGTGATGGCCGGGGCGATCCGGGTGGCGCAGGCGCTGGACCCGGATTCGCTGGACCGGGAGGTGGCGGTGTTCCGGCGGGCGCCGGCGCAGTCGCTGGCGCGGCTGCACACGCTGGCGGCCGCCGACCTGGTCGACGATCCGGCGCTGCTCGGCCGTCCACGCGACGAACCGCACATCGGTCCGCGGCTCGAGGCGCTGGTGCAGCTGGTGGTCGCGCCGTCGTCGGTGCCGGCGCCCGTGCTGGCCGCGGTGGTGCACGGCGAACTGCTGACGCTGGCGCCGTTCACGGAGGGCAACGGGGTGGTGGCGCGGGGCGCGTCGCGGCTGGTCTCGGCGGCCACCGGACTCGATCCGCATCTCCTCGGGGTGCCGGAGGTGAACTGGCTGCGGCGGCTGGGGGAGTACCGGGAGGCGTCGGCCCTGTTCGGCACCGGCGATCCGGGGGCGCTGGCCGCCTGGATCGTGCTCTGCTGCGAGGCGATGGAAGCCGGTGCGGCCGAGGCGATGTCGATCGCGGAGGCGGCCCGGCCGAGCTGACTCACCGGCCGGACGCCGGTGCGGCCGGCTGCCGGGGTGCAGACATATATGCGGGCGGCGCCCGATCGGTGACGATCAGGGCTGCCGCCCGCAAGCACGGACGCAAGTTACCAAGCGTGCAAGGTGGGTTGTGGGTACCGCCTCGGCGACCGGATCCGGAAACGGAACCGATATCGCAGGCGCACAACGCTTTTTGCCAATGCGGCGAGCTCCGCGTGGGTACTAGCCGCCCGTGCTGGGAGTCGCGCCTCCGGGAGTTCGACCCTTCTCCTCCGGGTGGAACCTGGCCTTCGGTGACTCCGTACCTACTTTATATACCGTGATGAACATCACATCAAGGGGTTCGCGCAAACTGGCGGGGGTCAGGCCGCGGCCGGGCGGGGAAGGTGACGGTGGGCGGCGCCGTAGGCGATGAGGGCGGCGGCCACGGCGCCCACGCCGGCCGCGCACCAGGCGGCCTTCGCCGGGCGCAGCCACTCGAGATGCGGTGCGGGATTGGGGAAGTCGAAGATCTCCCAGCCCTGGCCCTGGGCCGCAGCGCGCAGCGACTTGTCCGGGTTGACCACCGCCGGGTGCCCGACGGCGGAGAGCATCGGCAGGTCGGTCGACGAGTCCGAGTAGGCGTAGCAGCTCTCGAGGTCGTAGCCGTATTCGGCGGCCAGCTCGCGGACGATGTGCGCCTTCTCCTCGCCGTAGCAGTAGAACTCGATCTCGCCCGAGTAGTGGCCGTCGACCACCTCCATGACCGTCGCCCGGACCGCGTCCACGCCGAGCAGCTCGCCGATGGGTTCGACCATCTCCATGCCGGAGGCGGAGATCAGCACCACGTCGTGGCCGGCGGCCTGGTGGCCGGCGATCAGGTCGGCGGCCTCGGCGAAGATCACCGGGCGGACGGCTTCGTCGAGGGTTTCCGAGACGATGGCGCGGACGGTGCCGGCGTGCCAGCCGGTGCACATGTCGGTGACGTGCTTGCGGAGCTTCGCCACGTGATCGGGACCGGCCGAGGTGAGCAGGAGTTGGAGCTGAACGATGGCCGAGCGCAGCATTCCGCGCTTGGTGAGCAGGCCGCCGTCGTAGAAGTGGCGGGTGAAAATGAGCGTGCTCGAGCGCGCTATGACCGTCTTGTCCAGATCGAAGAAGGCTGCGATGCGGTGGGGTGACGTCGTGGCCACACAACTGACATTACTGCGTTCCGGATCGTCGGGCGAGGGTGTTGGAAACATCCGGAAACAGAGCGGAATTCGGCATTAGTTTGAGTTGCAATTGTCGCTCGCGCGCGTGTACCTTCGGGTTATCCGGCATTCGTGCTGGATGTGTGTTCAGCCCGACCCCCCGGGGCTGAACGCTGATGACCCCGGCCTCCTCCCCCCTGGCCGGGGTCATCGCCATTTCCGGGCATGAGGCCGGCCGTGGTGCTAACACTGATCTCGTGCGGTTCACGGGCTGGGGCAGACGACGGCGGGGACGGCGCCGCCCCGCGGTGCGGGTGACGACGATGCTGGTAGCCGGCCTGACGGTGGCGGCAGCCGGTGCCGGGCCGGTCGCCGCGGCGCCGCCGGATCCGCTCGTCGAGCCCCGCGGATTCTTCTCCGGCATCCCCTATGAGCTCGCGCATCCGGGCGGCAGCCTGCCGGGCACCAACGACTGGGCGTGCCGGCCCACCCCCGCCCATCCCCGGCCGGTGATTCTGGTGCACGGGCAGGGCGGTGGCCGGGTCACCAACTGGGGTGCCTACGGGGCGGTGCTGGCCAACCGCGGCTACTGCGTCTATGCGCTGACCTACGGCGCCGTCGACGGGCGGTGGCCGCTGTCGGCGCTGGGCGGACTCGGCGAGATCCCGGGCAGCGCCGAGCAGTTCGGCGACTTCCTCGATGCGGTGCTCGCCGCCACCGGGGCGGACTCGGCCGACGTCGTCGGACATTCACGGGGCACCTATGTGCCGGTCTATCACCTCAAGACGGCCGGCCGCCCGCAGCGGATCTCCACCCTGGTGGCGCTCGCACCGCTGTGGAACGGCAGCCAGACCGATCCGCCGCGGACCGGGATGCGACCGGGCGGCGACGTGCACGAGGTGGTGTGGCGGGGCGGCAGCCCGTACCTGCCCGGGGTGACCCACGTGAACATCTCCACCCGCTACGACGAGATCGTGGTGCCCTACACCAGCGGCCAGGTGCCCGGCCGGCGCGGTGAGGACGTGACCAACATCGTCGTCCAGGACCACTGCCCCCAGGATTACAGCGACCACCTGGCGATCGCCGGGTCGCGGCGGACCGTCCTGATGGTGCTCAACGCACTCGATCCGGCGCATCCCGTGACGGTGCCCTGCGAGCCGGTTCCGCCGTTTTCCGGCTGACCGGCCGTGCGGCGCCGGGACGGTGCCTACACTCACAAGCCACAGCAACTGCTTGGTCAGGAGGCCGGGGGATGATCCGTCGAATGCTGGTGCCGGCGATGGCGGCACTGTTGACCGTGTGCGGGATGTTCGCCGCCGGATCTGCTGCCGCGGCACCGCAGCAGCGGCTGCCGGAGAACTACAACTTCTTCGCCGGGATCCCGCCGGAGCTGGCGAATCCGGGCGGTGATCTGCCCGGCACCAACGACTTCGGCTGCACCCCGAGCGCCGCGCACCCGCGGCCGGTGGTGCTGGTGCACGGCACCGGCGGTTCCCGCACCACCAATTGGGGCGCCTACGCGCCGATGCTCGCCAACCGCGGGTACTGCGTCTACGCGCTAACCTACGGTGCCGTGCCCAACCTGCCGTGGCCGGTCACCGCGATCGGCGGCATGACCCGGATCGAGCGCAGCGCCGGCCAGCTCGACCGGTTCGTCGACCGGGTTCTGCGGGCCACCGGTGCCCAGACCGTCGACCTGGTGGGGCATTCGCAGGGCACGTACATGCCGTCGTACTACCTGAAGTACCTCGGCGGCGCGGACAAGGTGACCAACTACGTCTCGCTGGCGCCGCTGTGGCGCGGCACCGGGAACATCGCCCCGGAGGCGAAGTACTTCGGACAGTTCTTCGACCGGGTGCCGCTGCCGGTGTGTGAGGCGTGCGGCCAGATGATGCCCGGCTCGGCGATGAACGAGAAGATCTGGCGCGGCGGGAGCCCGTACGTCAAGGGCGTCACCTACACCAACATCTCCACCCGCTACGACGAACTGGTCCTGCCGTACACCAGCGGCCAGGTTCCCGGCCGGCGCGGCGAGGACGTCACCAACATCGTCATGCAGGACACCTGCGCGCAGGACTACAGTGATCATCTGGCGATCGCCGGCTCGCGCCGCGCCGCATACACCGTTCTCAACGCGCTCGACCCCGCGCATCCGGTGACGGTGCCGTGCGAGTTCGTGCCGCCGTTCACCGGCTGATCGACGCTCCCGCTTGGCCTGGACGAGAGAGGACTGCGCTGTGACCGGCGACCCCGCCCACCCGTCGATCACCACCGATGCCCGGCCGGCATCCTGGCTGGCCGAGAACTTCCGGATCGCCCCGGCGCCGCTGCCGGTGGGACATTCGATCCGGGCGGGTCTGAGTGTGGGAGTGCCGTTCGTCGTCGGCGCGGCCACCGGCCACATCCTGACCGGCATGTGGATCGGGTTGGCGACGCTCCTGCTGGCCGCCGGTGAACGGGAGGGCTCCTACCGGCTCAACTTCTGGATCATCGCGGTCTCCACGCCGATCGCCGCCTGCGGCTATCTGCTGGGTTTCGCGGCGGACCTTCCGCTGCCGGCGCTGATCGCTCTGATGGCGGCGGTGGCCTTCCTCGCCGGGTTGATCGCCGGCTTCGGTCCGGCGTTCTCCGTCGCCGGCATGCAGCTGCTGCTGGTGGCGGCGATCGCCATCGGCGTCCCGGACATCGACTGGTGGACCCCGCTGTGGCTGTACCTGGTGGGCGGCGCCGGATGCGCGGTGCTGCTGGCGATCGAGATGCTGATCGATCCGCGCCGGCCGCAAAGGATCGTGGTCGTCGGGCTGCTCGAGGCGCTGGCCGGGCTGGCCGGGGCCCGCGCCGAGGAGCCGGCAGACGGCGGCGAGCGCACCGAGCAGGCCCGGCAGCGGGTGACGGCGGCGATGCGGGCCGCCGCCGGCCGGGTCAGCGAGCTGCCGGTGTGGCGGACGGGTTCGGCCGGCGATTGGGTCCTCGACGAGTCGGTGGTGACCGCGGCCGGCCGGGTACGGGCCTTCATGCTGGCGGCGTCGAAGCCGGATCTGATTGCCGCGCAGCGGGATCTGTCCGGCCTGCGGGAGGCGGTGCAGGCCGGTGGCGCACTGCCCGCGACCGCGGGAGGGTCGCCGCTCGGTGATGCGGTGACCGGCCTGCGCAGCGCCCTCGGGAAGCGCCGGCGCCGCGGAGTTCCGGCCGAGCCGTTGATCACCCCGGTGATCGGCAGAGAGGTGCTGCTGGCGGCCTGCCGGCTGGCGCTCTGCTACGGCATCGCGGTCGGCGCCAAGGAGTACTTCCCGTACAGCCACTGGTTCTGGGTGCCGTTGACCGTCTGTCTGGTGATGAAGCCCGACTTCGGTTCGGTCTTCTCCCGGGCGGTGCTGCGGGTGGTCGGCACCGTGGTCGGGGCGGCGCTGGCGACGGCGGTGATCGCGTTGGTGCCCAAGGGGATCGGGATCGGCATCGCGATCGGGGTGCTGTCGGCGTGCGTCCCCTGGTTCATGATGCGCTCCTATGCGCTGCAGGCCGTCGCGATCGCCCCGGTGGTGATCCTGCTGGTCGACGAGATCACGCCGGGCGATCACTCGGCGAACTACTCCTGGCAGCGGATCTTCGCCACCCTGGTCGGCGGCGCGGTGGTGATCGTCTTCGGCTATCTGCTCTGGCCGCATTCGAGGCGGGCGTGGGTGGCGCAGACCTTCGCCGTCGCGATGTCGGCCGTCGCCGCGCAGCTGCGGCTGGCCGCGAGCCCGATCCCCGAGGACCGGGAGGCGCGGGACCGGCGGCACGACCAGCTGGTGGCCGCCCGCCGGGACGCCTACCGGGCGCTCTCGGATCTGCAGGTGCGGATGACCCGGGCCCAGGCCGAGCCGCCGCCGGCGTCGACGGTTGCGCGGGCGTGGCTGCCGGTGGCCTCGGCCACCGGGCGGCTGGCCGACACCGTCAGCGGCTACGCGGCGGCCCGGCGGTCCGGATCCCTGCCTCCCGATCCGGAGGACGCCGGACCGCTCGCCGACCGGATCGAGGCGCTCGGCCGCGGCGCGGCGCAGGCCCCGGTCGAGGCCGGTCCGACCCGGCTCGAACCGATCGCCGTCGACGCCGACCGGGTGCGCGCGCTGCTCGCACAGGAATGAGCGGCCCGCGCCCGGCTGGTCAGTAGCAGGCGGCGGAACTGTAGAAGCTGTTCTCGTCGTTGGACTTCGCGACCACCCGGCCGTTGCGCCAGATGGTGCATGAGACGCTGCCACCGTTCTCGGCGGTGACCCAGACGCTGGCGTAGCTGCCGTACTCGTCCCGGACCGTGTAGTCGTAGAAACCGCAGCGGGCGCCGTTCTTCTGTCGCTTGAAGTAGATGTTCCGCTGCGTCGAGGTGTTGCCGTAGGCGTTGGTGTACTCGATGTCGACGACGGTGTCGGCGCACATCCGGTACCGGACCCGGTCGTACTGGTCCAGGCCGACCGCCTGGGCCGACGGGGCGAGGACGGTCAGAGCGGCGCCGACGGCGGCGAGGGCGCTGCCCAGTGCCGCTGCGCGGCGGGTGCTGGCGTGCATGGTGATCAGTTCTCCATTCAGTTCGATCAGTGGGTGCAGTAGTCGTATCAGCGCCCTCGGACATCGAGGATCCGCAGGTCGTATCGGTTAATCCGTTTGGGGGACAAGGGGTTTCTCGGGGGATGGACGACGGTCGCGGGCCGGTTGGGGATAACCGGGAAGTGCGGGTGCTCCCTGTGGACAACGCGCTGGTGCCCGGCCCGGCCGGCGCGCACGCTGTGGGACATGGGGGATGGGTTGCTGGTGCTGACCGGGCCGGAACGGTTCGACGACGTCGCTCGCTGCGGTGCGGCGGCCGGGTACGCGATCGTGCGCGGGCACCCGGCCGACTGCCGGCGGGACTGGCTGCGGGCTGCGGCGGTGGTGGTCGACGGCGGTGCCCTGAACGAGCTCGGCCGTCGCGAGGCCCCGCAACGCGACGGGGTGCTGCTGGTCGGTGCCGCCGACGACGATCCCGCCGCCTGGCGTGCCGGTCTGCTGGCAGGCGCGCGGGGCGGATATGTGCTCCCTGACGAGGAGGCGGCGCTGGTGGCCGCACTGTCGGCGCTGCGCCGGCCCAGCCGGCACGCGGCGGGCACCATCGCCGTCGTCGGCGGGCACGGCGGTGCCGGGGTGAGCACTCTGGCCGCGGCGATCGCCCTGGCCGCGAGCCGCGAGCGGCAGCCGGCCCTGCTGCTCGACGTGGAGCCGGGCGGCGCCGGACTGGATCTGCTGCTCGGCGCCGAACAACGGTCGGGGCTGCGCTGGAATGCGGTCACCGGGCAGACCGGCAGCATCGGCGGTGCAGCACTGGCCGCCGCGCTGCCGGCGGCGGCCCCGGGCGTCGGGGTGCTCACCCGGGCCCGCGACGACGGTGCGCCGCTGCCTGAGGAGACCGTGCTGGCCGCGCTCGATGCGGGCCGGACCAACGGCGACCTGGTGATCGCCGACGTCGGCCGCGGCACCGGGGGCGCGGCTGCGGCGGTCCTCGAATCGGTGGATCTGCTGCTGATCGTGTGCACGGCCACGGTGCCCGCGGTCTCGGCCACCCGCAAGCTCGTCGCCCGGCTGCCCGAGGGGCCGCGGGCGGTGCTGGTGGTCCGCGGCCCCGCACCGGGCGGGTTGACCGCCGCGGACGTGGCCGCGGCGATCGGAGTGGAGCTGCTGGCCGGCCTGCGCAGCGAGGGCTGGCTGCCGCGGTGCTGCGAAGCCGGCGGGCTGCGGTACCGTCGGCGCTCGGCGCTGCATGCGGCCGCGCACAGCGCGCTCACGCTGGCTCGTCGTTCGGGGCGGGTGCCGGCATGAACGCCTCGGCGAACGTCGACCCTGGCCTGCTCGAGAAGGTGCGGGCGCGGCTGGCCGCCGACGCCGGGACTCCCGACGCGCAGACCATCGCCGCCGCGGTCCGGGCCGAGGCCGGAGGCCTGCTCTCCGACACCGACCTGCTGGCGGCCCTGCGCTACCTGCAGACCGAGATGGTCGGTGCCGGAGCGCTCGAGCCTCTGCTCGCCGAGCCGGCCGTCACCGACATCCTGGTGACCGGACCCGACCGGGTGTGGGTGGACCGCGGCGCAGGGCCGGTCCGTGCCGCCGTCTCCTTCGACGACGAGGCCGCCGTGCGGAGGCTGGCGGTGCGCCTGGCGCTCGGCGCCGGACGCCGGCTCGACGATGCGCAGCCCTGGGTGGACGGACGGTTGCACGGTCTGGGTCGGCACGGCTACGGGGTGCGCCTTCATGCCGTCATTCCGCCGCTGGCGGCCGACGGCACCTGTATCTCGCTGCGGGTACTGCGCAGCGCCACACAGGACTTCGGCTCCCTGGTGGCGGCCGGCAGCATTCCCGGAGCGCTCGCCCCGGTGCTGAGTGAGATGATCGCGCGCCGCGTGGCGTTCCTGGTGATCGGGGGCACCGGCGCCGGAAAGACCACCCTCCTCAATGCCCTGCTCGGGGAGGTGGACGGGTGGGAGCGGGTGCTGTGCGTGGAGGATGCCCCGGAGCTCGCCCCGGCCCACCCGCATGTGGTGCGGCTGATCGCCCGGGCCGCGAATGTCGAAGGGGCAGGCGAGGTTCCGGTCCGAGCTCTGGTCCGGCAGGCGCTGCGGATGCGGCCGGACCGGATCGTCGTCGGCGAGGTGCGCGGCCCCGAGGTGATCGACCTGCTCACTGCTCTGAACACCGGGCACGAGGGCTGCGCCGGAACGCTGCACGCCAATTCGGTGACCGAGGTGCCGGCGCGGATGGAGGCGCTGGCGGCCCTGGGCGGCATGGGCCGCAGTGCGCTGCACAGTCAGCTGGCCGCCGCCCTGCGATTGATCGTCGGAGTCGCCAGGCTGCCCGGCGGCGGGCGGGGCGTGAGCGAGCTCGGCGTGGTCCGCGCCGGTACCGACGGATTGGTGCGGGTCGTCCCGGTGTGGCGCCGCGGCACCGGACCGGACCGGTTGAGCGTCGACCAGATCCTGGCGGCGGAGTCCGGGCGATGAGCGCCGTCTTGTGCCTGCTGGGGACCGCACTGCTGGTGTGGCCGTCGACGGCCGCCACGGAACGGCTGCGCGCTCTGGCCGGCACGGAGACCCGGCCGCGACGATGGTCGCCGGCCGGACGGCTGCCGGTACTCGGGGCCGCACCGGTACTCGCACTGCTGGTCGGCATCGGTCCGGCCGTGGCAGCGGGTCTGGTGGCGGCGACCCTCGCTCACCGCGGTGCCGGGCGACGACGCCGCACCGCCTCGGCCCGCGACGACGACGATCTGCGGCGGGCGTTGACCGTGATGAGCGCCGACATGCGCGCCGGTGCGCCGATGGTGCACGCCTGCCGCTCGGCCGCCGACGAGCTCGGCCCGTCCGGCGGCATCGGTGCGGCTTTGCGGACCATGGCCGCCGAACTGGAACTCGGCGGGTCACTCGAGGCCGACCCGGATCGGCACCCCGGCCTGCAGCGCCTGGTCCGGGCGTGGACCATCTCATCGCAGGCCGGCCTGCCCATGGTCGCACTGCTCGACGAACTGCGCACAGATCTGGTGGCGCGCAGTGACTTCCGCTCCCGGACACAGGCGAGCCTGGCCGGTCCGCGGGCCACGGCGGCTGTGCTGGCCGGACTGCCGGTCCTCGGCATCGGGCTGGGGCAGTTGATGGGTGCGGCCCCGCTGCGGGTTCTGCTCGACTCGCCGGTCGGCTCGGTGCTGCTGGTGATCGGCGCGGGCCTGGTCTGTGCCGGTCTGCTCTGGTCCGAGGTGATCACCGGCTCGGTGCTGCGATGATTCCGTCCGCCGTCCCCGTCGCCCTCGTCGCAGTCGCCGTTGCCGCACTGCTGTGGCCTGCGCCGGGGCGGCTGCTGCTGCGGGTGGTCGAGCCACCGGCGCGCAACCGCGAGCCGAGATGGCTGCGGCCCCGCGCCCGCGTCGACCCGTTCGACGTCGCGGCCGGTTACGACCTGTTCGCGGTGTGCCTGCAGGCCGGACTGCCGGTGCCGGACGCGGCGCTGGTGACGGCACCGCACTGCCCGGCCGGGCTCGGGGCGCCGCTGCGCCGCGCGGGCGATTTGCTGGCACTGGGCGCCGACCCGGTGCGGGCCTGGACTGTGGCCGCACAGGAGCACACCGATCGCGGCTTCTCCGAACTGGCTGCACTGGCCCGGCGGGCCGCCGCCTCCGGCTCGGGACTGGCCGACGCCGTCGCCGCACTGGCCCGCGCCACCAGGGAACGGGCCGAGAACCAGGCGACCGAACGGGCCGAGCGTGCGGGCGTGAAGATCAGCGGACCGCTGGGACTGTGCTTTCTGCCGGCCTTCGTCGTCCTCGGGATCGTGCCCGTCGTGATCGGTCTGGCCGGCGGAATGCTGCACCAGCTGTGACCGGTGAGGAGGCCGCCAGACCACATGAGTGGAAAAAGAACAATGGAACAGAGAGTCAGGGGGAAAGTCATGCAGGACAAGAGGTTCACCGTATTCGGCGGAACGTGGACTCCGGCCGGATGGGAACGGTTGCGCACGGACGAGTCAGGAATGAGCACTGCCGAATACGCCATCGGGACGATCGCGGCGGCCGCGTTCGGCGCCATCCTCTACACCGTGGTCAGCGGCGACAATGTGGTCAGTGCGCTGACCGGGATCATCGCCAAGGCGCTGAGCACCTCGGTGGGATGAGGTTCTCGTGGCGGCGACGGCTGTGGGCGGAGCAGACCGGGATGGTGACGGTCGAGGCCGCGTATGCGCTGGCGGCGATCGCGGCCTTTCTCGTCGTCGCCGTCGAGGTGGTGGCCGGAGTGGCCGCGTACATCCGGTGCACCGATGCGGCGCGTGAAGTGGCCCGGCTGGCCGCCGCCGGCGACGACGGCGCCGGCTCGGTGGGCGCGCAGCTCGCGCCGTCGGGGGCGCGGATCGAGATCAGCAGCGGCGGCGAGCGGGTCACCGTGGTGGTGTCGGCGTCGTTGCCGCTGTTGCCGATGGCCTCCGTCTCGGCCACGAGCATCGCGGCCCGGGAACCCGGCGGCGGTGACCTCGGAGGTGGCGGCCTCGAGGCCGGGGACCTCGAGGCCGGGGACGGGGAAGGAGGGGATCGGGTCGAGGCTCCGGAGACCGGGGTGGCCGGCTGACCAGAACGGTTACGCCACGATCACCGCCGCAGCGGTGATCGTGGCCCTGGCCGCGCTGCTGATCGCGGTGGTCGTCGTCGGCGCGGCGGTCCTGGCCCGGCATCGGGCAGCCGCGGCGGCCGATCTGGGTGCGCTGGCCGGGGCCGCGGCGGCCGCCGGCGGGGACGGCGATCCGTGTGCGGCGGCCCGCACCATCGTGATCGCCCAGCCCGGCGCTGCGCGGCTGCAGGACTGCGAGGTGCTCGGCCGGGACGTGCGGATCCGGGTGAGTGTGCCGGTGCGGCTCGGTCAGTGGGGTGTGCGGGAGGCACACGCCCGTGCCCGGGCCGGGCCGGTCGGGTGAGGGCACAGGCGGACGTGCCGATCAGGACCTTCGAGCAGATGGTGGACGGTCCCCTGGCGGCGGCTCTACGGGGCCGGCGGGTGGCTCTGAACGTGCACGTGAGCCGGCGATCACCCGGAGGCGAGCGACTCCCCGCGCGCCTGCAGGCCCGCCTGGGTGGAGAGTGCCTTGTCGCGCAGGAACAGCGACAGCACGAAGCCGACGGCGGCCACCGGCACCAGATACCAGAAGGTCGGTGCCATCGCGTCGACGTAAGCGTTCACCACGTCGGTGTGCAGCGGCTCGGGCAGATCCTTGACCATCGACGGCGTGAGGTCGTTGGCATGCATGTGCTCCGGCAGAGCGCCCTTCGGGATCCGGTCCATCACCGAGTCCAGATTGCCGATCAGCCGGCTGGTGAAGACCGTGCCGAACACCGAGGTACCCACCGCGGCGCCGATCTCCCGCAGGAAGTTGTTGGTCGACGTCGCCGTGCCGACCTCGGACGGGTCGACGGCGTTCTGCACGGCGATGACGATCGTCTGGATCACCAGACCCATGCCGAAGCCGAGGACGAAGATCATCGCCCCGAACAGCACCATCGACATGCTGCCGGTGATGAAGGTGAGCCAGACGATGGCCCCGGTGGCCACCGCCATACCGATCATCGGATAGAGGCGGTAGCGGCCGGTCTTGCTGATCAGCAGACCCGAACCGATGCTGGTGATCATCATGCCGGCCATCATCGGCAGCATCAGCAGACCGGAGTCGGTGGGGCCGACCCCGCGGGCCATCTGCAGGAACGTCGGAAGATAGGACAGGGCCGCGAACATCGCGATGCCCAGCAGCAGGGCGACCGACACCGATACGGAGAACACCGGATCGCGGAACAGCCGCAGCGGGATCAGCGGCTCGTCGACCCGCGTCTCCCACCAGACGAACAAGGCGAAGGCCACCACCGTGCCCACCAGCACCAGGATCAGCCACGGGCTGGACCAGTCGTACTTGCGGGTGGGGCTGACGGTGGACCAGCTGCTGAGCAGCACGATGCCCGAAGTGGTGAGCGTCAGCAGGACGGTGCCGAGGAAGTCGAAGCGTTTGGTGCTCGACTGGGACGGCAGCTTGAGCGTGAAGAAGGCGACGATCAGGGCGATCGCAGCGATCGGCACGTTCAGCCAGAAGCACCAGCGCCAGCCGGGGCCTTCGGTGAACCAGCCGCCGAGCAGCGGTCCGACCACCGCGGCGATGCCGAAGATCGCGCCCATCGGCCCCAGGTACTTGCCGCGGTCCCGGGCCGAGACGATGTCGGCGATGATCGCCTGCGAGAGGATCACCAGGCCGCCGGCGCCGAGACCCTGGAAACTGCGGGCGGTCACCAGCATCTCGAACGACGTCGACAGCGCCGAACCGAGCGAGCCGAGCAGGAAGATGGTGATCGAGACCAGGAACGGCCAGCGGCGGCCGAAGAGATCGCCGATCTTGCCGTAGATCGGCATGACGATCGCGATGGCCAGCAGATACGCGGTGACGATCCAGCCCTCGTCGGCCACCGCTCCCAGATCGCCGACGATCGTCGGCAGTGCGGTGCTCACCACGGACTGGTCCAGTGAGGACAGGAACATCGCGGCCACCAGCGCCGCGAAGATCACGTAGACGACCCGCTTGTCGAGGGGTACGGGGGCCTGATCGTCGGCCGGATCGGTGGCCGGCGCGACCGGAGAAGAACTGCTCACATCCGCACCATAACGCGACCTATGGCGGGCGCGAGCGCACGGCTCGTCCGGTGTCACAGACCGACCGGGGCCGGGCGCGATCAGGGCGGTGGTGCCGCAGAGTCACCCACTAGAATGTGCTCCTGCGCACTCGGGCGAGCGCCCGGGCCGGTCCCGCCGGATGACGGGGCCGCACCCGGGTGCCTCTGAAGACGGTGGTCAGCGGTTCGCGGCCGCCGCCAGCTGCCCGGCCACCTGGTCGAGGGCGAAGCCCAGCGAGACCGGGGTGCCCGCGGAGAGGGCCTGCACCGTCGGATCGGTGTCGGGCAGCCGCACGGCGCGGTCGTCGCGGACCACCGACAGCGAGTTCAGCCGCTGGTCGTTCTCCAGATCCGAGAACGGCAACCCGATCGTCGACAGCAGCGCCACCTGGGCGTTCAGGTCGCCGACCCGCTCGACCGGGACATTGGCGAAGAAGCCCGAGCTCTGCAGCGAGAGGATCGGCGGATTCTGCGTGAAGCCCAGCTCGGCGAAGACGTCGAAGCGGGCGTCACCGGCCAGGTAGGCGCCGTAGGCGGTGCCGAACTTGACCCCGTAGACGAAGGTCTTGCCGTCGAACTGCGGGTTGGCGGACTTGATCCGGGCGATCGTCCCGTCGGTGTCGGAGATCAGCGCGTCGGCCGCCTCGCTCTTGCCCAGCGCCTTACCGATGAGCTGGGTCTGCACCCGCCAGTTCACCGCGAAATCACCGCTGCCGGCCGGAGCGGCCACCACCGGTGCGATCTGCCGGAGCCGGTCGGTGACCTTGGTATCGCTGGACCCGCGCACATTGAGGATCAGATCCGGATTCAGCTCCTCGATCTGCTGATAGTTGAAGTCGCCCTGGCTCGCCGCCGAGATCAGCGTCGGCGAATCGTCGCCGAACTTGGCGGCATCCCATTCGCCGACGCCCTTGGTGGCCTCGCCCAGACCCATCCAGTCGTAGATCGCGACCGGTTTGACGCCCAGCTCCAGAGCGATGGCGCCGTCGGACCAGCCGAGCGCCACCACCCGCGCATCGTCGCCGACCTCGAAACCGGGGGAGGCCGACGGATCCGAGTACACGGGGTGCTCGGAGGAATCGGAGTTCACGCAGGCGGTCAGCGCCAGCAGGACGGCGGCCAGCGCGGCCAGCAGGGCGGTCAGGCGACGGAGCTTCATGAGACTTCCTTCAACGACGGGACGATCGGACGGGAGAGCGGGATCATTCGGGTTCTCCGGCACGGAGATTGGCGGTGTCGCCGGGCAGATCGCCCAGACTCACCGGGTCCACGGCCAGCGGCACCACCATCGGGGTGCCGGTCTCCGGGTCGGGCACCACGCGCGAGCGCACCCCGAAGACGCGTTCGACGAGGCCCTCGGTGAGGATCTCGGCCGGCGAGCCGGTGGCCAGGATCTCGCCGCTGCGCATGGCGATCATGTGGCTGGCGAACCGGGCCGCCTGATTCAGGTCGTGCAGCACCGCCACCAGCGTGGTGCCCTGGGCGTTCAGATCGGCGCACAGACTGAGCACCTCGAGCTGGTGGGCCAGATCCAGATAGGTGGTCGGCTCGTCCAGCAGTAGGATCGGGGTCTCCTGGGCCAGCGCCATCGCGATCCACACCCGCTGGCGCTGACCGCCGGAGAGCGCCTCCACCGGCCGCGTCGACAGATCGGTGAGCCGGGTGACGTCCAGGGCGCGGGCCACCGCGCGCTGATCGTCGTCGGTCCACTGCTGGAACATCTTCTGGTACGGGAACCGGCCGCGGGAGACCAGATCGATCACCGTGATGCCCTCCGGTGCGATGGACTGCTGGGGCAGCAGACCCAGCTCGCGGGCGAACTCCTTGCCTTTGAAGTCGCGCACGGACCGGCCGTCGAGCAGGACGTCTCCGTGCTCGGGTGCCAGCAGCCGCGACAGCGCCCGCAGCAGGGTCGACTTGCCGCAGGCGTTGGGGCCGACGATCACCGTGAACGAGCCGTCGGGGATCAGGACGTCCAGGTCGGCGATGATGGTCCGCTGGCCGTAGCCCACGCGCAGACCCGAGCCGGTCAGGCGTGCGGCGGTCTCGGCCGGCCGGTCGCCGGCGACGGGATCCGTGGCGGTCATGGGCGGGCCTTCCGGGATTGGGCGAGCAACAGGAACAACAGGTAGGCGCCGCCGAGGGCGGTGGTCACCACCCCCACCGGCAGCTGGGTGGTCGGCGCCAGCAGGGTGCGGGCGATGGCATCGCTGGAGACCAGCAGTGCCGCTCCGACGGCCGCCGAGGTGACCAGCGGGATACCGGCGCTCGGGGTGAGCCGGGCCGCGAGCTGCGGGGCGACCAGTGCGACGAAGGCGATCGGGCCGGCGATCGAGGTGGTGGCCGCGGCGAAGCCGACCCCGATCACCAGCAGGATCAGCTGGGTGCGTTCGGTGTCGACGCCCTTGCTCTGCGCCGAATCCGGGCCCAGCTCGAACATCCGCATCCGCGGGGCGAAGGTGACCATCGCCGGAATGAGCACCGCCAGGGTGATCCACACCGGGATGGTGTCGGCCATGGTGATGTTGCGCAGATTGCCCATGCCCCAGGCCGCGGCGACCGCCGCGTTCTGCTGGTTGGCGTTGGCGATCAGATAGCCGTTGAACGAGACGAGCATGGCCGAGATGCCGATGCCGACGATGATGAAGCGATAGTTGCCGGTGCCTCCGCGCATGCCCAGCAGATACACCGCCATGCCCGTCACCAGACAGCCGATCAGCGAGCCGATGGTGGCGCCGCCGCTGCCGAAACCGAAGACCAGCATGGCGATCAGCGCGCCGGTGTTGGCGCCGGTGGTGAAGCCGATGATGTCGGGACTGCCCAGCGGATTGCGGGTCATGGTCTGGAAGATCGCCCCGGACAGTGCCAGCGAGATGCCGCCGAGGACCGCGGTGAGCACCGCGGGCAGGGCATGCGCCACCCGGTCGGCGGGGGCGCCGCCGATCTGCCCGGTGAGCACCTGCAGGGTTTCGGCGAAGCCCAGATTCGGTGAGCTGGTGGTGCTCACGCCCAGGGAGACCACCGCGATCGCCGCCGTCGCGATGACCAGTAGCACCGTCACCGTGGTGGCGACGATGTCGATGCGCACGCTCAACGGGCCCAGCCGCAGGAAGCGGATGCGGCCCGGCCAGCGGGCCGGGCGCGGTGCGCCGGCCCCGATCCCGGAGGTGGCGCCCGCGGTCACAGCTGTGCTCCCGTCTCCCGGCGGGCCAGCCAGATCAGCAGCGGCGCACCGAGAAAGGCGGTCACCATGCCCACCGGCAGCTCACTGCTGGTGGCCACCCGGGCGATCAGATCCGAGCCGACCATCACGATCGGGCCCACGCACATGCTCACCGGGATCACCCACCGGTTGTCCGGGCCGACGAACATCCGCACCGCATGCGGGACCATCAGGCCGACGAAGGTGATCGGTCCGATCGCGGCGGTCGCCGCACCGCACAGCACCGTCAGCGAGACGAAACCGGCTGTGCGCACCGTGCCGACCGGCACGCCGAGAGCGGCAGCGCGGTCGTCGCCGAGGGCGAGCGCGTTGAGATAGCCGACCAGCGCGAGGGCCAGCACCAAGCCCACCAGTACCGGGATCCAGGCCAGTTTCAGTTGGTCCCAGCCGCGGCCGTCGAGCGTGCCGATGAGCAGGCCGCGGATCGCGTCGAACGACTTCGGGTGGATCATGGTCAGTGCGAAGGCGGTGCCGGAGAGGATCGAGGCCACCGCGACGCCGGTCAGCACCAGCTTGGCCGGGCTGGCCCCGCCCAGGCCGCGTGAGCCGACGAAGTAGACCAGCACCGCGGCGCCGAACGCCCCGGCCAGCGCCCACCAGGTGTAGTCCGCGCCGACCGCGCCGAAGGCCACTGAGCCCAGCACCATCGCGAAGTAGGCGCCTGCGTTCACGCCCAGGATGCCGGGATCGGCGAGCGGGTTGCGGGTGATGCCCTGCATCACCGCGCCGGCCACCCCGAGGGCGACGCCGACCAGGGCCGCGAGCAGGGTGCGCGGGATCCGGTCGTTGCGGATGATGGTGACCGTCGTCGGATCGCCGTTGCCCCACAAGGCGTTCCAGGCCTGCGAGATGGTGAAGTCGCCACTGCCGATGAACAGCCCGAGCAGCAGCAGAAGCACCAGGACGGCGAGCAGCCCGAAGGTCACCGCGCTGCGCGTGACGCCACCACGGCGTTGCGGTGACGCGGGCGCGGTCGACGGCCCAGGTGCGTTCAGGGTTCCGGTCACGGAAGTCCTCACCAGTTGCAGCTGAAATCAGTGAGGCAAGCCTAGCCTCGGCGGACCGTGATTGTCCCGCGTTGAGCGGGGTGTGCCGGGACGGGGCGTGCCCGGCCTGGTCCGATGGATCAGCGATGCGCTGTAGTACGTCCCGTCCTTGGTGGCTCGCGGTTCGCAGGCGATGAGTGGAACGTGATTCATATCACGTAACATGCGGTCCGCAATATGGGCCATGTAGGTGACCACGAGGGTGAAATAGGACGAACGATCGCGGCGGAGCTGGCGACCTTGCAGACGCGAACCTGAGCCTCGACCGGGCCTCGGACTCGATCAGCCGGAGGTCGATCCCGAGAGTCGCTCGATCAACCGCAGCACGGTGATCGCCCCGGCCTTGTCCAGGGGCTCGTTTCCGTTGCCGCACTTGGGGCTCTGCACGCACGACGGACAGCCGTCGCGGCAGCCGCAGGACTCGACGGCGTCGGCGGTGGCGCTGATCCAGTCGCCGAAGGCCTCGAATCCCCGATCGGCGAAGCCGGCCCCGCCGGCGAAACCGTCGTAGACGAAGACCGTCGGCAGACCGGTGCCCGGATGCAGATCGGTCGACAGGCCGCCGATGTCCCAACGGTCGCAGGTGGCCACCAGGCCCAGCATGCCGATCGCCGCGTGCTCGGCGGCGTGCAGGGCGCCCGGGAAACCCTCCTCCTCGACGCCCGCCGCGATCAGCGCATCCGGAGTGAGGGTGTACATCACCGCGCGAGTGTCGAGCTGGTCCTCAGGCAGATCCAACGGCACCGCATCGAGGATCTCGCCGGAGAAGGCCTTGCGCAGGTAGCCCACCACCTGGCTGGTCACCTGGACCCGGGCCAGGGCCACGGTGAGCGGTCCGTGCCGTCGCTGAGCGAGGGTCTGGGTGATCAGCACCTCGCTCACCTCGCGCGGGGAGGTGGTCCAGTCCGGATCCTCCGGATGGGCCAGCGCCAGCTGATCGTCGAGGTCGAGCTGATCGATCACGAACGACTCGCCCTGGTGCAGGTAGACCGCCCCGGGGAACACCGAGGTCTTGGCGCGGGTGCCGTCGACGGTGCCCAGCAACCGGGAGGTGGTGGTGTCCACGATCAGCACCTGCCCGCCGATCCCGCCGCGGATGTCGATCTGACCGTGCGGATCCAGGCCCGGCGCCGGATACCAGCCGGCCTTGCGGCGCTTGAGCTTTCCCTCCGTGGTGAGCGCCGCCACCAGGTCCGCGGCGTCGAAGGCCGCCACATCGGCCGCGGTGAGCGGAGCCTCGGTGGCCGCACACAGCAGATGCGGGCCCAGCACGTACGGATTGGCCGGATCGGTGACGGTGGCCTCTACCGGGCGCTCGAGCAGAGCCTCCGGATGGTGCACCAGGTAGGTGTCGAGAGGATCGTCGCGGGCCACCATCACCACCAGCGAACCCTGGCCGCGCCGCCCCGCGCGCCCGGCCTGCTGCCAGAACGAGGCGACCGTCCCGGGGTAGCCGCCGACGATCACCGCATCCAGTCCACTGATGTCCACGCCGAGTTCGAGCGCATTGGTGGTGGCCACCCCGAGCAGCTCGCCGTCGGCCAGGGCGCGTTCGAGCGGGCGCCGATCGTCGGCCAGATATCCCGCGCGGTAGGCCGCCACCCGGCCGGTCAGGTCCGGGGCGCTCTCGGAGAGCAGCTCCCGGGCCCGCACCGCGGTCACCTCCACCCCGCGACGGCTACGCTGGAAGCACAGCGTGCGGGCACCTTCGACGACGAAATCGGCCAGCAGCCGGGCGGATTCGACTCCGGCCGAGCGCCGTACCGGTGCATCGTTCTCACCGGTGACCGCCGGACTGAAACCCGGCTCCCACATCGCGACGGTGCGCTCCCCGTGGGGGGACGCGTCCTCGGTCACCGCGACCACCTCGTCGCCGATCAGCCGGGCCAGTGACTGCGCCGGATTGGCGACGGTGGCGCTGGCGCCGATGACCACCGGATCGGCCCCGTACGACCGCGCGATGCGCAGCATCCGGCGCAGAACCAGCGCAGTGTGCGAGCCGAAGACCCCGCGATAGTGGTGGCATTCGTCGACGACGACGAAGCGCAGCCGGGCGAAGAACTGCCGCCACCGCTGGTGCCCGCTCAGAATCCCCACGTGCAGCATGTCCGGGTTGGTGAAGATCCATTGCGAATGCATGCGGGCCCACTGCCGCAGCTCGCTGTCGGTGTCGCCGTCGTACATGCACGGCTGCAGATGAGAGAACACAGTCCGGCCGGCGATGGTGCGGCTCACCGACCGCAGCTGATCGGTGCCGAGCGCCTTGGTGGGGGACAGGTACAGCGCGGTCGCGGCAGGGTCTTCGGCGAATCGGGTGAGGATCGGCAGCTGGTAGGCGAGGGATTTGCCGGACGCGGTGCCGGTGCAAATACTCACGTGCCGGCCGGCGGCGGCGTGCTCGGCGGCGGTCACCTGGTGCTGCCACGGCTGACTGATTCCCAGGTCGGTGAAGGCCTGGACCACCTCGGGATGCGCCCACTGCGGCCACGACGCGAATGTCGCGGCCCGGCTGGGAATCACCGACAGGTGGGTGAGCGGACTCGGCTCGTCGGCATCGGTACCGGCGAGCGTCCGCTCGAGGAGCTCGCTGCCGTAGCTGCGTTGTCCGGAATCCATCTGCCCTGCCGCCTGTTCGTTCGCCGACGCGATTCTACGTGCGCCGGACGCCGCCGCAGGAAGGCCTCGATACACCCACCATGAGCGGGCCTGCCTTCGTTGGTGGCCGCGTGCCGCCTGAGGTACGAGGGCCGACCGTGGGCGGGTGTGCCCTTGTTGGTGGCCGCGTGCCGACTGAGGTACGAGGGCCGACCATGGGCGGGTGTGCCTTTGTTGGTGGCCGAGTGCCGCCCGAGGTACGAGGGCGGTGTATCGAGGCCCCCGCCGATGCTGCGCCCGGTCTCGATGAGCACCGTCTAAACGTGCGTGACGCAGATATAGAAGCGGCGAGACCTCCCCGGGGAGGCTGTGTCGCCGGACGCGCCGAGCCGTGCGGCGTCGTAAGGTTCTACAGATGAGCCAGCTGTCGTTGTTCTCCGCGGAGACGGAGGACCCCGCGATCGCGGACCTGGCTGGACTGCTTGCCGCCCAAGGCCAGTCGGTGCACACCGCGACCGGTGCCCGCGTCTCGGTGGTGGTGCCCGCCGCGTGGCGTGCCACCGCGATCTGCGCCGAGATCCTGCGCACCGGGCTGGCCGCCGAGGACACGGTCTCCGAGGAAGGCACCCCGATCGCCCGCAGCGAGGTGACCCCGCGGCTCACGGCGCTGCACCGGCAGTGGTCGTCGGGTGCGGTCAAGTCGGTGCCCGAGGGCTGGCTGCCCAGCCCGCGGGCGCTGCGGCTGTGGGTGATCGCCGCCGGCGCACCCGACGGCGTGCACTATCAGCTGGGTCTGGACCCGAGCGCCCCGGACACCCATGCGCCGCTGTCGACCGCACTCATGCGGGTGGGGATCGCCCCCACGCTGGTGGGGGTGCGCGGGGCCAATCCGGCGCTGCGCATCACCGGCCGCAAACGTCGGACCCGGCTGGTCGAGACCGTCGGCGAGCCGCCGGCCGGACTGGACGCGGCCGCCGCCTGGCCGACCCCGGACTAGGGTCCGGCCGCCGGCGACACGGCGAGATCCGAACCCGGTCCTCGCGCGCCGGGGCAGGCTAACGATGCAGGTGGGATGCATAGGGACCTATGCCCCTAGTCGTATCGAATGAATTCGAACACCGATGTGCAGAAGCAGCGTTACATAAGGTACAACGGCAACGAGAAGTACTTACGTACGGGCAACGAGCAGCGAAATCTATCCGAAGGGCACCAGTGGCCGCCACCGACACCGATTCCCCCGCCGTGCGGCGTCTCGTCATCGTCGAGTCACCGACCAAAGCACGCAAGATCGCGGGCTACCTCGGCGCCAACTACATCGTGGAATCCTCCCGCGGGCACATCCGCGACCTGCCGCGCGGCGCCGCCGACGTGCCCGCCAAGTACAAGGGACAGCCGTGGGCCCGGCTCGGTGTGAACGTCGACGAGGGCTTCGAGCCCCTCTACGTGATCTCTGCAGACAAGAAGTCCACCGTCTCCGAGCTCAAGGCCCTGATGAAGGACGTCGACGAGCTCTACCTGGCCACGGACGGTGACCGCGAGGGAGAGGCCATCGCCTGGCATCTGCTCGAGACCCTCAAGCCCAAGATCCCGGTCAAGCGGATGGTCTTCCACGAGATCACCGAATCGGCCATCCGGGCCGCCGCAGAAAACCCCCGTGAACTGGACATCGACATGGTCGACGCCCAGGAGACCCGCCGCATCCTGGACCGGCTCTACGGCTACGAGGTCTCCCCGGTGCTGTGGAAGAAGGTCATGCCGAAGCTCTCGGCCGGCCGCGTCCAGTCCGTCGCCACCCGCATCATCGTCGAACGTGAACGCGAGCGGATGGCCTTCGTCTCCGCCGACTACTGGGATCTGGCCGCCACGCTCGACGCCGGCGCCGACGCCAGCCCGCGCACCTTCGGATCACGCCTGGTCTCGGTGAACGACGACCGGGTGGCCACCGGTCGCGACTTCGGCCCGGACGGCAGACTCCGCAAGACCGACGGCGTGCTGGTCCTGGGCCGCGAGCAGGCCTCGGCCCTGGCCGCCGCCCTCGAAGGGGCCGCTCTCTCGGTGACCTCCGTCGAGGAGAAGCCGTACACCCGCCGCCCGTACGCGCCGTTCATGACCTCGACCCTCCAGCAGGAGGCCGGCCGCAAGCTGCGCTTCTCGTCGGACCGCACCATGCGCATCGCGCAGCGGCTCTATGAGAACGGCTACATCACCTACATGCGAACCGACTCGACCACACTGAGCGAGTCGGCCATCTCCGCGGCCCGCTCCCAGGCCCGGGACCTGTACGGCGCCGACTACGTGCACCCCACCCCGCGCCAGTACACCCGCAAGGTGAAGAACGCGCAGGAGGCGCACGAGGCGATCCGCCCCGCCGGCGACAGCTTCCGCACCCCCGGCCAGGTGGCCTCGGCCCTCGACACCGACGAGTTCCGGCTCTACGAGCTGATCTGGCAGCGCACCGTCGCCTCCCAGATGGCCGACGCCAAGGGCACCACCATGAGCCTGCGGATCGGCGGCACCGCCACCACCGGCGAGCAGGTGGTCTTCGCCTCGTCCGGCCGCACCATCACCTTCCCGGGCTTCCTGTCCGCCTACGTCGAAACCGTCGACGATCAGGCCGGCGGGCAGGCCGACGATGCCGAGAACCGGCTGCCGAATCTGGTCCAGGGGCAGGCGCTCACCGCCCGCGAGCTCGTCGCCGACGGACACAGCACCAATCCGCCGGCCCGCTTCACCGAGGCCTCGCTGGTCAAGGTGCTCGAAGAGCTCGGCATCGGCCGTCCGTCGACCTATGCGTCGATCATCGGCACCATCCAGGACCGCGGTTACGTGGTGAAGAAGGGCAACGCCCTGGTCCCGTCGTGGGTGGCCTTCGCCGTCGTGGGACTCCTCGAAGGCCACTTCGAATCGCTGGTCGACTACGACTTCACCGCCTCGCTGGAAGACGACCTGGACCAGATCGCCTCCGGTCACGCCGACCGCACCCGCTGGCTCAGCGAGTTCTACTTCGGCGGCGACGGCTCCGACGCCGGTGACGACGCCGCCGGCGCGATCGCCCGGGTCGGCGGTCTCAAGAAGCTCGTCGGCGTGAACCTCGAAGGCATCGACGCCCGCCAGGTGAACTCGATCCGGCTCTTCGACGACTCCGAGGGCCGTCCCGTGTTCGTCCGGGTGGGCCGCTTCGGCCCGTACCTGGAACGGAATGTGGCCGCACCCGACGCCGAACCGGACCTGCAGCGCGCCAACCTGCCCGCCGACATGACCCCGGACGAGTTGACCCTGGAGGTGGCCGAGAAGCTCTTCGCCACTCCGCAGGAGGGGCGCGTGCTGGGCAACGACCCGGTGACCGGCCACCAGATCGTCGTCAAGGAGGGGCGCTTCGGCCCGTACGTGACCGAGATCCTGCCGTCCGAGGACGACGACGAGGGCGACGGCCCGGCCAGTCCGGTGCCGACCATCCCGGCCGGTCCCACCCCGCGCGACCCGGAGGGCGGTGCCGCCGCCGGCGGCACCGGTGATCAGGTGGTGCCGCTCGACGACCTGCCGGCCGCCGGCGGCGTCGCGACCGCCAAGAAGGCGCCGGCCAAGAAGACCGCCGCCCGGAAGGCGGCGGCGAAGAAGGGCCCCAAGCCGCGCACCGGTTCGCTGCTGCGCTCGATGGACATCGCCACCGTCACCCTCGACGATGCGCTCAAACTGCTCTCTCTGCCGCGGGTGGTGGGCACCGATCCCAACTCCGGCGAGGAGATCACCGCCCAGAACGGGCGCTACGGCCCGTACCTGAAGAAGGGCAGCGACTCGCGGTCGCTGGCCACCGAGGAGCAGCTCTTCACGGTCACCCTCGACGAGGCCCTCAAGCTCTACGCCGAGCCCAAGCGGCGCGGCCGGGCCGCGGCGGCACCGCCGCTGCGCGAGCTGGGCAACGACGAGGCCAGCGGTGCGCCGATGGTCATCAAGGACGGGCGTTTCGGTCCGTATGTGACCGACGGCGAGACCAACGCCAGCCTGCGCAAGGGCGATGAGGTGGCCACCATCACCCCGGAGCGGGCGATGGAACTGCTCGCCGATCGCCGCGCCAAGGGGCCGACCAAGAAGCGCGCCGCCAAGAAGACTGCCGCGAAGAAGACGGCCGCGAAGAAGACGGCCGCCAAGAAGACGGCGGCGAAGAAGACGACCGCGAAGAAGACGGCGGCCACGAAGACCACCGCCACGAAGACCGCGGCGAAAAAGACGGCGGCCAAGAAGACCACCGCCAAGAAGACCACCGCCAAGAAGACTGCGGCCAAGAAGACGGCGGCCAAGAAGACCGCGGACTGACCGGACCGGCCGCGTGGCCGGTTCAGCCGGCGGGATCGTCGTCGAGCGTGTGCAGCAGCGCGTGCGGATCGGGCGGCGGCACCGGATCGTCGAGGATCGGCCGGGCCAGCAGCGTCTCTATGCCGCGGCCGCGCAGTTCCACGCCCTCGCCGACCAGCCAGTGATCGGCCTCGTCGTCGCCGGCCAGGAACACCGCCCGAGCCGAACCGAGGACCCGGGACTGTTCGTCCTTGGCCAGTTCTGTGAGCCGGGCGGCCTCGTTCACCGGGTCGCCGATCACCGTGTACTCGAGGCGCTGCTGGGCGCCGATGTGACCGGCGACGGCCTTGCCGGCCGAGACGCCGATCCCCATGTCGACGTCACCGAGCCGGCGGGCCAGCTCCACCCGCAGTTCGCGGGCCGCCGCGAGCGCATCGCCGGCGAAGTCCTCGCTGTCGAGCGGGGCGCCGAAGATGGCCAGTGCCGCATCGCCCTGGAACTTGTTGACGAAGCCGTTGTGCCGGCCGACCACCTCGACCACGATCTGGAAGAAGTCGTTGAGCAGACCGACGATCTCGCGCGGCGGGCGGCTCACCGCCAGCCGGGTGGAGCCGACGATGTCGACGAAGAGCACACCCACGTAGCGTTCCTCGCCGCCGAGCTCGGTGCCGGTCTCGATGGCCCGGCGCGCGACGTCCTCACCCACATAGCGGCCGAACAGGTTCCGCAGTTCCTGCCGCTCGCGCAGATCGTCGACCATCTCGTTGAAGCCGGCCTGCAACAGCCCCAGATCGTTGCCGTCGAAGACCTTCACCGCCACATTCAGATTGCCGGCCCGCACCTGGCTCAGCGCCATCCGCATCTGCTTGATCGGATCGGTGATCGAGCGGACCAGCCGGACGAAGGCGAGTAGCCCGAAGATGATCGCGGCCACCGCCATCCAGAGGATCGGCCGCTGCAGCTCCTCGGGCGTCGCCTGGATGAAGTGGGTCCGCTGGAGGCTGATCAGCAGGATGATGACCAGCATCGGGACCGCCACCGAGACCGCCCAGAAGACCCCGATCCGGGTGGTCACACTCGGCGCCGACGCGGTCGCCGGGTCGTTGGCCATCGCCGTGACGGTGATCGGCCGCAGCACCTTCTCGGCCTGCATGAAGCCGAGCACCGCGGTGACCACCGCGCCCACGGCGCTGGCGATCGCCACGATCACCGCCTCACGGTCGGAGTTCTGCAGGGCCAGCAACGACAGCAGAACCCCGCCGATCGTCCACAGGCTCAGGTTGACGACGGTGAGCAGGGTCGGCAGCTGCAGAGCGCGTTTGCGGGCGGCCTTGTCGTCGGGCCGCGAGCGCCGTCTATGCCAGATCAGCACCGGCAGGGTCAGCCGGATCGAGGCCCAGCCCCCCATGATGATCGCCAGCACCAGATAGGCCAGGAACGCCGCCTGGACGTCGAGGTTGATCTGATTGAGCGCGATCGCATCCGACTGCGGCATGCCGAACCGCAGAAAAGCGGCCGTGAAGAGCGCGCCGATCAGGTTGGCCCGCAGCATGTCCAGCGCGAGGATCGGCCACGGCGTATGCAGAAGCCAGCGCATCGTGTGCACTGTCCTGGCCATCCGCGAGCGGTTCCTCACCACAGATCCAAAGTACCGGGGTGCTTGCAAGAGTTAAACGTTTTGCGGGTGGCGGAGAAGTCTGAACTGGGGCTTAGGCTGGGGGATGTGACAAATGTCTTCGACCGGCTGATCGGCCAGCGCGCACTCGCCGACGACCTGATCGCCGCCGCTGCCGCGGCCCGCACGGTGGCCGCCCGGTCCGACGAAGCCGCCGCCGGTGCGGTGTCGATGTTCGGCGACGACGAGGTCCCGGTTCCCTCCGGGTCGGCGATGACCCACGCCTGGCTGTTCACCGGGCCGCCCGGCAGCGGTCGCTCGGTGGCCGCCACCTGTTTCGCCGCCGCCCTCGAGTGCACCGACCCCGAGGAGATCGGCTGCGGCCGCTGCCGGGCCTGTACGACGGTGATGGCCGGAACCCACGGCGACGTGCGGCACATCGTGCCGGAGGGGCTGAGTATCTCGGTCAAGCAGATCCGCGACATCCTGCAGGTCGCCGCCCGCCGCCCCACCACCGGCCGCTGGCAGATCGTCATCGTCGAAGACGCCGACAGGCTCAGTGAGAGCGGGGCCAACGCCCTGCTCAAGGCGGTCGAGGAACCACCCGAGCGCACCGTGTTCCTGCTCTGCGCGCCGTCGGTGGCCCCCGAGGACGTCTCGGTGACCATCCGGTCGCGCTGCCGGCACGTCTCGCTCACCGCTCCCGACACCGCCGCCATCGCCGGGGTGCTGATCGAGCAGGACGGGATCGACGCGGACCGTGCCCGGTGGGCGGCGGGCGTGGCCGGCGGGCATGTGGGCCGGGCGCGGCGTCTGGCCGTCGACGAGACCGCCCGGCACCAGCGGGAGCAGGCGCTGCGGCTGGCGCGTGCGGCCACCCGGGAGTCGGAGGCCTTCGCCGCCGCCCAGGGGCTGCTGGCCACCGCCACCGAAACCGCCGCCGCCATGGCCGCCGAACTGAACGAGCCGGAGAAACAGGAACTGCTCACCGCGCTCGGCGCCGGCGGCACCGGCAAGGGCACCGCCCGGCCCCCGCGCGGCACCGCCGGGGCGATCAAAGAACTCGAATCCCGGCAGAAGGCGCGGCAGACGCGGATGAGCCGCGACGTGCTCGACCGGGCGCTGGTGGACCTGGCGGCCCTGTTCCGCGACGCGCTGGCGCAGTCGATGGCCGCGCCGGTGACCATGATGCATCCGGACGTCGCCGACGATCTGGCCGCGCCGATGGGCCGCTATGCCGGCCCGGAGCGGATGCTGCGCTGCATCGAGGCGGTGCTGGTGTGCCGCGAGGAACTGGCCACCAACGTCAAACCGAAGTTCGCCCTCGACGCGATGATGGTGCGCCTGGGCCGGGAACTGCGCCAGCGGCCGGCGAGCTGACCGCCGCCGGCCGGGTCGCGGTCACCACTCGTCGAGACTGGTGTAGCCGTCCTGGACGGCCCGCGCGAAGAGCGCCGACTTGCTGCTCGCCGCACGGCCGACGGCGGCGTACTTGGTGCGGATCCGGACGATGTGCGTACTCACCGTCGACGCGCTGATGAACAGCTCGCGCGCGGCGTCCTCCTTGGACTCGGCGCGCAGCCACGCCATGAGCACCTCCACCTCCCGGGGGGAGAGTTCGGGGCGGTTCTGGCTCCACGCAGAAACGTGGTCGGGAACGGGCCGGGGAGCGGTGTCGATCATGGCGGAACCTCTTCAGTGCGAAGGATTGTCGTACAAGTGGATGAAGTCAGCCTGATACCTCGGGTCCGCGCGGTCATGTGAGAACCGCCCGGAATGGAAAGTCGATACAGTTTCCGATACGCCGACCAGCGCAAATGTCCCAGAGAGAGGATGCCGGTCGAATGCATCTCGACGACGTCGACAGCCGCGAGGACCTCGGCCGCGCACTGACCGAACTGAGGCTCGCCCAGGGGCTGAGCATCCGTGACGTGGCCGCCGAGGCGGACGCGTTGCAGGGCACCGTGGCCGGCTGGTTCGCCGGCCAGCACGCTCCCACCCGGGCCAGCCGGGAGATGTTCGACCGGGTGCTGGCCGTGTGCGGGGTCGGCGACGCCGACCGCGACCGCTGGTGGCAGGCGGTGGGCCGGACCACCCGCCGCGGCGGACGGCGCCGCAACCGGCCCGAGGCTCCCTACCGTGGATTCGACTCCTTCGGTCCGCAGGACCGGGACCGGTTCTTCGCCCGGGACGCCCTCGTCGACCGGCTGGTGAGCCTGGTGATCGAGCAGGGTTCGCAGATGATGGCCGAGGCGGCCGACCGGCAGCCGGTGGCGCGATCGGTGATGGTGGTCGGACCGTCGGGCGTGGGCAAATCCTCCCTGGTGCGGGCCGGACTGCTGCCGGCCACCGAACCGGGCGGGCGGCTCGCCGGCTGGGCGTCGGCGGTGCTGGTCCCGGGCGACGACGCACTCGCCGCCCTCGAGACGGCGCTGGCCGAACTCCCGGATCCGGCCCACGACCGCCGGCCCTGCCTGCTCGTCACCGATCAGCTCGAGGAGCTGTGGACACTCAACTCGGTGGCGGTCCGGCAGCGTTTCGGCGCCCGGGTCACGGCAGAGATGCAGGACCGGACGCTGGTGCCGGTCGGGGTGCTGCGCGCCGACTTCTACGGGCTGGCCATCGCCTCCCCGGCCTGGTCGGAGGATTACGCGCAGGCGCAGATCGTGGTCCCGCAGATGACCGCCGAACAGTTGCGCGAGGTGATCGTGCGGCCGGCCGAGGCGGTGGGGGTGAGCGTCGACGACGACCTGGTGGAACTGCTGCTCGACGACACGCTCCCCGGGGCGGGCGGCCGCGAGCAGGCGGCCAGTGTGCTGCCGCTGCTCTCGCACGCCTTGCGCGCCACCTGGGAGGTCTCCGACGGCCGGCGGCTGACGGTCGCCGACTACGTCAAGACCGGCCGGATCGACGGCGCGGTGGAGGTGACCGCAGAAGAGGCCTATGCCGCGTTCAGCGCCGAAGAGCAGCAGGTGGCCCGGCGCATCCTGCTGGATCTGGTCAACGTCGACGAGGAGACGGTCACCCGCCGACGGGTGAAGCTGGCCGATCTGGGACTCGACACCGACGATCCGGAGCTCTGGTCGTCGGCCAAGGGCCGGGTGATCGGGGAGTTCGCCGACACCCGGCTCCTGACCGTGTCCGCCTCGCATGTGGAGGTGGCGCATGAGGCCCTGCTGACCGCCTGGCCGCGGTTGACCGACTGGATCGACGGCGACCGGGAGCGCCTGCTGCTGCAGCGACGGCTGCGCAGCCTCGCCGAGCCGTGGGAGGCCGACGGCCGGCCGGAGGATCTGCTGCCCGGGCGGGCCCGGCTGGAGATGTTCCGGCCACTGGCCGAGGCCGGACCGGACGAACTGGACCGGACCAGCGCGGACTTCCTCACCGCCGGCCGGGCCCGGCTGCAACGGCAGGAGACCGCAGAGCGGGCGCGCACGGCCACTCTGCGCCGGTTCGCGGTGGCGGCCACGGTCTTCGGGGTGGTGGCCGTGCTGGCGGCGGTCGCGGCGGTGGTCGCCGGGATCACGGTCGCCCATCAGCGCGACGCCTCGGAGAACGCCCGCCGGGAGGCGCTCAGCCGACAGCTGGCGGTGCAGGCCAACCAGCTCGCCGAACGCAGCCCGTCGCTGGCCGCCGAACTGGCGATGGTCGCGTACCAGCAGGCCCCCACCGTCGACGCGCGATCGACCCTGGTGGACCTGCTCTCGAATCCGGTGCCCACCCGGTTCGTCGGTCCCGGTGCGGCCCAGCTGCTCAGCCGTTCGGGTCCGCTGCTGGTCGCGGCCGGCGGTACCGCGCCGGTGCGGTTGTTCGCCGTGGGGGATCAGGGCATCGGGCGCGCGCTGGGCAGTTTCTCCGTCGAAGCGGAGATGGGCTCGGTGGGCGGGGTGGCGGTGCTGCCGGGCGCCACCCAGATGCTGCTCAGCGGTACCGGGAAGATCACCGTCTGGGACATCGCGGACCCGGCGAACGCGGTGCTGCGCGGCGAGCTCCCGGGCGCTCGCGGCAAGGTGAACGCGCTGGCCGTCAGCCCCGACGGGACGCTGGTGGCGGCCACCGGCGAGGAGGAGGGTCTGCAGGTGTGGCGCGTCGCCGGCGACGGCTGGCGGCCGGTGCGCATCGACGGCCCGCTCGGCGATTTGGCCGGCGCGGTGGCCTTCTCCCCGGACGGACGCACCCTGGTCTCGGGCACCGAGTTCAGCAAGGTCCAACTCTGGCGGGTGGGCCCGGAGGCACTCACTGCGACCGGGGCGATCGAGCTGGACGGCCCGCGCAATCAGCTGGCCAATGCGTTGGTCTACACCCCCGACGGCAGTCGGCTGCTCGCCGGACTGCGCAGCCGGCAGCTCGCGGTGATCGACGTCTCCGATCCCGCGGCGCCGCGGCGGGTCCACGACTTCGGCGGCTTCGACAGCTACGTCATCGCCGCCGCTGTGGACGCACAGGGCCGCTACGCGGTCGGGGCGGCCTCGGACAACACGGTGCGGATCTTCGACCTGACCGATCCGGATGCCGCACCGCGCATCCTGCCGGTCAGCGCCACCTCGTCGGCGGTGGACTTCGTCGGCGATCACGTGGTCGTCGGCCTCGGCGACGGCTACCTGCTGGATTGGTCCCTCACCCAGCCCGCACTGGTCAGTCCGCGGTCGGTGTTCCAGATCCCGGCGAGCGCCGACGGGCGGCGGGTGATCGCCGCGGACACCCTCCACGAGGGCACCCTCACCCAGTGGCGCCGGGACGGCACCGAACTGACCCGGGTCGGGGCGCCGGTGCCGCCGCCGGACGGCGACGTCTTCTCCGGTGCGGTGGTGCTGTCCCCGGACGGCTCGACGGCGGTCAGCGGCTCGGTCAGCGGCACCGTCTCCTTCATCGACGTCGCCGACCCGGACCGGCCGCGGATCGTCGGGAAGGCGCCCGCGCAGGAGAAGCTGAACGAGACCGTCGACTACAGTCCGGCGTCCGGGCTGGCCGTGACCGGCGGCACCGAACTGTCCGCCGTCGCGGTGATCGATGCGGAAAGGCTGAGCGCTCCGCGCACCGTGTCGACGATCGACGCGGGCAGCGGCGTGTGGTGGACCTCGCTCAGCCCGGACGGCCGGCTCGCGGCGATCGCCACCTCCTCGGGCCGGGTCCGGCTGGCCGACCTGAGCGATCCCGCGCGGCCGCGGCTGCTGCCCGACCCGGTGACCTTCCGCAACGGCACCGCGATGAGCGTGCGCTTCTCCGCGGACGGGCGGCGGCTGGTGGCGACCTCCGAGGGCGGCAGTGTGGCGGTGGTGGACGTCTCCGACCCCGAGCGTCCGTCGACCGTGGCGCAGATGAGCGGGCCTGCCGGCCAGCTCTACAGTGCGAGCTTCTCACCGGACGGGCGGCGGGTGGCCGCCAGCGGCGGCAATTCCGAGGTGTGGGTGTGGCGCATCGACGGCGGCCGGGCCCGCGAGGACGTGGTGCTGCGCTCGTACCCGGGCATCGTCTACGACGTGCGTTTCGCCGACGACAGCACACTGCTGGCCGCCGGTGCGCTCGGCGAGATCAAGAGTTGGACGCTCGACCCGGACGGGCTGATCGAGCAGATGTGCCGCCGCCCCGGCGACCGGATCACCCGCGACGAGTGGAGTGCCTACGCACCCGGACTCGACTACCGGCCGTCCTGCGGCTGACCGGGCCGGGGTCAGGCCAGCGCCGGCATGACCGATTCGGCGACCAGGGCGAGCTGGTCGAGGTCGGTCAGGTCGAGGGTCTGCAGGTAGATACGTCCGGCACCGATCTCCCGGAAGGACTCGAGGGCGGCGATCACCTCGTCGACGGTGCCGGCGGCGCCGTTGGCCCGCAGCTCGTCCGGTTCGCGGCCGATGGCTGCGGCCCGGCGGACAAACTCCTCCTCGGTGCGTCCGCAGCACAGCACCAGGGCGGCGGAGTAGATGAGATCGTCGCGGCGGCGGCCCGCGGTCTCGCAGGCGTCGCCGACCCGCTCATAGAGGTCGGCGGCCTCGGTGCGGCCGACGAAGGGCACGTTGAACTCGTCGGCGTAGCGTGCGGCCATCGCCGGGGTGCGGGTGCGGCCCTTGCCGCCGACGATGATCGGCGGGTGCGGGTGCTGCGCCGGTTTGGGCAGGGCGGGCGAGTCGACGATGCGGAAGTGCTCGCCGGTGTAGTCGAAGCTCTCGCCGTCGGGCGTGGTCCACAGCCCGGTGACGATGTCGAAGGTCTCCTCGAGCCGGTCGAAGCGCTCGCGCAGGCCCGGGAACGGGATGCCGTAGGCGGCGTGCTCCTCGGCGAACCAGCCGGCGCCGAGCCCCAGTTCGATCCGGCCGCCGCTCATCTGGTCGGCCTGGGCTACCTGGATGGCGAGCTGTCCGGGATGGCGGAAGGTGGCCGAGGTGACCAGTGTGCCGAGCCGGATGCGCTCGGTGGCGGTGCCCAGGGCCGCCAGGGTGAGCCAGGCATCGGTGGGGCCGGGCCGGCCGTCGACGTTCATCGCCAGGTAGTGGTCGGAGCGGAAGAAGGCGTCGAAGCCGAGGTCTTCGGTGGCCCGGGCCACCCGGAGCAGATCGTCGTAGGTGGCACCCTGCTGGGGTTCGGTGAAGATGCGCAGATCCATGCCGACCATGATGCCCGGCTCCGGCCGGTCCGGTGACACCGAGTCGTACGCTGAGCGATTTTTCGCGAAGCTGCTGCGCTCCGAAGGCATCACCGGCTGGGTCGGGCAGCTCCCGATCGCAGGCTGGCGCATCGACTGCGCCTGGCCGGAACTGCGGCTGGCGGTGGAGATCGGCGGCTGGGCCTATCGCAGCGGTCTGGACTCGTTGCAGGCGATCCAGCGCGACAGCTGAGCTTCGCGAACGGCAGGAGTGTCGAATCGACCCGCACATACCGGGTCGATTCGACACTCCTGTTCGTCAGAGGCAGCTCAGAGGCGGACGGTGAGCAGGACCGCCGAGTCCTCCGGCAGCGGCGGCTCAGAACAGGGTCAGTGCCGGCTGCGCCGCGGTGGGAGCGGGCGAGCCGGCGGCCGCGGGGGCCGATACTCCGGGCTCGGGTTCCGGTGCCGGCCGGCTCAGGCCGTGCCTGGCGACCAGCGGGGCCATCCGTGTGCGCAGCCGCGACGAGTAGTCGGGGTGGACGTAGGCGCCGCGGCCGTAGAGCAGGCGGTAGCGGCGCTGCAGGGCCGGATGGTGTTCGGCGAGCCAGTCGAGGAAGACGCCGCGGGTCGAGCCGCGCAGGTGCAGCGGGATCGCGGTGACCCGGGCGGCGCCGGCCTCGGCGAGCGCTTGCAGCAGCGCGTCGAGCTGGGCCTCGTCGTCGGTCAGGTGGGGCACCACCGGCGCGATCATCACGTGCGGGGCCAGACCGGCCTCGGCGAGCGCCCGGATCAGCTCGAGCCGCGCACGCGGCGACGGCGCACCGGGATCGAGCTGTCGGCGCAGGTCGTCGTCGAGCATCGCCAGCGAGACGCCGACCTGGACGTCGACCGACGAGCGGGCGGCCCGCAGCAGCGGCAGATCACGCCGCAGCAGGGTGCCCTTGGTGAGGATCGACATGCCGGTGCCGGATTCGGCCAGGGCCCGGATCACCCCGGGCATCAGCCGGTAGCGCCCCTCGGCGCGCTGATATGGATCGGTATTGGTGCCCAGCGCCACGGTCTCGCGCTGCCACGACCGGCGCCGCAGCTCCCGGCGCAGCACGGCGGCCACATTGAGTTTGACCACCAGCTGGGAGTCGAAGTCCTCGCCGGGACCCAGGTCGAGGTATTCGTGGGTGGGGCGGGCGAAGCAGTACCGGCAGGCGTGGCTGCAGCCGCGCATGGTGTTGACGGTGTACCGGAACGGCAGGCCGGAGCCGTCGGGCACCTTGTTCAGAGCGCTGCGGGCGAGCACCTCGTGAAAGGTGATGCCCTCGAACTCGGGTGTCTGCACGGTCCTGACCAGGCCCGCCCGGCTCAGTCCGGGCAGGCTGCCGTCGTCGGCATCAGCCGCCTGGTCAGCCCATCGCATGCCATCATCCGAACACATGTTCGGATAGTGGTCAAGTGACGGCGGCCGACGATGTCGGGGGTGGAGACGACTGCGGGCCGTGACATCGTCAAAAACGATGTCACGGCCCGCGTGCGCCTGGAGCCGCCTAGGAGAATCGAACTCCTGACCTATTCATTACGAGTGAATCGCTCTGCCGACTGAGCTAAGGCGGCGTCGCTGTCGTCAGACAGCGCTGTCGATGGTACCGAGCGGCTGCTGGTCAGGGCAAAACGGGGCCGTTCATGGGCCGATCGCCCGATTCTTCCGGGTTGGCCGGACGACGCCGCGGTTCTAGAATACATCTTGTGTCTAAGACGTATTCAGCTGCAGACCGGGTGTACGACGAGGTCAAGGAACTGATCCTGAGCTGCGATCTGCCCGGCGGCGAGCTCATCAGCGAGGGTGAGATCGCCCAGCGGTGCGAGGTCTCCCGCACCCCCGTCCGGGAGGCCTTCCTGCGGCTCTCGGCCGAAGGCTGGATGCGGCTCTACCCCAAACGCGGTGCACTGATCGTGCCGGTGGGGGAGCGCGAGGCCCGCGACGTCCTCGAGGCCCGGTTGCTCGTCGAAGGGCACGCGGTGCGCGGGCTCACCGAGGTGCCCGGCTCGGCCGAGGCGCTCGTCGCCCGGCTGAAGGAGAACCTCGAACGGCATCGCGCGGCCGATCCCGGCGACGCCGAGTTCGCCCGCGCCGACGCCGAGTTCCACCGGCTGATCGTCGCCGCCGGCGGCAACGGACTGCTCGACGCCTTCTTCGCCTCACTCGGCGAACGGCACCGCCGGATGACCGCCGCCGTCGTCGACCGGGACCGCGAACTCGTCGCCAGGATCCTCTCGGATCACGCCGAACTGATCGAGACCATCGCCGCCGGCGACACCGACCGGTTCGACCGGCTGCTCTTCGATCACCTGTCCGGCGTCCACGCTCAGCCGGAGGTCCGCCGGTGACCACGATCAGGAGAACCCCCACCACCGCCGGCCCCACCACCGGAACCGCGTCGGCCGCTTCCGGATTCGGCTGGGCCGGCGTCTCACTGGCCGTGTTCACCGCGGCCTGGGGCGGCAACGAGTTCACCCCGCTGCTGGTGATGTACCGGCAGTCCTCGCATCTGTCGGCCGTCGTGGTCGACACCCTGCTCTTCACCTACGTGCTCGGCATCGTCCCGGCGCTGCTGATCGGCGGTCCGCTCTCCGACCGCTTCGGCCGCCGCCCGCTGATGCTGCCCTCGCCGGTGATCGCCGCCGCCGGTTCGGTGCTGCTGGCCGCCGGTCCGCAGTCGGTCACCATGCTCGCCCTCGGCCGGGTGCTCAGCGGAGTGGCCCTGGGGCTGGCGATGGCCGTCGGCGGGACCTGGATCAAGGAGCTCTCCGACCGGCAGGGGGCCTCGGTGACCGCCGGCGCCCGCCGCGCCGCGCTGTCGCTGACGGCCGGTTTCGGCGTCGGCGCCGGGGTGGCCAGCGTGCTCGCCCAGTGGGCGCCGTGGCCCGAGCAGCTCTCGTACCTGATCAACATCGCCTTCGCAGTGGTGTCCCTGATCCTGCTGCTGCGCACCCCGGAGACCCGGTTCGCCGATCCCGGTGCACGCAGCCTGCGCGACGACCTCGCCATCCCCGCCGCGCGCAAGCCGCGCTTCTGGCTGGTCGTCGCCCCCACCGCGCCCTGGGTCTTCGGCACCTGTGCGGTGGCCTACGCCGTCATCCCGGCACTGCTCACCGAGTCCACGTCGAGCTGGCCGATCGTCTTCGCCGGTCTGTGCTGCGTGCTCGGCCTGACCGCGGGATTCTTCGTCCAGTCTCTGGGCAAGCGGATCGACCGGCCCGGCAGCGTCCGGGCGATGGTGACCGCCATGCTGCTGGTGGCGCTGGGCATGTGCCTGGCCGCGATCGCCGCAGACATCGCGACCATCCCGATGGCGCTGGTGGCCGCGACGGTGCTCGGCTGCGGCTACGGCATGACCCTGATCTCCGGGCTGCTCGAGGTGCAGCGGCTGGCCGGGCCGAACGATCTGGCCGGTCTGACCGCCGTCTTCTACGGCCTGACCTACATCGGCTTCGCCTCACCGGCGGTGATGGCCGCGATCGACTCCGGCGTGACCGGGGCGAGCTATCCGATGATGCTCTACGTCGGCGCCGGTGTGGCCCTTCTCTGCCTGGTGATCGTGGTGCTCGCGAACCGCAGCTCGATCGCCGGACCGCACACCACCGCTACGATCGGCCGCGAGCAGCCGGTGACGCTCGACGGCGACCCCGCCGCCTGACCGGAGCGGGGAGCTCAGGCGGGGCGCCGGGCAGACCTCAGTCGGGGTAGCCGTCGGGGTTCTGCGACTGCCAGCGCCACGAGTCGGCGCACATGTCGTCGAGGGTGCGGGTGGCCCGCCAGCCCAGCTCCCGGTGGGCCTTGGCCGGATCGGCCCAATTGGCGGCCAGATCGCCGGGACGGCGCGGGGCGATCCGGTAGGGGATCTCCCGGCCGCTCGCGGCGGCGAAGGCCGCCACCATCTGCAGCACCGACACCCCCGAACCGGTGCCCAGGTTCCACACCGACCAGGGGTCGTCGATCTGGCCGAGCCGCTCGAGGGCGGCGATGTGCCCTGCGGCCAGATCCTCGACGTGGATGTAGTCGCGCACTCCCGTGCCGTCGACGGTGTCGTAGTCGTCGCCGAACACCGAGAGCTCCTGCCGGCGGCCCACCGCCACCTGTGTGACGAAGGGCATCAGATTGTTCGGGAAGCCGCTCGGGTCCTCGCCGATCCGTCCGCTCGGGTGCGCGCCCACCGGGTTGAAGTAGCGGAGCACGCCGATGCGCCAGGAGTCGTCGGCCACCGCCAGATCGCGCAGGATCTGCTCGATCATCACCTTGGTCCAGCCGTACGGGTTGGTGGCGCTGGTCGGCATGTCCTCGGTGCGTTCGCACACCGGGTTCTCCCCGTACACGGTGGCCGACGACGAGAAGACGAAGGTGCGCACCCCGCCGGCCCGCATCGCCTCGAGCACCGACAGCGTGGTGTCCAGATTGTTCCGGTAGTAGTCCAGCGGCTTGTCCACCGACTCGCCGACCGCCTTGAATCCGGCGAAGTGGATCACCGCATCGATGCCCTCGCCCTGCTGTTCGGCGGCGATCAGCTCGGCCGTGGCCGGATAGTCGCTCAGATCCACGCGGTGCACCGGAATCGACACTCCGGCAAGCTCTTCCAGCCGCCCGATCACCGACGGTTTGGCGTTGGAGAAGTCGTCGGCGATCACCACCGAGTGCCCGGCGCCGAGCAGCTGCAGGACGGTATGGGAGCCGATGTAGCCGGCGCCGCCGGTCACCAGGACACGCACGTGGGGATCTCCTTGTCTCACAGGCGGATCTGCCTAGCCGGAAAATCTGCCTAGCCGAAAATCTTCTCAGTCGAGGATCTGCTGGGTCGTCGCATACGAGGCTTCCACCCCGTCCTTGTAGGGAGCCCACCAGTGGCTGTGAGTCCGGTACCAGTCGACGGTGGCGGCCAGCCCGGACCGCAGGTCGGTGTACTGCGGGCGCCAGCCGAGCTCGTCGCGCAGCCGGCCGGCATCGATGGCGTAGCGGCGGTCGTGCCCGGGCCGATCGGTGACGAAGTCGAAGGCATCGGCCGGCTGGCCGAGCAGGGTGAGCACCGTCTCGACGATGGTCCGGTTGTCGGTCTCGCCGTCGGCGCCGATCAGATAGGTCTCGCCCAGCCGGCCGCGGTCGATGATCGCCCACACCGCGTCGTTGTGGTCGTCGACGTGGATCCAGTCGCGCACATTGCGCCCGTCGCCGTAGAGCTTGGGCCGGATCCCGGCGAGCACGTTGGTGATCTGCCGCGGAATGAACTTCTCGATGTGCTGGTACGGCCCGTAGTTGTTGGAACAGTTGGACAAGGTGGCGGCCACTCCGAACGAACGCACCCAGGCGCGCACCAGCAGGTCGCTGCCGGCCTTGGTGGAGCTGTACGGGCTCGACGGGTTGTAGGCCGTGGCCTCGGTGAACCGCGTGGGATCGTGCAGATCCAGGTCGCCGTACACCTCGTCGGTGCTGACGTGGTGCAGCCGCACGCCGTGCCGGCGCACCGCCTCGAGCAGGGTGAAGGTGCCCACCAGGTTGGTCTGCACGAAGATCGACGGATCGGCGAGCGAGTTGTCGTTGTGCGATTCGGCGGCGAAGTTCACCACCAGATCGCTCTGCGCCACCAGGGGGTCGACGGTCTGCACGTCGGCGATGTCGCCGCGTACCACCCGCACCCGGTCCGCGACCGGTTCGAGGGTCGCCGGATTGGCCGCATAGGTGAACTTGTCGAGGACGGTCAGCTGCACGTCCGGCCGTTGCGCCAGGGTGCGCAGCACGAAATTGGCTCCGATGAAACCGGCGCCGCCGGTCACCAGTACTCGCATCCGGTGCTGCTCCCTCGTGTCGTCGCCGGTGATCGGTCGCCGTCGGCGCCGGTGCGGCGGCCGCGGACGGTTCGGCGAACCGGTGACCCAACTCTACAGATAGGGTTGCCTTATGCGCGGAATCATCCTGGCCGGGGGTACCGGCAGCCGCTTGCACCCAATCACCCTGGGGGTGAGCAAGCAACTGGTGCCGGTCTACGACAAGCCGATGATCTACTACCCGCTCTCGACGCTGATGCTCGCCGGAATCCGCGACATCCTGATCATCACCACCCCGCAGGACAGGGCCGCCTTCGAGCATCTGCTCGGCGACGGCAGCGCCTTCGGGATCGAACTGAGCTACACCGAGCAGGCCGAACCGAACGGGCTGGCGCAGGCCTTCGTGCTCGGCGCCGACCACATCGGCGACGACTCGGTGGCCCTGGTCCTCGGCGACAACATCTTCTACGGGCCCAGCCTGGGCAGCCGGCTGAGCGGCTTCGGGAACGTCGACGGCGGTGCGATCTTCGCCTACCGGGTCGCCGATCCGTCGGCGTACGGGGTGGTCGAGTTCGACGACGAGGGCCGCGCGGTCGCGCTGCACGAGAAGCCGCAGCGGCCGGTCTCCCGGTACGCGGTGCCCGGACTGTACTTCTACGACAACGACGTGGTGGAGATCGCCCGGGCGCTGGAGCCGTCCGCGCGCGGCGAATACGAGATCACCGACGTCAACGCCGAATACCTGCGCCGCGGCAGACTGCACGTGACCGTGCTGCCGCGGGGCACCGCCTGGCTCGACACCGGCACCTTCGACAGCCTGCTCGACGCCGGGAACTTCGTGCGGACCGTCGAGCAGCGGCAGGGGCTCAAGATCGCGGTGCCCGAGGAGATCGCCTGGCGGATGGGCTATCTCGACGACGACGGGCTGCGCGCCCGGGCGCGCACGCTGAGCAAGTCCGGCTACGGGGCGTACCTGCTCGATCTGCTCGAGCGCGGCCCCGAACTCTAGAACCGATCCTCACCGACATCAGGAGCAATTCACCCATGCAGGTCCGACCGCTGGCCATCGACGGCGTCTGGGAGTTCGTCCCGACGATTCACGGCGACGATCGCGGCAGCTTCCTCGAAGCCTTCACCGCAGCCTCCTTCGAGGAGGCCGTGGGACATCCGATCACCGTCGCGCAGGTGAACACCTCGGTCTCCGCGGCCGGGGTGATCCGCGGCATCCACTTCGCGGACGTGCCGCCCGGACAGGCCAAGTACGTCACCTGCACCGTCGGTGCGGTGCTCGACGTGGTGGTGGATCTGCGGGTCGGCTCACCGACCTTCGGGGAGTGCGATGCGGTGCTGCTCGACGACATCGACCGCAAGGCGATCTATCTGGCCGAGGGACTCGGCCACGGATTCTGCGCCCTCGCCGACGATTCGGTGGTCACCTACCTGTGCTCGACCGGCTACAACCCGGCGGCCGAGCACGGAGTGGATCCGCTCGATCCGGGACTGGCGATCGACTGGCCGTCGGTGGGCCGGGACGGCGCCCCGCTGACCCGGCTGCTGTCGGACAAGGACCGGGCGGCGCCGAGCGTGCTCGAGGCCAAGGAACGCGGCCTGCTGCCGGTCTACCAGGACTGACAGGTCTCAGCGCGGTCCCGGGAAGGCGGGGAGGTCGGGCTCGAAGAGCCACTCGCGCCACAGATCGCCCAGCGAATCGTCGGTGTAGGTGCCGGCCAGCGCGATGAAGTCCTCGGTGGTGGCCGCCCGGTAGCGGTACTTGTCGGTCCACCGGTGCAGCAGGGCGAAGAAGTCGCCGTCGCCCAGCCTCAGCCGCAGCGCGTGCAGAGTGATCGCCCCGCGCTTGTACACCCAGTCCTCGAACATCTGCTTCGGGCCCGGATCGGCCAGGGGCACCGACACCGGGGCGGCCTCGAGCCGGGCGTAGTAGTGCCGGGCCCATTCGTCGGCCGAGCGGCCGCCGCTGCGCTGGCTCCACAGCCATTCGGCGTAGCAGGCGAAGCCCTCGTGCAGCCAGATGTCCCGCCAGCGCGCCAGCGTCACCGAATTGCCGAACCACTGGTGCGCCAGCTCGTGAGCGATGAGCCGCTCGTGCTGGTCGGTGCCGTCGCAGTGATTGGCACCGAACGTCGAGAAGCTCTGCGCCTCGAGCGGAATGTCCAGGTCGTCGGCGGTGACCACGGCGGTGTACTGCGGGAACGGATAGGGGCCGAACAGCTCGGTGAAGACCTCCATCATCCGCACCTGCGGGGCGAAGGTGCGGGTGAAGTGATCGCGCAGCTCCGGTGTGGTCAGACCGTAGATCGGCACCGGTGAATCGGCCATCCGACGATGCTCGTACTGGCCGATCTGAATCGAGGCCAGATAGGTCGACATCGGCTCGACCTGTTCGTAGACCCAGGTGGTCTGCGAGGACTTGCGGGTCTTGTCGATGAGCACGCCGTTGGCGAGCACATAGTAGGGGCTGTCGGCGGTCACCGTGATCAGGTACGCCGCCTTGGCCTCCGGGTGGTCGTCGCACGGGAACCAGCTCGGTGCGCCGTTGGGCTGGTTGCCGACCAGCGAGCCGTCCTCGAGCTCTTCCCAGCCCACCTCGCCCCACCGGCTGCGCACCGGCTTGGGGTTGCCGGAGTAGCCGATGACGATGGTCATCGCACCGCCCGGCGGAATGGGCTCGGCGGGGGTGATGATGATCTTGCCGGCTCGGTGGGCATAGCGGGATCGCTTGTGGTTCACCGTGACCCGGCTGACCCGCATACCGCGCTCGAGGTCGAGGGTGAACCGGCTCAGCTGCTGATAGCTGGTCGCCGTGAGGGTGGCGGTGGCCGACAGCCGGTTGGCCGCCACCCGGTAGGTGAGATCGAGGTCGTACCGCGAGATCCGGTAGCCCAGGTTGCCGTTGTCCGGCAGATACGGGTCCAGTTCATGAGAGGTCCCGGACAGTACGGGGGCATGCGCCTTGTCCTTGGCTGACTTGGCCCGCAACAGGTGCCGTCCTCTCCGCTTCGACCACCGTCTTCGAATGCGTCCAACCCTACCGGGGCGAGGTCGGCGGCGCGCGGCGGCGAGCCGGTCAGCCGGCCGGCGGCGGCAGCCGCAGCGCACGGGTGGCCGAGGAGGTGGGGCCCGGAGCGGCCCGCGCGGCCGGATCGGGCGGCACCGGAGCCGCGGTGGCGATCGGCTCGGCGACCGGTGGCCGGGTGCGCGGCGGCGGGGGAGGAGGCGGTGTGCCCGCCGGCGGGCGCGGCGGGGGAGGCGGCGGGGTCAGCGGTGCCCGCGGGGAGACGGTCCGGGGAGCCCCGAAGGCCTGCCGGTGCTGCGGGGCGGCCCGGGCGATCTGCGGCTGATCGGGCCGGTGGGAGGGTGGGCGGGGAGGAACCGGCGGGAGTGCCGCCGGCCGCGGTCCGGCCGCGCCCGCCGCCGGGCCGGCGCCGTGCACCAGCCCCTGCGCCTGCGCGTGCTTGTGCGGGATCAGCACCATGCCCGGATCCCGCTTGTAGATCACGTCGAGCGCCCACTCCGGGATGGTCTCGATCTGCGCCTTCTCGATGTCGGCCGGATCGTCGGGAATGGTCAGCCACAGGAACGATCCACGGGTGCCGCTGCCGTGCGGCGAATACCGGATCTCGAAGACGTAGTCGAGTCGCCCGGTGTGGTCGTCGGTGCTGCTGTCCTCGAGCGTGATCGTCACATCGTCGGCGTAGCCCACGCCCACCCGGAACAGCCCGGGTTCGTCGGCCAGCAGCTGCACCTTGTTCATCGGGGAGAACCCGTCCGGGACGAAGATGCCGCGCCAGAGATCTGCAGCGGCCGCGGGCGGCAGTGTGGTGGTGAAGTGCTTGGGCAGACGCTCGAGTCTGTCGGCGTGGTTGCCGATCGCGCGCCAGGCCGCGCGGAACGGCCAGGTGATCACCCACAGGGCGCCCATGATGATGTTCCCGAGGAGGTCCTCGGCGAAGTCCATCACCCAGCCCGCGATGATCAGGACCGCGAACACGGCGACGAAGATGAGTACCGCTGTCATGCGGGTCAGTGTGCACCGCATTGCGGCGCAGAAGCGGGGCCCGAGTGAGGTTCCACGGTTTACGGAGGCGAATTCAACCGACCGGTGGACGGGAACGGCCGGCCGGCGGTGTTAGTTTTCGCTGAGACCCGATTCCCGGCCACCACACTGCAGCGCCCGACGGCGGAGGACATCATGCACCCTCAGCACGATCCCACGTCGGCCGGCCGTCCACCCGGTGTCCCGGCGCCTACCGCCGGCCCCGGCGGCGCCGGCCCGGTCGCGCTGCTCACCCGGATTCCTCCGCTGCCGGCGGTGCTGGGCCTGCTGCTCATCATCGGGGTGATTCTGGGGCTGACCGGTGGAGGCAATGCGATCTACTCGCTGACGGCGAGCTCCACACGCGGTGAACTGTGTTCGGCGTACTCGGCGATGGACTCCACCTTCGACCTGCCCGACATCACCAGCAGCACATCCTTCGACGACTATCTCGACGACGTCGACGCCACCGAGGAGCTCTCCAGGCTGGTGAAGGTGGCCGAGAAATACGACGACGCCGGAGTCGAGAGCGATGCGAAGGAGCTCGACGGCCTCTCCGGGATCTTCAGTGCGTACCAGTTCCATCAGGCCAGCCGGCACATCGCCGAGGAGTGCTCATGACGTCATCGGCCGCCGGGAGGCCGGCACCGCGCCCGCAGTTCAGTGCCCACCACCGGGCCTCGGCCCAGCGCGCCGCGCTCGGGGCGGGCACGGCGGCTGTGGTTGTAGGGGTGCTGATGATGCTCTTCGGCTCGATCGTCGTCGGCGTGCTGGGCATGCTGATCGGTGGCCTGTACGCGGTCCTGCTGTTCAAGGGCATGCCGCCGCTGGCCGACGGTCCGCAGACGGTGCGGGCTCTGCGCGATCTGCTGGGAGCGGGGCCGCATCCGGCGTCCCCCGCCGGCGGCCGCCCCATCGCCGGTCCTCCGCCGCAGCAGCCGCGACCCGGGCCGCAGATCCGGGCGTCGCATCCGGGGGCGCACGGAGCCTCCCGTCCGGATCTCTCCCGTCCGGATCTCTCCCGTCCGGATCTCTCCCGTCCGGATCTCTCCCGGGCCGAGCCGGCGACCACGTCGATCCCGATGGCGCGACCGGTCTACACCGAGACGATGGCCGCCGATCCGCAGACTCCGCCCGCGACCCTCAATGCGATCGCCGGGAGCTGCCCGGATCTGTGGCCGGCGCTCGCCCGCAATCCGGCCACCTACCAGGACCTGCTGATCTGGCTGGCCGGGCTGGGGGATCCGGCCGTCGACGCGGAGCTGGCCCGGCGCCGCCCGCCCGCCCGCTGACGCGCTACCCGGTCTTCTCCGGCCGCGGCCACGGGGCGATCGGATTGCCCTGCCAGCGTGAGTAGTCGGGCACCCGGTCGCCGCGCATCACCAGCGACGCCGGCCCCACCGTGGCCGCCGCGCCCACCGCGGACGCCGGCAGGGCCACACACTGCGGTCCGAGTGTGGCGCCCGGCGCGAGCTCGACGCTGTCGATGGCCATCACCCGATCGTGGAACAGATGCGTCTGCACCACGCAGCCGCGCTGCACGGTGGCCCCGTCGCCGAGGGTCACCAGATCGGCCTCGGGCAGCCAATACGATTCACACCACACGCCGCGGCCGATGCGCGCGCCGAGGGCGCGCAGCCACCAGTTGATCACCGGCGTGCCCGCGGCGGCGTTGGCGAACCAGGGCGCGGCCACCGTCTCGACGAAGGCGTCGGAGAGCTCGTTGCGCCAGATGAACGAACTCCACAGCGGATGTTCGCCCGGCCGCACCCGGCCCACCACCAACCATTTGGCCGCCGCCGCGATGGCCCCGGCCGCCACCCCGGCGGCGAGCAGGATCAGCCCGGACACCAGGGTCGCCGCCCACGCGCCGGCGTCCACCGCCACCGCCTGCAGGCTCAGCAGCACCGCGGTCCCGATCAGGAAGGAGACCATCACCGCGATCAGCCGCAACGTCTCGATCAGCGAGCGCGCCACCCGCAGCCGCCGGCTCGGTGCGAAGGTGCGGCCGATGTCGGTGTCGGTGGCGGTGCGGCGCAGCCGCTGCGGCGGCGAACCCAGCCAGCTCGACCCGGGCTTGGCCTTGGGCGGTGCCGCGGACAGGACCGCCACCAGACCGCCCTTGGGAACCTTGCGCTGCGGCGCCACCATGCCCGAGTTGCCCAGGAACGCGCGTTTGGCCACCCGCGCCGGCCCGATCCGCATCCAGCCGCCACCGAGTTCGTAGGAGGCGACCATCGTGTCGTCGGCCAGGAAGGACTGATCGCCGACCTCGGTGAACTTGGGCACCACCAGTGCCGTGGAGATCTCGGTGTCGCGGCCGATGCTGGCGCCGAGCGCCCGGAACCACCACGGGGTGAGCAGGCTCGCGTACAGCGGGAACAGATAGGTGCGGGCCGCGTCCATGGCCCGTTCGGTGAGCCACATCTGCCAGCCCACCCGCGAGCGCACCGGATGGGTGCCGGCGGTCAGGCCGATCGCCGCGAGCCGCACGATGATCAGGGTCAGCAGGGCGAACACGGCGAAGGCGGTCAGGGCGCCGGCCGGGGCCAGGGCCACCGCCCGCCAGGCGGCGTCGCCGAGCCGGTCGGCCGAGAGCGCCCAGCTGAAGGTGACGATCAGTCCGGCGGCCAGCGAGGTCAGCGGAACTCCGGCGAGCAGCAGTGCGGAGCCGGCGTACACCGGCACCCAGCCGTGTCCGGCCGGCGGACGCCGGTCCGGCCAGGACCGTTTGGCCTTGCCCAGCTTCACCGCAGGCGAGCCGCCCCAGCGCTGGCGGGCCTTGACCTTCCCCAGCACCGCCGAACCCGGCTCGACGATGGCGGAGCGGCCCACCACCGCGCCGGGCAGCAGGGTCGAGCGGGCGCCGATCACCGCATCGCGTTTGATCTCGATCCGGCCCACGTGCAGCACGTCGCCGTCGATCCACCAGCCGGACAGATCCGTCTCCGGTTCCACGGCGGCGCCGTCGCCCACGGTCAGCAGTCCGGTGACCGGCGGCAGCGAATGCAGATCGACGTGCCGTCCGACGGTGGCGCCGAGCGCCCGGGCCAGCGTGGGCATCCACGGGGCGCCGGATGTGTTGTAGGCGCCGGAGGCCTCCATCAGACGCTCGGCGATCCACAGTCGCAGATGCACCGAGCCGCCGCGCGGATACGAGCCCGTACCCACCCCGGCCAGCAGCAGCCGGGCCCCGCCTGCGGCGATCAGCAGCCGGCCGAACGGGGTGACGAAGATCAGGAAGGCGGCCAGCAGCACCCACCAGTTCACGGAGATCAGCCACGGAGCGGAGTAGCCGAGGGCGTCGGCGATCGCCCGGCCGGCGTTGTTGGCCACCCCGAGCCAGGTCATCCAGGCCACCCCGGTGAGGGTCGCGAGCGGGATCGCCGCCGCGCACTGTGCCAGTCCGGTGCGCCGGCGGATGGGGAGGACGTCCCGCGGTGCCGCCGCCCCGGCCGGTTCGCTGCCCTCGAGATGTTCGGCCAGCGAGCCGAGCCGCGGATGGTCGTACAGGTCGGCCACGGTGATCTGCGGATAGCGTTCGCGCAGTGCGCTGACCAGCTGCGCCGCCGACAGCGATCCGCCGCCCTCGGCGAAGAAGTCGGTGTCGGCGCTGGTCACCTGTACGCCGAGCATGGCGGTCCAGCGCTGCGCGAGCCACTCCTGTGCCGGGGTCAGATCCCCGGCCGCGCCGTCCTCGTCGCCGGGCAGCGGCCAGGGCAGCGCATCGCGGTCGACCTTGCCGGAGGTGCGGGTGGGCAGCTCGTCGACCAGGACCAGCCGCGGCACCAGCGCCGCCGGCAGCTCCTCGCGCAGCCGGGCCTGGGCGGCGGTCAGGTCGAACGACGGATCGGACGATGCCAGGTAGCCGACCAGCAGCGGGGTTCCGGCGCCGGTGGTGCGGACCACCGCCGCGCCGCCGGCGACGCCGGGCAGCCCCTGCAGCGCGGCATCGATCTCGCCGAGTTCGATGCGACGGCCGCCGATCTTCACCTGATCGTCGGCGCGGCCGACGAACAACAGTCCGGCCCGGTCCAGCCGGACCAGGTCGCCGCTGCGATAGGCGCGGTCCCAGCCGAGACTGGGCATCGGCGCGTACTTCTGCGCGTCCTTCTCCGGATCCAGATAACGGGCCAGCCCCACCCCGCCGATCACCAGCTCCCCGGTGTCGCCGTCGGCGACCGGCAGACCCTCGGCATCCACGACGGCCAGATCCCAGCCGTCGAGCGGCAGCCCGATGCGCACCGGCTCGTTGCGATGCATCCGTGCCGCGCAGGCCACCACCGTGGCCTCGGTGGGACCGTAGGTGTTCCACACCTCCCGGTCGCCGGTGGCCAGCCGGTCGGCCAGCTCGGGTGGGCAGGCCTCGCCGCCGAAGATCAGCAGCCGGACCGGCTCGATGGCTTCGACCGGCCACAGGGCGGCCAGCGTGGGGACCGTGGAGACCACGTTCACGTCCCGCTTGACCAGCCACGGACCCAGATCCATGCCGCTGCGCACCAGCGCCCGCGGGGCGGGCACCAGGCAGGCCCCGTGCCGCCAGGCCAGCCACATCTCCTCGCAGGAGGCGTCGAAGGCCACCGACAGGCCGGCCAGCACCCGGTCGCCGGGCCCGAGGGGCTGACTCTGGCAGAACAGCCGGGCCTCGGCGTCGACGAAGGCCGCCGCATTGCGGTGGGTCACCGCCACCCCCTTCGGGGTGCCGGTGGATCCGGAGGTGAAGATGATCCACGCATCGTCGTCGGGCGTCACCGGGGAGTCGTCGACGATGACCGTCGCCGCGGGTGATCCGGCCGCGGTCGCCGGCCCGGTGGGGTGGATGCCGTCGGCGTCGATGACGGCGTCCACACCCGCCTCGCCGAAGACCAGTGCGGCTCGCTCGTCCGGGTCGTCGGCGTCCACCGGCACGTAGGCCGCGCCGGCGTAGAGGGTCGCCAGGATCGCGATGTAGAGGTCCTGGCGGCCCGACGGCATCCGGATCCCGATCCGCGATCCGCGGCCCAGCGACAGCGCGGCGAGCCGTCCCGCGGTGCGCCGCACCAGAGCGAGCAGTTCGGAGTAGCTCAGCGGTTCGGTGCCGTCGTCGACGGCCGGTGCATCCGGGTACCGGAAGGCGGTTTCGGTGAGAATGTCTACAAGCGTCCGGGCTGTGGGGGCGTCGCCCGAGCGCAGGTATTCCGGAGGGATCGGCACGCTCCGATTGTCCTATACCGCCGGTGGATTCGCGCGATGGTCGGGCTATCGCCGGGCCGGTGTCGTCCGTATGGTGATGCACGACACGGCACCGTGTGACCGGTCGGTGTCGGACCGGCGATCAGCAGGTGAACGAGGGAAGGCACACAGGTGAGCGAGCTCAGCACGGTCGAAGATCTCTTCGGCATCGATCGGCTTCTCGACGACGACGAGCGGGCCGTCGCGGCCACCGTTTCCGACTTCGGCGTCAAGCGGCTGCGCCCGCAGATCGCCGACTGGTTCGAGACCGGTCGGCTGCCGGTGCGCGAGCTGGCCCGCGAACTCGGCGAGCTCGGTCTGTTCGGCATGCACCTGGAGGGCTACGGCTGCGCCGGCACCTCCGCGACGGCCTACGGACTGGCCTGCCTCGAGGCCGAGGCCGTCGACTCCGGACTGCGCAGCTTCATCTCGGTGCAGGGCTCGCTGGCGATGTTCGCCATCCACCACTGGGGCAGCGAACAGCAGCGCGAGCAGTGGCTGCCGGCGATGGCGCGCGGCGAGGCCCTGGGCTGTTTCGGGCTCACCGAGCCGGACTTCGGCTCCAACCCGGCCGGCATGCGCACCCACGCCCGCCGGGACGGCGACGACTGGATCCTGAACGGCTCAAAGATGTGGATCACCAATGCGCCGGTGGCCGACGTGGCGGTGGTGTGGGCCAAGACCGACCTCGAATCCGGCTCGCGCGGTGTCCGCGGCTTCCTGGTGCCGGCCGGCACCCCGGGCTTCACCACCAACGAGATCACCCGCAAGCTGTCGCTGCGCGCCTCGGTGACCGGTGAGATCTCACTCGACGACGTGCGGCTGCCGGCCGACGCTCTGCTGCCCGGCGCGGCCGGGATGCGCGGTCCGCTGTCGTGTCTGAACGAGGCGCGCTTCGGGATCGTCTTCGGTGCGGTGGGCGCGGCGCGCGACTGCCTGCGGGCGACGCTGGAGTACGCGGACTCCCGGGACGTCTTCGACAAGCCGCTCTCGGGCTATCAGCTCACTCAGGGCAAGCTCGCGGATATGAGCGTGGAGCTGGGCAAGGCCTATCTGCTCGCACTGCAGCTGGGCCGGATCAAGGATGCCGGCGGCATCCGTCCGGAGCAGGTGAGTCTGGGCAAGCTCAACAACGTCCGGGAGGCGATCGCCATCGCACGCGAATGCCGGACGATCATGGGCGCCAACGGCATCACGCTCGAATACCCGGTGATCCGGCATGCGAACAATCTGGAGTCGGTGCTCACCTACGAGGGCACCTCGGAGATGCATCAGCTGATGATCGGCAAGGCGCTCACCGGTCAGGACGCCTTCCGCTGAGCGGCGGGGAGGCGCACGAGTTTCTTCATTTCAGCGTCCGTCGCGGGCGCTCGGCATAGGCGGGGAGATCCCGCCGGAATTTCGAAAGGCACGGTCAATGGCAGCGGATCTGAAGTTCGGGCTCAAGGCGTCGGCGGAGCAGTTCGGCCCGCGGGAACTGGTGGAGATCGGAGTGGCGGCCGAAGAGTTCGGCCTCGACTCGGTGACCATCAGCGACCATTTCCAGCCCTGGCGGCACAACGGCGGGCATGCGCCGTTCTCGCTGGCCTGGCTGGCCGCGGTCGGAGAGCGCACGCAGCGGGTGCAGCTGGGTACCTCGGTGCTCACGCCCACCTTCCGGTACAACCCGGCGGTGATCGCGCAGGCCTTCGCCACCCTCGGGTGCCTGTACCCGGGCCGGGTGATGCTCGGCGTGGGTACCGGTGAGGCGCTCAACGAATACGCGACCGGCTTTCAGGGCGAGTGGCCCGAGTTCAAGGAGCGCTTCGCCCGGCTGCGGGAATCGGTGCGGCTGATGCGCGAACTGTGGTCCGGCGAGAAGGTGGACTTCGAGGGCGAGTACTACCACACGCAGGGCGCCTACATGTACGACGTTCCCGAGCAGCCGATCCCGGTGTACATCGCCGCCGGCGGCCCGGTGGTGGCCCGTTACGCAGGCCGGGCGGGCGACGGCTTCATCTGCACGTCCGGCAAGGGCATGGACCTCTACACCGAGAAGCTCATCCCGGCGGTCCGGGAGGGCGCGGGCAAGGCCGAGCGGAACTTCGCCGACATCGACCGGATGATCGAGATCAAGATCTCCTACGACCGGGATCCGGCGGTGGCACTGGAGAACACCCGCTTCTGGGCGCCGCTGTCGCTGACCCCGGAGCAGAAGCACTCGGTGAACTCGTCGGTGGAGATGGAGCGGCTCGCCGATGAGCTGCCCATCGATCAGGTGGCCAAGCGGTGGATCGTGGCCTCCGATCCCGACGATGCGCTCGAGCAGATCAAGGCGTATGTGGACGCCGGCCTGAATCACCTGGTGTTCCACAACCCCGGACACGACCAGCGCCGCTTCCTCGAGGCGTTCAGCACGGACGTGCTGCCCCGGCTGCGGGAGCTGACGCCGGTCACGCAGTGACCGGCGGGGCGGTCACCCTCCGGTGCCGCCTCCGGGTTCGACCGACACGCTCTCGGTGATGGTCGTGGTCACCTCGTCGGTGCGCGTGACGGTGTCGGTCTCGGTGACCGTCCTGGTGCGCTCGGCGGTCTCGTGCTCGGTGGCGGTGCGATCGTTGGTCACCGTCTCGGTGGCCGTGCGGGTCTCGGTGACGGGCTCGCCCGAGACCTGCGTGGTCCGCACACTGGTCTGGGTGATCGTGGTCGGCGCGGTGGACGAGCCGCGCCCGTCCTGGCCGACGAGGAAGAAGCCGAGCACGGTGAGCGCGGCCGCGCCCACGGCGACGGAGGTGATGGTCTGCCAGCGGCGGACGGACCGGGCCGCCGTCTCGGCCTGATCCACCGAGCCGGTGGATGCGCCGATCGGCTTGTGCGGCTGTGTCAACGTCGCTCCTTCATGCTTTGCCTGATTCCCCGTCTCCGGCGTGCCGGAGACGGGGTTTCGCGTGACACACGTTACCGTGCGCCGATCGGCGGCCCCGGACGGAGGCGCCGGGACCGGCAGACGGCGACCGGTGACGGTGCCCGCCGTGCGGGCGGTCGCGGGGCCGCACACCGGCGGGAATCGGACATGTCCGAATTGTGCCAGCCCTTCAGTCGATCTGTGACCTGTCCGAAAGGCGGGCTCGGGCACGTTTCGGCGGTCGGCCTCGGCAAACCGACAGGTGCGGCGGGTTGTGTCCCCATTCTGGGGACAAAAATGCGTGCTGACCAGTGCTTCTGAAAGACCGCGGACATGTCCGGAGGGTCCTACAGTCAGGGTATGAACAATCCGGCGCGTTGCGCACAGAGGTCTGCATGTTTGGGCTTTTGCACGATTGGCGCGGATACCTGTGAATCCGGCTGAGCAACAGCGCACCCACCCAACCGGTCCCGATCTCGGGGTGAGGACCGGTCACGACCCCGTGGACGACCGGCGGCGAGCATCTCGCCGGCCGGCCATGGCACGCAATGACAACAGCACGATCCCACCTGAGAAATGAGGAAGTCCATGGCATCCGACCCCGACCACAACGAAGCCATTCTGAGCCCGGTCTTCAACCGTGAGGGCGAGGCCACCACGCTGCCGCGGTACGAGATGGCCGAGGAAATGCTCTACCCCGAGACCGCCTACCAGATCGTTCACGACGAGGCGATGCTCGACGGCAACGCCCGTCTGAATCTGGCCACCTTTGTCACCACCTACATGGACAAAGAAGCCAAGCTGCTCTATGCGCAGACCGTCGACAAGAACATGATCGACAAGGACGAGTACCCGGCGACCGCGGAGATCGAGGACCGCTGCTGGCGGATCCTGGGCAACCTGTGGAACGTGCCGGACGCCGGTGACACCATCGGTACCTCGACGATCGGCTCGTCGGAGGCCTGCATGCTCGGCGGCCTGGCCCTCAAGCGGCACTGGCAGGAGAACCGGCGCAAGGCGGGCAAGTCCACCGAGAAGCCGAACCTGGTGCTCTCGACCGCGGTCCAGGTCTGTTGGGAGAAGTTCTGCAACTACTTCGAGGTCGAGCCGCGCTGGGTGCCGGTCAGCCGTGATCACCTGATGCTCGACGGCCACGATCTGGAGAACTACGTCGACGAGAACACCATCGGCGTGGTGGCCATCATGGGCCAGACCTACACCGGACTCTACGAGCCGGTGAAGACCATCTCGGAGAAGCTCGACGAGATCGAGAAGAACACCGGTCTGGACGTGCGCATCCACGTCGACGGCGCCTCCGGCGCCATGATCGCGCCGTTCTGCCAGCCGGAGCTGGAGTGGGACTTCCGCGTCCCGCGCGTCGCCTCGATCAGCACCTCGGGCCACAAGTTCGGCCTGGTGTACCCGGGTGTGGGCTGGGTGGTCTGGCGCGATCAGGAACGACTGCCCGAGAGCATGGTCTTCCACTGCAGCTACCTCGGTGGCGACATGCCCACGCTGGCGCTGAACTTCTCCCGGCCGGGTGCTCAGGTGCTGCTGCAGTACTACCAGTTCCTGCGCCTGGGCAAGCAGGGCTACCGTGCCGTGCAGCAGAACTCGCTGGACGTGGCGCAGTACCTGTCCTCCGAGATCGCCGCGATGGGTCCGTTCGAACTGATCAGCAAGGGTGACACCATCCCGGTGTTCGCCTGGATCCTCAAGGACGGTCACACGGAGAACTGGACTCTCTACGATCTCTCGGACCGGCTGCGGATGAAGGGCTGGCTGGTGCCGGCCTACCCGATGGCCGACGATCTGGGCGACATGACCCTGCAGCGCATCGTGGTGCGGGCCGGCCTGTCGCACGATCTCGCCACCCGGCTGCTCACCGACATCAAGGCCGAGGTGGAGATCCTCGACTCGCTGCACAACCCGGTCGAGGGTACGCAGAAGAGCGGTTTCCACCACTGAGTCAGCGGTAGTCGGAACCCGCGGGCGGGTCGCGGATTCGGGGCCGTGCCCCGTCCGCGGGTTCTTAAGACAGTGAAAGGAGTAAGGCATGACGGCCGCTGTGACCGGTGCTGCCACCCGATCGCACAGCGCAGTCTTGACCCCGACGCTCACCAAACAGTGTGTGGGCTTCATGATCGGATCGGCGTTCTTCGCGCTCGGCTCTGCCCCGGGATTCGGCTCGCTGGTCGGTGCCGCCTGGGTCAACATCGTGTACTTCGTGGGCGCCTGGTTCTTCACCGGTGCGGCCCTGATCCAGCTGGTGCTCAGCGGCGCGATGACCGTTCCGGTGGAGTATGCGCCCGGCAGGATGTTCCGCGCCGAGTGGCTGGCTGCAGCCACCCAGTTCTTCGGGACGCTGCTGTTCAACGTGAGCACCACCGGAGCGCTGGCCGCCCACACCATCAAGGGGCAGCAGCACCTGGTGTGGACCCCGGACGCCGGCGGCTCGGTGGCCTTCCTAATCAGCGCCTGCTTCGTGCTGCTGGCGTTCGCCCGGCTTCACCCGTTCTGGTCGGTCCGCACGGCGGACTGGTGGTCCGGACAGATCAACATGGCCGGCTGCATCGCCTTCGGCGTGGCGGCGGTGGCCTCGTTCATCACCACCGCGGGAGTGACCGTGGATGCGGTGCTGGCCAATGTCACCACCTTCATCGGCGGCGTCTGCTTCTTCCTGTCCTCCCTCATCGTTCTTCCGGCACTGAGACGGGCATCGACATGACACGACAGATCACGGACTATCCCGGCGGCCTCAGCGACGCCGACGTAGCCGACTGGTACCGCCGTCTCGAGCGGGGTGCCGGAGGGGCGCTGCGCGCCACCATGCGCCGGCTGTCCGGGCGGGCCGGCATGCTCGGCTGCGGCCCGGACGTGCTCGTCGACGCCGAGGACCCGGACGGCTTCGAACTGCTGCTGCACGTGCGCCAGCAGGCACTGCTCCGCAGTTTCGCCTGCCTGACCACGCCGATGCGGGTCCGTCGCACCCCGGACCTGATCCGGCGCGAGCCGTCGGACGATCTGGTCGTCACCGTCCTGTGGGGCCGGGGCCGTCAGCGGGTCAGCGGTGGCGAGCGCGAATGCTCCTACGGGCCGGGCCGATTGGCGATCCGGAGCAACTCGTCGCCGTACGCGATGGTCTCCGACGGCGTCAGCGATCCACTCGGCGTGATCATTCCGCTCGAGGCGCTGGGCAAGGACCGCCGGCTGGTGAGTACCGCGCTCTTCCCGTTCTCCGGGGACAGCCTGCTGGCCCGGGCGACGGCCTCGTTCATCGGCAGTTTCGTGCTGCAGAGCCTGGTCTCCTCGGCGGACGAGTCGACTCAGGCCACCGTGATCGATCTGGTGACCCAGACGCTGCGCGAGGCGGCGACCGGCTCGCCGGCGATCGACACGCTCCTGCTGCAGCGCCAGTCCGCCGACGAGTTGATCGAACGCAACTTCTGGAACGCCGACTTCGACGTGGAGAACCTCGCCCGCGAGATGCATGTGAGCCGGCGCCAGCTCTACCGGCTCTTCGACGACGGCGAGACACCGGCCGCGGTGATCGCGGTGCGCCGGGTGCAGGAGGCACGCCGGCTGCTGCGGGAGAGCCCACAGCTGTCGGTGACCGCCGTCGGCCGGCTGGTCGGCTTCGTCTCGGAGGCGGCCTTCCGGCGGCGGTTCCACGACATCTGCGGCGTCTCGCCGGCCGCCTACCGCCGGGCCGGGTTCGTCGAGCCGGCGGCGGTTCCGCTCAGGCCGGAGCTGGCGCAGGGGCCGGCGGGCGGAGCCGCCACAGCGGGTTGACCGGGCCGTGGCCGGCGCCGAGCGGATAGGCGGCGGCCACGCACCGGGTGATCCAGTCCTTGGCCAGCGCCGCCGCATCGGGTACGGCCAGTCCGTGGGCCAGGGCGGCGGCCGCGGCCGCCGCCAGGGTGTCGCCGGCGCCGTGATCGTGTGCGGTGGGTATGCGCGGTGCGTCGAGCCGGAGGAACTGCCGGCCGTCCGAGAGCAGATCCGGGCTGCGCTCGCTGCCGCGCAGATGGCCGCCCTTGACCAGGGCCCAGCGTGGACCGAGGTCGAGCAGCGCCTGCACCGCCGCCCGCTGGGAGTCGTCGTCGTCGACCTCGATGCCGGTGATCAGCCGCACCTCGTCGAGATTCGGGGTGACCAGGGTGGCCATGGGGAAGAGCCGCTCGATCAGGGTGCGCAGCGCCTCCGGATGCAACAGCGGGTCGCCGTGCATGGAGGCGCACACCGGGTCGATCACCAGCCCGACGTCTCCGCCCGCCCCGATACCGTTGCGCGCGAACGCATCCGCGACGGCGGCGACGATCGGTGCGGAGGCCAGCATGCCGGTCTTGACCCCGCTGACCCCGATGTCGCCGACCACCGTGTCGATCTGCGCGGCGACCACGTCCGGATCCACCTCCTGCACACCGGTCACGCCCAGGCTGTTCTGCACGGTGACGGCGGTCAGCGCCACGCAGCCGTGCACGCCGAGCAGGGTGAAGGTGCGCAGGTCGGCTTCGATGCCGGCACCGCCGCCCGAGTCCGAGCCGGCCACCGTGAGGGTGCGGACCGGGGTGGCCCCGGGCGCAGGCAGCGGCAGCCAGCCGGACCGGTCGGTCATGACGAGTGTCCCGAACAGCCGCCGCCCGAGGCCGAGCCGACCGGCTCGAGCGAGAGTTCCACCACCCCGGCGTACTGCTCGCGGATGTCGGTGGAGAGCTTCATCGAGCAGAACTTGGGCCCGCACATCGAGCAGAACTTGGCATGCTTGGCCGGCTCGGCCGGCATCGTCTCGTCGTGGAACTCGCGGGCGGTGTCCGGATCGAGCGACAGGTTGAACTGATCGGTCCAGCGGAACTCGAAGCGCGCCTTCGACAGCGCATCGTCGCGCTGCTGCGCCCGCGGATGCCCCTTGGCCAGATCGGCGGCGTGGGCGGCGATCTTGTAGGCGATCACCCCGGCCTTGACGTCGTCGCGGTTCGGCAGCCCCAGGTGCTCCTTGGGGGTGACGTAGCAGAGCATGGCAGTGCCGGCCTGGGCGATGATCGCCGCCCCGATCGCCGAGGTGATGTGATCGTAGGCCGGGGCGATGTCGGTGGCCAGCGGTCCGAGCGTGTAGAACGGGGCCTCCTCGCACAGCTCTTCCTCCAGCCGCACGTTCTCGACGATCTTGTGCATCGGCACGTGTCCGGGTCCCTCGATCATCACCTGCACGCCATGGCTTTTCGCGATCGACGTGAGTTCGCCGAGAGTGCGCAGTTCGGCGAACTGGGCGGCATCGTTGGCATCGGCGATCGATCCCGGGCGCAGTCCGTCGCCGAGCGAGAAGGTGATGTCGTAGCGCGCGAAGATCTCACAGAGTTCGGTGAAGTGCTCGTACAGGAACGACTGTCGGCTGTGCGCCAGGCACCAGGCGGCCATGATGGCCCCGCCGCGCGAGACGATGCCGGTGACCCGGTCGGCGGTGAGCGGGACGTACTCCCACAGCACGCCGGCGTGCACGGTCATGTAGTCCACACCCTGCTCGGCCTGCTCGATCACGGTGTCCCGGTAGACCTCCCAGGTGAGGGCCTCGGGGACGCCGTCGACCTTCTCCAGTGCCTGGTAGATCGGCACCGTGCCCACCGGGACGGGGGAGTTGCGCATGATCCACTCGCGGGTGGCGTGAATGTCCTTGCCGGTGGACAGATCCATGATGGTGTCGGCGCCCCAGCGGGTGGCCCACACCATCTTCTCCACCTCCTCCTCGATGGAGCTGGTGACCGCCGAATTGCCGATGTTCGCATTCACTTTCACCGCGAAGGCCTTGCCGATGATCATCGGCTCGCTCTCCGGGTGCCGGTGGTTGGCCGGGATCACCGCCCGCCCGGCGGCCACCTCGCTGCGCACCAGTTCGGCGTCGACACCCTCGCGGGCGGCCACGAAGGCCATCTCCGGGGTGACGATTCCGGCCCGGGCCCAGGTCAGCTGGGTGGCCGCCGACGTGCCGGCCGGTGCGGGCAGCGGCTGCGGGTGGTGCCAGCTCTCCCGCGTGGGCGGCAGGCCGCGGTGCAGGTCGATCGTCGCGGCCGGATCGGTGTACGGGCCGGAGGTGTCGTACAGGTCGAGGTGGTCGCCGTCGGTCAGGTGCACCCGGCGGATCGGTACGGCGAGTCCGCCGGTCTGGAGATACTGCTTGCTGCTGCCCTCGATGGGGCCGCAGGTGATCGACGATGCTGCGGGCATGGCTGTACCCATGGTGATTCCTCCCTACGCCGGCATTACCCGGACAGGTTCGTACGGTCGGCGACCGCCCGTCGCCATCTCAGCCCTCGGATCCGTGAGAGCCCCCGTGTGTTCAATTCTCGGCGCACCGCGAGCGGGTGCGCGGAGCCCAGCATACGACGCGACCGGCGTCGGCGGGGACCCGGTGGTGGCGCAGTCCTGGTCAGGGCCGTGGTCGTCCTGTGATGCAAGTGGCTTGCGTGTATTAAAGTGGCGTGAGAGGATTTGTGAGCCAGATCACAGGAGGTAGCCATGCATCGCAAGTCGCGCCGTCACCAGCCGCCGCAGTCCGCCGACTCGATCTTGCAGCACATCGCCGAGGTGGTGCACAACCCCGTGCGGGACCGCTTCGAGCTCTGGGTGGCCGGCGACCTGGTGGGCGTGCTCGGCTACACCCGCGACGAGGCCGATCCGCAGACCGTCGTGATCGTGCACACCGTGCTCTTCGACGAGTACAGCGGTCACGGGCTGGCGACTCGGCTGGCCGGGGCCGCGGCCGCCTATCTCGCCGACGAGGGGGTCCGGGTGCGCCCGGTGTGCAGCTTCGCCCGTCACTTCTTCGCCCGCAACCCGGGCCTGGTGCCGCTGGCGCCGGCGGCCTGAACGGTGCAGACTCCCCGCCGGTGGACCCCGCCTGCGCGACGGCCCCGGTCGGTCGCTCGCGTCAGCCGCCGATGTCGAGGACCAGCGGGGCGTGATCGCTGGCGCCCTGCTGGGCGCGGGCCTGCCGGTCGATGAACGCATCGAAGATCCGGTCGTCGAGGGCGGGGGAGCAGAGCGCGAAGTCGATTCGCATGCCCTGGTTCCGGCCGAACCGGCCGGCCGTGTAGTCCCAGAAGGTGTAGACGTCCGGACCGGGAGCGAACGGACCGGCGCTGTCGATGAAGCCGGCCCGGGTGAACTCGGCGAAGGCCTCCCGCTCGGCCGGGCTGGTGTGCGTGCGGCCGGCGAAGTACTCGGGATCCCAGACGTCCGCGTCGGTGGGGGCGACGTTCCAGTCGCCGGCCAGGACGATCTGTGCAGCCGGGTCGTGGCCGAGCTCGAGCCCGGTCACCCCGGCCAGGGCCTCGAGCCAGTCGAGCTTGTAGCGGTAGTGGGGATCGTCGAGCGCCCGCCCGTTGGGCACGTACAGGCTCCACACCCGGATCCCTCCGCAGGTCGCCGAGATCGCCCGGGCCTCCAGCGGCCGGCCCGGCGCCGGTGCGGGCTGCCCGTCGAAGCCGATGTGCACCTCGTCCAGGCCCACCCGGGAGATGATCGCCACCCCGTTGTAGCCGCCCTGACCGGCCATCGCCACGTCGTAGCCCTCGGCGAGAAAGCTCATCACCGGGAACTGGTCGTCCGCGCACTTGGTCTCCTGGACGGCCAGCACGTCGATCGCGTGCCGGGTCATCCAGGAGACGATCTGCTCGGAGCGCGCACGCACCGAGTTCACATTCCAGGTCGCGAGCCGCATCAGGACACCTCCAGGACGGATACGGGCACCCCGGCCGCCGCCCAGCGGGCGGTCACCTCGGACCGGTGCGCGGGGTCGGTGACCAGCAGCACGGCGAAGCCGCGGCGATCACCGGCCGGCCGGCGATCGCGGTAGTCGTCGCGGTAGTAGCCGATCGAACCGGCGAACCAGTCGAAGTCCGCGTCGGCGGCCTCGGCGAGCAGGGCGTGCGCGTTCTCCACCACCGTCAGGTAGCCGGTCGCCGGGGTTCCGGTCGCGGTGAACAGGCGCGGGTCCAGATCGAGCAGGCAGTCGTCGAAGGCGTCCTTGTTGCGGCCGAAATGGTCCGGGAAGTCCCAGGCCTGCGCCACGGCGGTGTACAGGCCGGGCAGGTCGGCGGCGGCCCGGCCGTCGATGCGGCGCACCGCGGCGTCGGTTCCCGCGGTGGAGCTCTCGCCGGTGATCACGCCGACGGCGGGGCCGTCGGCCGCGGCGGCGGCGTAGAACTCTCCGATCGTGCTGTCCATGGCGTCCTGATCGTCGGGGTGCAGGTGGTCGGGGCGGGTCGGCGGCGCGGGGTGCGGCCGCTCACCCGGCCGGCCCGCGGATCCGGGTGAAGTGCTCGTAGTGGTCCAAGGTGTACCAGGCCGAGCCGTCGTTCGCGGTGATGATGCGTTCGGCGTCGCGGCCGCGGCCGCGCTGCTTCGGATTGACGTCCCACTCCTGGAACTGGAGCCGACGGCCGTCGGCCCCGGTACGCGGCAGCAGGCCCTCGTTGTTGCGGAACGTCCTGCCTCCCTGGGTGCCCGGGGCGTTCGCCGCCTCCGGCCAGCGGCCGTCGTCGATCAGCGCCAGGGTGTCCAGCACGCGGGCGGGGGCGCCGGCAGTGCCGGTTCCGGGGGCAGAGGAATCGGGCGCCGCAGAACTGGGCGCCGCAGAACTGGGCGCCGCAGAACTGGGCGCTGCAGTACCGGGCCCCGGGGAGTCCTGCGCGCCGGTGTCGTCGCCGGTCAGCCAGACCGCCAGCACGACCGCCACGACGAGCGCGAGGATGCTGAAAGCGGAGGTGAGGATGCGCCTGACCGAGCTGCCCGTACGATTCATCGCCGACTACCGTACGGCAGGCGCTGCGAGCGCCACCACACGGAATCCGTGGTGGCGGCGGTACCCCTGGGCGCGCAGTTCCCTGCGCCGTGCGGTGTCGTCGCCGGCCGCCTCGGCGGGCGGGCGCCCCTCGGCGGTCAGCGCCTCGAATTCGCTGCCGCCCTCGGGTCCGTCGCCGGCCCGGAAGATCCGCTCGGGCAGGATCGCCCAGCCGGTCAGGCCGCGGTCGGCGTACCACTGCGCCACCCCGGCCAGGTCTGCGGTGCGGGCGGTCTGCTCCAGCGGAATAGCCGCGCAGCCGCGCGGGGTGCGGGCCTGCGGATCGGCCCAGAGCGCCCAGCCGCCGATCCTGGCGTCTTCGGCGCCGCCGACGGCCGTGCTCAATTCGCCTTGCACGGTGCGGATCTGGGCATTGCGCACGACCTGCGCGGACAGCAGCCGCACCGAGGTCACCGCGGCCAGCGGGATCGCGGTCTCGGCTCCGTCGTGCTCGATCACCAGCGCCTCGCCGCGGCGGCCGCGGAGCACGCCGGTCACGTCCGAGAGCGTGGGCTGATGTGCGAGCGGCGGATTCGGCGCGGCCCGCCAGTCCTCCGGGCCGCCGGCGCCGAGCCGGTACCGGACGACGATGCGGTCGCCGATCAGCGGATCCATGTCCGGGGCTCCTCAGTGCACGCCGGGATCAGCTCTCGTCGGGGTCGTCGTGGCCGAACGGATCGCGCTGGGCGCCCGGCAGCCAGGTGAGGCCGGGAGTGCCCCAGCCGTTGCGTTTGACCGCCTTCTTCGCGGCCCGCGCATTACGGCCCACCAGCACGTCCAGGTACAGGAAGCCGTCGAGGTGCCCGGTCTCGTGCTGGAGCATCCGGGCGAAGAAGCCGTGGCCCTCGATCTCCACCGGCTCGCCGTTGCGGTCGGTGCCGGTGACCTTGGCCCAGTCGGCGCGGCCGGTGGGGAAGCCCTCGCCGGGCACCGACAGGCAGCCCTCGTCGTTGTCGTCGGGATCGGGCATGGTCTCGGGGATCTCGGAGGTCTCCAGGACCGGATTGATCACCTCGCCGCGGCGGCGGACTCCGCCGTCGGGGCAGTCGTAGACGAACATCCGCAGACCCCGGCCCACCTGGTTGGCGGCCAGACCCACGCCGTTCGCCGCGTCCATGGTCTCGTACATGTCGTCGAGCAGTTCGACGAGTTCTGGGGCCGGCCGGCCGGCGGCGTCGAGCTCGACCGGAGCGGTGGGCTCGTGCAGCACGGGTTCGCCGACGATGCAGATGGGGAGGACAGCCATGAAAATATCGTACTGAAAGCGTTTCCCGGTGAGTCAGCGCCACTCTCGCGGCGCGGGCGTGGTTAGATACGAAGCGAACCACACCGCTGTCATTCGCCCGCCCGAGCGGGTCGATGAGGACGAAGTTTCACCCTGCATGCCAGGGCACTGTAGGTCAGTGAGGGAGCACGATGGACGGCGCAACTGCGCGTAGCCAGAACGGAACCGATCCGGTGACGCCCAGCGGAGTCGCCGATCAGTCCGCCAAGCCGGATCCGCATGAAGTCGGTGACGACGGGCTGACCCGCCGCGAGCACGACATCCTGTCTTTCGAGCGCCAGTGGTGGAAGTACGCCGGTGCCAAGGAAGAAGCCATCAAGGAGCTCTTCGGCCTCTCGGCCACCCGCTACTACCAGGTGCTCAACGCGCTGGTCGACCGCCCCGAGGCGCTCGCCGCCGACCCCATGCTGGTCAAGCGGCTCCGCAGGCTGCGGGCCTCGCGGCAGAAGGCCCGCGCCGCGCGCCGGCTCGGTTTCGAGATCACCTAACAGCTGAGCGTCGCTCACGCGGACCCGTGGGCTAGAGTTGCCTGTGATGAAAGCTGATCGCGAACCCAATCGCCTCCCGCTGCGCGCCGGCGCCATGCTTCTGCTGGCGGTCGCCGTGCTGTTCCTCGCGCTCGGTATCCATTCGGCCACCAAGGACGATGATCCGGCGAAGGAACTCGAGCAGGCCGGCCAGAGCGCCCAGCTGACCGAGACCACCAGTGCCGGCAACGGTGGCGGCGGCACCGCCGGCGAGTCGACGTCGCCGTCGAAGACCACGTCCGCCGACGCGGCCGATGTGCCCGAACTGTGCGTGCTCAACGCCGGCACCGTCACCGGCCTGGCCAAGACGGTCTCGGACGACCTCGAATCCGCCGGATTCTCCATCGGCACCGATCCGGGCAATCTCAGCACCAGCTCGGTCACCGAGAACACCGTCTTCTACAACGAGGGCGAGCAGAGCGCGGGCGAGAAGGTCGCGCAGGCCGTGCCCGGTGGCGCCAGCGCCGAAGCCCGGCCGGCCGCCTTCAGTAACTGCCCCGGCGAGATCGCCGTCGTGGTGGTCACCGGTGAGTCCTCGTAAGGCCGCAACGATCGTCAGCCCAGACCCATTTTCCGCGAAGGAGCCAGACATGTCCGTCCGCAACATCCACGGTGCTTCGGCCAAGCGCGCCCTGCTGGCCCTGGCCGTCGCCGGTGCCGCCGTGGCGCTGAGTGCGTGCACCCCCGACGAGTACCCGACGGACAAGCCGGGGACCACCCCGCCGGTGCAGACCGGCAACCAGGTGATCCCGGGTGATCTGGTGAACGCCGACGACATCAGCGCCGGCGACGAGTCCACCGCGGTGGGCACCGTCTCGCTGATCAACCCCAAGGGCGACTCGGTGGGCGCGGCGAGCTTCGTGCCGGCCGGCGAGGGCGTCAAGGTGACCCTGCGCGTGGTGGATCTGCCAAAGGGACAGCACAAGGTGGGTATCTACTCGGTCGGCGACTGCGGCGGCGACAGCAGCTTCAGCGGCGTCGGCTCGGTGATCAACGGCGGCAACCTGCCGGGAATCTCGGTCGGTGACAACGGCACCGGTTCGGCGATCCAGGACGTGGCCTCGCTGGACGTGGCAGGCCTGAACGGTAAGTCGATGGTCATCGGCGGCACCGACGGCAACATCGCCTGCGGCGTCATCACCGCGGGCTGATCCCACCGGCCGACGACCCCGGTCCGACGACCATGGCCTCCCCGATCGAACCGATCGCCTTTCACGCCTCCCCGCGGCCCACGCTCGGGGTGGAATGGGAGCTGGCGCTGGTGGATCGGGAGACCAGGGATCTGATCAACGCGGCCCCGGCCTTCTTCGAACTGGCGCAGCGGCGCGGCCTGCCGCGCTCGGGGCAGGTGCACAAGGAGCTGTTGCGCAACACCGTCGAGCTGGTCACCGGGATCTGCCAGACTGTCGGTGAGGCGATGGCCGATCTCGGGGCCACTCTCGACGAGGTGCGGGTGCTCGCCGACGAGCTCGGGGTGGATCTGTACGGCGCCGGCACTCACCCGTTCGCCAAATACTCCACGCAGCTGCTCACCGAAGGGCACCGGTACGCGGAGCTGATCGAGCGCACCCAGTGGTGGGGCCGGCAGATGCTGATCTGGGGTGTGCACGTCCATGTGGGCATCGACCGCCGCGACAAGGTCCTGCCGATCCTGTCCTCGCTGCTGCAGTACTACCCGCATCTGCTGGCGCTCTCGGCGTCGTCGCCGATGTGGGACGGGCAGCAGACCGGGTATGCGAGCAACCGGGCGATGATGTTCCAGCAGCTGCCGACGGCGGGACTGCCGTTCCAGTTCTACCAGTGGGAGCAGTTCGAGGGCTTCGTGCACGACCAGCGCACGACCGGCATCATCGACCACCTCAACGAGATCCGCTGGGACATCCGGCCGTCGCCGCATCTGGGCACCATCGAGGTCCGGGTGTGCGACGGGATGTCCAACCGCGAGGAGCTGGCGGCGCTGGTCGCGCTCACCCACTGCCTGGTGGTGGATCTGAGCCGGCGCCTCGACGCCGGTGAGGAGCTGCCGCAGATGGCGCCCTGGCTGGTGCAGGAGAACAAGTGGCGTGCGGCCCGCTACGGGCTGGACGCGATCATCATTCAGAACGCCCGGTGCGAGGAGCGTCTGGTCACCGAGGATCTGGCCGAGCTGCTGGTGCGGCTCGAGCCGATCGCCGAATCCCTCGGTTGTGCCGCCGAACTGGCGGGGGTGGCCGGCATCGTGGCGCGCGGCGCGAGCTATCAGCGGCAGCAGGCGGTCTACGCCGCCTCCGCCGATCTGCGTGCGGTGGTCGACTCGGTGGTCGGCGAACTGGGCTGACGCTCAGCGGTCAGCCGGCCGGGCGCAGTCCGTCGAGCACGACCACGATCGGTTTGGCGGCCTCGGCGACCGTCGTCGAGACCATCGCGAGGCCGGTGGCGAGCCGCAGCAGATCGATCGGCGTCACATCGTCGCGGATCTCGCCGGCTGCTGTCCCGGCGTCGAGGAACGATTGCACGGCGTCGGCCAGTAATCGCCCTGTCTCCTGGCGGAATTCGCTGCCGGCGGTCAACGCGGGCAGCAGGGCCTCGGGCAGATCCCGGTTGGCGATCAGATGGGCGGCGAAGGCCTCGATCCAGGTACCCAGGGCCGCTCGCGGCGAGCTGCTCTCCGTCAGCAGTGGCTCGGCCCGATCGCACAGCTCGACCACCCGGTGCCGGTAGACCTCCTCGACCAGCCGGCCGCGGTCGGGGAAGTGCCGGTACAGAGTGCCGATGCCCACCCCGGCCTCCGCGGCGATCGCGCTGAGCGTCGCATCGTGGCCCTGCCGGTCGAAGACGGCGGTCGCCGCCGCCAGGATGCGCCGCCGATTGCTGCGGGCATCGGCGCGCGGCCGGGCCGGCGCGTCCGGCCGGTCTGTGGTCATCTGTCCTCCTGCTGAGCCGGAGCGCCGTCCGTGCGGTCCGTTCCGTGCCGGCTTCAGCCTACCGGCCGCCGGCGATCCTCTCCCTTGCAATCGGACGACCCTCCGCTTAGGGTAACGATCCGGAGGTGCCTCCGGTTAGTGTCCGGTCGCCTCCCGGCGGCAGTACCGGGGCCCGAAGCCGGGCCGACACGCGGAAGGGCGACAGCGACGATGAGCAGTACACGAACCGAGAAGCCGGCGGTGCGCTCCGGCGCCGTCGTCGCCGTGCTGGCGCTGGCCGGCATCGTGGTGTCGTTGATGCAGACCCTGATCATCCCGATCATCCCGAAACTCCCGGAGTACCTGCACGCCGCGCCGGACGACACCGCCTGGACCGTCACCGCCACCCTGCTCGCCGCCGCCGTCGCGACACCCACCATGGGGCGTCTGGGCGACATGTACGGCAAACGGCGCCTGCTGCTGGTCAGCGTGGTGCTGATGACAGCCGGATCGATCGTCGGCGCACTGAGTTCGACGGTGCTGACGATGATCATCGGCCGGACCCTGCAGGGACTGTCGGCCGGCGTCATTCCGCTGGGCATCAGCATCCTGCGCGACGTGGTCCCGAAGGAGAAGCTGGCCGGTTCCGTCGCCGTCATGAGTGCCTCACTCGGCGTGGGCGGCGCCTTCGGCCTGCCGATCGCGGCCCTGGTCGCCGACAACGCCTCCTGGCACATGCTGTTCTGGGTCTCGGCGGTGCTCGGCGCGGTCAGCTTCGTGGCGATCGCCGTGATCGTGCCCGAATCGCCGGAGCGATCGGGCGGCGGTTTCGACGTGGCCGGCGCCGTGACGATGTCGGCGGGCCTGGTGGCCCTGCTGCTGGGCGTCTCCAAGGGCGCGTCCTGGGGCTGGACGTCGACGGCCACCCTCGGCTGCTTCATCGTCGCCGTGATCGCGTTCGCGGCCTGGACGGCGTGGGAACTGCGGGCACGCACCCCGCTGGTCGACGTCCGTGTCGCCGCCCGGCCGCAGGTGCTGTTCACCAACATCGCCTCCGTGGCCTTCGGCTTCGCCATGTTCGCCACGTCGATGGTCTTCCCGCAGGTGGTGCAACTGCCCGAGGCCACCGGATCCGGTCTGGGCGGTTCGCTGCTGGTGGCGGGCCTGGTGATGGCCCCGATGGGACTGATGCTGCTGCTCGCCGCCCCGGTCTCGTCCCGGATCACCAACAGCGCCGGTCCCCGGACCACCCTCATGCTCGGCGCGGTGATCGTCGCGGCCGGCTACTTCGGCGGTGCCTACTTCCTCGATGCGGAGTGGCAGCTGGTGCTCATCGGCGTGGTCATCGGCGCGGGTACGGGTCTGGCCTACGGGGCGATGCCCGCGCTGATCATGGGTGCGGTGCCGGCCTCGCAGACCGGTGCGGCCAACAGCTTCAACACCCTGATGCGCTCGCTGGGCACCTCGTTCGCCAGTGCCGTCTCGGGGGTGATCGTGGCGCAGATGACCGTCACGCTCGGCGGGCGCGAGTTCGCCAGCGGGGACGCGTTCACCACCATCATGCTGATCGCCGGCGGCGCAGCGGTGCTCGCCCTCCTGGCGACCTGTGCCATTCCGCGCAGCTCCGGGCTGGAGACGTCCGCGGTGAACGTCGACGCCGAGCGCGAGTCCGTGGCCGCGCCGCACTGAGCGGCCCGGCAGGCGCGTCAGCCGCGCGGGCGCAGCTGCGACTCGTCGAGCAGATCCTCGCCGGTGCGCTGCTCCCGGTACACCAGCCGTCCCACCCGCTGGGCGATGACCGGGGCGGTGATCAGTGCGAACATGCCGGTGAGGATGAGCATGCCGCCGTCCGGATGACCGGACAGCCGGATCAGTGTGGCCACCAGCACCAGGATCATGCCGAAGGTCTGCGGCTTGGTGCCGGCGTGCATCCGGCTCAGCGTCTCGGGGAACCGGACCAGCCCGATGGCGGCGGTCAGGGCGAGCACCGACCCGGTCAGCACCAGGACGGCGGCGATCACGTCGGCGATCATCGGTCGTCCCGCACCCGGAATCGGGCCACCGAGATGGTGCCGATGAAACTCACCAGACTCAGCGCCACGATGGCCGGCACCACGGTGGTGTCGTAGGTGGCGGCCACCCAGACGGCCAGGCCGCAGATCGTGAGCGCGAGCAGGGTGTCCATCCCCACCAGGCGGTCTAGTGTGGTGGGGCCGCGCAGCGCGCGGTAGGTGGTCAGCACGGCGGCGGCGAGCAGCATCACCCCGCTGGCGGTCCAGACGAGCGTCATCGCTTCTCCTTCCGGCGGCGCAGCTTCGGCGACCGTTCCCGCACCCGTTCCCGTTCGGCGAAGGGCACGTGATGGTAGTCGTCGTCGATGCCGTGGTACGGGCTCGGATGCCATTCGCTGTCCCGCTCGAAGGCGCGGATGAAGTCCCGCTCCACCCGGGCCACCTGTTTGCGGAACTGATCCACCTGCCGCTGGGTGCGCACGTCGAAGACGTGGATGTAGAGCATCCGGCGCAGATGGTCGATTTCCACGACCATGGTGCCCGGCACCAGATTCAGGTAGTCGACGGCCAGGGTGAGCACCAGGTCGGATTTGATCGCCACGTGGACCCGCACCACCGCGCCCAGCGGCGGCGGACCCGGCCGGATCGCCGCCCACGCCACCTGCGCCGAGGAGATGAGGAAGTTGTAGACCAGGGTCATCAGCAGCCACAGTGCCGCCATCGGATGCAGACGGCCCTCCACCGGCACCCGGGGCAGCGGCAGCAGCACCATCACCAGTACCGCCACCAGCACGCCGACGATCAGGTTGCCCCAGCTCAGGTCGCCCCAGAGCAGCAGCCACACCCCGGTCAGCCAGACCACGCCCCAGATCCGCAGCGCGAACTCGCGCAGATCCCCACCGAACATCTTGGGCACGTTGAGGTGGTTGTGCAGCCAGACGAAGGCGATGGTCGTCGGCCAGGCGAAACCGACCAGCGCGCCGCGCCACAATCGGCCGAAGAACGCCGGGATCGGCCGCTTCCCGACCGGTTTGGCCGGCGGCTTGTACGGATAGGGGGTGTTGCTCATCGGTCCTCACCGGCCTGGGCGCTGCAGATGCCGGTGCCCTGCACCGTCTCGATGTAACTGCAGCGGTCGATCACGTCGTGGGCCGCCCGGTCGGTGAACCCGAAGATCGGTCCGGCCCACAGGGTCAGGGCCAGCCCCACGCCCACCATCGCGGCGGTCGGCAGCACCATGCCCACCGGCATCCGGCCCACGTCCTCACGTTCGTCGAAGGGCACGTCGATGCCTTCGAGGATCAGTGCCGACGGTGTGCTGTCGGACAGATCGCCCTGCGGGGCGTCGGCCCGCGGGCGCCAGAAGGCCTTGGTCCACACACGCGCCATCACGTACAGCGTCAGCAGACTGGTGATCACCGACCCGGCGACCAGGATCCAGGCCAGCACGGACCCGTCACGCGCGCCGCCCTCGAGCAGCGCCACCTTGCCGATGAAGCCGGAGAACGGCGGGATGCCGCCCAGGTTCAGCGCCGGGATGAGGAACAGCACCGCCAGGACCGGGCTGGCGATGAGCCCGCCGAGCCGGCGCAGCGAGGCCGAACCGGCCTGCCGCTCGATCAGCCCGACCACCAGGAACAGCGTGGTCTGCACCAGGATGTGGTGGGCCACGTAGTAGATCGCCGCCGACGTGGAGATCTCCGAGCCCACCGCGATGCCGAAGATCATGTAGCCGATATGGCTGACCAGGGTGAACGAGAGCAGTCGCTTGATGTCGGACTGGGCGATCGCACCGAAGATGCCCACCAGCATGGTGAGCAGTCCGGCCACCATCAGGACGGTGTCCATCGCGCCGCCCGGGAAGAGCAGCGTGTGCGCACGGATGATGGCGTAGACGCCCACCTTGGTGAGCAGGCCGGCGAAGACCGCGGTCACCGGAGCCGGGGCCGTCGGATACGAGTCCGGCAGCCAGCCCGAGAGCGGGAACACCGCCGCCTTGATGCCGAACGCCACCAGCAGCACCGCGAACAGCGCATTGCGGGTGCCGTCGGGGACGTCGTCGAGCCGCTGGGCCATCTCCGCGAGGTTCAGCGTGCCGGTGGTCGCATAGGCGAAGGCGATACCGGCCAGGAAGATCAGCGACGAGACCATCGAGACCATCACGTACGACGCCCCGGCGCGAACCCGGTCGGCACTGGCGCCGAGGGTCAGCAGCACGAAGCTCGCGGCCAGCAGCACCTCGAAGGAGACGTACAGGTTGAACAGGTCGCCGGCGACGAAGGCATTGCACACCCCGGCGGTCAGGATCAGGTAGCTCGGCACGAAGATCGAGACGGGCTGCTGGGCGGTGCCGTCCCGGATACCCTGGCCGACGGCGTAGACCATCACGCACAGCAGCACCGTGGTCGAGACCACCAGCATCAGGGCCGAGAGCCGGTCGACGACCAGCGTGATGCCCAGCGGTCCGTTCGGGAAGCCCTTGTCGCCCCAGCCGCCGATCTTCACCGCGAAGGTGCCGTGCTCGCTGGTCAGGTACAGCATCATCGCCGACGCGATCAGGACGGTGCTCAGCGCGCCGATACTGATCGCGCGCTGGAAGCGCGGGCTGCGTCCGCGCAGCAGGGTCAGGGCCGCGCCGAGCAGCGGCACCAGGGTGGGCAGCACGATCAGCACGGTGATCCAGGAGGGCTGCGGAATCACGGCGCCTCCTGCGGATCGGTGGGGTTCTCACCGTCGGTGTCGTCGTGCGGCGGCATCTCGTCGCAGTCGGCCGGCAGCCGGTCGACGACGGCCGCATCCTCGGGCATCAGATCCGGTTCGATCACGCCGCGGTGGGCGGCGGCGAACTCGTCCGGGGTCATCGGGTTGCCGCGGTTGTCGAACAGGTCGCCGGCCACCGTGTCGGCGCCGGTCTCCGGGTCGTCGCTGCGGTCCCGGTCGGGGAAGTCTCTGAGGGTGCCGGTGACGATCTTGCGGTCCTCGCTGTCGTCCTCGAGGTCGTCGTCGGCCCGATTGAGGACGAACAGCCGGTAGGCCAGGGCGAGGACGAAGGCGGCGATGCCCATGGTGATGACGATGGCGGTGAGCACCATGCCCTGCGCGAGCGGGTCGGCGCCGGTCTCCTGGCCGTGCTCCTGGCCTTTGATCGGTGGATGCCCGGGCGGTCCGGCCAGCACCACGATCATCAGGTTGATGCCGTTGCCGACGAGCATCAGTCCGAGCAGCATCCGGATGATGCTGCGTTCGGTGAGCAGGTAGACGCCGCAGGCGCCGAGGGCGCCGGCCACGATGAGCAGGCCCAGACTGACGCTCATGCGTTGGCCTCCCGCTCGGGCAGCGCGTCGCCGGCGGCGGCCGAAACGCCGTCGTCGATCGAATCGAGCCGGGCGCCCAGACTGCGCAGCACGTCCAGCACCAGGCCGACGACGATCAGGTACACTCCGGCGTCGAAGAACATGGCGGTGACCAGGTGCACCTCGCCGAAGACCGGCAGGTGCAGCTCGAAGACCGCCGAGGACAGTGCGGGGGCGCCCAGGGCCAGCGAGGTGACGGCGGTGCCCGCCGAGAGCAGCAGGCCGGCGCCGAGGATGGTGCCGGCCTCCACCGGCAGCGCCTCACCGAGTTCGTAGCGGCCGCCGGCCAGATAGCGGAGCACCAGCGCCAGGCCCATCACCAGACCGCCGGCGAAGCCGCCGCCGGGCGCGTTGTGGCCGGCGAAGAAGAAGTACAGCGACAGCACCACCAGGGTGGGGAAGACCAGCCGGGTGGTGGCTTCGAGGACCATCGAGCGGTTCTTCGGATCGCCCAGCTCGCTGCCGCGCAGCCAGGTGGTGCGTTCGGGCACCAGATCGTCGTCGTCGAGGCCGGCCTGCGCCCGGGCCACGTCGGTCACCCGCGGCACCGCGCCGAAGCGGCGGCTGCGGAAGACCAGGGAGGCGACGCCGGTGGCGGCGACGATCAGCACCGAGATCTCGCCGAGGGTGTCCCAGGCGCGGATGTCCACCAGCAGCACGTTCACCGCATTGCGGCCGTGCCCGTAGTCGTAGGCGGCCTCGCCCATGTCGGCCGAGACCGGTTCGGTGTTGCGGGCGGCGGCGGCGAACAGGCCCACCAGCACCAGCATGATGCCGAAGGCGACGGAGATCAGCGCGCGCAGGCCGCGGTGGCCGGTCTTGTGCCGGGGCAGCGGCTCGGACGCCAGTTTGCGCAGCACCAGCACGAAGATCACCAGCGTCAGGGTCTCCACCAGGAACTGGGTAAGTGCCAGATCCGGGGCGCCGTACATGGCGAACAGCACGCCGCAGCCGTACCCGGTCACGCCCATCGCCAGCACGCCGGCCAGACGGTTCCGCAGCACGGTGGTGACCAGGGCGGCGGCCACCATCAGCACACCGACCACCAGCTGGACGTCGTCGCCGAAGCCGCGCAGCTCCAGTTCGTCGCGCCGGCCCAGCAGCAGCGCCGCCATCGGCAGCAGCACCGCCGTGCACAGGATCACGCCCTGGGTGATCGGCAGCGAACCGCGCTGGGTGTTGCGGGTGAGCCAGAGCGAGAGGGTGTCGGCGCTGCGCAGCACCCGGTCGTAGACCCGGTCGGCGTTGAGCCGCGGCGGGTGGCTGAACACCTGATCGCGGACCGCGCGCAGGACCAGGAACAGCACGGCGCCGCCGACGACGACGATGATCGAGAAGACCACCGGCAGATTGAAGCCGTGCCAGAGCGCCAGATGCTCGATCTCGTGACCGTAGCGGTCGAGTTCTTCGGCGTAGGGCTCGATGAGACCGCCGAGCCACGGGGCGGCGAACGAGCCGGCTACGCCGGCGACGGCCAGCAGCAGCGGCGGCAGCTGGAACATCAGCGACGGCGGATGCAGGCCGGCCACCGGGCGGGTGGGCAGGCTGCGGACCTTGCGGCCGAAGGCGCCCCACAGGAAGCGGCTGGTGTACGCGAAGGTGATCACCGAGCCGAGCAGCAGCACCACGTCGACCGTTTCGCGGGTGATCACCGGGTAGGCGCCGGTCTCCCAGACCGAACCGAAGGCGGTCTCCTTGCCGATGAAACCGATGGTGAACGGCAGCCCGGCCATGGAGGCGCCGGCCACCGCGGCGATCCCGGCGAGCACCGGCAGCCGGTGCCCGAGGCGGGCCAGCCGGCGGATGTCGCGGGTGCCGGTGGAGTGGTCGATGATGCCGACCACCATGAACAGGGCCGCCTTGAACAGGGCGTGCGCGATGACCATGGTGATCCCGGCCATCGCCACATTCGCGTCGCCGACGCCGACGAGCACCAGCATGAAACCGAGCTGGGAGACGGTGCCGAAGGCCAGGATCAGCTTCAGGTCGAGCTCGCGCAGGCTGCGCCAGCCGCCGAGGACCATGGTCGACAGACCCAGCACCAGGACCATCACCTGCCAGGTGATCAGTCCGGAGAAGGCGGGCGCGAGCCGGGCCACCAGATAGATGCCGGCTTTGACCATCGCCGCGGCGTGCAGATAGGCGCTGACCGGGGTGGGGGCGGCCATCGCGCCGGGGAGCCAGAAGTGGAACGGCACGATCGCCGACTTGGTGATCGCACCGATCAGCAGCAGGGCGGCGGCCACCTGCACGAAGGCCCCGTCGCCCATCGGCTGGGCCAGCACCTCGGAGAGCAGATAGCTGCCGCAGCGTTCGCCCAGCATGATGATGCCCACCAGCATGGCCAGCCCGCCGAAGGTGGTGACCAGCAGCGCCTGGGTGGCCGCCCGCCGGGAGGTGGCGCGCACATTGTTGAAGCCCACCAGCAGGAACGACAGGACGGTGGTGGCCTCCCAGAAGACGTACAGCACCAGCATGTTGTCGCTGACGACCAGACCGAACATGGCGGCGGCGAAGGCCACCAGTTCGCCGCCGAAGATCTCCACCCGGCGGCGCATCGCGTCGAAATAGTTGGCGCAGTAGATCAGCACCAGGGTGCCCACGCCCAGGATCAGTGCCGAGAGGATCGCCGAGAGGGTGTCCATCCGGAGCACGATGTCCATGTCCAGACTCGGCACCCATTCGATGGTCTGGGTGACGGGCACGCCGCCGGCCGGCGGCCAGTTGGCGATCAGCCAGACCAGTCCGCCGAACGGGGCGAGAGCCAGCAGATAGAAGCCTTTGGTCCCGAGGGCCCGCATGATCGGCGGTGCCGCGAGCGCGCTGATGCCCAGCGCGATCAGGACCTGAATCACAAGGGCACTCCGTCATTCGTCGTTGTGCGGGCGGGGTGTCGCGTCGGCGGGGGAACGGTCTTTACTTTACCGTTTGGTCTCATGAGCTTCTCGCGCAGATCCCTGTTGGCGCTGTTGACCGCGCTGCTGGCGATCGTCGCACTGGCCGGATGCTCGGACGAGGCGGAGTCGTCACGGCCCGGGGCGGCGCTGCCCAAGGACTTCCCCACGGCCCAGGTGCCGATGATCGACGGCGCAGTGCTCGACGCCTCGGGCGGCGATTCCTCCTGGCAGGTGATGATTCAGGCGCAGGCCTCGGACGGCAACGCCTTCACCAACGCGGTGAGCACCCTGACCGACGCCGGGTACACGGAGTCGTCGCGGACCGACAACGACCGGGAGCGGTCGGTCCTGCTGTCGAAGCGGGACGGCGAGCACACCTACTGGGTGAACGTCGGGATCTCGGCGACCTCGTCGGGCACCGCCAACTCGATCCTCTACGCCGTCACCCGGGAGTGATCCGGACGTATCGGGCACGGTGACAGGTACCCGGCAGGTCGTTCACAGGAGACGGACAGGTGTGCTCGGCACCATCGGGTGATCCGGCGGCGTCCGGGGGCTCTCCCCGGGCGGCCCCGTCGGGTCACAGGAGGGAAAGAACAACCATGACCGACGATCAGTCCGCGAACACCGAACCGATCAGCCAGGGCGCCGCTCCGCAGGAGCCGGTCACCCAGCCCGTCCCGGAGACCCAGCCCGTCCCGGAGACCCAGCCCGTCCCGGAGACCCAGCCCGTCCAGGCGGCTCAGCCCGCAGCCCCGGCGCAGCCCGGTCCGGCCGGCGCAGAGGACGTGCGCCGCAAGTGGGTGATCGGCGGCGCCGCCGCGGCCGGTGCCGCACTGCTGCTGGTCGGCTTCGGCCTCGGCTACATCACCGGCGACCAGACCGGCGGCGACGGTGGGGGCCGTTCGCACAGCCGCGACTTTCCGGGCATGAACGGCGACGGCGACGGTCCGGGCCGCGGAGGCCCGCAGGGTGGCTGGAACCTGCAGGACGGTCAGGCACCGGGAGGCGGCAACCGGCAGGTGCCCGACGGCGGGAACCGGCAGTTCCCCGGCGGCGACCAGCAGGCCCCGAACGGCACCGAGCAGGCCCCGAACGGCACCGGGCAGGCCCCGAGTACGACGGCCCGGCCCAGCTAGCCCAGGTTCCGGCCGGCTCTACCGGCCGCCACTGCCCGGGTAGGACTCAGGCTTCGGCGGCGCGCTTGATCTTGCCGAGTGTTTCGCGGATCCCCGCGGAGAGTTCGGACTCGAAACTGGTGTTGCCGCCGAAGACCTTGTCCACCAGCACTGACGAGATCTTGGTGGTCTGGCCGCCCGCCACCGTGCGGGACTCGGTCAGGGTGGTGCCGGTCGCGCTGGGCGTGAGCCGGTAGGACCACACGGTGTGGTTGTCGGTGATCCGGAAGGCCAGTTCCTTCTCCGGTTCGAAGGCCACCACCTTGGCGCGGGTGGGCCACACCAGCGCTCCGCGCCGGTTGATGTTGAGGGTGCGGGTGCCGGCCTTGACCGGGCCGCCGAAGATGATCATCTTCTTGCACTGCGGGCTCCACTCACCCATCCGGGCGAGGTCGGAGACGACGGCCCACACCCGGTCGGGGGTGGCGTCGATCTCGATGGTCTCTTCGATCAGCGGGGTAGCCATGTGTGTCTCCTCGTTTCGGCGCGGATGCCTGTTCCGAGGGACTCTAGAGCACTCGCGCGGTCCGGCGGAAGCCGGTCGTCAGAACAGCGAGAGCGACGCGGCCACCGCCAGGCCGACGGCGACGAACAGAGCGGCGCCCATCCAGACGGCCGGGCCGTGGTCGTCGTCCTCGAGCAGCACCGAGCCGAGCCGGCCCGGGGTGAGCAGATCGACCAGGACGAAGGCGAAGGCCATCAGCGCGATGGTCACCACGCCGTAGACGAAGGTGTAGAGCACCCCGCGCCACAGCTCCAGACCCACGCTGGCGGCGATCCCGGCGGCGACGGCCAGCGTGACGCCGAGGACCTGAGAGACGGCGAGGACCACCGCATTGCGGTGGCCCTCGCGCCAGACCATGGTGCGCAGACTGCCGGGCGTGATCACGTCCAGCACAGCGAATCCCAGAATCAGCAGGCCTACGGTCAGCAGGCCGTAGGAGGTGAGGTCCGCGAGGTTGTCGCGCAGCACGGTGGTGGAGTCCATGGCTCAACTCTAGGGTGCGCGCCGCCCCCGCGGACCGTAGATCACTCGACGGTGACCATCTCCCAGTCCTGCACCTGCGCGGTGATCGCGTCCAGATGTGCGTCGGCGTCGCCGAGCGTGTGGGAGATGGCGGTCAGCCGGCTCACGTAGTGCGCGATCGGGTACTCGGCGGTCATGCCGATGCCGCCGTGCATCTGGATGGCCTCCTGCCCGATCCACCGCGCCGAGCGGCAGGTCTGCAGCTTGGCCCGCGAGGCGATCAGCGGATCGGTGCGGCCCTCGGACAGCGCGGCCGTGCCGAACAGGGTGAGGCTGCGGGCCAGCTCCAGCTGCACGTACATGTCCGCGGCCCGGTGGGTGAGCGCCTGGAAGGTGGCCAGCGGCACCCCGAACTGCTTGCGGGAGCGCAGATACTCGGTGGTCATCTCCAGTGAGCGGCTCATCGCGCCGAGCGCCTCCGCGCACAGGCCCACCTGGGCCAGCGTCTCGATCTCGGTGATCAGGGGGGTGGCGTCACCGCTGCCCAGCCGCTGCGCCGCTGCGCCGTCGAAGACCACCTGCGCGCCGCGCCGGCGATCGTGCGTCCGGTAGCCGGTGCGGGTCACCCCGTCGGCATCGGCGGCCACCAGGTACAGGCCCACCGTGCCGTCGGCGTCCCGGGCGGAGACGACGAAGGTGTCGGCGCAGTCGCCGTGCGGCACCAGCGACTTGGTGCCGCTGATCGACGAGCCGTCGGCGGAGACGGCCACCGCCGCGGCCGGCCAGCGGTCGTGCTTCTCCTGGTGGGCGAAGGCCAGCAGCCGTTCGCCCGCGGCCAGGCCGCCGAGCACCTCGGCGCGCACCTGCTCGTCGGCGGTGCGGGCCACCAGCAGTCCGGGGACCACCACCGAGTCGAGGAAGGGCTCGGGGGCCAGTGCGGCGCCGAATTCGGTGAGCACGGCGGTCAGCTCCTCGGGGCCGCCGCCCACGCCGCCGTCCTCCTCGGTGAAGACCAGACCCAGAATGCCGATCTCGGCCAGGGCCTTCCACACGTCGTCGCTCCAGCCGCGGTCGGTGTCGGTGACCCGGCGGAGGGTCTCCACGTCATAGGTGCGGGTGAGCACCTCGCGCACCGTGTCGCGGAGCATCGCCTGTTCGTCAGAAAGCTCGAAATCCATTGTTGTCCTTAAGTTCTCTCGGAAGCGTGAGCAGTCGGGCCGTTACAGGCCGAGGACGGCCTTGTCGATGATCTGCCGCTGGACCTCCGAGGAGCCGCCGTAGATCGTCACCTTGCGGTAGTTGAGGTAGGCCGGGACCGAGAGCTGCGCCCAGGCCGGGACGTCGACCTGCGCCGAACCGTTCGGCTCGTCGGCGCCGAGGCCGGCCACCGGCAGCGACTCCGGTCCGGCGATGTCGGCGATCAGCTCGGTGACCTCCTGCTGCAGCTGGCTGCCGTGGAGCTTGAGCAGCGACGACGCCGGATTCGGCTTGCCGTCGGACGAGCCGGCCACCACGCGCAGCTGGGTCAGTTCGAGTGCGAGCAGCTTGTTCTCCAGTTCGGCGATGCGCGAGGCGTAGCGCGGATCGTCGATCAGGGTGCCGTCGCCGGCGGGGATCTGCGCGGCGAGTTCTTTGGCGCGCGCCAGCTGGGTCTTGGTCCAGCCGACCCGGGCGATGCCCGAACGCTCGTTGCCGAGCAGGAACTTGGCCAGGGTCCAGCCCTGGTTCTCCTCGCCGACCAGGTTCTCGACCGGCACCCGGACGTCCTCGAAGAAGACCTCGTTGACCTCGTAGCTGCCGTCGATCAGCTGGATCGGCCGCAGCGTGACCCCGGGGGTGTCCATCGGGAACAGCAGGAAGCTGATGCCGGCCTGCTTCTTCACATCCGGATCGGTGCGCACCAGGCAGAAGATCCAGTCGGCGAACTGGCCCAGGGTGGTCCAGGTCTTCTGGCCGTTGACCACGTAGTGGTCGCCGTCGCGCACGGCGCGGGTCTTGAGCGAGGCGAGGTCCGAACCGGCCTCGGGCTCGGAGAAGCCCTGACACCACCAGATGTCCAGGTTCGCGGTGGCCGGCAGGAAGCGGTCCTTCTGCTCCTGGGTGCCGAAGGCGGCGATCACCGGACCGACCATGCCGGCGTTGAACGGCAGCATGTCCGGGACGGAGGCCAGCGACATCTCCTCGCGGTAGATGTGGTGCTGCACCGGCGTCCAGTCCTGGCCGCCCACCTCGACCGGCCAGTGCGGGGTCGCCAGGCCCTTCGCGTTGAGGATCCGGGTGGTGGTGACGATGTCGTCGGGGTAGTTCAGTTCGCCTTCGGCGCACCGTCGGCGGATGTCTTCGGGGACTTCGGTGGTGAAGAATTCGCGGAGCTCGCTCCGGAAGGCCTCTTCTTCTTCGCTGAATCGGATCTGCATACCCTAGTTCTTACTCCACCGGCTACGCGCCGGTACGCCGGGTCCGTGATCCGGTTCACTCCGGAGTGAGTACCTTGGACGGAATGAAACACGTTCATTCTTTCGGCGACGACGCGCTGGGCGATCTGGATGCCGTGGGCGTGGCCCGGGCGATCGCATCGAAGCAGGCCAGCGCCCTGGAGATGCTCGACGCCGCGCTCGCCCGGATCGACGCGGTGAACCCGACGCTCGCGGCGATCGCCGAGGACGACCGGGAGCGCGCCCGCGCACGGGCGGCGAGCAACTCGTTCTCGGGTGCCTTCGCCGGCGTGCCGTCGGCGATCAAGTCGAACACCGCAGTGGCGGGCCTGCCCACCCGCTACGGTTCGGCGGCCACCTCGGCTGAGCCCGCGGCCGCCGACGCGCCGTTCACCGGTGAGTTCGTGGGCACCGGCGTCAATGTCCTGGGGACGACGACGATGCCGCCCTTCGGGCTGTCGGCGAGCACGGAGTTCGACGACCGCGAACCGACCCGCAATCCGTGGGACACCGACCGGTCGTCGGGCGGCTCGTCCGGCGGGGCGGCCGCGCTGGTGGCGGCGGGGGCGCTGCCGATCGCGCACGGCAACGACGGCGGCGGATCCATCCGGATCCCGGCCGCGGCCTGCGGGCTGGTGGGACTCAAACCGACGCGCGGCCGCACCGCCGCCGATCCGCTGGCCGCGAAGGCGCCCATCGATCTGGTGTGCAACGGGGTGCTCACCCGCAGCGTCCGCGACAGTGCCTACTTCCTGGCCGACCTGGAGCGCCAGCGCCCGGTGGACGGTCTCGAGCCGGTGGGGCTGGTGCAGGGTCCGGGGGAGCGGCGGCTGCGGATTGCGCTGATCGCCGAGCCGATCACCGGGCAGCTGCTCGAGCCGGACACCAACCGGGTGCTGATGGCCACCGTCGATCTGCTCGAGGCACTCGGGCACCGGGTCGAGACCGTCCCGCTGCCGGTCGAGCGGTCGTACGTCGACCAGTTCGCGCTGTACTGGGCGCTGATGGCCTTCTCCATGGACCGCTTCGGCGCGCGCACCGTCGGCGCCGGGTTCGATCGCAGCCGCGTCGACCCGTTCACCCGCGGCCTGTCCCGCCGATTCACCCGCCGCTTCTACAAGACGCCGTCGGCGCTGCGGGGTCTGCGCACGTCCACCGGGCGGATGCGGGAGCTGTTGGCCGCCTACGATCTGGTGCTCTCGCCGACGCTCTCGCACAGCGCCCCGGAGATCGGCTACCTGGATCCGTCGGCCGACTTCGACGAGGTCTTCGACCGGCTCACCCGGTACGTCTCCTTCACCCCGCCGAACAACACCTCCGGCGCTCCGGCGATCTCGCTGCCGCTCGGCTCGACCGCTGACGGCAGGCCGATCGGGATGCACTTCTCGGCGGACCTGGGCGGGGAGCGGGCGCTGCTGGAGATCGCCTACGAACTCGAGGCGGCGCAGCCCTTCGCCCGGATCCAGGACGCCGGCGCGCAGTCCTGACCGCGGCTCAGGCGCCCTGGGCGCCGGAGATCTGCACGCCCTCGAACATGGCTCGCACATCGGCCTCGTACTGCGGATCGGCCGGGGCGGTGGCCTGCGCGGTCATCGTGTAGGTGGTCGACGCGGAGTCGTCGCGCGGCACCACGATCACCTGCAGTATCGCCGGCCGCGCCGGGATCGAGCCCTGCGCGGGCAGGGTGTAGTCGAGCGTCCAGGACGGGTAGCCGCAGACGGTGCCGGGGGTGCCGGTCGCGGGGACGGAGTCTCCATAGACCCGGCGCAGCCCGGTGAGCTGCAACTCGAACGCCGCCTGCGGATCCCCGGTGGACGTCTCCGCGGTGGCCACCACATTGGGCGTGAACCGGTCGCGGGTGAAGCCCGTGTTGACCAGGCCGAGCCGGATGATCTCCGAGTCCATCGCGGTGTGGCGTTCCCAGCCGGCCGGTGTCGGCAGTTCCACCGTGGGCTCTCCCGGCTGCGCATTGAGGGCGACCAGCGGATCGTCGACACTCGCGCACGCGGCGGCGCCGTCGGCCCGGCTGGACGGCGCGGTCACCGGTGTGCCCTCGATACTCGAACAGGCGGTGAGCAGGCTCAGGCCGAGCGCGGCCGCGGTGCCGGCGATCCGGCGATCCGGCGCCCGCATCGACGGGTGATCACTTGTTGATCTGCACGCCGTCGAACATGGTCTGGACCGCCTGCTGGTAGTCGCTGTTGCCGCCGTCGGTGCTCTGGGCGGTCAGCGAGTAGGTGACGGTGCCGGTGCCCTGCGAGACGACGATGGTCTTGAGCATTCCGGCGCGCGCCGGGGCGCCCTGCGCGGCGGGCAGTTCGACGGCGGCGGTGGCCGACGGGTAGCCGCAGGTGGAGCCGGGGGTCACGGTGGCGTTCGGGTCGGCCTGCTGCACGGACCGGATCTCCCCGTCCAGGACCGCTTGCGCGTCGGCGCCGCTGTCGTTGGAGGTGACCACCAGCTTGGGGGTGAAGCCGTTGGAGGTCAGGCCTTTGGCGACCAGTGCCAGCCGGACCTGCACCTGGTCGGTGCCGGAGCCGGCGGGGGCGTCGGTCTTCTCCCAGCCCGACGGCACCGGAATCTGCACGATCGGTCCGCCCGCCACCTCGGACAGCGGGGTCAGCGGTGCGCCGGGCTCGGCGCAGGCGGCGTTCACCGGGGCGGTGTCGGTCGCGGAGGCGTCCGAGGACGACGAGTCGTCGTCACCGCAGGCGGTGAGCAGGCCGACGCTGAGCAGCAGGGCGGCCGGGACCGCGAGGAGGCGAGAGCGCATGGCTGCAGAGTGTAACAATCCCGACCTGTGGTTTCGGGCCGCCAGTCCCCGGGAGCGGCGCGGCCGGGGCCGCCGACCCTGCGGTCGACGGCCCCGGCCGGTGCGGTGAGGTGATCCCGGTCAGTGGGCCACCGCACCGGCGGCGCCGACGCCGGTGAGCGAGCGCACCTCCATCTCCGCGTTCTTCTCCGGCGAGCCGGTGTCCCGCGAGGTGAGGGTGCCGACGATACCGAGCACGAAGGCCAGCGGGATGGACACCAGGCCGGGGTTGGCCAGCGGGAACCAGGCGAAGTCGGCTCCCGGGATCATCGACGACGCGCGGCCCGAGACGGCCGGCGAGAAGACGATCAGCACGATGGTGGCGGTGAGTCCGCCGTACATGCTCCACAGGGCGCCCCGGGTGTTGAACCGCCGCCAGAACAGCGAGTACAGGATGGTCGGCAGATTCGCCGAGGCCGCCACCGCGAAGGCCAGGGCCACCAGGAAGGCGATGTTCTGGCCGTTGGCCAGAATGCCGAGCACGATACCGAGGATGCCGAGCACCACCACGGTGTAGCGCGAGACCCGGACCTGATCTTCCTCGCTGCACTGATTGCGCTTGATCACGCTCGCGTAGATGTCGTGGGCGAACGAGGCCGAGGCGGTGATGGCCAGACCCGCGACCACCGCGAGGATAGTGGCGAAGGCGACCGCCGAGATGATCCCGAGCAGCACCGTGCCGCCGAGTTCGAGGGCCAGCAGCGGGGCCGCCGCGTTCTCCCCGCCGGCGGCGGAGAGGATCTTGTCCGGTCCCACGAAGGCCGCGGCGCCGTAGCCGAGGATCAGAGTGAACAGGTAGAAGGCGCCGATCAGGCCGATGGACCAGACCACCGAGCGGCGGGCCTCCTTGGCGGTGGGCACCGTGTAGAAGCGCATCAGCACATGCGGCAGGCCGGCGGTGCCGAGCACCAGGGCCAGCGCCAGCGACAGGAAGTCCATCTTGGTGGTGGTGTCCTTGCCGTATTTGGCGCCCGGCGCGAGCACATCACGCGAGGCCACGGCCTCGTCGGCCGAGCCGCTGATCGCGTCCTGGGCGCGGCCGAACAGGTCGGAGACGTTCAATCCCACCTTGCCGAGCACCATCAGGGTCATCACCGCGGCGCCGGTGATCAGCAGGCAGGCCTTGATGATCTGCACCCAGGTGGTGCCCTTCATGCCGCCGATGAGCACGTAGACGATCATCAGGATGCCGACCACGGCGATCACGATGGACTGGCCGGTGCGGCCCTCGATGTCGAGCAGCAGGGCCACCAGGCCGCCGGCGCCGGCCATCTGCGCGAGCAGATAGAACAGCGAGACCGTCAGCGTGGAGATGGCGGCCGCGGTGCGCACGGGCCGCTGCTTGAGCCGGAAGCTCAGCACGTCGGCCATGGTGAAGCGGCCGGTGTTGCGCAGCAGTTCGGCCACCAGCAGCAGCGCCACCAGCCAGGCCACCAGGAAACCGATCGAGTAGAGGAAGCCGTCGTAGCCGTAGACGGCGATGGCCCCGGCGATGCCGAGGAAGCTGGCCGCCGAGAGATAGTCGCCGGCGATGGCGATGCCGTTCTGCGGGCCGGAGAACGAGCTGCCGCCGGTGAAGAACTGGGAGGCGGACTTGTTGTTGCCGCTCACCTTGATCACCACAGTCAGCGTGATGATCACGAAGGCCAGGAAGATGGCGATGTTGGCGGTCGGGTTGCCTACCGACGAGGCGAGGTGGATGGTGGTCATCGCTGGACCTTTCCGGCTGCGGCGGCGTAGGTGCCGTCGGCGAAGTGCTCGCGCACGATCTCTGCCTGCGGGTCGAGGGTGCGGTCGGCGAAGCGCACGTACAGGCCGGTGATGCCGAAGGTCGTGACGAACTGCAGCAGACCCAGCAGCAGGCCGACGTTCAGGTTCCCCCAGACCTTGGTGCCCATGAAGTCGTGCGCGAAGGCGCCGAGCAGGACATAGGTGGCGTACCAGATGAGGAAGAACGCCGTCATCGGGAAGATGAAGCGGTACAGGGTGCGGCGGAGTCTCGCGAACTCCGGACTGGCTTGGGCGGCCAGGAATTCGGCGCTGTCGGGCGTCGTCCCGGGGCTGCCGATCTCGGTGGTGGACACGCCGTTCTCCTTCGATGGCTGGGGCGGTGAACCACCTCAGCATGAGGGGAGACCTGGATCACAGGGAACGGCTTGTGTGACCGGAACGACGGAGCCGGTCCGCCGTGCGGTGAACGGTCGGGCGGTGCCGATGAACGGTCGGCTCAGTCGCCGGTGGGGGTGCGTTCGAGGCCCAGCCCGAGCCGCTCGGGTACGTGCATGCGGGCCATCACGGTGGCCACGTCGTTCCGTACCCGGTTCCGGTCGGCGAGACTGACGCCGACCATCACCGCGAAGGTCAGCGGCACGGTCGCCGCGGCGGGGAAGTTCACCAGATCGGCGCCCCAACCGCCGCCGGGCACGCCGAGCGTGCCGCAGACTACGGCCACGGCCGAGGTCGCCCCGCCCACGGCGAGCCCGGCGACGGCGCCGCGGGCGGTGAGGCCGCGCCACCAGATACCCAGCACCAGCAGCGGGCACAGGGTGGCGGCCGAGACGGCGAAGACGATGCCCACAGAGCGGGACAGTTCCAGCGAGCCGGCCGCCAGTGCGAGCGCCATCGGCACGATGCCGCCGATCACGGCGACCAGCCGGAAACTGCGCACTCCCGGCGGCAGCAGGTCCGAGCCGGCGCCCGCGATGGAGATGAGCAGCCCCGACGAGGTGGCCAGGAAGGCGGCGATCGCCCCGGCGGCGACCAGTGCCGCCAGCAGCTGCCCGGGCAGCCCGCTGACCAGCGCGGTGGGCATCAGCAGAACGGCGGCGTCGGCGGTGCCGGTGGCCAGAACCTGCGGGACGTACAGGCGTGAGAGGACGCCCAGTGCGGTGGGGAAGAGGTAGAAGCCGGACAGCAGCACGATCACGGTGAGGGCGGCCCGTCGCGCCTGCGGGCCGGAACGGTTGGTGTAGAAGCGCACCAGCACATGCGGCAGCCCGAGAGCCCCGAGGAAGGTCGCCAGGATCAGGGACAGCACCTGGTAGAGCGGATGGTCGCCGCCCAGGCCGCCGCCGGAGCGGGACCACTCCCGGCCGGTCTGCGGTGCACCCGAGACCACCGGGGTGGCGGCCCCGGCGCCGAGCAGGAGGGTGCCGCCGTCACCGATCACGTGCCGTCCGGGACTCAGCGGCTGCCGGTGGACCCGATGCCCGTCGACGGTGCCGGTGGCGGCGACCCCGGCCGGATCGGTGACCGTCACCGTGACCTCGGTGCGCACCTGCACGGTGGTGGCCTCGGCGACTCGGGCCGGCAGGGGCTTCGCCAGGTCGTACGGCTGGTGGACGAAGAAGCCGATCGCGACCAGCGCCGGGACCGCGATCGCGGTGAGTTTGAGCCAGTACTGCACGGCCTGGGCCAGGGTCACCGAGCGCATGCCGCCGCCGACCACGTTGACCACGATCGCGATGCCCACCACCAGCACACCCACCCAGTCGGGCAGCCCGAGCAGGATGTCGAGGGTCAGGCCCGCCCCCTGGAGCTGGGGGACCAGGTACAGCACGCAGATCAGCACGACGATGACCATCGCGACCCGGCGGGCGAGGACCGACCCCAGCCGGAACTCGGCGAAGTCGGGCACGGTGTAGGCACCGGAGCGGCGCAGCGGGGCGGCGACGAAGAGCAGCAGCGACAGGTAGCCGGCGGTGAAGCCGATCGGGTACCAGAGTGCATCGGCGCCGTATTTGGCGACCAGACCGGCCACTCCGAGGAAGGAGGCGGCCGACAGGTATTCGCCGGCGATGGCGGCGGCGTTGGCGCGGGTGCCGATGCTGCGGGAGGCCACCAGGAAGTCGGAGGTGGAGCGTGCGCCGCGTCCGCCGTAGGCGCCGATGGCCACCGTGCCGATCACGGTGACCGCCACGGCGGCGACGATCAGTGCTTCGGCGGAGCCGGTCACCGGGGCGTCCGCTCGCCGGCCCCGGGAGGGCTCTCGTCGGGACCGGCATCGTCGACCACCCGGAGGAAGTCGCGTTCGGCCTGCTCGGCGAATCGGATGTAGAGCCGTCCTGCCAGGTACAGCAGCGGATACGGCAGCACGATCAGCACCAGCCAGTTGATCGGGATGCCGGCGAGCTCGGCGGTGGTGAAACCGGCGACGAAGTGCCCGAGCAGCGGGATGGCGGCGAACACCGCGATCACACCGGCGCCGATGCGCAGTGCGAGCCCCAGCTGAGCCCGCACCAGACCGCGCACCAGGTGCTCGCCCATGCCGGTCTGCTCGGCCACCTCCACCCGGGTGCGCACCGGGCGGGCGCCGCGGCGCTGGGAGAGCACCACGCGTTCGCGGCGCGGGGTCTGGTCGGGCACGGCGGACTCCTAGACGCCCGGTCCGGAGGTCTCGGAGCGGCCGGAGCGGAAGGTGCGCAACGGATCACGCACCAGGCGATCCTTCAGCTCCCGCACCTGCCGGCGGCTCACCGGGAGCTCCACGACCCTGCCGGCGCCCGGGCCGCGGACCATCACCTTGGTGGCGGTTCCGTCCGAGCGCAGCCCGGCCACGTGCGGCAGCGCCACCAGGTAGCTGCGGTGCACGCGTGCGAAACCGGCGGCCGCCCAGCGGGATTCGAGCGTCGAGAGGGTCACCCGGACCAGATACTCGCCGCTGTCGGTGTGCAGCCGTGCGTAGTCGCCGACGGCCTCGACCCAGGCCACCGAGTCCCGGCGGATCAGAGCGGTCACCCCGCCGCGCTCGACCGGGATCACCTCGCCGTCGGTGCCGGGGGCGTCGGCCGCCCCGTCGTCGCCGCCGGGGCTTCCCGGCGCGGCGCGCACCGCCAGCACCCGATCGAGTGCCTGATTGAGCCGTTCCTCCCGCAGCGGTTTGAGCAGATAGTCCACGGCGCCCACCTCGAAGGCCTGCACGGCGCGATCGTCGTGGGCGGTGACGAAGACGACGGCCGGCGGGGTGGCATAGCGCGCGAGCACCGCGGCCAGTTCCATCCCGGTCAGCCCCGGCATGGAGATGTCCAGGAAGGCGGCGTCGACGGCCTGTTCGGAGAGTTCGCGGAGGGCCTCGGTGGCGTCGGCGGCGGTGATCACCCGGCCCACCGCCGGGTGCTCGCCGAGCAGGAAGGCCAGCTCGTCGCGGGCCGGGGCCTCATCGTCCACCGCCAGCACGGTCAGCTCGGTCATCGCCTCTCCTCGCGTGGATGCGCCTCGGCCGGTCCGGTGGCGGGCTGGGCGCGGATCCCGGACGCGAACTTGGGAACCCGCATGCTCACCTTGGTGCCGGCCCCGAGTCCGGTGTCGACGACTAGACCGTAGTCATTGCCGAAGGCCGAGCGCAGTCGTTGATCCACATTGGTCAGCCCGACGTGGGCGCCGTCCCCGCCGGGGCCGGGGACCAGGGCGTCGATCGCACCGCTGCGCAGCAGTTCCGGATCCATCCCGGCCCCGTCGTCCTCCACGCTGATCAGGCAGTCGGTGCCGGAGTTGCGGGCCACCAGGGTGACCGTTCCGGTGCGCCGCCCGGCCAGGCCGTGCCGGACGGCGTTCTCCACCAGCGGCTGCAGGGCCAAGAAGGGCAGCACCACACCCAGAACCTCGGCATCCACATGAAGCTTCACGGTCAGACCCTCGCCGAAGCGCGCCCGTTCGAGGGTCAGGTAGCGATCGATGTTGCGCAGTTCCTCGTCGAGGGTGGTGTATTCGCCGGCCGCCCGGAAGCTGTAGCGGGTGAAGTCGGCGAACTCGAGGATCAGTTCGCGGGCCCGGGCCGGGTCGGTGCGGACGAACGAGGCGATGGTGCCGAGCGCGTTGTAGATGAAATGCGGGCTGATCTGGGCACGCAGCGCCAGCACCTCGGCGCGGTCGAGCCGGGCGCGGGAGGCGTCGAGTTCGGCGAGCTGCAGCTGACCGGCCGCGTAGTTCGCGACCTCGGTGATCGCCCCGATCCGGCCGGGGCCGGGGTCGCGGACCGAGGCCACCACCAGCACCCCGGCGCTGATGTCGTCGGTGAGCAGCGGTGCGGCGATCAGCGAGCGCACCGGGCCGGTGCCATCCGCCGGGTCGGTCGCGATGCGCCGCCGCCGCTCGGTCAGGGCCTCGGCGGCGAGTTGCCGTGCGGCGCCGGAGAGTCCGTCGCTCCACACCTGCGGCAGGCCGTCGGCGGCCAGCAGGGTGCCGTCGTCGGCGTAGAGAGCGACGCCGGCGGCGGAGGTGAGTTCGCGCAGCGGGCCGACGGCTTCGGCCGCGGACTCGGCGGTCAGCCCGTGCCGCAGCGGCCGCGCGGCATCGGCGGCGATCCGCAAGGTGTCGTGCACGGCCTGCTCGTGCGGGGTGGCCACCACGGTGCGGGTGCGCAGCACGATGACGAAGAGCAGCGCCGCCAGGATTCCGCCGAGCACCACGATCGCGATCAGCTCACCGGACATCGCCCCTCCTCGCTCCGGCGCGGTGCCGGTCTGCCCCGGCGGCGGCGCCGGATCGTCGCCGCCCGATTCTCTCGCAGAACCGCGCCGTTCGCGGGCGGTCCGCGCCTGAAGCGTCGGGATCAGTTCAGCGAGCTCTTCGTCCTCGTTCATCCGGTCGCCCCGGTCGGGCCATCCGGTGCTGGTGCGATGAGATCGGCGCCGCTGGGGTGCCGACGGACGGAAGAGAGGGAACCGATGGGCGTTCTGCTGACGATCGGGGCACTCGGAGTGGTGCCGTGGATCAGTTTCCTGATGGGCTCGGGCGAGGACGACGCCGCCGCCCGGGTGCAGCCCAGGCGTTGACGTCCGCGCGGGATTCGTCACCGGATCGGCGAATTCTGCTGCCGGACACCCCGTCCGCTACTCGGCTGCGGCAGAGTAGGGGTGTGCCGCGTCGGAGTCGACCGAGGCGGATGGACGAGGGGGCAACGGTATGAAGTGGAAGTCTCTGGCAGGCGAGACGCTGGTGCAGCCGGGGAGCCGGGTGGAGCTGGCGCGGGACTTCGATCCGGGTCGCAAGCCCAAGGGGCTGAAGAAGAAGGACGGTCTGGAGCTGCTCGAGCAGGGCAAGGCTGAGCTCTTCGATCTGCAGGACCGGTTCACCGCGCAGGCGGACCGGTCGCTGCTGATCGTGCTGCAGGCCATCGACGCGGCGGGCAAGGACGGCACCGTCAAACACGTCATGTCCGGTATGAATCCGGCCAGTGTGGACGTGCACGGTTTCAAGGCCCCGTCGGCCGCCGAACGTGCGCACGACTATCTGTGGCGGCACCAGCTGGTGGTTCCGGCGCTGGGCCGGATCGCCGTGTTCAATCGTTCGCACTATGAGAACGTGACGGTGACCCGGGTGCACCCGGAGATGCTGTGGCCGGACTCGGCCAATGCCCGCGACGGCCGGATCTGGCACCGGCGGTACAAGGACATCAACGCCTGGGAGCGGCAGCTCACCGACAACGGCACGGTGATCGTGAAACTGTTCCTCAACGTCTCCAAGGACGAGCAGGCCCGGCGCTTCCTGGACCGGATCGATCGCCCGGAGAAGAACTGGAAGTTCTCCCGGGCCGACCTGGCCGAGCGTGGCTACTGGGACGAGTACCAGTACGCGTTCAACGAGATGCTCAGCCACACCAGCACCGAGTACGCGCCCTGGCATGTGATCCCGGCCGACCACAAGTGGGCCAGTCACCTCTCGACGTTCGCGGTGCTGCTCGAACAGCTGCGGGCGCTCGATCCGCGGTATCCGACGGTCTCCGACGAGGACCGCGCCGCCCAGCAGAAGGCTCGCGGCACCCTGGCCGCCGAACTCGGCGGCTGAGCGGCCGCCTGCACGCCACCGGCCGGTCCGGTCCGGACCGGCCGGTTCGCTCAGGCCGAGGCGGTGGTGGCCGGCGCGGTGGTCGCTGCCGCGGCCGCCGGCGCCTCGCCGCGCGGCTGGTGTGGCCGCAGCATCGGCGGCCGCAGTTCGCGGGTGATGTCGTTCTCGCCGAGCCGGTTCCAGCGGAAGCCGTGATCGAGATGGCGCTCGGTGCCCAGTCGCACCGCGCCCATGACGAAGACCCACACCACGCAGTAGGCCAGCACCACGCCGACCATCTCCCACGGCAGCGGCTTCATCAGCCAACCGAAACCGGCCATCAGGACCGCCAGTATCTGGGTGCCGGTGATCGCGGCCACCAACGGCCAGGACGGGAACGGGCGCAGGAAGAACCAGCGCTCGGCGCGGGTGACGAAGATGAGCAGGTGGCCGCCGGTGACCAGCTGCAGGAAGACCGCGGTCTGGATCTGGTCGACGGCGGTGCCGTCGGTGCCGTGCCAGGAGGCCATGCCCAGGGTGCCGTCGCCGAGCCTGGTCATCCCCCACACGAAGAAGAACAGGCCCAGAGACTGCACGACGGAGGCGAAGCCGAGGACCGCGGACGTCGCGAGGATCCGGGGCATCCGCCAGCGGATGGGGCGTTTGCTGACCGGGGTGTTGTCGTAGGCGATGGTCATGATCGGCACATCGTCGAGCAGCGAGATGATCACGATCATCACCGCGGTGAGCGGCTGGAATCCCAGGATCAGGGTGGCCAGCACCACCAGGAACATGATGTCGATGGTCAGCGCCACCCGATAGATCGTGTAGCTGGTGACCCGGCCGAAGATGCGGCGCGCCTCGTCGATCGCACTGTTGATCACCGAGAGCCCTGGGGCGGTGAGGATCAGGGCCGCGGCGCCGCGGGCGGCGTCGGTGGCGCCGGAGACGGCGGTGCCGCAGTCGGCCTGCTTGAGCGCCGGCGCATCGTTGACCCCGTCGCCGGTCATCGCCACCAGGTGACCGCGCTGCTGGAGCGATTTGACGATCGCGTACTTGTGTTCGGGGAAGACCCGGGCGAAGCCGTCGGCCTTCTCGATGGCGTCGGCGACGGCCGGCGGCACATTGTCCGGGTCCATGTCGGGTGGGAAGACGTCCGAGGCCGTCATGATGTTGGTGCCCAGCTTCAGCTGCCGGGCGGTCTCGACGGCGATGGCGGTGTCGTCGCCGGTGATCATCTTGATCTGCACGCCCTTGGCGCGGACCTGCTCGATGGTGCTCAGACTGTCGTCGCGCGGCGGATCGAACATCGGCAGCACACCGAGGATCGTCCAGCTGGCGCCGTCGTCGGCCGAACGCGCCACCGCCAGAGCCCGGTTGCCGTGGGAGGCGAGATCGGCCACCGACGAGGTGACCGTGTCGGCGTCGGCGCCGGTGGCCCCGGCCAGGGCGACGATCGCCGCCGGTGCGCCCTTGGCGACGGTGAAGTTCCTGCCGTCGGGATCGGTGACCTCGGCCTTGGTGTACTTGCTGACCGGATCGAAGGGAGTGAACCGATGCTGGGTCCAGGTGGTCAGGACCGTGGCGTCGGCGAGTCCGGCGATCACCGCGTCGTCGATGGCGTCGTGGTCCTCGGCGCGCGAGGCCAGGGCTCCGGCGAGGATCACGTCCGCAGGATCGGTGGCGCCCACCAGGATCGGGTCGCCCAGAGTCAGCTGGTTCTTGGTGAGGGTGCCCGTCTTGTCGGAGCAGAGGATGTCGACGCCGGCCATCTCCTCGATCGATTCGAGCCGGGCGACGATGGCCTTCTGCTTCGACAGCGCCAGGGCTCCGAGCGCCATGGTCACCGAGAACACCGCGGGCATGGCGACCGGGATGGAGGCGACCAGCAGCACCAGCACGAACTGGACGATTCCCAGTGCCTTGGTGAGGTTGTCGTCGGCGGTACCGGACCACTGCGTGCCGAAGTCGTTGAACACTTCGAAGAGCACCAGCACCACCGCCAGGATCACCGCGACGGCGATCAGGAAGTTGCCGATCTGGAACATCGCCTTCTGGGCGTGCGAGACGCTGCCGGCCCCGGCGACGAGCGTGGCGGTCCGGCCGAAGAAGGTGTTGGAGCCGGTCGCGATCACCACGCCGGTGGTCTCGCCCTGTTTGACGATGGAGCCGGAGTAGGCGGCGTCGCCCTGGTGTTTGCGGACCGGGACCGACTCTCCGGTGAGTGCGGATTGATCGATCGAGGCCGACGAGTCGTCGGTCAGCCGCAGGTCGGCGGGGACCACCTCGCCGAGCCGGATCTTCACGATGTCGCCGGGCACCAGGTCGGCGGCGGCGATGGTCGACCACTTACCGTCTCTGAGCACCGTCGCGTCGGGTGCGAGACCGGCCTTGAGTGCGGCCAGTGCATTGGCCGCCTTGCTGTCCTGCCAGTAACCGAGCACGGCGTTGAACAGCAGCAGCGCGACGATGATGCCGAAGTCCTCCCAGTGCTGCAGAGCACCGGAGACGATGGCCGCGGCCTCGATCATGTAGGCGATCGGGCCGGTGAAGTTCTTGAGCACCTTGTGCCACACGCTCTCGGCGTGGTCCGGCAGGCCGTTCGGACCGTAGGTGCTCAGCCGCGACGCGGACTCCGCGGCGGTCAGCCCCGAGTCGCGGTTCGACGACAGGGTGGCCAGAACCGTATCGATGCCGGCCTTCTCCAGGTCGACGTCGGCCCCCTTGACCGGTGTGGTCGGTGTGGCTGCCCCGGTGGCAGCTGCATCGGCGGAATCGGTCACGACGGTGTCCCCCCTGTCGCTCGCTTGTGTTCATGACATTAGCCGGTTCCGGAATGGTTCTCGAGGTTTCCGGAGAGCAACGGAACCCACCTTGCACTCGCAGTGCGAGAGTGCTAAAAACGGACTTGGCACTCGTGGCATGCGAGTGCCAGGTCGGGACGGTGAGACCGGTCCCAAGACACCTCCGGTCGTCCGTCGCGGGCACCGAGTCCGGCCAGAGAACTTCAGTGTCACCCCCTACCGGAGGATCACTTACCAATGGCCAAGCAGATTGCTTTTGACGAAGAGGCGCGCCGCGGCCTGGAGCGGGGCCTGAACAGCCTCGCCGACGCCGTCAAGGTCACCCTGGGACCCAAGGGTCGCAATGTCGTCCTGGAGAAGAAGTGGGGCGCCCCCACGATCACCAACGATGGCGTGTCCATCGCCAAGGAGATCGAGCTCGAGGACCCGTACGAGAAGATCGGCGCTGAGCTGGTCAAGGAAGTCGCCAAGAAGACGGACGACGTCGCCGGCGACGGCACCACCACCGCCACCGTGCTGGCGCAGGCTCTGGTTCGCGAAGGTCTGCGCAATGTCGCGGCCGGCGCCAACCCGATGGGCCTCAAGCGCGGCATCGAGAAGGCCGTCGAGGCCGTCACCTCCTCGCTGCTGAGCAGCGCCACCGAGATCGAGACCAAGGAGCAGATCGCTGCCACCGCAGGCATCTCGGCCGGTGACCCGTCGATCGGCGAGCTGATCGCCGAGGCGATGGACAAGGTCGGCAAGGAAGGCGTCATCACGGTCGAGGAGGCGCAGACCTTCGGCCTGTCGCTGGAGCTCACCGAGGGCATGCGTTTCGACAAGGGCTACATCTCGGGCTACTTCGTCACCGACGCCGACAGCCAGGAGGCTGTGCTCGACGATCCGTACATCCTGCTCGTCTCGAGCAAGATCTCGTCGGTCAAGGATCTGCTCCCGCTGCTGGAGAAGGTCATCCAGGCCGGCAAGCCGCTGCTGATCGTCGCCGAGGACGTCGAGGGCGAGGCCCTGTCGACCCTGGTCGTGAACAAGATCCGCGGCACCTTCAAGTCCGTCGCCGTCAAGGCCCCGGGCTTCGGTGACCGTCGCAAGGCCATGCTCGCCGACATCGCCATTCTGACCGGTGGCGAGGTCATCTCCGAGGAGATCGGCCTGAGCCTGGAGTCGGCCGGCCTCGAGTCGCTCGGCCAGGCCCGCAAGGTGGTCGTCACCAAGGACGAGACCACCATCGTCGACGGTGCCGGCGACGCCGAGCAGATCGCCGGCCGGGTCGCGCAGATCCGCGGCGAGATCGAGAACAGCGACAGCGACTACGACCGCGAGAAGCTGCAGGAGCGCCTGGCCAAGCTGGCCGGCGGTGTTGCGGTGATCAAGGCCGGCGCTGCCACCGAGGTGGAGCTCAAGGAGCGCAAGCACCGCATCGAGGATGCCGTGCGCAACGCCAAGGCCGCCGTCGAGGAGGGCATCGTCGCCGGTGGTGGCGCTGCTCTGCTGCAGTCGGAGCCGGCCATCGACGGTCTGTCGCTCGAGGGCGACGAGGCCACCGGTGCCAACATCGTGAAGGTGGCGCTCTCGGCTCCGGCCAAGCAGATCGCCATCAACGCCGGTCTGGAGCCGGGCGTGGTCGCGGACAAGATCCGCAACTCGGCGGTCGGCACCGGCCTGAACGCCGCGAACGACACCTACGAGGATCTGCTCGCGGCCGGCATCAACGACCCGGTGAAGGTCACCCGCTCGGCGCTGCAGAACGCTGCGTCGATCGCGGCCCTGTTCCTCACCACCGAGGCCGTCGTCGCCGACAAGCCGGAGAAGAACCCGGCCCCGGCCATGCCGGGCGGCGACGAGATGGGCGGCATGGGCTTCTGATCCGCTGAGGATCTTTCGCCCTGCGACCAGTCGCAGAACCACACGCGAGCCGGTCATCCCCGCGGGGATGACCGGCTCGCGTGCATCGGCGGCGGCGTCACGCTCGGACCCGCCGGTCCCGGCCGGCGGCCGGAATGGACGGTCTAGTCCTCGAGGTCCGAGGGATGGGGGAAGGGCAGGTGGTTCCAGGGCGAATCGGGTGAGTCGGTGAACGGTCGCAGCCACCGGATGGAGGCGGCCACGTCCAGGCCCCAGGTGCTGGGGTAGGTGACCAGCTTGCCGGCGGCCATGCCCAGCCCGTAATCGCGCCACGAGGTGTACAGCTGCGCTGCCACATCGCGGGAGGCCAGGGCTACCCGGAGCACCAGCTCGGGCTCGCCCCAGCCGACCGCCGCACCCCAGCGGACCACGCTGCCTGCGCGCACCAGGTCGTAGCCGCCGAGCGCCTGCACCTCCTCGTCGGCGCCGAGCAGCCGGGCATCGCGCAGAATCTGCTCGGCCTTCCGGATCTCCGGAATCCGGTTCTGCAGATCGGTGAGATACTCCGGCTTCGCCTCCACCCGCTGAGCCTCCTCGGCCAGCGCCTGCGCCCAGCGCGCATCGTCGAGCACCGGAACGTCGAGCCGCTGTTTGGTCCGGGTCCGCACGACGGTGGCGTGATCGGCGATCCAGTCGCCGTAGGTGCAGTCGACCAGCCGGCCGACCACCTCGAGCCACCGTTCGGCGTCGGGGATACCCCAGGTGTCGGTGAGCCCCTCCCAGAGCGCCGGCTCGGTCAGCGCGCCCACGTCTGTGGGCGAGTTCCACTGCGCGGCATTGCTGTAGACCATCGGTGCGGCGATCGCGAGCCCCTGTGCCACCGGGCCGTAGAAGTAGCCGTCCGGATCGAAGGGGATCTCGATGTCGTCGAAACCGACCCGCATCAGCATGTCGATCTCCTCGGCCGTGCTGGCCTCGTATCCCGGCTCGCCGGACGATTTCGTGCGCTTGGTGAACAGTCCCACGGTCAGGGCTCCATATCGTCGGGATCGCCGGACCACAGTCCTGCGTTCAGCTCGGTGAAATCGGTGACTATCGGGAATTCGAGGTTTCGCCACGGGCTTTCCGGCACCAGCAGCAGGGTGGCGACGGCGGGCAGCAGCTCGTCGACGCACCGGTCCCGTTGCTCGGGTGCGGTGAACAGGGCGCGGCCGGCCAGCTGAGAGGCGGCGAACTCGCGCCAGGAGACGAAGTGCCGGCCCGCCAGGTCCCGGACGGCCAGCAGCCCCTGAACGATCGCGGGGCGGGCGGCGTAGCCGGACTGTGCACCCCAGCGGACCACCGTGATCGCATCGGCCGCCTGGACGCCGGCCGCGGTCCGGACGGTCTCGGTGCCGGCGAGCAGTCCGGCCGACCGGAGACGGTCCTCGACGGCGACGACGGCACCGCTGATCTCATCCATCGCGCGATGCGCCTGCGGGTCCATCCCGCTCGCCTCGGCCCAGTGATGCATCGCCTCGACCCACTGGTCGCGCCCGACCTCCCGGCCGTCTCGGCGGACCAGTTCGGCGCGGAACTGCAGAACGGTCTCCAGGTCGCCGGCATGATCGCCGGTCAGCGTTGTCCCGAGGTGTCCGGCCCAGTCGCCGGCACTGTTGATCTGCAGGTTCTTCGACAGTGCGACCCGCAGCTGGTAACTGGAGACTCCGTGCAGCACAGGGGAGTTCCACTCCACCCCGGCGTCGACGGAGCCCGGTGCGTCCAGCGCGAGCGCCTGCGCCAGCGAATCGTAGAGCGGCCCGTCGGGATCGGTCCGGATCGATCCGCGGGCCAGTGCGGCGAGCGCCGGAGACACGGTCGGCTCCGGCGCGGCGCGGACCGCGAGATCGTGCTCGTGCGCGTCGGACACGGTCAGCCCCGGCCCGGGAATCCGATGTTGGTCCACGGACTGAGCGGACTCGAGAGCAGCAGCTTCGCGGTGGCCGCGGCCGACCGGTAGACCTCGTCGCTGGGATAGCCGCCCTCGAGCAGCGAGTGTCCGAGCACGTATGCGGCGGCGTAGTCCTGCCACGACGTGTAGACGGCGGAGGCGTTGTGGGCCAGCGCCTGGTGCATCTGCTGCACGGTCTGCGGATCGGAGTAGCCGAGCCGTGCGCCGGCATGGATGAGGTAGGAGGCGTGCGCCAGATCGTAGGCGAACATGGTGACCACCCGGCGCCCGGCCGGCAGCAGCCCGTCCTCGGCCAGTTGCTGTTCGGCGTGGAAGGCCTTGACCGCGAGTCGCAGGACCAGTGCGGTGCGTGCTTCGTCCCAGCCGGCGCGGCGGCCCTGTTCGTCCACCGCGTCGATCCAGTCGCCGACGGACAGGTAGGCGGCCCCGTTCTCCTCGAGCACCGCATCCCGGACGTCCAGGGCGGTCTCGGCCGGTCTGCTGCGGATGTGTTCGCCGCGGATGAACCGGTCGGTGACGTGCAGCCAGGACTCGGCGCTGGTGATCTGCCAGCGGCGGGTGGCGGCAAGCCGTTCGTCGACGGTGGCGTCCACGACGCCGGGCGCCGCACCGGGCCGCTCCGGGGAGTTCCAGAAGACCTGGGCGGTCAGCGCGCCGGGTGCGCCCAGGGCGAGCACCGATGCCGCCGGACCGTGAGTGGGCCCCGACGGCGATGTGAGGATCGCGGGTTCGAATCCGGCGGTCATGGGCAGCTCCTCGGCGCAGTCGATCGTGGCACGGTGAGACTACCGCCGCCGGCGGTCGGCCCCGCCGGGCGCGTCGATCGTTCGGCCGAATCCGGGTCCGCAGCGTTCCGCGACGTTCTCAAAAGAACGCCTGGCCTGCGCCCCGTCAGACCGTGAGATAGCTGCTCAACCAGGCGTTCAGGATCGCATGCTCGCGCTGTGGGCGGTCGCGCAGAACCGCACCGATCGCCAGCCCGCGCAGCAGGCTGAGCAGGCCGTCGAGGAAGATCTCGAAGGACTCGTCGTCCAGGTCGCCGACGACCGGCTCGAGGATCGACCGGAGCTGCTCCATCAACCGGTGGGCGCCCGGCTGCAGTGCCGCGCGGAGTTCGGTGTCGGTCCGGGCCGCCAGCCACAGCTCGAGGCCGGCTACGAAGGTCGCCCGGCGGGTCACCTCGTGAATCGCCTCGGTGACGTCGGCGAGGGTGGCTCCGGAACCGCTCACCGAGCGGATCTCGCCGGCCTGCTGCTCGGCGATGTGATCGATGGCGGCCACGGCCAGCTCGCGCATCGACCCGAAGTGGTGGGTGAGGGCGCCGCGGGTGACGCCGGCCGCCTCCTGGACGCGCGCCATGGTGAATCCCGCGTAGCCGTGGCTCACCAGGACGTCGACCGCCCCGGTGAGGATCTTCTCCCGGGTGCGCACGGCACGCTCTTGACGGGGCTCGACGGGCATGCGAGCATTCTGTCAGATCAAAACAGACCATTTGATCTGTTTATCTGCGAGCCGAGCTGATGGAGGACTGATCGAGATGGCAATGGCGGCAACTCATATCCGGCGGGGTGCGGCGGCCCATGCCGACCGGCCGGCCGTCTACGTCGGCGACGACGTGCTCACCTTCCGGGAGGTGAACGAGCGGGCGAATCTGATCGCCCACCGGCTGCTGCAGGCAGGTGTCGGCAAGGGTGCGCACGTCGCACTGCTGGTGAACAACGGGCTGAATTCGATTCCGATGGAGTTCGCTGCGATCAAGACCGGCCTGGTGAGGGTGCCGCTGAATGCACGACTCTCTCTCGACGAGCATGCCGCCATGGTCGAGGGATCGGCGGCCTCGGTGCTCGTGGCCGACGATTCACTGATCGATCGGGCCGGTGAGCTGGCCGAGCGGAATCCGGGAATCGCGGTGTACGGACTCGGCACCGCACGCGGTGGCGTCGACGACCTTCTGGCCCCCGCCCGCGAACCTGTCGGCGAACCGGCGGTGGAGCTGTCGCCGGACGATCCGACGCTGATGCTGTACACCTCGGGCACCACCGGAACGCTCAAAGCCGTGGTCCACACTCAGGGCTCCTACGGCGCCATCTGCACCAACATCCTGGCGAACCTCCTGGACCCGCAACGAGACTCGGTCATGCTGCACGCGGCCTCGCTCATCCACGCGAGCGGCACCTTCGTGCTGCCGTACTGGGTGCGCGGCGGCGCCTCGGCGGTCCTTCCGGGGTTCGAGCCGTCGGCCTTCACCGCCGCGATCGAGCGCTACCGGGTGACCGAGATCAACCTCGTCCCGACGATGTTCGCGATGCTCTTGAACAGCGGGGCATTGGAGACGACCGACCTGACCTCGTTGCGCAAGGTCATCTACGGTGCGAGTCCCATGCCCAGACCTGTGCTCGAGCGGTCCCTTCAGGTCTTCGGCCCGATCATGGCGCAGTACTACGGACAGACCGAGGCGCCGCTCGTGATCGCCTCGCTCGACGAGACCGACCACGGCGACCGATCACTGTGGGGCGCGTGTGGAGTGCCGTCCACGGACGTCGACCTGAAACTGATCGACGACGACGGGAACGCGGTGCCCACCGGACAGATCGGAGAGATCACGGTGCGCGCACCGTTCCAGATGGCGGGCTATTACGGTGCGGACGAACTGAACGCCGCGACGATCACCGCCGACGGCTGGATCCGGACCCGCGATCTCGCTCGCTTCGACGAGCGCGGATACCTGCACCTGGTCGACCGGACCAGCGACATGATCATCAGCGGCGGCTACAACGTGTACCCGCGCGAGGTCGAGGATGCGCTCTCGGCGCATCCGGCGGTCGCGGAATGCGCCGTGGTCGGTGCACCCGACGACAAGTGGGTGGAGGCCGTGACGGCCTTCGTCACCCTCAAACCCGGAGCCGACGCGGGCGAGGACGAACTGATCGATTTCGTGCGCGGCCGGATCGCCGCCCACAAGGCGCCCAAGCAGGTCCACTTCATCGAGGCGATCCCCAAGTCGGCGGTCGGCAAGGTGCTGAGGCGCGCGCTGCGTGAGCCGTTGTGGGGTGAGCGGTGATGGACAGCGTCCGGATCGAACGCGACGGCGAGGTCTTCCTGGTCGTCATGACCAGGCCGGAGCGGCACAATGCGGTCGACGGTCCGATGGCGGCCGAGCTCGCCGATGCCTTCGGGTCCTTCGCCGAGTCGGATGCGGCCGTCGCAGTACTGGCGGGCGACGGTCCGTCGTTCTGTGCCGGTGCCGACCTGAAGGCCGTCGGCACCGACCGTGGCAACAGCCTCGACCCGGCCGGGGACGGTCCGATGGGGCCGACCCGGATGAAGCTCGACAAGACGGTGATCGCCGCGATCAACGGCAACGCCGTGGCCGGCGGGCTCGAACTGGCGCTGTGGTGCGATCTGCGGGTGGTGGACGAGGACGCGACCCTCGGTGTCTACTGCCGACGGTGGGGAGTGCCGCTGATCGACGGCGGAACGGTGCGTCTGCCGAGGCTGATCGGCCACAGTCGCGCAATGGATCTCATCCTCACCGGCCGGCCGGTGGACGCCGCCGAGGCGCTGGACTTTGGACTGGTGAACCGGGTGGTGCCGTCGGGGACCTGCCGGACCGCCGCGGTTGCGCTGGCACACGACATCGCGCGCATGCCGCAGGTGTGCCTGCGCGGAGACCGTCGCTCGGCCCGGGAGCAGTGGGGTGACGACGAGACGACCGCCATGGCACGCGAATTCACCATCGGCCTGACCTCGCTCCAGGAGAACGGAGTGACCGGTGCCGGACGATTCGCCGCGGGCAAGGGACGCGGCGGCTCGTTCGACGACATCTGATCGGCGACCGGACCGATCAGTCCAGGTGTGTGGAAAGCACTGCGGCCCAGGAGTAGTCGTCGTGGCCGCCGGAATAGCGGTCCAGCTGCACCGGATGCCCCACCTCGCGAGCGGTGTCGGCGAGGTCGAGTACGCGCGCGATGAGCGGTCCCTCGTAGTCGCCCACCGCGAGCCGGATCCGGAAGGACGGTTCGTCCTGGCCGCGCAGCAGGTCGTGCACCCACTCCTCGCGCTGTCCCACGTCGGCGGCGCGACCGGTCAGGCCGGGCCGCCACCACACCGACGGTGAATAGACCAGCACCTCGTCGATCAGCCCGGGCCGTCTCGCGGCGAGGGTGAGTGCGGCGATACCGCCGAGCGACTGGCCCACGGCGATCACCTGCTCGGGTGCGCCGCCCAGTGCGGCGCGTGCGGCCGGGATCAGCTGCTCGGCGACGGCATCGGCCAGGTGCGGGTTCCCGCCCAGCAGTGCGAGCCGCTCCGGCGGGCGGGACGGCGAGTCGATCCCGGCGATCGCATAGCGGCGGCGGCTCCGCCCGCTCCGGTACGCCGCGTCGAGCACGCGACCCAGACCGTAACGGCCCAGCCACTTCTCGGCGTCGTAGACCACCAGCAGCGCCGGCGGCGGACCGTCGACGGCGGGCATGCTCAGCCGGCACGGCACCTGCCGGCCGTCGACGTCGATCGTCGTCGCCGAGACGGTGCGTTCGTCGGGCTCGCCGGCCGAGTGCCAGAGCGTCATGTCCGGTGCGTCGTCACCGTGCAGCACCGAGCCGAACGGCGAACCGCCGGCGGCGAGCCGGTTGTGCGGATCGACCAGCGCGTCGCGGACCAGCTCGCGGGTGTACTGCAGGCCGTCCTCGGTCAGGGCCGGATCGCCCGGGCGGTAGGGGTACATCCGGTAGCCGGACATCACCCCGGCCGGTTCGGTCAGCTCCACGCACCAGATCCGGGTGCCGGGCACGCGATGCAGTTCGCCGCGGGCCATCCGATGCTTGTCGGTGAGGCGATTGGCCCACAGGTAGACCCCGGCCAGCGGCTCCTCGCCGGGTTCCTCGATCCAGGCGAAGAGCAGCCGCCGGTTCCCGGGGTGTTCGGGGTCGGCGGTGATCAGCGGGGTGCCGAGCCGATCGAGGGCATCGATGAGCAGGTCCTGGTCGACGGGCCGGCCGCCGCACAACAGGTCCCGTACCTGCTGTGCGGTCAGCTCCGCGGGATCGCCGGCGCTGCTCACGAGTCCGTTCCGTCGATCCGCTGTGCGATCCGGGCCAGATTCTCGGCCCGGACCATGCCCGGGTGGTTGGTGTCCAGGTCGATGCGGGTGAGGCCGCCGCCCAGGAGCGGTTCCCAGGCCTGTGGCTTCAGGAAGTCCTGGCTGTCGCGGGCCGCGCGGAACAGCAGCGCATCCCCGGGGTACACGGAGCTGCGATGGGTGCGCATCAGGGTCGCGAAGTGGGCGACGATGCCGGCGATGGCCCGCACCTGCTGCGGGGCCAGGCCACCGAATGCCGTGTGCGCACCGCGCAGCGCGGCGAGCAGTTCCTCATCCGAGTCGAGCGGAACGTCGTCGATCCCGGCCATGATCAGAAACGCCCGGCGCACCTCCGCGTCCGACGGGGCGGGCTGGTCCGCCCACAGCTCGCTCGGGTAGGCGTCGAGCAGGCACAGCCGCTCGACCGTGCGGCCGCGGGCGGATGCCGCGGCGGCCATCTCGTGGGCGATCACACCGCCCACCGACCAGCCGAGCAGGCGGATCGGGCCGTCCGGCGCCACCTCGTCGATCGCCGCCAGATAGCGGTCGGCCACCTCGGACAGGCTCTGCGGCAAGGCCTCTCCGTGCAGGCCGTCGGCCTGTAGCGCGTACACGGCGGCGCCGGGGCGCAGCGGTGCGAGCAGGCCGGAGTAGCACCAGCCCAGTCCGCCGGCGGGATGGACGCAGAACAGCGGGGCGTCGGTGCTGTCCGGGTCGCCCGTGCGCAGGGTGAGCAGGCGGCCGAACGGGTCCACCGAGTCGTCACCGGAGAGCCGGGCGGCCAGTGCGGCCACCGACGGTGCGGCGAAGACATCGGAGACGGCCACCTCGCGGCCGGAAACCTCGCCGGCCCGGGCGGCGAGCCGGGTGGCCGAGAGCGAGTTGCCGCCCAGGTCGAAGAAGCTGTCGGTGGACGAGACCTCGTCGCGGCCGAGGATCTCGGCGAAGACCTCGGTGAGCGTCATCTCCAGCGGTGACGCCGGCGCGATGATCTCCCGGGCGCCCAGGACCGGCTCGGGCAGCCGCTTGCGGTCGAGTTTGCCGTTGCGGGTCATCGGCAGGGCGTCGAGGATCTCGACGGCGTCGGGCACCATGTAGCTCGCCAGCGTCTGCGCGAGATGACTGCGCAGGGCGGCGGCATCGAGGGTCTTTCCGTCCTCCGGCACGGCGTAGCCGACGAGCATCGCCGAGGTGCCGTCGCCGCGCACCACCACCACGGCCCGGTCGACGTCGGGGGCGGCCGACAACTGCGAGGCGATCTCGCCGAGCTCGATGCGACGGCCGCGGATCTTCACCTGGTCGTCGAGCCGGCCGATGTAGTCGATGTTCCCGTCGGCGCGCCGGCGGGCCAGATCGCCGGTGGCGTACATGCGCTGTCCGGGGGTGAACGGATCGGCGACGAACCGGGTGGCGGTGAGCCCGGGCCGGCGCAGGTAGCCGCGGGCCAGCTGCACCCCGGCCAGATACAGTTCGCCGGCATTGCCCGGTGCCTGCGGGCGCAGGGCATCGTCGAGAACATAGACGGCGCTGTTGCTGACCGGCAGACCGATCGGCACCGACTGCCCGTCCCACTGTGCATCCGGGCGCCACCAGGTGATGTCGACGGCGGCCTCGGTGGGGCCGTACAGGTTCGCCACTACGCCGCGGCCCAAGATCGCCTCGGCCGTGCGGAGCGTCTCCGGCTGCAGAGCCTCACCCGAGCAGACCACCAGCCGCAGGCCGGTGATCGCCCGGGCCTGCGGCTCGGTGAGGAAGGCGGCGAGCGCCGACGGCACGAAGTGGCACACCGTGATCCGCTGGTCGACGATCTCCCGGACCAGCCGCGCGGTGTCCCGGTGCGCACCGGGTGAGGCCAGCGAGAGCTGTGCGCCGGTGAGCATCGGCCAGAAGAACTCCCACACCGAGACGTCGAACGAGTAGGGCGTCTTCTGCATGACGATGTCGTCGGGGGCGAGGCGGAAGGTCTCGTCCATCCACCGCAGCCGGTTGACGATCGCGAGGTGTTCGATCAGCACGCCCTTCGGCTTGCCGGTCGATCCGGAGGTGAAGATGATGTACGCGCCGTCGTGCGGTGCCGGTGATGCGCCGGCGGCCGGTTCGCGGGTGAAGCGGGGAGTCACCTCCAGCGCCAGATCCTCCCAGCGCCAGGGGTTCTCGGCCCCGTCGCCGCCGGGAGTGAGTTCGGCTACCGGACGGGCGTCGTCGATGATCGAGGCGATCCGCTCGTCCGGAAGCTCCGGGTCGATCGGCAGATAGGCAGCCCCGGCCATGATGGTCGCGAGGATGGCGACGACGGTCTCCGGGGATCGGTCGAGCCGCAGCGCGACCACGGCGTCGGGACCGGCGCCGAGCCCGCGCAGCACCTGGGCGAGCGACTCGACGGCGCGGAACAGTTCGGTGTAGGTCAGCGTCCGGCCGGTCCACGAGAGGGCGGGCCGCTCGGCGTGGCGCAGCGCCGATTCGGCCAGCAGCGCGGTGAGCGTGGTCGCGGGCAGCGGTGCCGCCGTGTGGTTGAACTCCTCGATCTGGGTGCGGGCGGCCGCGTCGTCGACGATCGGCAGGCTGCCGAGCCGGGTCTGCGGATCGACCGTCGCCAGGGCGTCGATCAGCGAGATCAATTGCCGTGCATGCTGATCGGTGACGGAACTGGAGTAGCGGTCGGGGTTGCCCTCCACTTCGAGCACCAGACCGCCGTCGGGCTGCGGCGAGGCGGTGAAGGTGATGTCGTCCACCGGGCCCATCGCGATGTTGGTGATGTGTCCGCCGGCGTCACCCAGAGTCAGCTCCGGGGTGAAGAACTTGATGTTCACCACCGGGCCGTAGAGCGCGTTGTCGTTGCCCACCGCGCCCACCTCGCGGCGCACCAGTTCGGCGCGGTAGCCGCTGTGCGGCCGCACCTGCCGGATCTCGGCATCGACCGCGTCGATCAGGGTGTGCACGGTGTCGGTGGGCGCCACGGTGATCCGGAGCGGCAGGATGTTGACGGCCGGCTCGATGGTCGGGCGCCGGCCGAGTGCGCGGTTGGCCCACGGCATGCCCAGCGCCACCTCGCGTTCGGCCGACAGGGCCGCGGTGTAGAGGGCGGCGGCGGCCATCGCGGTCTCGGCCCAGCCGCGTCCCTCGGGCAGGGTGCGGGCCGGCAGCTGCCGGGCGGCGCGGTGCGCACGCCGCACGCCGACGGCATGGCCGGCGGTGGTCAGGCTCGGCGGTTCGGGTTCGCCGGCGCAGTAGTCCCGCCAGAAGCCGGCGTCGTCGCCGGTCTCGCCGGCGGCAGGTGAGGGCTCGGCGAACGGGGGCTCGGGCAGGTCCGTGCCGGCCAGCCGGGCGGTGTAGCAGGCGGCGACCCACCGCAGCAGAGCGGCGAAGGAGTAGCCGTCGACGGCGATGTGGTGGATGCGCTGCACCCAGACGTGGTGGTCGTCGGCGATCCGGACCAGGACCTGATCACTGAGCAGCGGACCGGAGATCTCGCCGGTGGGGGCGGCGGCCATCAGCTCGGCGGTGAGGGTGCGGCAGCGCTGCTCCGGATCGCCCTCGCCGCGGGCGTCGACCACCCGCAGCCGGTGTTCACGCTGATCGGCCAGACGCTCGGGCCCCTCGGCCCCGGACACGTACCGGGCGTTGAGAGCCGGAATCTGCGACAGGCAGTGGGCCAGGACCGGGGCGAAGACCGCCACGTCGAAGTCGCCGTGGACGTCGATGCGTTCGGCGCACTGATACACCGGGGAACCGGGTGTCTGCTGCTGTCCGAACCAGAGGGCGAGCTGGGTGGCGGAGAGCCCGGTGAGGGCAGGTGACGGGGCAGACATCGAGGTCTTTCACACTGCTTTCTTCTCGGCGCCGGGCGAACGCCGGCGCAGTGGTCCGAAGGGGACGGGAAGCAAACTTAGGGTACCCATACTATAAGCTCGGTCCGTGGCTCTCTTTCCCGCAGACTTCGCACAACGGTATCGGCAGCAGGGGTACTGGATCGGGCAGACGCATACCGCGCTGCTCGAACAGGCGGCGCAACGGCATCCCGAGCGCGTCGCGGTGATCGACGACCGCCGCAGTCTGAGTTACGCCGACCTGCTCACCGGCTCGCGGGCCCTCGCGCACGGCTTCGCCGCGGCCGGCTGGGAGCCGGGGCAGCGGGTGGTGGTGCACCTGCCCAATGTCAGCGAATACCTCGAGGTGATCTTCGGGCTCTACGACGCCGGGCTGGTGCCGGTGTTCGCGCTCGCCTCGCACGGCCGATCCGAGATCGACGACCTGCTGACCCGCTCGGAGGCGGTCGGCTATGTCACCGCCGACCGGATCGGCGGTCAGAACCACCTCGGCGTGGTGGCCGAGCTCTCCGCCGAACACCCGGGCGTGGGTGTCGCGGTGGTCCCGGTCGGCGACGGTTCCACCGGTGTCCTGCCCGGTCTCGACGGCTTCCGGGGCGACGGCTCGGCGTCGACCGGCCGCAGCTCCGGTCCCGAGGAACTGGCCTTTCTGCAGCTCTCCGGCGGCACCACCGGTGCACCCAAATTGATTCCGCGCAGCCACGACGACTATCTGTACTCGGTTCGGGAGAGTGCCGCCATCTGCGGCCTGACCGACGATTCGGTGTTCGGCGTGGTCCTGCCGGTCTCGCACAACTTCACCATGAGCTCGCCCGGCGTCCTGGGCGCCGTCCACGCGGGCAGCCCGATCGTGATGATCGGCGGCCCGGACCCGGACTCGGTCTTCGCCGCCGTGGCCCAGCACGGCATCACGCATCTGTCGGTGGTGCCGCCGCTGCTGGCCGCCTGGATCGACAGCACCGCGCGCACCCGATACGACCTGTCCTCGCTGCAGGTGGTGGGTGTCGGCGGCGCCAAGCTGTCGCGCTCGCTCGCCGAGCGGGTGCCGCAGGCGCTCGGGGCGACCCTGCAGCAGGTCTTCGGGATGGCGGAGGGGCTGGTGAACTACACCCGGCTCGACGACGATCTCGAGACCATCGTCGCCACCCAGGGGCGCCCGATCAGTCCCGACGACGAGATCCGCATCGTCGATCGCGAGGGCCGGGTGCTGCCCGACGGTGAGGCGGGCAGTCTGCAGACGCGCGGCCCGTACACGATCCGCAGCTACTGGCACGGGACGAGCGCCGCTTCGGCGGCGGACGCAGCCCGGACTGCCGACTCGTTCACCGACGACGGCTTCTACATCACCGGTGACCTCGCGGTCCGCGATGCGCGCGGCTATCTCACCGTGGTGGGCCGGGACAAGGATCAGATCAATCGGGCCGGCGAGAAGATCTCTCCGGAGGAGATCGAGAACCTGCTGCTGGCGCTGCCCGGGGTGCGGGACGTGTCGGTGGTCGGAGTGGCCGACGACCGGCTGGGCGAGCGGATCGTGGCCTATCTGATCCCCTCGGAGACCCGGGACGAGCCGCTGCCGGATGCCTTCGCGATCCGTGGTCACCTGCGGGAGCAGGGGCTGGCCCAGTTCAAGATCCCGGATCAGATCGAGGTGGTGGACGAGTTCCCGACCACCGCGGTCGGCAAGGTGAGCAAGAACGCGCAGCGGGATGGATCCGCACCGGACTCCGGCGATGGCGCCGCTCCGGCCGCGGCGCCCACGGCGCAGCCGGAGCCGGCGGCCGATGCCGGCCCGGGGCAGCGGGTCCGGGCCGACCTGGCGGCCAAACTCGGTCTGGACGTCTCGGCGATCACGGGATCGATTCCCTTGGCGGACACCGGAATCGACTCGCTGTCGTTGATGGCGCTGCTCGACAAATGGCGGGCCGGCGGCGCGCAGGGGCTCGACTTCGAGGAGCTGGCTCAGGCGGAGACGGTCGACGAACTGGTGTCGATCGTGCTCGACGCTCAGGAGTGAGAATTCCCACTTAGGTTAGCCTCCGCTGATTTGCTACGGTTACTAGCTATGACCTCTTTGCGCGCACTCCGCCGGGCCGCCGGGCCCGTGGCCGCGAGCCTGCTTCTGACCGTTCCGCTGATCGACGCCGCCCCGGCGCAGGCCGCACCCGCCGTGAAGTACCGGCTGTCGTCGATCGACGCCGGCGTCGCCGAAGGCGCCGAGCTGGCCGTCGACACCTCGCGCCGGAAGATCTTCGTCTCCGACGGCGACGACTACAACCACAAGGACCCGAAGACCGGCCAGGTGGGCCCGAACCCGCACCTGCTCACCCCCGCGGTCTCGGTGATCGATGCCGACAGCCGCAAGGTGCTGCGCGAGATCGACTACTCGGGTCTGCCGCTGACCCAGCTGCCGGTGTACGGCGGCGTCGCCTCGGTGCCGATGCAGCAGGTGCCGGTGGGCATCGCCCTGGACACCACGCACGGCCGCGTGGTGACCACCAACGCGCACAACAACGCCGCCACCGTGGTCTCGATGAACGCGGCCAAGGCCACCGACCGCGACATGGTCAAGTCGTCGAAGTCGCTGGCGCACACCATGGGTGTGACCGTCGACGGCCCGGCCGGCCGGGCGTACATCGCCGTGCACGACGAGAACGCCGTCGCCGTGATCGACACCGCCACCCGCCGTGAGGTCGCGCGGATCGGGGGCATCTTCAAGCCCTCGCTGCTCGACGTCGACCCGGCCCGGCACCGCCTCTACGTGGGCAACGCCGACACCAAGGCCAAGAAGAACAACTTCGTCGCCGTCGTGGACACCCGCACCAACACGGTGATCAAGAAGATCCCGACCAAGTCCAACAGCCGGCCCACCGTGGACCGGGCGACCGGGAAGGTCTACGCCGGCAGCTTCGACACCGGCGAGGTGGCCGTGATCGATCCCGATTCGCTGACCGTGATCGACACCATCGAGACCGGCTCCACCCCGGTGAAGATCGCGGTGGACTCCGCCCGGCAGCTGGCCTACACCGCCAACCTGTTCAAGAAGTCGATCAGCATCATCGATCTGAACACCGACACGGTGCTCGCCACGGTTCCCACCAAGAGCAGCATGCACACGGTGGCCGTGGACGAGAAGACCGGCCGGGTGTACGCGACCGAGTTCCAGAGCTCTAAGCTCACCGTGCTCTCGGTCACTCGCTCCTGACGGATTCTTGTTAGGAGATCCTAAGCGGGCGTAATCTGCCCGCATGACGATTCGCGCCCGCTCTCTCACCGCCCGCCTCGCCGGGACCGTCTTCGCCGGATCTCTGATGATCGGCGCTGTCGCGGTCCCGGCGACGGCGCACGCCGACACGGTCGGCGGCGGCTGGTCCTTCGCCACCTCGTCGGTGCCCGCCGGGGTCGCCAGCGGCGGTGAACTGGCCGTCGACCCGAGCCGCAACTCGGTCTTCGTCACCGACAGCGACTTCGTGATGATGACCAAGGGCGGCACCGACGTCACCCTCAAACTGCACGAGATCACCCCCAAGGTGAGCGTGGTGAACACCGCGTCCAAGCGGCCGGTGCGCTCGATCGACTTCTCGGGCCAGCCGTGGGGCGTCATGCCCTTCGGCAACGTCCCGGTGGTGCCCACCCCGCAGGTGCCCGACGGCATCGGCCTCGACACCGTGCACGGCAAGGTGATCACCTCCAACTCGCACGCCAACGGCATCACCGTCGTCGACATGAAGGCCAAGACCACCAGTGCGGCGAATCTGATCTCGCTGCCGCTCGCGCATCCGATGGGTGTCGCGGTGACCGACGCCGGCCGGGCCTACGTCGCGCTGAACGCCGACAACTCCGTCGCCGTGGTCAACACGGTGACCGGGAAGCAGGTCGGCAGTATCAAGAACATCTTCATGCCGAGCTTCCTCGACGTCGACGACTCGCGGCACCGTCTGTACGTGGGCAACGCCGACTACAACGACAAGAAGGTCAACTATCTGACCGTCGTCGACACCCGCACCGACAAGGTGATCAAGAAGATCGCCACCCCGTCCAACTCCCGGCCCAAGGTCGATCATGCGACAGGCCTGGTGTGGGCGGCCAGCTTCGACACCGGCAAGGTGACCATCATCGATCCGGACAGCCTGCGCATCGTCGGCACCATCGACACCAAGACCACGCCGGCCAAGGTGGCCATCGACTCGCAGCGTGGCCTGCTCTACACCTCGAACCTGCAGAAGAAGACCATCACGGTGATCGACACCGCCAGCCGTAAGGTGATCGCCACCGTCTCGGTCAAGGGCGCGCCGCACACCGTGGCCGTCGACGAGCGGACCGGCACCGTGTACGCCTCTCAGCACCAGAACGGCAAGCTCACCGTGCTCACGGTGACCCGCCGCTGACGCGGAGGCACACTCGAAGCACCTGCACATTCCGGGTCCCGGCTCAGCCGGGACCCGGAATGCATCGCGCCCCCGAGATCCGGCACGAATCGGCCCGGGTGGAGAGCCCCGGGAGGGGGAGACTCTGCCAGGATCGAGGTATGAGCACTCAGCACCCGGCCCCGGGTTCGCCCAGCCCGATCGCACTTCTGCCCAACCTGCGGGACCTCGGCGGGTGGTCCACCGCCGACGGCCGGACCGTCCGGTCGTCGGTCCTCTACCGCTCCACCGACTTCCGCACCATCGGCGGCGATGTGGCCGTCCTCGAACCGCTGGGTCTGCGCACCGTCTACGACCTGCGTTCGCAGGCCGAGCGCAGTGCCAGCCCCGATCCGTCGCTGCCGGGAGCCGCTGATGTGGCGCTCGACGTCCTCGCCGACGACCAGACCGCCATTCCCGGCAACCTCGACAAGGTGCTGTCGGATCCCAAGGTGATCCTGGAGATGGAGAAGCAGTACGGCGGCAAGGACTTCGACCCGGTCTCACTGATCGTCGGCACCTACCGCGACATGATCGCCATGCCCAGTGCGCTCACCGCCTATCGGCGCTTCTACCGGGGACTGCTCGGTGCCGACCAGGAGCCGGCGCTGTTCCACTGCACCACCGGCAAGGACCGGACCGGTTGGGCCGCAGCATCATTCCTCACCCTGATGGGGGTGGGGCGCGACGAGGTCTACCACGACTACCTGCTCACCAACGACCGCCTGCTGCCGAGCTTCGACCACCTCTTCGATGCTCTCGACGCGGCCGGCGGCAACTCCGCAGTCCTCAAACCGGTCCTGGGGGTGCGTGCGGACTACCTCGACGCGGCGTTCACCGAGGTCGACAAGCAGTTCGGCGGAATGGCCGGCTACTTCGAGAAGGGTCTGCAGCTCGACTCCGCGGCGCAGCAGCAGCTGCGTGACCGATTCCTCGTCGGCTGAGAACAGCGGCGCGGTAGTTTACTCACATGGCTGTTGAGGTAAGCACGGAATTCGACATCAATGCACCGCTGTCCGTCGTGATGGACGTTCTCAAGGACATCGACGCGCTGCCGGACTGGTCCAGCGCGCACAAGTCGGCGAAGGTCCTGAGTACGCACGAGGACGGCACCCCCGACCACGCCGAGGTCTCGGTGGGTCTGGCCGGCATCAACGACACCCAGGAACTGGCCTACAGTTGGACCGACACCACCTGCACCTGGGATCTGGTCTCTTCCGGTCAGCTGTCGAGCCAGCACGGCCAGTACACCCTCGCCGCGGTGTCCGACGACAAGACGCACGTGCGGATGGACCTGGCCATCGATCTGAAGATCAAGCTGCCCGGGCTGATCGTCAAGCGCGGCCAGAAGGCCGCCGCCGAGACCGCCAAGAAGGGGCTGACCGCCGAGGCCGAGCGCCGCGCGAAGGCCTGACCCGCAACCACCGACCGTCGCGCCCGGGGCGCGGTCCGCATCCGGCGGATCGCACCCCGGGCGCCGTCGTGCTCAGCGGTGTTCCCGGCCGGTTCCCGCTCCGGCCATCGGCTGTTCACATGATCGTGCGAACTGTGGTGAGCCTTACCCGGCAGACTGGCATCGTCGCAGGATACGCTAGGTGCGTGGATGATTATCTGACTCGAGAAGACCTGAAGGTCGGTCCGGATTTCTCGCGGGTCTCCGGCCGAGAGGCCCTGCAGACACTCGTCGATCTGCACGACACGGACGGCTTCGTCGTGGTCGACGACGATGACGACGATCCGGTGCTGCTGACCCTGCCCCAACGCAATGTGGTCGACACCTGGCGCGAGGACTACCCGTACGAGGAACGGATGAGCCGCCGCGAATACGAGGTGGTCAAGCGCCGCCTGCAGGTGGAGCTGCTCAAGCTGCAGAAGTGGTCCAAGCAGAACGGCATCCGGCACCTGCTGGTCTTCGAGGGCCGGGACGCCGCCGGCAAGGGCGGCACCATCAAGCGCTTCAACGAGCATCTCAATCCGCGCGGCGCACGCACCGTCGCGCTGGAGAAGCCCACCGAGCGCGAGGCCACCGAGTGGTACTTCCAGCGGTACGTCCAGCACCTGCCGGCCGCCGGCGAGATGGTCTTCTTCGACCGCTCCTGGTACAACCGCGCCGGAGTGGAGCGGGTGATGAGCTTCTGCACGCCCGAGCAGTACCAGCAGTTCCTCGAGCAGGCTCCGGCCTTCGAGAAGATGCTCGTCGACGACGGCATCCATCTGGTGAAGTTCTGGTTCTCGGTGACCCCGCTCGAGCAGCGCACCCGGTTCGCCATCAGGCAGATCGATCCGGTGCGGCAGTGGAAGCTCTCGCCGATGGATCTGGCCTCCCTCGACCGCTGGGACGCGTACTCGTCGGCCAAGGAGAACATGTTCGCCCGCACCGACACCGACTGGGCGCCGTGGACCGTGGTCAAGAGCAACGACAAGAAGCGTGCCCGGATCAACGCCATGCGGCACGTGCTGAGCCTGCACGAGTACGACGGCAAGGACCATGCGCTGGTCGGTGACCCGGATCCGCTGATCGTCAGCCGGGCCCGCGACACCATCGGCGAGTGATCGCCGGGCGGCCCGCCGCCGCTGCGGCGGCGACTCGGTAGCCTCGTAGCGTGCGTAGCTTTCTCACCGGTCTGTTCACCGTGCTGGCGATGATCGGCATGATCCTGGCCGTGCCCGCCGTCTGGACCACGCAGAAGCTGGTCGACAAGGACGGCTTCGTGGCGTCGGCGCGCGAGGCCGCGGAACTGCCCACGGTGCGTGACTACTTCGCCCGGCAGATCGTCGTCGAGGTGGGCGATGCCACCGACATCCCGCTGACGGCGGTGGTGGTGGAGCCGCTCGCCAAGCAGTACACGGCCGGTCCCGGATTCGTCGACGACTTCGCCGACGTGGCCGCTCAGCAGCACGACTGGCTGTTCACCGCGCCGGAACCGGACGAGAGCCGCCACGTGATGAACCTGAACATCACCCCGATGGTCAACCGGGTGATCGGGCAGGTGCCCGGTCACCCGTCGGTGGACCGGGAGATCACCGTCCCGGTGGACCAGAACCGGCTGACGGCCGGCTCCATGGAGGACACCGGGACCGCGGTCACCGCAGTGTCCTGGATCGCGGTGGCGGTCGCCGCGATCGGCTCGCTGGCGGCGCTGATCCTGGGCCGCCGGCGCGGCACCGTGCTGGCCTGGCTCGGGGTGGGCGGCATCCTCGCCGGTGGTGCCGGCTGGCTGTTGTCGATCTATCTCAAGCACGTCGCCGACGACGGTGCCGCCGACACGGACCTGAGCGCCCAGCAGACCGTCCGGGCGGTGGTCTCGCACATCGTGGATTCGCTGACCACCCTGTCGATCGTGGTGGCCTGCGTCGGGGCGGCGGTGGTGGTTCTGGGGCTGGTGCTCCGGTCGGTCGGCGGGGCCCGGTCGCCGGGCTGGTGACCTGCGCCGCCGACACCGCGCGGCCGGGAACGATACCGTGGTCGGGTGCAGACCGACGACCCCTATCTCTGGCTTGAAGACGTCACCGGTGAGCGCGCCCTGGACTGGGTGCGCCGCCACAACGAACCGACCGTCGCCGACCTGACCGGCGGCGAGCGGTTCGCCGCCCTGGAGGCGAGCGCCCTGGACGTGCTCGACACCGACGAGAAGATCCCCTATGTGCGCCGTCGCGGGGACCTGCTCTACAACTTCTGGCGCGATGCCCGGCACCCCAAGGGCATCTGGCGCAGGACCACCCTCGAGGAGTACCGCTCCGACGACCCCGGCTGGGAGGTGCTGATCGACGTCGACGCGCTGGCCGCCGAGGAGGACGAGAACTGGGTGTGGTCGTCGGTGTCGATGGTCTATCCCGACTACGACCGCGCGCTGGTCTGCCTGTCGCGGGGCGGTGCCGACGCGGTGGTGGTGCGGGAATTCGATCTGGCGCAGCGGCGTTGGGTCACCGAGGCCGACGGCGGCTTCCTGCTGCCGGAGGCGAAGACCGACATCGCCTGGATCGACCGGGACACCGTGTACGTGGGCACCGACTTCGGGACCGCACCGGACGGGCTGCCGTCGCTCACCTCCTCGGGCTATCCCCGCACCGTGCGACGCTGGGCGCGCGGCACCGACCTGCAGGCGGCCCCCACGGTCTTCGCCGGTGAGGTGAGCGATGTGGCGGTGGGTGCGGCCTACGATCACACCCCGGGCTTCGAGCGACACTTCCTCACCCGGGCCACCGACTTCTACAACTCCGTGGACTACGAGCTTCGGCCGGACACGGACGGCGGCGCCGGGCAGATCCGGATCGACGTCCCCACCGACGCCCACTCCGCGGTCTTCCGCGAGCACCTGCTGGTGCTGCCGCGTTCACCGTGGACGGTCGGCGGGCACACCTATCCGGCCGGAACCCTGCTGGTCTTCGGCTACGAGGATTACCTGGCCGGCGGTCGTGAGCACACGGTGCTCTTCGCTCCCGACGCGCACACCAGTCTGGAGAGCTATTCGTTCACCCGGAGCCGGCTGATCCTGGTGACCCTGCGCGATGTGGCCACCGAGGTGCGGGTGCTGACCGTCGGGGACTGGCAGCCCGCCGCACTCGACGGGCTCCCGGAGCTGGCGACGGTCACCGTACTCGACACCGACCCCGACCGCGACGACGAGATCTGGCTCAGCGCAAGCTCGTTCACCCGGCCGCCGACCCTGCTGCGCGGTGACGCCACCGATGCGGTGGCCGCGATCAAGCAGTCACCGGCCTTCTTCGACGCCGACGGGGTGACGGTGGAGCAGTTCTTCGTGGACTCCGACGACGGCACGCCCGTGCCGTACTTCGTGGTGCGGCGCGAGGACGTGACGCAGGGGCCGACGCTGCTCTACGGCTACGGCGGCTTCGAGAACTCCATGACGCCCGGCTATCTGGCGATCGCCGGATCGAGCTGGATCGCGCGCGGCGGGATCTACGTGATCGCCAACATCCGCGGCGGCGGCGAATACGGCCCCACCTGGCACACCCAGGCGGTCAAGGCCGGCCGGCATCTGGTCTACGAGGACTTCGCGGCGGTGGCCCGGGATCTGGTGGCCCGCGGCCTCACCACACCGGAACGGCTGGCCGCGCAGGGCGGTTCGAACGGCGGACTGCTGATGGGTGTGATGTACACGAGCTATCCGGAACTCTTCGGGGCACTGGTGTGCCAGGTGCCGCTGCTGGACATGCGGCGGTACCACCTGCTGCTGGCCGGCGCCTCCTGGATGGCCGAGTACGGCGACCCGGACGACCCCGCCGAGTGGGAGTTCATCGGCGAGTACTCGCCGTATCAGCGGATCCGCCGCGACGGACCCTATCCCGCGCTGCTGATGACCACCTCCACCCGCGACGACCGGGTCCACCCCGGCCATGCCCGCAAGTTCGTCGCACGGCTCGAGGAGTACGGCCACCCGGTGGAGTACTACGAGAACATCGAGGGCGGACACGGCGGTGCCGCCGACAACGCCCAGGCCGCCTTCAAATCCGCACTCGCCTACGAATTCCTGTGGCGCACTGTGGGTTCTGCCTGACGGGACCGGGTTCGGTCTGACGGGACCGTGGCGGGACCGGCTCGTCCCGACCGGCGGTGCGGCCGCCGCGCGGGCGGCGGCCGCTGAGCCCTAACCGCCGTTGACCGCCGGACGGTAGCCGCGGCACTGCTCGCCGCGCAGCACCCCGCAGCCGGGCCGGTCGCCGGGCGCCTGGTGCGCCACGGTCGGCAGGGTGATGAACGAGCGGCTCAGATCGATGGTGTCGACCACCGAGCCGTGCGTCTGCAGGGTGCGGAACTGCCAGGCCGGCAGGTCGCCGCCGGGGGCGGTGACGGTCAGCCGGATCCGGGAGCCTGCGCGGAAGGCGTGCATCACCGGGTCGATCGGGATGGTGATCTGGTTGAAGCCCGAGCCGAGCGGCCGGTCTGCGGTGAAGTCCGGGGCGGTGCCGTCGCCGCGGAAGCTCGAGCGCAGGAAGCCGGTGCCGACCGAGTTCTCCTTGCCGTCCGGGGCCACTTCGCTCAGCGTGACCTGCAGATCCGTGACGTCGGCGGTGCTGGCCACCTGCAGGGTCACCGAGCCGTTGCCGAGCAGCACCTTGTCCGAGCGCAGCGGCGAGCTGATGAAGCCCAGTCCGCTGCGGCCGGGAGCCTGCCGCCAGTCGTAGTCCGGGTCGGCGGTCCACACCGCCGCGGTGTCGGTGGACGCCTCGGCGAAGGTGTTGAGCGGACGGGTGCTCGGGTTGGGCCGGAACGAGACCTCACCGGTGCCCGCACTGCTGCTCAGCGTGCCGTGCTCGCCCAGGTGCAGGCGTTCGGCACCGGCCTTACCGGGCCAGGAGCCGAAGGAGCGCTGCCAGGGCGAGGACAGGCCGCCGGGGCCGGCCGCGCCGTTGCCGTTGTCGAACAGCGCCCACACCCGCGGGGTGCTCTTCTTGAAGCGGGCCTCGGCGGCCTTCCGGTCGGGTGCGTCGGAGAAGCGCACGGACGGAATGACCTGACCCGGAGCTCCGGTGGCCACCGGGTAGAGCACGGTGCCCAGCGGCTGCATCACCGCACCGGTGGTGGGCACCCGATCGGCGACGAAGATCTGCAGGAACTCGGCCCACCGGGAGAGCACCTGCGGGGCGAGCGAATCGAAGTGATGGCCGTTCACGATGTTGACCCACACGTTCGGATTGTGGTCGAGGTGCTTGATCAGATTGACCCAGGACGGCCCGGTCTGCTCGTCCTGTGCGGCGCCCACCAGGAACACCGGGACGTCGATCTTCTCCGTCCAGTCCGGGATGGACCGCTGCCGGTACACCTCGGCCGAGCGGAGCGGATTGTCGTCGATCAGTTTGAAGACGTCCTGCGTCTGCAGGCGCAGCTTCTGATTGTTCTTGCACGCCTTGTCGCCCTTGGCGATCCGGTCGGCCACCCACGGTTGGGTGCTCTTGGCTCCGGGGCGGGCCTGCTCCACCCGCTCGCGCAGCCACGAGTCGGCGAAGCCCTTGTTGTACATGCCGCCGGGCAGCCCGGTGGAGTACAGGTCGTCGGTGGTGCTCATCGGGGCGATCGCCGCGAGATGCGGGGGCCGGGTGCCGGCGGTGTACATCTGCGAGATGCCCGAGAACGAGATGCCGACCATGCCGACCTTGCCGCCCTTGACCCAGCCCTGGCGGGCGATCGTCTCGACGGCGTCGTAGCCGTCGAAGGCCGCGGTCTGATCGAAGAGCCCGAAATCGCCTCCGCTGCAGCCGCTGCCGCGCATCTGCACGCTCACCGTGGCGAAGCCGAGCATCTGCGGTGCGAGGGTGGCGCCGACGATCACCGAGCTGTCGGGCGCCTCCGGATCGCCGGCCCCGAGCTTCTCGCCGGCGGCGCCGACGATCAGGTCGTTGGGGGCGGCGTTCTGGTAACCGGAGTACTCGACGACGGTCGGGAACGGTCCGTCGGCCAGGGTCTTGCCGTAGGGCAGCCGGACGGTCGCGGCGAGCGTGATGCCGTCGCGCATCCGGATGTAGTTCAGCCCCTCGTGCAGGGTCTGCCGGTAGAGGGCGGCGGCGGGCGGCGGCGAGTCGGCGCCGGTGACCCGCACGCTGCGCTCGGGCACCCCGCGGCCGGACCAGCGGTAGGTGCCCGGGGCGAGGTCCCGGACGATGAGCGAGCCCAGCCGGTCGGCCACGCCGGTGCCGGCGACCGAGCCGCCGGCGCTGCGCAGGGTGAGCGCGGTGCCCGGGGCGACGTCGGTGATGTAGGCCTGGCCGACGCCGCCGCCGGCGTGCACGGCCCGATGCGGTGCGGCACCGGCCGTCGTCGGCGATGCGGTGACGATGAGGGCGGCCGAGGTGGTGACGGCCAGTGCGGCCGTGACGATTCGGCGCAACGCTGCGAACTCGCGCATAGATGGATCCCCGTCCCATTGGCTGCGGTGCGTGTGCCCGGCCCGATGTGGCGTCGGCCGGCTGCGCATACGTGGTGTAATGCTACTCACACGCGCTGATGCAACTCTGTATCCAATACGCGAATGGATTGAAAGTCAAGATCGGGGGCGGGCCGGAGGGGTCACCAGCCGGGAGCGGTGGCCTCTCCGGTCCGGATCGGGCAGCGGGTGCTCGAGTAGATCGTCGGCATGCACAGGTTGCAGTGCGTGCACAACGATTCCGTCGACGGATCGGCCTCGATGCGCAGCGGAAGGTCGGGCTCGCGCAGCAGCGCCCGGCCCATCGCCATGAAGTCGAAACCCTCGTCCAGTGCCAGATCCATCGAGGCGCGATCGGTGATGCCGCCGAGCAGGATCAGTGGCAGATCCACGGCCTTGCGCAGTTCGCGGGCCAGCGGCAGAAGATAGGCGTCGGTATAGGGGTAGTGCTTGAGGAAGATCGGTCCGGCCACCTGCAGCCCCGCCTTCATCGCGCCGTGGAAGGCGTTGGCGAAGGCCTTGCGCGGGGCACGCCCGTGGAACAGGTACATCGGATTGAGCAGTGAGCTGCCGGCGGTCGGTTCGATCGCATCGAGGTGGCCGTCGGACTCGAGCAACTGCGCCACGGCGCAGGCCTCGTCGACGTTGAATCCGCTCAGCCGGGAGCTGTGTCCGGGCCCGGGGGTGCCCACGCCGTCGTACAGATTGAGTTTGGCCCACACGGCCACCTGGTCGCCGACCGCCTCGCGGACGGTCTCGATCACCTCGCGGGCCAGCCGGGCCCGGTTGGCCAGGCTCCCGCCGTAGCCGTCCCGGCGATGGTTGAGCAACGGTGAGAGGAACGAGCTGATCAGATAGTTGTGTCCGCAGTGCACCTCGAGGGCGTCGAAGCCGGAGTCGACGGCCAGCCGGGCGGCGTCGGCGAACTTCGCACGCAGAGCGGGGATCTCGTCCTGCGCCAGCTTGTGGGTGAGGGACATGCCCATCGGGGCGGGGATCCGTCCCGGGCCGAGCGCGGCGGCCCGGTTGGAGACCGAGTTGGCGACGGCGCCGGCATGGCCGAGCTGGGCGGCGGCCAGCGCGCCCTCGGCGTGGACGGCATCGGTCAGCCGGCGCAGTCCGGGCACGGCCTCGGGCCGCATCCAGATCTGGTGGCGATCGGTGCGCCCCTCCGGTGAGATCGCGCAGTAGGCCAGGGTGCTGACGGCGACTCCGCCTGCGGCGTGCTCGCGGTGGAACTCGATCAGCTCGTCGGTCACCAGCGCCTCGGGGGTCATGCCCTCGAAGGTGGCGCATTTGATCAGCCGGTTCCGCAGGGTCAGCGGACCGAGGGCGGCGGGCGAGAAGGGGCTGGTCATCTCTGCCTTTCGTGGTCGTTGGAATGGTCGGACCGGTGGCGGCGCCGGCCGGTGGGGACGTCAGCCGGTGAGGGGGTCGCCCAGACCGGCGACGAGGAAACGGCGAAGGGATTCGGCGCTTTCGGGGGTCATCGGCCCCGGCTCGGCGAGCCGGCTCAGCAGCAGCGTGAAGGCGAGCTGCCAGCGGCGCCGGGCCTGGTCGAGCGAGAGGCCGGGAACCGACTCGGTCAGCGCTCCGGCCCAGGAGTCGAGCTGGAACCAGCGGGTGCTCCACGCGGTGTCCGGCCGGGCCAGCACGAACCGGGCGAGCAGCGAGAGTCGCAGGGCGCCGGCCCGGTCGTGCTGCAGCTCGCGCATCGGTGCCCAGATGGCGTTGACCAGATCGGCGACGTCGTAGGGGCCGCTGAGCACGCCGTCGATGGGATGCGCCCACAACGGTGCCAGGCGCTCCTCGAGGAGGGCGGCGACCAGGTTCTCCTTGGAGCCGAAGTGGTAGTGCACCGCCGACACATTGGCGCCGGCGCGAGCGCAGATGCCGCGCACCGAGACGGCGTCGTAGCGCCGGGTCAGCAGCAGCTCCTCGGCGGCGTCGATCAGCCGGCTGCGCGTCGTGGGGTTCTCGGTGGTGGTCACGGAGCCATTCAAGCACATATTCAAACACTGTTTCATTCAGTGTTTGAAACCTGATGGTGACGAAGTCCACGCGTCCGCCTGACGGCTCGACTGCGACGGTGCGGCGTCAGGGATAGGCTGGATCGCGTGACTGAACACTTCGACACAGTTGTCCTGGGAGCTGGTCCAGGTGGGTATGTGGCCGCGATCCGGTCAGCCCAACTCGGCAAGAAGACCGCCGTCATCGAGGAGAAATGGTGGGGAGGTGTCTGTCTGAACGTCGGCTGTATCCCGTCCAAGGCGCTGTTGCGCAATGCGGAGCTGGCGCACATCTTCAACCATCAAGCCGCGACCTTCGGAATGTCCGGTGAGGTCAGCTTCGACTTCGGGGCCGCCTTCGACCGCAGCCGCAAGGTCTCCGACGGCATCGTCAAGGGTGTGCACTTCTTGATGAAGAAGAACGGTATCACCGAGATCGACGGCTACGGCGTCTTCACCGACGCGAAGACGATCGCGGTGGGTGACCGCACCGTCACCTTCGACAACGTCATCATCGACACCGGCTCGACCGTGCGCCTGCTGCCCGGCGTGGAACTGTCCGAGAACGTCGTGACCTACGAGAGCCAGATCCTCTCGCGCGACCTCCCCGGATCCATCGTGATCGTCGGCGCCGGTGCCATCGGCATGGAGTTCGGCTATGTGCTGGCGAACTACGGCGTGGACGTGACCATCGTCGAGTTCATGCCGCGGGTGCTGCCGAACGAGGACGCCGACGTCTCCAAGGAGATCGCCAAGGCGTACAAGAAGCTCGGCGTGAAGATCCTCACCGGCACCGCGGTGCAGAGCGTCACCGACCGCGGCGGCGACGTGGTGGTGAGCTACAAGGACGACAAGGGCGCCGAGGGCAGCCTGACCGTCGACAAGGTGCTGATGTCCGTGGGCTTCGCGCCGCGGGTGGAGGGCTTCGGGCTGGAGACGACCGGGGTGGCGCTCACCGACCGCGGCGCCATCGCGATCGACGATCACATGCGCACCTCGGTTCCGGGCATCTACGCGATCGGCGATGTGACCGCCAAGCTGCAGCTGGCGCATGTGGCCGAGGCGCAGGGCGTGGTGGCCGCCGAGACCATCTCCGGTGCCGAGACCATGACGCTCGGGGACTACCGGATGATGCCGCGGGCCACCTTCTGTCAGCCTCAGGTGGCCTCGTTCGGTCTCACCGAGGAGCAGGCCAAGGCCGAGGGCTACGCGGTGACCGTCAGCAAGTTCCCGTTCTCGGCGAACGGCAAGGCGCAGGGCCTGGCCGCCACCGAGGGCTTCGTCAAGCTGATCACCGACAGCGAGACCGAGGAACTGCTCGGCGGACATCTGGTGGGCGACAACGTGTCCGAGATGCTTCCCGAGCTGACCCTGGCGCAGAAGTGGGATCTCACGGCCCGTGAACTGGCCCGCAACGTGCACACCCACCCGACGATGAGTGAGGCACTGCAGGAGACCTTCCACGGCGCGATCGGCCACATGATCAACCTGTAGCCGTTCACCCCCGGAAGCCGCGACAGAGCGCCCCGCCGATCCGGCGGGGCGCTCTGCCGTCCCCCGGCCGTGAGTGCAGGGCTCGGGTGCCCGGAGTTCCGGGCACCCGAGCGGATCCGGCGATCGACCGACGGTGCCTCCGGTGTTACCCCCCAGGTGAACGACCGGATGGCCCGGCGGATGCCGGCGGTGCGCATCGCTTCGGGATCCATGTCCAGGGTGCCGTCCGGGTCGCGGGGGCTTCCAACACAGATTGCCGACCGGATCATCGCCGGCACTTATAATCCCAGAACGCTGATCACCCGGACTGCCTATAATTTCCGGTGTGAATCTTCAGCGGGCGGCGTACCTGGTGGCCTTGGCCAAGTACATGAACTTCACCCGCGCGGCCGCCTCGCTGTACATCGCCCAGTCTGCCCTCAGCCAGCAGATCAAAGTGCTCGAACGCGAACTCGGCGTCACGCTGGTCGAGCGGCACGGCCCGCGGATCAGTCTGACCCCGGCCGGCGAGGTGGCCGTGACCGAGGCCCAGCATCTGCTCGGCACCGCCGATCGGGCGGTGCAGCGGATCCGGGCGGCCGACGTCGGCAGCGGTGCCGTCCTGCGGGTGGCGCTGACCCGGTCGTGGGCCGGCGGCGCCGTCGAGGAGGTCTTCGACGCCTTCCGGGAACGGTACCCGGACGTGACGATTCAGGAGCAGCGCCGGTGCACCGCGGTGAACGTCGATCTGATCGCGCAGTGCGCCGTGGACGTGGCCGTGGTGCGGCCGCCGCTCTTCGACGACAGGGTGAGCATCCGGGCCGTCGACAGTGAACGCCTGGTGATCGCGCTGCCCGCCGGCCATCGCCTCGCCGATGGGCAGCCGATCGATCCGGATCAGCTCGCCGACGAGCCGGTGGTGTTGTGGCCCAGGGAGAACGCGCCCGGCCTCTACGACCTCATCGTCGGCGCCGTCTGGCCGTCCGCCCGGCCGCGGGTGCGCCAACTCGAACCGGACTACGAGTTGACCCTGCGGGCGGTGGCCGCCGGGGTGGGCATCGCACCGATCCCGGTGGGGCGGGCGCGGGCCTTCGCCGTCCCCGGCGTCGAGATCGCCGAGCTGGCGGGTCGGCCGGTGCAGCTGCCCGTGGCCCTGGCCGTCCGCGGTGACAACAAGAATCCGGCGGCCCGGGCGTTCGACGTTCTGCTCGACGAGTACCTGGCGCGGGCCGCGAGCTGACCCGGGCACCGGCATCGCCTGCCGGATCTCCGGCGTTTTGCGACAGCGCCGCGGTGACCGGTCCGGGACGGGCCCCGCACTGCCTAAGGTCACCGGAATGAAGATTCCTCCCCGACTGCGTCCTCTGGTGGCGCTCTGCGTGCTGCCGCTGCTGGCGGCCTCGTTCCTGACCGCTCCCGCTGCGCGGGCCGACGACGACGTCTCGGTGGGTGTGCCGAACTGGTCCGGCATGGACGTGACCGGCTACTCCGGTCCGGTCCCGAACAAGGGTGGCGTGCTGCTGCGGAAGGTGCCGCTCGCCGCGTCGCTGACCATCCCGGCGGCCGGTCCGGCCTACCGCGTGCACTTCACCTCGATGAACCAGCACAACCGGATGGCGACCAGCACCGGCGCGATCTTCCTGCCCAAGGGGAAGGCGCCGAAGGGCGGCTGGCCGGTGATCTCCTGGGCACACGGCACCGTCGGCATGGGTGACGACTGCACGCCGTCGGCGTTCCCGCGCAGCGCCCGTGACAACGAGTACCTCGGGCACTGGCTGAATCAGGGCTATGCCGTGGTCGCCTCCGACTACGTGGGCCTGGGCACCCCCGGCCTGATGGCCTACCTCAACGGCGTCACCGCCGCGCATTCGATCGTCGACATCGTGGTCGCGGCGCAGCAGGCGGACCTGCCGCTGGCCAAGCGCTGGGCCATCATCGGCCAGTCGCAGGGGGCGGCCGCCGCGCTCAACGGTGCGCGGTACGCGACGCAGTTCAGCCGCGGCAGCGGTCTGGACTACCGCGGCGTCGTCGCCACCGGAATCCCGGCGAACCTGGAGTACCTGTACCAGGCGCTGGGCCCGAATGTGCCGCCGGTGGCGCTGCCCGGCTCGCTCAACGCGTACACCGCCTTCATCCTGGCCGGCTTCAACAACACCCGGCCCGGCATGCACATCACCTCGACGATGAACGCCCGCGGCAAGCAGCGGCTCAAGCAGGCGCAGACCACCTGCTACCCGATCTTCAAGAAGCAGCTCTCCGGCGAGCACGTGAACACCTGGTTCACCCGCCCGCTGATGGACATCCCGGGGCTGAGCCAGGCGTTGCACACGTACATGGCCACCCCGTACAAGGGCTACGACCGGCCGATCTTCCTCGGCCAGGGGCTGCGCGACGTGGACGTCCCTGCTCCGTCGGCGCTGTCGCTGTACGCGCAGATGAAGGCGAACAACCAGCCGGTCACCCTGCACGTGTACCCGGACGACGACCACTCCAGTGCAGTGCTCGCGTCGATGCCCGACTCCACGCCGTGGCTCAAGAAGATCCTGTCCTGACCGCGGATCGCTAGCCCGGATCGCAGTACCGGGACGAACCTGTGGCCCGGGTTCCGGCTCAGCCGGAATCCGGGCCACAGCTCTCTCAGACGGTGGGCGACGTGTCCGGCGCCCAGCGCCGGGCGGCGTGGCGCAGTGCGGTGTCCAGGGCGGCGAGCGCGAGCTCGTCCCGGGAACGTGCCACGCCGGACGACTGCGGAGGCGGTACCGGGGCCGGCGTGGGGCCGCCACAGAGAACGGCGTGGGTGACGGCGGCCTGCGCGCGGACCCGGTCCAGGATCGGTGCGAGCGTGGACGGATCCGTGGCGTCGGCACCGGTCAGTCGGTGGTCGGCCACCCGCTCGGCGTGCCGGGTGGCGTCGTCCATGAGCCGGCTGAGCTCCCGGTAGCGGGACCGTCGTCCGTCGATCAGCGAGACCGTCAGGCTTGTCAGGGTGCCGTGCACTCCGGCGGCCGCGGAATCGAGGTGATGCACCGACTGCAGGAGAGCGTCGTCATCGTCGTCGCCGATCCGGGCGAGCAACGCGTCCAGGGCGGCGAAGTACTCGTCGACGTCGCTGCTCAGGGTGGACCGGGAGTTGGTGGAGAAGACCACGTACGCGCAGACGACGCCGGTCACCGCGCCCGCGACGGTCTCGACCACGCGCAGCTCGAGCACATGCCGGTTGAGCACCCCGAGCAGACCGTACAGCGCGACCAGCACGACGGTGATGAAGAAGGTCTGCGCCGAGTACTTGACCGGGCCGAAGTAGAGCATGCAGAAGACGCCGACCACCGCCGTGGCGATCAGCCCGGGCACGTCGCCGTCGAGCAGCAGGGCGATCGCCGAACCCACCACCACCCCGGTGGCGGTGCCGGCGACCCGGTAGGAGGCGCGGGTGAGAATCGCTCCGCGCGTGGTGGATCCGACGAACACCAGGAAGGCGGTCAGCACCGCCCAGTACCAGCGGTGCGCGGAGATCGCTGCGCCGATCCCGGTGGCCAGGGCGGTGGCCGTCATCACCTGCAGGGTCATCCGGGCGGAGGCATCCCAGCGGAGCCGCGGCCAGTGCGGGCGGGCTCTCGTCCGTGTCTCGAGTGGTACCGGAGCGCCGTCGGCCGGTGCCGGCTGCGGCCGGCCGGCCGACGGCCGTACTGTGCGCAGCCGCGCCTGCGAGAGCGCCGCGCGGTCGGCGAGCGAGGCGATGGTCCATGCCGCCGGATCCGGGTCGGCTGCGGCCAGCCGGGTCCGGGCGCGATCGCCGGCGTCGGCGCACTGTGCCGGCGACGTGCCGGGTGCGAGGACCGTCTGCAGCCCGGCCAGCGAGGCGGCGGCCGGATCGTCGGGTCCGGGCGGCCGGTCGTGCAGCGCCGTGCACAGACTCTCCACGTCCAGCCGTGCGGCGAGTACCCGCTCGGCCAGATCGGTCGGCGTGCAGCCGGTGTAGCGCTCGGTGGAGAAGTCGCCCTGCCACTCGTCCACGGCCCGGCACAGCTCGTCGAGCTGCCCCAGTTCACGCTCGATCGGCCGCACGGTGGCCAGGCGGACGAGGGTCGAGCAGGTCGCCCGCACCTGCTCGAGCAGGGTGCGCAGCCGGCGCTCCGGCCGGCGCCGGAAGGTGGCCAGGCGGGTCGCGAGCAGTGCGGCGACCGCGCCGCCGACCACCAGGTACAGGCCGGGTACCTCGGCCATCGTCGGCCGCAGGACCAGACCGTAGAAGTACCCGAAGAAGAGTGCCGAGCCCAGCGCCGAGGCCCGGTGCCCGTGGGAGCGCAGCCAGGTGGCCAGGCCGCCGATCGCCACGAAGACGACGACCTCGGCGAGCGGCCACCGGGTGAGTGCCGCTGCGGCGGTGAGGGCCGCGAACAGCGGCACCGCCATCAGCGCGGTGGTGATCAGCCGGTCACGCGGCCGGGGATCCTTGACGCTCAGGCCGGCCTGCAGCGGCAGGAAGGCGCCCACGGCCAGTGCCCCGTGATCGACATGGGCGCGGCTGACGAGCAGCCAGGAGATCAGCGCGCTGATCAGCACGGCGCTCGCGATGGTGAGGGCCGTGGTCAGCCGGGTCCGTCCGGGGTCGGGTGCGGTGACCCAGCCGGGCATGAGGCTCCGGCTGCGGAGCGGGCGACGCTCAGAGAGCGTAACCACCCCGGTTATCCATCGCCTTGCCCTCCTTGAGGACCAGCAGGATGTTGTCGTGATCCTTCAGCGAGTCGATGTCGGCGGTCGGGTCGCCCTTGACCACGACGACGTCGGCGATCTTGCCGGCTTCGAGGGTGCCCAGGGTCTCGTCGACGCCGCACAGTTCGGCCGAGGTCTTGGTGCCGGCGACGATGGCCTGCATCGGGGTCATGCCCGCGAACTTCACCAGGCAGCCCAGCTCGCCGAGGGTGTCGCCGTGATCGGGGACCAGACCGGCGTCGGTGCCGACGGCGATCTTGATGCCGGCCTCGGCCGAGGCCTGGATCGACTCGTGTGCCAGGGCGTGCCACTTGGTGGACTTGTCCACGGCCTGCGGGGTCGCGGTGTCGGGCTTGAGGGTCTCGATCAGGGTGGGCACCAGGTACTGGCCGCGGCCGACCATCTCCTGACGCAGGTCGTCGTCGAGGGCGTAACCGTGCTCGATCGAATGTACGCCGCCCTGCACGGCGGCCTTGATGCCGGCGTAACCGATGGCGTGCGCGGCGACCTTGCGGCCGCCATAGTTCTGCGCCTCCTCGACCAGCGCGGCGACGATCTCGGTGCGGGCGCCGAGCCAGTCCGGATCATCGCTCGGGGAGGTGACGCCGCCGGAGGAGGCCACCTTGACCACGTCGATGCCGTCGCGCAGCAGCGCGCGCACGTGGTGGCGGGCCTCGTCGACCGAATCGACCAGCAGGCCGCCGACCAGCGGGGTGCCGTTGATGTGGGACGGGATGTGGAAGTCGGCGTGGCCGCCGGTCTGGGAGAACATCTTGTCGGCGACCAGCAGGCGCGGGCCCGGCATGAGGGAGTGCTTGACGGCGTCGCGCACGCCCACGTCGGTGCCCATCAGGTCACGCACGGTGGTGATGCCGGCCTCGACCGTCACCTTCAGCCGATCGAGGAGTTCGAAGTAGCGGTACGACGGCGGGACCATCGCGTCCATGATCGGCGAGCCCTTGGTGCCCGGCAGCGACAGGTGCACGTGGCAGTCGAAGAACCCCGGGGTCACGGTGTTGCCGCCGACGTCGACGGTCACCGCCCCGTCAGCGGCCTTCGGCGCACCGTCGGCGGCGCCCGCGTAGGTGATCTTGTCGTCCTCGATCACCAGGACGGCGTCGGTCACCGGATCGGCTCCGGTGCCGTCGATCAGGCGCGCATTCTGCAGGATGATGGTCGTCATGGTTCTCTGCTTACACGTCGCCCTGTGCATATGTGGGGTCGGCTGCAAAGCCGCACCGGAACTCGGCACAGATCAGCGGTTCTCAGTCCGCGCGGGCCTTGCGGCGGCGGGCCACGTACGGCGCGAGCACGCTCGCGATCATCATGCACATGGCGATGCTCATCAGTGACAGCGCCGCATTGTTCCCGAGGCTGTCGAGCTGGCGGTCCTCGGTGATGGCGCCGCTGACCGCCACGAACCCCATCGAGCCGGGCACCAGCAGCCAGAAGGTGGGCAGGAACATCACCAGCACGCTCGGGTGGCCCTTCGCGTAGGCGTTGACCACCCAGGCGGCGAGCAGGGCGACGCCGATGGCGATGCCGCCCGCGAAGGCCGGCAGCATCACCTTCTGCAGGCCCAGGCTCAGGCTGTAGGTGCCGAATGCGAAAGTGACCACCCAGCCCCAGAACCGCAGCGGGGTGCACGTGTACAGGGAGTTCCCCAGGGCGAAGACCGGTGCGGCGAACCAGAGCACCCACACCGGCGCCTGGGTGGGGGTGAGGTCCTGCAGATCGTTGTTGCTCAGGCCGACGAGGTCGATGGCCAGCGCCAGTCCGAAGGCCATCGACATCAGGACCATCAGCGCATAGATGAGCCGGGTGGAGCCGGCGATCATGTCGGCGGTGGTGATCTCGATGATGGCAGTGGTGAGGGCGGCGCCGGGGATCAGTGCCAGCACCGGAATGACCGCCAGCCGGACGGGATCCCCGATGTCGCCGTGCACCGCCCACAAGGTGATGCCCAGGGCGGAGACGAAGGTCAGGAGGAACGGCATGAGTGCGGCGAGGGTGCCCTGCAGGTTGCTCCACAGCAGCACCGCCGCCGCCGGCACCGCGATCAGCACCGCGGTCAGCGACGCCGCCCAGCTCATCCGGAAGCACAGCGCGAAACCCAGCGCCATCAGCACGTAGCCGATGATGCGCACCAGCGGGCGGTTGGGCGGGGCGGAATCGGCGATCGCCTGCAGTCCGCGGACCCCGTCCTCGGGCGCGAGCTCCGCATTCCGCAGCCGGTGGATCAGATCCTCGGTGTCGGCGATCTGATCGAAGCGGTAGGTGTCGCCGGTGTTGGCCACCTCCACCTGGCCGGCGTTGCGGTCGACCGCGATCACATAGGTCGCGAAGACCTCGGTGGTGATCTCGTAGCCGTAGGCATCGCAGATCTCGTTGATGACCTTGGTGATCCGCGGAACCGGATAGGAGCACCGGTTGAGCGCCTTGCCGGCCGCGGTGATGAGTTCGAGCATGCCGAGCGCTTGCGAGCCGTCCGGCTCGGTGGCCGCGGGCTCGGGACGGGCGTCACCATGCACAGTTCGGATTCCTGTTCGGTCGATCGGTCGCGTGCCCGAATGCTAGCGGCAGCTCCGGCGGCTCCGGCGGCGTCGGCGCACATCGTGCAAGAAGTGAGCGATACTCTTCTCGCGTCGGGCCTTAGCGAGAGACGGTGACTGCGATGGGATCGGAATCCACCGGGATGGAACCGCTGACACTCACCGCGATACTGGCTGCCGCAGAAGGGATTCTGGCGCCGCTGGATCCGGCGGCCGGTGCCGGTGAGCTCGGCCGTGCGGTGGAGGGCTTCGAATTCCATCAGCCCGGCACCGTCACCGACTACCGAGGCCGGCTGGTTCTGGTCACCGTGCTCACCGAGGACCCGGCGAGCCTTGAGCGGGTCTGCGCCGAGTGCGCCGAGGCCACCGCGCTGATTCTGCAGCCGTCCACCCCGCGCACACTGCGCACCGAGTCGGGGCCGGTGCTGCTGCGACGCTCCACCTGGGCCACCGGGGAGATCCTGATCCGGGCAATGACCGCGATCATCGGCATGCCGGGGACGGCCCTGCGCCGGGCCGATCCCGCCGAGGTGCTGGCCCGCGACGCGGCGCAGGTGGTGGTGCGGCGGGAGAGCGCGCTGCTGGCGCTGCTCTCGGGCACCGCGGAGACGGCGATCCCTGCGACGATCGCCGGCCTGCGGCTCGACCGGCGGTATCTGGTGATCGCCGCCGGCGTGGGGGTGCCCGACGCCGAATGGTTCCGGGTCGCGGTCTCGATGGAGTTCCCGCAGGTCCGCGACGTGGTCAGCGACGGTGTCTTCCTCGGCGTGCTGCCCGTCGACGACGACGATCAGGCGCAGACCTGCGCCGACCGCCTGCGCACCCGGTTCGCACGCAGCGGTCACGGCGGCAGGGATCTTCCGATCGGTGTGGGACCGATCGTCGACGGGGTGGGCGAGCTGCACCGGTCGGCCGCCGAGGCGCGGCTGGTCCTGCGGGCACTCAATGTGAAGCTGGGCGGGCTGCCGCTGGTCGACGCCGGTCAGGTGCGGGTGGCCCGGGCCGGCGACGTCGAGGATGCGCTCGCGCTCATCCAAGCCGTCGATGCGCTCAAGCCGCACGCCGAGTCCTTCGCGGCGCGGCTGCGGATCCTCGAACGCTACGACCGGGACAACCGGACCGATCTGCTGCCCACTGCGCTCGCGGCCCTGAAGAACCAGACCAATGTAGCGGCCGCGGCGCGGCCGCTGGGCATCCACGCGAACTCGATGCGCGCCCGGATCGATCGGATCTCCGCGGTGGCCGGCATCGATCTGTCCGACGAGGTCTGCCGGCTGCGCACGATCCTGGCGTTCATCGCCTGTCCGGACATCCATCGGGTGGCGCTGAGCCGGCTGCCGCTGGACCGCTAGACGGTCTTTCCAGAGCCGTGACCGTCCAGCGGTCCTCTCCGCGCCGGCACCGCCGGCGGGCTCTCACAGTGCACTTGTGAGACGCGGACCCACCTGCCTCTGTGCGGAAGTGAGACCGACCGGCGACGGGTGTTTCCGGACCGTTCAGATCTGAGTGGATATCGCACTGAAGTCCGTGCTCAGAGGCCTTTTTCGCGCCCGATCGGGCCGGTTTTCCTTCGTAGTGTTCTTCGTGTGCCCGGACGGATCTCCGGGCGGCGGAAACGTGGGAAGGACGACCGTGTCAGACAATCCGATCGTCGTGGTGCAGGACATCATCGACCGCCTCACCGAGCACCTCGACAACAACGAAGACCGGGTGACGCGGCGACTGCGCCGGGCGTCCACCGGCGAACTCGCGATGCCCGAGACCTTCGGTCCGGGGGAGCGCGAGCACGTCCAGGCGATCTTCGCCCGGATCGCCGAGGTGGGGCCGTCGGCGGTGTGGGCACAGCTCACCCCGCTGCTCCTCGACCGGCAGATCGTGCTGCCGCTGTGGGGCGATGCGCGGGCGGCCCGGCCGCGGCCGTTCGCCGCCATCGCGCGCCAGCTGCCGGGCGGACTCTTCCGCGACGTCGACCACCACGGCGGACTGCCGGGCATCTACAAGGACCACCTGGTCAGCCTGGTGGTCCTGCTGGCCGCGTACATCATGTACGACGAGTTCCACGTCCCTCAGCGCGAGACCGGCCGCTACGACGCCACCGCCGACAGCCTCGAAAAACTCAAGTGGCTCTATCGCTACCGGTTCAACCAGCTCGAGATCGCCGAGCCGGGGTCGGGCCTCGAGGACTTCTTCCGCACCCAGGACCTGGACTTCCCGGAAGGACCGGGCACCACCCGGCGGGTGAGCATCAGTGCGGCCGGCGATCTGCTGGCCGTCGACGCGCTCACCCCGGAGAACACCGAGCGGCTCTTCGGTTCGATCGGCGGCTTCTACAGCACCGCCGACATCGTCAGCGCGACTCTGTCGTCGACGGTCGCGCCCGGGCTGCCCGTCGGCCGCTCCCAGCCTGCCGGTGCGGCGGCCCGGCTGAACACCTCGCCGGAGATGCTGCACCGGTTCGTCGAGCGCGGCGGCATCGACTTCTTCGCCACCGCCACCGACCACGCGCTGGACTGGGGCGAGAAGGGTGTGCTGTCGACGCTGCGCACCCTGGCCCGGTCGGGCGCGGCGCATGCCGGAACCGCTGCGAGCCAGGCGCAGCAGGACGACGCGGTGGTGCTCGAGGTGAACGGGATCAGGATCGGTCTGCTCTCGTTCACCATGGATCTCAACGGACGTCGCCCGCCCGCGGACAAGCCGTACCTGGTCGACGAGGTGCGCTTCAACGACGCGGCGCCGGCCCCCGACTACACACTGGTGCGCCGGCAGATCGCCGCGGCCCGGGCCCGGGGCGCGGACTATCTGATCGCCTACTGCCAGTGGGGCCGGGAGCTGGAGATGTACCCGCGTGAGAACGTGGTCGAGGCCGCCAACACCCTGATCGACCTGGGCATCGACACCGTGCTGGGCAGCCACCCGCATGTCCCGCAGCCGATGCAGCGGGTGGTGCGCGACGGTCGGCCCGACGGGCTCATCGTGTACGCCTTCGGCGACCTGGTGAGCTACCACCCGGAGAGCCGCAATTCGAAGCTGGCCTACACCGTCCGTTTCGACGTGGTGCAGGAGGAGACGGCCGACGGCACCCGCACCTACCTGGCGAACCTGCGGATGCTGCCGCTGTACCTGCTCAACGCACCGCGCGAGAACAACACGGTCGACTGCCGGATCCTCCCGTTCGCGGACGTCTATGCGCACCCGGAGAACTATCCGCTCAGCGAGCGGGAACGCGCCGAACTGGATCATCTGCACGACGTGGTCCTGCACGGCATGCTGATCCCGGAGTGCGGCGCCGCACTGCTGGCCGATTCGCCGGCCGGATGCCGCCGGATCTGACCGAGCGCGTCGCCGCCGCCGGGGTTATTCGGCGCCGACCAGCTCCAGGTACTTCGCGCGGACCAGGTCCTGGACCTTCTCCTCGCCGGCGTGGGCCTTCTTGCCCGCGTCGACGGCGGCCATCGCCTTGCTGACGGCGGTGCCGAGGATATCGGCCTGCTCGATCGAGATGATGTGGAACTTGTGGTGCTTGCCGAACTTCTTGGTGACATTGCCCGAGAGTCCGTTCTCCACCTCGAGACCGCTGATGAGGTTGAGCTTGGTCTCGCCCGAACCCTCCGAGAAGTCCAGGTCCTTCAGGTCCACCCAGACGGTGTTCGGACGGGTGGTCGACTCGAAGACGTAGCGCAGGTTGGTCAGGTCGGAGACGGTCTGCCACAGGGTCTGTGAGGCGTCCGGCTTACCCGGCTCGGGCGTGCGGAACGGCTGCGCGGCGTTGCGGATGATGCTGAACATCGCGGCGAGCGCCTGCACCTGGCCGGTCGGCGGCACCTGATGGTTGACGTAGTACAGGGCGCGGGCGAAGCGGTCCTTGGCGTTGCAGGTGCCCGGGAGCGGGGCGTCGCCGCCGAGCCCGTCGAACTGCTTGACCAGCTCGATCTGCTGGTCGTACGTGGGGGAGTTGGTCATCACCAGGTACTCGCGGCTGTGGAAGACCTTGAGCTCGCCGTCGATGTACTCGAAGATCACCGAATCGCCGGTCGCGTCGTCGAGCGCGAGGTGGATGGCCGGATGGCTGCCGCCGGTCGGGTCGGTCATCGGCACGACCTGAGGATTGTTCGCGTTGGTCCAGTCCACGGCCTCGGCGACGGTGGCGAAGTTGTCGAGGTAGTACTGCAGCCACACCGACATGGCCAGCTGCGGCCGTGAGGCGTCCGGCTCGCCGTACTCCGATTCGGCCAGCCACAGGATGTGGCCGGCCAGGCCCTTCTCGTTCATGCCGTCGGCGGAGAGCAGGTCGTAGACGCCGGCCACCACGCTGCCGTACTTGGCAGTCCACTTCAGCTCGCCGTGCACGCGGTCGTCGCGCTGGATTCCGCGCGGCAGCTTCCACAGGTTGGTCCGCAACTCCATATGGAAGTCCATGTTTCGTCCGACGACGACGGCGCCGCCGGCGTCCGGCCAGATGACCCGAGTGCACATGTGCAGTCTGCTTTCTTCGATTGTGGTCGATGATCCTGCCTGAAACTGTATCGACCGGACCGGCGCATCCGGCACTCGTTCCGGCGCGCACTGCGCTCGATTCGTGCCGGGTCTGAACCGGCGCTCAGCTCCGGCGCCGGCGCAGTGCGAGAACCCCGGTGCCGACCAGGAATGCGGCCGTCGAGACCAGCGCGAAGTAGACCAGTGCACCGTCCTTACCCCACATCGGGGTGATGACGATCTCCTGGCCGGTGGACCAGATCCCGTTGAGGAAGGGCATGTACGCCTGCACCCGGGTGCCGTCGGGCACCAGGTACATCGAATCCTCCACCAGGAAGATCCACAGCAGCAGAAAGGCGACGCTGCCGGCCGGGTGACCGATCACCGATGCCACGCCCACGCCCAGCCCGCAGGCGAAGAACGCCAGAATCGGGGTGGTGATCAGGAAGCGCACCCCGGCCGACGAGGTCAGATCCACCTGCCCGTAGACGGTGGGGAAGGCCGGAGCCAGAGTGGCCATGATGACGGTCACCAGCACCAGGCTGACGGCCGCGGAGAGCAGCCCGTAGAAGATCCAGCGCGACAGCGCCGACGTTCCGCTCCGCGGATACAGGTACCGGTCCACGTCGCGGCCCGGCCCGCGCAGTGCCGACGCCTGTGCGAAGGCCGCGGTGATGGTGCCCACCGCGACGGTGAACTGCAGCACCCAGAACACCGAGTTGGTGGTGGTGGTCTCGGTGACGGTGATGTCGCTGCCGTCGAAGTGGGCGATCCGCTCGAAGGCGAAAGCGATCACGTAGGTCACCAGCAGCGGCAGCAGCACACCGGCCGGCAGGGCGCCGCGCAGCAGCACCCCGCGCAGACCGCTGCTGCGGACCGCTTCGGCGTACACTCCGCGGGCCACCTGTCCGGCGGCCGCCGTCGCCGCGCTCACGCCGCCCCGTCCCGTGCGCCGGCCAGCGCCAGGTATCCGGTCTCCAGATCGCCGTAGCGGTCGACGACGTCGGCGGTGCGCCGGTCGGCGACGACGGTCGCGTCGTCGATCACCACCACCCGGTCGGCGCTGCGCTGGACCTCGGAGAGCAGATGTGAGGCCAGCAGCACCGATCGGCCGTCGGCGGCGAGGGTCTCGAGCAGGCCGCGGAACCAGATGATGCCCTCGGCGTCGAGGCCGTTGAGCGGCTCGTCGAAGACGAGGTTCCGGGCGTCGGGCAGCAGGGCGCCGGCGATGCCCAGTCGCTGGCGCATGCCCAGGGAGTAGCCGCCGACCGGCTTGCCGGCGTACCCGCCGATGGCGGTCAGCGCGATCGCTTCGTCCACCCGGCTGCGCGGCACTCCGGCCCCGGCGGCCAGCCAGCGCAGCTGGCGGCGGCCGGTGTGGCCGGGATGGACCGGGTCGATACCCAGGTGCATGCCGATCCGGCGGGCGGGGGAGGGGGCGGTGCGCAACGGCGCCCCGTCGATGCGGATCTCTCCGCTCCGAAGGGGCGCCATACCGCAGACGCTGCGCAACAGAGTGGACTTGCCGGCCCCGTTGCGACCGAGGAGGTAGACGATCTCGCCGGGGGCGACGGTCAGGTTCACCTCGCGCAGGATGGTGCGCCGGCCCAGGTCGACCCGCAGATCGTCGATCTCGATCAAGGTGCGTCAGGCGTTGCAGTAGATGTTCAGGCCGACGGTCTTCACCCCGGTGCACAGGGAGTTGTTCGACAGCTTCCAGTTGCCGATCTTCTTGAACTCGACCGTCACGTTGACCGTGGGGCGGCCCGACGAACCGGCCTGCAGCCGGGCCTGGATCGAGTCGCCGTCGTGAGCGCTGATCTCAGTGATCTTGTTCCAGCCCTTCGGGGCGCGGAACAGGCCCAGGTTGTAGACGGTCTTCGGCACGATCACCGCGTCCATGCCGCCTTCGAGGTTGCGGGCCTTGGCCTCGTCGGAGGCGTTGGTCTCCACCAGGAAATCGACGATGTCGTCGAGCTCCTGAACGGACGGGTTGTCCGAGGTGACCGTGAAGTCGGCGGGCAGCGCCTGGGCCTGACCTGCGGTGAAGGTGAGTCCGGCGGCGGTCGCGGCCACGGTCAGCAGGGTGAGGGCGAGAAGTCGGAAGCGGCGGATCATGATGGTCTCCAGAGAGAGGAAAACGGATAAAAGTAAAGATATTGCACTAAATGAGCTCAGGCAACCCTAAGAACTGTGATCTGGGTTGCCGCGTCAGTGTAAGGAGGCGGCGACCTTGGTCAGGCCGAGCTGCAGTTCGCAGTCGCCCGCCGCGGTGTCGGGTGCGACGGTGACGGTGTACGCGGTGCCGAGCAGCGGGAGTGCGGCCGCCAGGGACTGCTCGACGATGCCGCGCACCACCCCGCGCGCCACTTCGGGCAGTTCGTCGCTGATCTCCTGCAGCGGGCAGCCGCACAGGTGGATCTCGTGCCGGCCGAAAGCGCTCATCACATCGGTGATCCGGAAGCCGAGCCGGGTGAGGATGGTCTCGACCACCACCACCGGGTCGGGCACCCCGGGCTCCTCGGCGACGGTCACGGCTTCGGCCGCGTGCCGGGCCGCCCACTCGCGTCCGGCCTCGGCGGCCAGATGCTCGCGCACCTCCGGGGTGGCGCCGATCCGGGCGATCAGCATCAGGAAGAGCTCGTCGATCGGCGGTGCCACCACCATGCGGTAGCCCACCCGCGGCCGGCCGACGCCCTCGGGCGCCATCGTCACCGTCTCGGCGGCCCCCTCGCTCACCAGGTTGTTCAGGTGGAATCGGGCGGTCGTCACGTGCACGCCGAGCGCCGAGGCCACGGCCTGGGCGTCGATCGGCTCGGCGGCCTCGGCCACCAGAGTGCGGACCCGGTCGCGCTGGCGCGGTGCGGAGGTGCTCATCGGTCCCCTGTCCTGCTGCTTACCTGCCATGGACGACGATCAGTGTCAGCGTGCCGTCGGTCTGGGCGCGGAGGTGGTGCTTGACCCGGGCATCGACCCGGATGGCGGTGCCCGGGCTGAGCGGATTGGTCACGCCCTCGACGGTGAAGTCGACGTCGCCCTGCTGGCCGAGCACCACGATGGGGTGCGCGGCCTGATGGTCGGGCATCTCCTGCCCGGCCCGGAAGGCCAGCCGGATCACCGTCTCGGTCTCGCCGCGATGGATCACCTTCACCTTGGGCCGGTCACCGGTCTCCTCGGTGTTGGGCTCGGCGAGCCCGGTCAGATAGGACCAGACCGGGCGACCGGGGCTGTCGATCATGACGGACGGCTTTCAGGCGGCGGTTTCGGGTTTACGGGCGATGACCTCGATGGCGGCCAGCTCGTTGCGGTAGGTGCGGAACACCTTGCGCATACTCAGGATACGTCCCCGCGCATCGCTGTTGCGCAGCACGTTCCCCACGATCTTCAGGGTGCCCAGCAGGCCCTCGTCGGCCAGATTGCGCTTCGGCTCGAGCAGGGCCATCTTGGCGAAGCGCACCCGCTCCACCTCGAAACCGGCCTTGGTCAGTGCGCCGCGCCACTCCGCTTCGGTGAGCGGGCGGGCGTTGACCTTGATCGAGCGGGCCAGCGCCTTGCGGATCTCGGTCTTCTGCTCGTCGCTCAGGGTGTCGGGATGCAGGGCCAGTTCGTGGATCGCGTAGCGGCCGCCGGGGCGCAGCACGCGGAAGGCCTCGCCGATGATCGCGTCCTTGCCGCGGTCGGACTGCATGGTCAGCATGGCCTCGCCCACCACCACGTCGGCACTGGTCGCGTCGAGTCCGGTCTGCGCGGCGTCGGCCTCGACGAGCCGTCCGCGCGCGCCGACGGCCTTGCGGGTCAGTGCGACCGCCTCCGGGTCCGCCTCGACGCCCACGTACGACCGGGGTCCGGCGGCCAGGATGTCGGCGGCGGTCTTGCCCAGGCCGGGGGCGAGTTCGACGACGTCGGCCCCGGGTAGGCCGGCATCGGCCAGCAGCGCGGTGGTCAGCTCCAGACCGCCGGGCCGCAGCACGCGCTTGCCCATGCGGGCCAGCAGCCAGTGGCCGGGCATGTCCTCGTCCTTGCGTCCGGCGAGCGGGAGGCCGTCGTGCGGGGTTCCGTTCTGGCTCATGGCCGACTCCTATTGTTTAAAGGAACTCATCTCCTGTTAATAGCCTAGCCTTACCGGGAGCGGGTGGACAGCCCGGAACGGGTGATCGCAGTCTCAGCGACGCGGCTTGCGGGCCAGCACGTACTGCGCGAAGCCGGTGACGGTCTGCTCCACCTGCTCCATGCCCAGAGCGTGGAGCCGCTCGGTGATCTCGGTGCGGCCGAAGATGCGCAGCCCGGACAGTCCGGCCACCGCGCCGGCGCCGGGCAGGCGGGCCACCGACGCCGACACCGAGGTGAACACGATGAGCTCACCGCCGGGCCGCAGGACCCGCACCATCTCGTCGAGCACCGGCAGGGGATCGGGGATCAGGTAGAGCGCCGCCAGGCAGGTGGCGGTGTCCACCGATTCGCCGGGCAGCGGCAGCCGGTGCGCATCGCCGCAGACGAACGAGATCCGCGGATCGTCGTGCCGATGCGCGGCCCGGTCGAGCATCGCCGGCGAGAAGTCCAGACCCAGATAGCGGCCGTCGCCGGTCAGGCCCGCGGCGGCATCGTGGGCGTAGTTGCCCGGGCCGCAGGCCACATCCAGGACGAAGCGCTCGCCCGGCCGCGACAGATAGGCGCGCAGCGCGCGGTCGGCGTCGACGGTGGACGAGCCGCCCAGGCTGAAGCCGCGGGTGAACAGCGGCCGCCAGAGCCCGTAGACCCGGGAGAAGGTCTCGCTGCGCATCAGCCGGGAGGCGAAGTCGGACATGGGTTCTTCGCTGCTCAGAAATCGTCGCGCTGCACTCGCAGCGTGCCGATCGCCGTGGCGAGCATGTCGTACTGGCCCACCAGCAGCACGAAGGCGATCGCCTTGCGTTCGGTGAGATGGCGGCGCAGCGCCTGCCAGGTGTCGTCGGAGATGTCCCGTGTGCCGACCAGCTCGTCCGCGGCCAGCAGCAGGGTGCGCTCACGGTCGCCCCAGCCGGCGTCGGGACCCTGCAGGATCCGGGCGTACTCACCACCGTCGATGCCGGCCTTGGCGCCGAGCCGGCGGTGATGGTCGAGTTCGTAGTCACAGCCGCGCAGGTGGGCGACGCGGATGATGATCATCTCCGTCTCCCGGCGGGAGAGCTCGCCGAACGGGATCAGCCGGCTTGAGAAGTGCAGCCAGCCGAGGAAGAGCCCCTTGCTGCGGCCCATGGTGGCGAAGATGTGCTCGTTGACGGTGCCGGTGGCCAGCGACATCGCCCGCACCACCAGCCAGTTGATCGGTCCGAGTTCGGCGAAGTGCCCGGACTCACCCGTGGAGTGCTCATGGCACCCGACGGTAGCCGAATGTGGCCCCCATCACCATGTCGCGCCCCCCTGATCGTCCCGCCGTCGC
>Ga0164243_10000147_pt1 | contig 176245 bp, 106 predicted proteins | sample OricompcompostOP_FD_108781 | JGI IMG/M metagenome (GOLD analysis project Ga0164243, IMG submission 108781) | Organic Plus compost microbial communities from Emeryville, California, USA - Original compost - Organic plus compost (OP) | ecosystem: Engineered > Solid waste > Mixed feedstock >...
ATGCCAACGCCTATCACTGTCCGGGAGGTAATGCCCGTTGGCAGCAGGCTTGCATCCAGATTAAGCTCAAACCAGTCATAGGGATCGCCGTGGCCAAACTCCAGGACAGGATTAAAGTTCACATTGTCTGTGTCATTGTTCCGGTAGAACGGCGGAGAGTAGGCAGTGCCATTGTTACCTGCACCTGACTGGTCATACCACTGAGAAACCGTGTTGCCATCTGTGGCGTATATGCCCATATCCGGCCGTAACCATAACGTTGCGCCTGCTACACCACCGGGTAGTTTAGCTGTCGTACCCATGGTCATATAAGCACCGTCAGGCAGTTCGGTGCTGCTCAGCACCACACTGCCATCTGCCCGCAGCGGCTTTACAACGTCACCTGCTCCGAAAGTTGCATCAGTGCTGATCACGATATGCGTGAAATTCATACCTGCCTTGTCAACACGTTGTATTGTCACGTTATCCGGCATATTGGTACGTTGCACCCGCCATACATGCTCACTTACCGTATTGATACCTGTAAGACCGGTCGCCGCTACAGTTCTATTCAGTGGCTCTCCGTTATCTCCCAGCAGCAGGTAAGATTTGTCTGCTGCCGAAAAAGTACTCGTATTCTTTTTATTTGTAGGCGCTATTGTGCCCAAAGCTACTGTCAGGCAATTACCATCGTTGGTGTCATAAACACTGCGGCTTTGCTTTTGCTCCAACCCTTCAATTGTATCGCGGCCTATACCAAAAACCCTGTTGTTGTAGGCCGCGTTCTGTTTAGCATCCCAGATTACGGTACCATCTGTGGCCACGTAGTTGTTATAGGTATTTGTGCCCGCGTTCTGGTATAAGGCATAGCCGTATTTTATAGCCAAGTACGTGTTGATGCGCAGACGTTCAATGTCCGTCAGGACCCTGTTATAAACTATTACATCACCAATTGAACCAATCCACTGACCATAATAGGTGAGCTGGCCCAACCATGCACCGCCGGAACCAGTGCTCCAGGTCCTGGCGTCAGTACCCCGTGCCTGCATTTTATTGTAAATATTCACCGTGCCGTTTGTGCCGCCTGCCCAGGTGAAGTCCAGCTCGTTAGGCACATCCTTCCCCCATATATAGGGATAGGGAATGATAAAACCATCTGCTGCTCCGGCATACAGGCGTCCGGCACCACCATTGTGAATACCCAGCCCCATTGTAGTGCCCGGGGCCCCCCAGGCAATCATAAAGCGGTCATCCCCCACCGGTATATAAGCTGAGCTACCAAACGCAAGTACGCTTCTGGCGGTAGTATCCAATGGCAACTTAGTCCCGTCCAGGTCCATACTCTGATTGCCATCAAATTTCACTACCGGGTTAAAGTTGATATTATCCGTAGCATTGTCCCGGTACGACGGTTGAATGGATTGGATGATCTGTGTGCCGTTATTAGCCATAACAGACTGATCATTCCACTGGGACAAGGGGCTGCCGTCTGTAACCGATATGCCCATATCCGGCCGCAGCCATAGCGTTGCGCCCGCTACACCACCGGGCAGTAGCGGTTTAACTTCCGTCGCTACTGTCACAAAAGCCCCATCCGGAAGCTCGCCGCTGTTCAGCACAACACTCCCGCCTGTTCCCAACGGCTTTACAACATCACCTGCACCGAAAGTTGCATCAGTGCTGATCAGGATATGCGTGAAATTCAACATTGCCTTGTCAACCTGTATCGTCACCTTATCTGGCATATTGGTGCGTTGCACCTGCCATATACGCTCGCTTACCATATTGATACCCGTAAGACCGGTCAGTGCTACTGTGTTGAACAGCGGTTTTCCGTTATCCCCCAGCAGCAGGTAAGAGATGTCCTGCGAAAAACTATTGCCATTGTCCAGGTTGGTGGCAGCGGGCGCTCCCAGGGACAGGGTCAGGTAATTACCGCCATTGGTAGTATTGATGCTGCGGCTCTGCTTTTGCGTAAGGCTTTCTGCATCATCACGGCCTATGCCGAAGATGTTATTGGAATAAGCAGATTTGCCGCTGGCATCCCAGATTTTTGTAACGCCGTCTGAGGCCAGGTAATCTGTAGCGCCGTCGTTGAGCGTAATGCCGTATTTAATGGCCAGGTAGCTTTCTACCCGTTGCCGGTCTGTAGCAGATATTACGCCAGGGAATACGATTGCTTCCGCAATATCGCCGTTCACGAAGGCGGTGCTCGAAGGATTGTCGTTATTGCCGCCAATGTACAGATCCCCGCTGGTATTTGTCGCATAATTCTGATTGGTAACCGTACCTACCGTGGCGCCATTAATGTAAATATGCTTTGTGGAATTATTAGTAGTACCCAAGGTAGCATCCATGCCTGCTATCTCCGGAAGGCCCGGTGTGTAAGTGCCGTTACCGGTTAGTGAGTTATATGATTTATTACCGGTATACCAATAGCGGTTGGCGCTGGTGGCGCCGTTAGGAACATACAGGTAGTAACCCCATCCGATTTGTCCCGATCCAGATGGTAAAATCCTGCTGGCAATCGGCGAATAGAGTGTGCTGGTAGACCTAAAGCCAATCCTGTAAACACAATATGCAGTAACATCCTGGTTAAGCTCAGGTTTATATGGTACAACCAGGTTATCATCCGTACCGTCTGTTTTAACAACAGGGTTGAAGTTTATATTGTTGGCAGCGTTATTTCTGTACAAGGGCTGACTTCCGGAAGTAACCTGTACCGCATCGTTAGCCTGTGATGACTGGTCTTTCCATTGTGGTATGGGATCTCCGTCTGTGGTGCTGGCAATGCCATTATCAGCCCGCAGCCATAGTACAGCGCCTGTTACGCCTCCCGGAAATTTGACATTTGCACCTACGGTCACAAAAGCGCCATCCGGAAGCTCGGCAGGGCTCAGTGTTACGCTACCGCTCACAGGGTCTATGACTTTCACAAAGTCTCCGCCCCCGAAAACATTATCGGTGCTGACCAGGATACGCGTAGCAGCAGGCAGCAAGCTCTTGTCAATTGTCAGGGTCACATCCTCTCCCATATTTGTACGCTGCACCTGCCATATACGCTGGCTGATTGTATTTGCATTTGTAAGGCCGGTTACCGGAACGTTAAGGGTCAACGGCTGCCCGTTATCGCCCATCAGCAGGTAAGAGATGTCCTGCGAAAAACTGTTACTATTGGCCTGGTTAGTGGCAGCGGGCGCACCCAGGGAGAGGGTCAGGATATTAGTATTGATGCTGCGGCTCTGCTTTTGCGTAAGGCTTTCTGCATCATCACGGCCTATGCCGAAGATGTTATTGGAATAAGCGGATTTGCCGCTGGCATCCCAGATCCTTGTAACGCCATCTGCCGCCAGGTAATCCCCGGGAGTGGCCTGGTCCAAACTGATCCCGTATTTAACAGCCAGATAGCTTTCTATCTGCGTTTGCTGATTTGCCGTTAGCGCACCTGTATATACCAGTAATTCCGCTATCTGGCCATCATAGGCTGAACCAAGTTGGGTATCGTCTGAACCAGCAGGCAGCGTGAAGGTGCTCATGGTAGCATCTGCATTCAGCAGCAGCCCATCCCTGTAAATACGCTGGAAGACCGGCGTCGCAGAGGACGAGCTGGTAAAGCTCCAGACGTAAGGGCGCGTAGTCTGCGAGGTGCCCCAGCCCTCAAGCAAGCGGTTTGAGTTGGAATCCCAATTACCCGCATCCCAATAAATCTGGCCGTTAGCGCTACGGGGTAACATTATACTAATACGCTGGGCATCGACGGAGGTTGTAACACCAAAGATCCCGCCCTCTGTCCAGGTGCGGGTCCGTGCTACTGCAAATATATTCAGATCAGCGATAGCGGAAGGTCCGAACATTCCCCCTGTGGTTGTGCTAATCAGATTATTACTTCCGTTGAAAGTAAGCGCGGGGTTAAAGTTAAACAACCCGCTGGTTGTATTATACGTTGGCTGGCTGGCTGACGTGGCCTGGCTGAACACAAAGCCATTATTGCTGTTATCCGCCCAGTCCGACGCAGTATTCCCGTTCAGCGTTACATTAGCGGTATTATCCGCGCTTAACCACAGCTTCAGCCCGGCGCTTACACCGCCCGGGCTTCCAGGTAAAGGCGCCGCCGCCCGCCCAGCTTTCCTCCTCATGACCGGCTTCACCTTTGCCGCCTCTTCCATTCTGTTTGCCTTTTTATTCCCGGCTCCTGTAAAGGCAACACCTCCCAGCTTTACCGCAGCTGCCGCTATACCAGCCGTCACCAGCAATCCCATTACCAATAGCCAGCGGCTGTAATTACCTGTTCTGAATACCTTTAAAAATCCGGCAAATAAACTTCGAAACTGATTACGCATTTTCATAGGGGGTTTAAATCAACATTCCACTATGGGAAGAAATCAAATTCAACGATAGTCATCTTTAAATGTGGCTGCTTTGTTTCAAACAGAAACCGGCCGGTAAGACAGCCACCTGTGCGTACAACCGGCCTGCCGGCTATATCATAACTGGCTGCTGAAGCAAGAGGAAGCAATAAACAGAAGGTTTGTAAAAATATTCATAGGCTTTGGTTTAATTTAGTTTGGTCGGATACGTATAACCATTAGGTTACTTCTCTTCTTAACTCCAGGCTTTTATATTCACTTGCCGACAAAAATATTGTTAACACCAGCCGGGCTTTGTAGAATGAGTACCTGCTGCTGTAGTACCTGTACTACTAATAATGGAGAAGGCCGCCCCAAAGCGGCAGCCTCTCCATTATGCTATTCAACTGTTAAAAGTGTTCGATTTTTCCGGCGGAGGCCCTGTACTTACTCCGTCTTCACCAGCTTATAAGATACTATTCTTCCACTTCCTTTTATCGTCAGTACATAGAACCCTGGCGGCAGCTCTCCTAAATTATCCCACTGCATCACATTCTCTCCGGCTGCTGCTGTCCACAACCGCTGCTTAACCTCTTTCCCATTCATATTCACCAGGCTCATCACAACCGGGCCGGCATCAGGCATGCTGAACCGTATTGTTAAACTATTCCGGAAGGGATTAGGTGCAACCGATGCTATGGGCTGCTCTTTTTCTTCACTGGCGATTGTTTTGCCTGTGCTCATCCGCGCGGTCATAGTTGCCAGCAGACCGGTGCCGGGGTCGTCTATCAGGGCAAAGATATCATTGTCCTGGAAGCTCACCCCGTTGAAGGTCACGATACCGGAAGCATAGCTGGCTGCAGGTACCGGCACATAGGTAGCGCCGCTTTCATTCAGCACGCTGCTGTTGCTGCCGCCACGTTTGATCAGCAGCACAAAGTCACTGCTAGCTGTTCCGGCATGGGTGATGCCGTTGAGGTCAAACTGTACCTGTACCGGGCCTACACCCGTACCCGTTACCTGTGCTTTCCACAGCCGGTTCACCCGGCTCAGATAGCCGCCCGGAAGATCGGTGGTGTTATCGCCGCCGGTAACATTGCCCCCGTTATCACCCCAAACCAGGAAGCTCCTGTTTGCGCTAAAGCTGTTGCTGTTGGCTGCATTGGTGGCAGCAATCGTGCCCAGGCCGATGGTCAGCATATTCCCTTTGCCTGTTGTATTGACGCTGCGGGACTGCTTTTGGTTCAGCATGCCGGCATTGTCCTGGCCGATGCCTGCAATGTTATTGCTATAACTACTGTTGGCTGTTGCATTCCAGATTACCGCGCCGTTGCTGGCCAGGTAATTGTATGGCGTGCTCTGGTCCAGCGTAAGCCCATACTTGATAGCATAATAGCTCTGGACCTTCTGTATCTGTATGTCTGTCAGCGTAGAGGTAAACACCGCCATATCCCCGAGCAAGCCGGTGAAGTTTGCGCTGTTAATGTTGCCGATCACAAAGGCATTGCTGCTGTTGGTATTCCCATAAGATATGGGGTTATTCAAAGGAAGTAAATCATTTAACAGCAGTCCATTGCGGCGTAGTGTTTCCGTACTGTTGTTGTTTAACCCGCTCCACAGGTACGGTACCCCAGGAACGACTGTACCTACGGCGCTCGTTACCTCGTTGTAAGCACCCAGGGATATGGAAGGTCCGGCCCAGGTCACCTGGTTACTTCCCAGAGTCATCCCAAATCCCGCACCTTCGGTCAACACCTGAGCAAATGCATAGGCGCCTCCCGTCGCATCTGTCCGCGCCATTACAAAGCAGTTAGCCGCCGTATATGGTCCCGCACCAAAGATGCCGTCGGGATCTGACAGGTTATCGGTCATATTGGAGAAACCAAGCGTTGGGTTAAAGTTCAACAGGTTGGTGCTTGTATTGTACACCGGCTGCTGCGCAGGGTCAGACTGGCTCATATTATTACTAACACCGCTCTGGTCACTCCACTGCGACACCGTGGAGCCGTTGGCTGTTACGCCTACATCGGGACGCAGCCACAGCGCCAGGCCGTCGGTCACCCCTCCGGGTCCGTTGCCCGCAGGGTCGCTGGCATCGTCTACCAGGGCAAAGATATCATTGTCCTGGAAGCTCACCCCGTCGAAGGTTACAATACCGGAAGCATAGCTGGCCGCAGGCACCGCTACATAGGTAGCCCCGCTTTCATTCAGCACAGTGGTGTTGCTGCCGCCACGTTTGATCAGCAGTACAAAATCGCTGCTGGTTGTTCCGGCATGGGTGATACCATTAAGGTCAAACTGTACCTGCACCTGGCCTACGCCCGTGCCCGTTACCTGTGCTTTCCACAGCCGGTTCAAACGGCTGGAATAGGTGTCCGGGATATCTGTGCTGTTGCTGCCGCCGGTAACATCGCCCCCGTTATCGCCCCATACCAGGAAGCTCCTGTCGGCGCTGAAGGCATTGCTGTTCGCTGCATTGGTGGCAGCAATCGTGCCCAGGCCAATGGTCAGCATATTCCCGTTGCCTGTTGTATTGGCGCTCCGGGACTGCTTCTGGTCCAGCGCACTGTTGTTGTCCTGCCCGATACCGGTTATGTTGTTATTAAAGCCACTGTTGGCCGTTGCATTCCAGGTTATGGTGCCATCACTGGCCAGGTAGTTGTATGGAGTGGCCTGGTCCAGCGTGATGCCGTACTTCAGGGCATAGTAGCTCTGCACCTGCTGTATCTGCGTGGCCGTCAGTGCAGACGTATATACCACTATCTCTCCCATCGATCCTATAAAGGATGGTGAAGGACCATGATCATTTCCAACAATAAAGGCATTGCTGCTGCTCGTATTTCCGTAGGAGATGGCCGTGGTTCCGGTGGTATTGATCTGTACCCCGTTGCGTTGCAGTATGTGTTTGGGCTAAATGCATTTAGCACATATTTTTGCATCAGGTTTTCATAGGATATGGTTAAAGAAATCGGGCGGTATTCTTACCGCCCGACTTTTTTAAACCTAATAAAGAAACTTCTCCTGCATTTGCAGAAAGCGAATAAAATTACCACCAGGATTAACCGGCACGCTACATCGTTTATGCAGCATCAAATACAAAAGCATGGCCAGCTCTCGTGTTTGTCTACCTCCGTCCCCGCTGTATATGCATGCCCTTTATACGCAAATACCAGCGCAGTATGATCCATTACGCGCGGCACGGTTTGCCGGTGACTTAGTTTGTTGTTAAAGTGATCGGGGGCTGTGGAGCAGTAATATCATTGCTGTCATGCAGCCTATTTGTTTGGAGACCGCGTAACAGTAACCGCATACTCTTTTCCTGCGCAGGCTTCATTGTCCGGTTGCAGTATGCTTTTCTGTTCCTAGCTATAGAGACTGTAAGCAATGAGTAATATCAGCAAGAGGATGATTATTGTACGACGTATCATAAGGGAGTAACTAAAGGTTTAAAAATACCCGCGATTCCGCACAGTGAATTTCCTCACACATTCACTTATTTTTTTGCAGCAAACATACAGCCACTGCTCTTATATCCTTGTAGTAAAATCCCTACACCAGTGTCGTAGTTTCACGAAGTAGAGAATATACCGGCTGCGCAGCATGCCGTTAAACCCGCTGAAACAGCTATTCCCTGCAATGATTGTAGTAAATTTACGGCAGGCAAAACAGTACCACACATTTGAAAAATACATTATTTTTGTCCGTGCATCATTAATTGAAAATGTTCAATATCCTTATCGCCGATGACCATTCCATAGTCAGGTATGGTCTTACCAAAATTATAGCAACACTGCCAGAACAGGTTAACGTAACAACCGTAGATTCGTTTGATCATGCCATCAACGTCTTGTCCAAACGTCCCTTTGACCTCCTCATACTTGATATAAACCTGCCGGGAGGCAACAGCATTCAGATGCTGCAAGCCACAAGGCTACATCATCCCAATATCATGATACTTATTTTTTCAGCTTATGATGAAAAAATGTATGCTGTTAACTATTTACTGGCCGGTGCGGATGGTTACCTGAGCAAGCATTCATCAGAAGAGGAAACAAAACGGGCCATACAAACGCTGTTAAAAAGGGAAAAATATATGAGCGCCTTTACCCGGGAACAGATGCTGACAAAGCTCAACCAGCACAGGCACCTCGAAAAAAATCCCTTTGCTGCGCTTTCCGTTCGTGAGATTGAAGTAATGAACCTGATGATCAAAGGCATTCCCCTGCAAAAAATAGCAGAAATGCTGCATATACAGGTATCTACGGTAAGCACCTATAAAACACGTATCTTTTCAAAACTGGAGGTCACCGGGATCGTCCAGCTACTGGAGAAAATCCGGATGTATGCAATTCCTATTCAATAACGTCCAATGTAATATCAATAACAGTTCCTCTGCCTTTATTCGAGCTAACGCTAATACTGCCATTGATCAGCTGCAGCAGTTCCATCACCATCAGCAATCCTATTCCATCATAGGAATTCGGTCTTTTCTCGGTTACAGACATGCCCCTTCTGTATTGATTTATCCAGGCTGCCAGCACGGGCGGCATACCTATGCCAGTGTCGATGAACTGGATATGAATACTCTCCTTATCGCATGATGCTTTTATCCGTATATATCCTTCCTGGGTATATTTTACGGCATTATCCAGAAGATTATGGACTACTACTGCCAGCAGCTGCCGGTTTACCAGCACGAACGACCCGGGCAGGGTATCATTCACGATCCTTACTCCCTTGGCTTCCGAGACCTTGAAAAAAATATTGGCTTTCTCCTGCAGCAGGTGATGAAGATCGGTCATCTCCAATGATGAGTCATCACTGATATACTGTGACTTCATGTAAGAGATCAGGTTCTCCACCAGGTGAAACATATTAAACAGGCTTTCATAGATAACATTACGCTCATCCTTTCCTATTTCGGTATTATCGTCCTGGCTGGTGCGTAACAGCTGCATCATATATTTCAAGGGCGTTTTCAGATCATGCGACATTGCTGCCGTTAACCGCTGCTGGATAAACCCCTGCCTTCGCAGCTGCTGTTCCGAAAGCTGCAGGTTATCCAGCGTTTCCTTCAGTTCCCTGGTACGCTCCATTACACGCAGCTCCAATATGCGGTTCTTGCTTTTCTGCCTCTTCCCCAGCAGCGTGAAAAGCGCAAACGCCAGTAAAATGCCTACTGCAGCTAGCAGCAGCCGGAACCAGGTTTGTTCATAAAAAGCCTTCCGCACATTGATCACAAAAACGCTTTCCGTAATGTTGCCAGGGCCAAAACCTGCTATTTTACGCACCTTCAGGACATATTTTCCCGAGTGGAGAGATGAGAACTCAATAGACCTGTTGTCATTCACCTGTAACCACAGCTCATCACCATCCGCTTCTCCTGTTAATGAATAATAAAGCCGGAGGTTATTCTGATCGCCGAAATAAGGGGTGGTAACGTGCAGCCTGAGATGATGGAACTTGTTGGGGAGCGAGATGCTGCTGTCAATACTTACCAGTTTGGTATCCAGCTCCGCAGCGTCAATAAATATTTGTTTGTCCGGCAGGTCCTGCCGGATAGCACCCGGTGAGAAATACACCAGGCCATCCAGCGAAGGAAGGGAAATATCGCCGTTTGGCAATTTCACTGCGCATGGCTCACATCCACCGTTAAATTCATTCGTGTTAAATCCCTGGTCCTTTCCGTAATAAAGGTAGAACAGGTCTTCCCTTTCCCCTTTTTCATACGCTATTGCGTCCTTGTAGCTCAGCTGGAAAAGCCCTTTATTGGTGGTGACCCACAGAAATCCCTTGCCGTCGGCCACTATGCAATGCGAAGTGGCCATGTATTTTCTGGCGTCCAGCGGCAGATTGGTCAGCCGGCCATTCCTGTACAGGAAAATACCACTGGTATATGTAGTGATCCATATTTCGCCGCTTACAGGTATGTAGAGGCTCCGTATATAAAGGTTCTCTAGTCCAGGTATGGTATCTATCCGGCGGGAAGGCAGGTGAATGCGATACAGGCCCTTTTCTGTGCCTGTCCACAGCATTTGCCCATCCTTCAGAATATAGCTGATGTTGTTTATGTCCGGGATGAATGACTGGATTTGCGGGTGCGGGTCTGCTGTTTGCAGGAAATAAAGGCCGCTCTTTGTAGTGCCTATCCACAGGCGGCCGTTCTTGTCTGCATATAGCACGTTGATTTCCTCATCCGTTGACCCGCTCCATAGTACTTTCGTAAGATCGTTGTTAAACTTGAAGAGCCGGCGATAACTTTTATACCAGTAGTTGCCGCCAGCATCCCGCGCCATGCTGTACTTGTCGTTTGTCCAAACCGAATCCGGCAGCGAAAGATGGCCCACCCTACCCTTCCCGTTAAATACCATTCCTCCCGGTGTGATGATATTGTGATCATCGGATACCACCTGGGCATAATACACCTCATTTTGCCCCGCTCCTGCCCTCAACGGCCGGAATTGCTTGGATGTGCAAATAAACAATCCCCTGGTATGGCTGCCAAGGAACACCTTTTGATGAGTGCTGTCGTGGTAGATAGAAACAATGCCCTGGCCGCCAATATCAAATCCTTCAAGTATCAGGGTGGACCGGATAGTCGACCTGCCCACCAGCCGGATCCTGTAGCAGGACCGTTCCGTATAAAGAAATTGCTGCCCTGCAGCAAAATTCCAGAAAATCCGCTCCTCATGCCCGGATTCGGGCAACATCGGGGGAGGATCTCCCTCCCAGCGCAAAGTATGGGCTCCGCTTCTGTCAAGCAGCAGAAACCGTCCATCCCCGTCCAGGTAGCACAGCTCTCCATCCTGAGTAAAGGTTCTTTTGGGATCAATGCCGGGATAATGTATACGGTAACGTTCGGCTCCTTTTTCCATATAGCGCACGGTATCCTTCGTGATCTTGAAGTACCTGTCTTCACTGACAGGGATCAGGTAATGACTGGCTTCCAGATCCGGTACGTCATTTCCAAACCCCATAATAGGATAAGCCTTTGATGGGTCATTATTGAAGATGTAGCTGAAACTGGCGCTACGCGGTATTTGCATGGCTTTGCCCCCGGAGATAACGATCTCCTCTTCACTTATTGTTCTGACTATGGAGCTTTTTCCGCCCGCTCCGGGAAAAACATATTGTATACGGCTGTTACGGAGGCCCAGGTTACTATTGAATGTCGTAAACTGCCTGCCATCGAATCTCGCGATCCCGTTCTCGGTTGCCAGCCACAGAAAACCGGATGCATCCGGCGTAATGAATTTCACACTGTTTTGAGGCAGCCCGTCCTCGTCTGTGTAATGTTGGATGGTATAAGGTTCCTGTTCAGCTCCTGCTATCAGATCAGCACCTGTTAGCAAAAAGGTACAGAGCAATAAAATGATCCTCATTCAGTTGGATAGTTCGCACATAAACAATCGGAAAGCGGAACGCAAGATACAAAATCGGCCGGGTTATGCAACCGGCAGCTGCCGGCGCCTGTTCTCCCTGCCTCTTTTCAGTCGCCCGCAACAGCACCTTCCCATCCCGCAGGCCCCCTTTTTCTTTTTATGCATATTTAGTTATCCGTTAAGGCGCGGGGAAATAAATAGTATATTTGGATAGCATTATTTTTAACCCAAAAACCCAAGCGTTATGAAAAAGAAAACGTCAAAATCCCTCAAGCTGCAGAAAATCAAAATCGCATCCCTTTCCACATCTCAACCCAACCATCGCCTGGCTACTGAAAATATAGGCTGTTGGAGCGATCGCCAAACCTGTGCCTCATGCGTGCTGACCTGCACCACAAATTTGTGCTAATCCGGTTTAACCCCAAGGCTGTCTCCATACGGGATGGCCTTGGACATCCACCTTCATCGCGTTCCCAACACTGCTTATAAGCGCATCTTGTGCTTCCCGGGCAACCGTCCTTTTTGCCAAATGACCAATGCAGAAAATAGACCTGGTCGTTGCCTGTTCAAAAAATTGTAACTTTGTTGCAAAAATAAAAGGATCATGCACCAGGAAAATGCAAAGCCGGAATTCTGGGAAAAGAGCTTTATTGAGAAACAGGAAATGTGGGGGTTTGAGCCGTCACGCTCCGCCATGCTGGCCAGGGACCTTTTTCTCCAGGCATCCGTAAAAAACATCCTTATTCCCGGCATTGGTTACGGGCGGAATGCGCAAATTTTCAGGGATAGCGGAATGGCGGTAACAGGTATTGAAATTTCCGGAACTGCTATTGAAATGGCACGAAAGCATTACGGAACAGACATGACCATCTACCATGGGTCCGTAACCGGTATGCCATTTGATAATTGCCGGTACGACGGGATCTTCTGCTATGCTTTAATTCATTTACTGGACAGTAGTGAAAGGAACAAGCTGATCCTTGACTGCTATAACCAGCTTGCAGAGAACGGCTACATGGTGTTTACTGCCATCTCGAAAGAATCACCTACCTATGGCAAGGGCCGGTTTATCAGCAAAGACCGCTATGAGATCTTTGAAGGGGTTGAAATGTTCTTTTATGACAGGGATTCGATCAATGCAGAATTTGGCAAAGCCGGGCTATTTGAAATAACGGAAGTAACCGAGAATTTCCCTTTCTATTTAATCAAGTGCAGAAAAGGCGGGTGATTGACCGTGCCTGGCGCCATAGACACGTTTTTATCTGCGCAGGATCTCATTTCCCTGACCCTGCGCAGATGTCGTTCTTTGATGGGAAAGCACCCTGCCCTGCAAACTGTACCGGGCTGCCGGGGCGGCTCAAAGCTACCGGATGTAGAACGTCTGGCTGAAAGCTCCGTTGGCGGCCACATCCCAGGCCTCTACACGCACCCATTTCCGGCCTGCCAGCCGGCTTTTAAAGGTAAAGGTCTTTTCCCCGAAAGCTTCCGTGTCCGCCAGGTCAATTTTCTCACGGTATACTTTAGCACCATCCCCTGAAATGATCTCGATGAAGTTCATGGGAAATGTCCAGTTAAGTGTAAGTGCGATATCTGCAGTACCGTTGGGGGCAAGCTGCAGGCTATCGCCCGAAATATGCCCGTTGATCTTTAACGAGGGTATCAGCACTTCTCCTGTGGTGCCAAAGAACCGGCCATGCTGCATAGCATCAAGAACCGGTTGCCAGCCGTCTTTGTAGGCGGGCAGCTTATCCAGCATGAGATAGTTTACATTCATATGCGCGTACATCTCGTTCTCCCGGGTAACAGTGAACAGGTCGGATTCGCAGATGACCGTCTTTTTCGTTCCCCAGTTGTTCATATCGTCCATCAGGTCCAAAACCCTTTTGCCCAGCCGGGGCTGTGAGAGGTCTGCCGGCATCGCTTTCCAGGCAGCGCCCATAAACCGGTCGGATAAAAAGAAGGCTTCATGATTATAGATGTCCGGCGTGTTCACCGATCCTTTTGTACGGGGATGGGCGGTCCAGGCCAGGCCCTGCTCGTCTTCCAGCAACCGCAGCATGTCCTGCTTGTTACCGATATGGTACACTTTACCATAGCCCGGCTTTTCCGTTACATATGGCACGCCGGGTTTGCGGGACATTACCCAGTACACGGGGCGGGGAAACAGCTCCAGCCAGTGGCCGCCAAAAAATTCATTAGGCTCTTCGCCCGGCAGCAGCAGAAAGTCCTTGTCCGATTGCTGCTCACATAAGTCAAAAAGCGCTTTCAGCTGGGGCAGCCTTTTTTCATCCGGCCCCCTGGGATCGGCGGTGTAATGGAATTCTGCCAGGTGAACAATGTCTACCCCCATCTCCCTGAACACTTTCACGAACTCCGGGTGCTCCGGCACAGGCTTTCCTGCCATCACTACCTTCATAATAAATTCATTATGGAAATGGCTGGACATGGTCTTGAATCCCGGCAACTGTACGTAACGGTCATTATGCGTAAAACGCTTTACCGCAGCAAAGGCTTCCGCATCGTTCTCCGCGTTCAGCAAACAAAAGAAATTAAGGCGCTGCTTTGTTCCCGGCGGCGCATTAAACCAGGGTACAAAACGTTTGTCGCCCTGCAGCTCCTGCCGGATGCCGATCCCGTAGCCATCCACCAGCCGGCGGTAAGCATTGCCATACCAGGTAAACCGCAGGTTAAACGCTTCATCCAGCGGATAAAAATACTGGTGGGGAGGAGGGAACAGCACCAGCGCTCCCTGTTTACCCGAAGCGGCAATAGCACGGTATTTAACCGCCAGGTTGCGGGCGGTGTCGCCTGCTGCTACCTGCGCCTGCACCAGGCTGTCTGCCGTGGTTATCCATGAAACCTGCTGCCAGTCGGGGGAACGGCTCACCATTCCTGCATCGAAAACAATCGCCTTGGCATCCGCTTCGGTTGTTATCACAGCGGCTATGTTGAATAAAGGGCTGCCATTGTAGCAGGTAACCTCCAATGTACCTGTAAAGCTTTCTGCGGTCACTACCCCGATAGTAACGATCGTGCGGCTGCCTGCTGTTCTTACGGATGCGGTATTTTTCTTTATTGTTAACGGGTACGACCGGTGAGGCCTGTTGGGCACCTTGTCAAAAAAGATGTTCCACCTGTTTTGTGAAAGCAGGTCCCTTTTGCCGACTGTGAGTACAAATGCCGGGTCAACATTGGCAGTGATCAGCTTTTTACCGAGGGTGATCTCCTTAAAAAGCGGACGGCCAGGCACCAGGTCGAATACGATCCTGCCTGTAAGCGAATTGCCGGCCGGCCAGCTCACTTCCAGCATCTGGCCGCGCTGACTGACAACGGCCCCGTTGCCTGGCTCCGGCTTTCTCAGGTCTGCTTTTACCCCGGCCGCAGCAGCAACAGTAATGAATATGGGAATAGCGAATAACAAGGTCCATCTCATGACGTGGCTTTTTGTGGGCTGAATATATATTTTTCTCCCGGGAAATAAAAACGGGGCGCTTTATTACTCCAGCTTCCTTAACCGCGCCACATAGCCACCGCCCGGCGCCATGCGGATGTGCAGCGTGTCTTTCCTGTCCACTTCATACAATCGTATGCGGTAGTCCGATGCATAGCGGTCTGCATTAATGCCGTCCTCGCATACGTTACCTCATAGCGGCCATGATCCAGGAAAGCCAGCGGGATAGCCAGCTGCCGCGGCAGCCAGTCCGTCATGCTGTCAATAAACCACTCCCCTGCCTTTTTACGGGCGGTCACAATATAATCGCCCAGCGCGGCCGCGGCTACTATGGTGGTGTCCCATACCGTTGGTATACTGCCTATGAGCTGCATATACGCAGGCTCCAGCAGCACCTGCCCTTCATAACGCACCGAATAACGCAGCCCGTTGCCCAGGTCAATACGTATCCTGATCTTCCCGTCCGGGGACCACAGTTCCCAGGTATCTGCTGCGCAGGCAGCGGCAAATATCAGCAGGAGGCTCACAGTCAGCAGCACGGTTCTCATATCAATTGATTTATCCGTGAATGTAAACAATCCCCGTATTATCTCACGGCATTCCCTGCAGCCGGCGCTACAGGCGCAGCTTCAGGCCGCCGTTCACCACAAAGCCGTCCAGGGGCGCATAAATATCCCTGAATACCGGGTGGGTAACAGTGCCGGTATAGATGCTGTCAAACCTGGTTTGCCGGGTATCCGTAAAATTCTCGAAATTGATGAACAGGGAGAAACGCTCCCACATTCTTTCCGCCATAAAGCCAAGTATCCAGTAAGGCTGCCCGCTGGTGCCGTCGCCCAGCAGCTGGCGGCTGTAGTAATAGGCTTCCAGCCCGGCCCTCCATTTTTCCTCCACCTCGTACATCAGCACGTTATTCAGTCGGTGCCGCGCAGTAAGCGGGTGTTGCTGCACAACCCCTCCCTGCTTCAGACGAGCATCCGTAAAAGTATAACCAACAAACAGTTTGAAATCATGGTATGACAGCTTCACGTTGGTCTCCCAGCCCCTGGTATCCAGGTAGCCGCCGGCATTGGCAAGCTGGTAGCGGTTGCCGCCTGCCTGCTCCAGCAGTAAAGGATGGTTGATACGGGTATAAAAGAAAAGCTGGTTGACGCTCAGGCTCAGCTCTTCCCATAGAACAGTACGGTAGTTCACGTCAAGGTTAACGCCATAGGACCTCTCCAGCTGATCGGCCGCCGGGCCCAGGGGCAATACCGACCTGAATTGTATCCGCTCCGTTTCTTCCGTGAAGATGTTGGGCACCTTATATCCCAGGCCGCCTCCCAAGCGGGAGCTGAGCGCGGGAGATATCCTGAAAAGGGCGGCAATGCGGGGCAGGAACACAAAGCCGTAATCTATCACATAATCCCCCCGTATGCCGGTCTCCAGCTGCAGCCAGTCACTGGCCTTCCAGGTGTTTTGCACGAATCCGCCCAGGGTGTGCTGGCCGTAATTCCGCCGGGGGAAGCTGTCCCCGGGAAATTCATTGAATTGATCGGTGTATACATTCAGGCCGGCTACCCAGTCCGTTTTTTCCCGATTGTGATGGTAGGCCGCTTCAGAATAGGTGGACCACTGCCTGCCGTCAAAAATATATCCCGGGACCGTGATCTTCCTGTTGAAGTTGTTCACGGCATTTTTGATCACCAGGCCGCTATGGTCATTGAACTGATGCTCCAGAGAAAACTGGGTGGAGAAGCGGCTGCTTTTGTTCCTTTCAAAATAACTGTGGGTGCTGTCGCCATGGCCTTTAATATACCGGATGTCGCCGCCGGTGCGGTCCTCGAAGATGGTGTTGATACCGATATTCATTGTGGTACGCGGGCTGAAATAAACGAAGAGCCGGGGATTCAGCACGTACCGCTCTGTTTCCGGGATGGCTGTAAAACCTGTGCCGGACGGGTCATACGGCCGGCTGCTGTTGCGGGCGGCGTAAACGGTCCAGCCTGTCCGTTTGAACTTCTGGGCGTAGAAGCCGTTGATGTCCAGCCCGCCGGCAGAAGTACCATTCGCCAGGAAACGCAGCTCCCGCTCTTCCGTAGGCACTTTGGAAACAAGATTCACCAGCCCGGCTATGGCGCCGCCGCCATACAGCGTGGAGGAGGCGCCCTTGATCACCTCTACCTGCTTCAGGTCCAGCGGCGGAGTTTGCAGCAGGCCCAGGCCGCCGGAGAACCCGCCGTACATGGGAAATCCGTCCTTCAGCATCTGGGTGTAGCGGCCGTCCAGGCCCTGAATGCGGATACTGGAATTGGCGGAGGTGGCGGATACCTGCTGCGTTTGTATCCCCGTGCTTTCATTCAGCATCATGCGTATGTCGCCCGGCTTCATGTTGCCCTTTTCCTCCAGCTCTTCCCCTCCTATGAATTCCACGCGGGTGGGAATGTTCTGAATGGTGCGGGTGCTGCGTGTAGCCTTGATCACTACTTCCTCCATCTCCTCCTCTTCGGGCTCCAGTAATATTGTGAGCGTGTCACTGGCCCGGGGAAAAACGAGTGTTTCCGTGTGCTCCCGGTAGCCCACTGAGCGGAACAGCAGCTCCTGCCTGCCGCCGGGTATACCGGCAAGCACCACGATCCCGCTTTCATTTGCGGCCACGCCTTTGTTACCGCCGGCCAGCAGCACGGTGGCGCCGGCCAGCGGCTCCCCGGAGTCCGCATCTTTTATAATGGCTGTAAATATATGCTGCGCCATGCACAGGTTGCCCATGCAAAGCAATAGCGCCAGGGCTAGAACTTTTATCATTGTTGGTATGAAATGTATGGTGAAAAAAATAATGCCCTGCCTGCGTGCAGGCAGGTGGTAAGGTATGATCAGGCGAAGGCACGCCCATGCCGGGGAGGCTGCCAGATAGATGGCGAAAAATCAGCAGGGGGATGTGCCGTATAGCCACATTGCGTTGCTGCTACCGGGTGTACCGGCTTCAGGAACTCATGGTATTGCTGGGCACTACGATGCCGTGACAGGCGCCACAGGCAAAGAAGGGAGAGCAGGGACAGGCCGGCTTATGGTCCGGATCGTGCGCCGGCTTCCCCGGTTCAGTGGCGCAGGTGATCTCATCTGCACAGCAGTTGTCATCCGCACTGCAGGGGATGCCGGACAGCAGGAGCACATAAAATGAGAACAGGTAAACCAGCCACTTCATGGATGCGAATATACACTACGGTATGCTTTTTCGTGCTATCTTTTTTATAAGCGCAGCGCGGAGCCCCACCGCCTTTCCCCGTCCTGTACAGCTTTATCTGCTCCAAGCCCCAGATGAATACCGTATTGAGGTGCATGGCCTGTCAATGCGCCATGCCGGGCGCATGCTTTCTATAGTGGCTGCGGTAGCGCTGCCCGGTTCGACGGCGCTGCACGGGCAAAAGGGCTTTAACAGGATAGAGGGGCCTTACCGGTCTATAGCCGCTTCAAAAGGTGAAGCCGGCAGGCCGGCCTGGTTGTACAGGTTTGCGCCCTCGGGGTTATCGGCCCATGCATACCTCACGGCTGCCGGCTGTGCAATACGATTGCTCCAGACGGTTACTTCGTACTTCCCGGTTATCTCCGCATGCGCCCACACAAATTGCCGGTCCGGGCCGGCTATTGCAAAGTATTGCAATGCTTTCCCGTCTTTGCTGGCCAGAGGGCTGCCGTTGTCGGCAAAATTCAAAATCACCCTGTTCCCTTTTATCTGCATGGACTTGTACAAAGGCCCCGAAGCCACCATGTTCTTATCTCCATAGGCCAGGCGCATGGCCTGCAGCGCCAGGCGCCGGCCCACATCCTGCTTGTTCAGCGGGTGAATGTCGTTCCATTCCCCCAGGTCAATGGTAACGGCCATGCCGGTACGCGGCACCTGTTGTTGCACCTGGAGCTGCGCCTGCCGCAGTTCCGCCCAGTTGCTTTCAGCAGGCTGGCTGGCCGGCTCCATAAAATTGGGCAGCTGCGCCAACAGGAACGGGAAATCTCCCTGCTTCCATTTGGCGCGCCAGTCCGTGATCAGGACTTTCAGCAGCGCAGTATACTCCTGCGCCCGGCCGGTATTGGCTTCGCCCTGATACCAGATACAGCCTTTGATGGCATAGTTCAGCAGGGGCGCTATCATGGCATTGTACAGCCCCAGCGGCTTCCACCGGATAAAGGTAGCACGCCGCAACGGCTCCATTGAAGCGCCCTGCCGGTATTGCCACTTACCTTCCAGGTGCAGGGTGTCTGTATCCGTGGCAATGGCATACAATTTATCGGGGACAAAGCCTCCCCTGCCAGCGGTATTGACCACTCTTACCGCAATGGTGTTGCGGCCTGCTTTCAGCACACCGGCGGGTACTTCGTACCGGCGCGGGGGATATTGGTAACCGGTGGTGCCTGCAAACTGCCCGTTCACAAAAACAGAGTCCGCATCCACAATCCTGCCCAGCCAAAGCCGGACCGGCTTGTGCAGGAAGGCCGACGGCACCTCCACCGTTCTCCGGAACCATACCACGCCATTCACCTGGCCCAGTGCATGATCTGCCCAGTACCCGGGCACCGGCATCTGCTGCCAGTCCGCATCATCCACGGCAGCAGCGGCCCAGTGTTCTTTCAAACCGGCATCCAGCTGGTTCAGACGGCGGTACCAGCTGGCGGCGGATATCCTGTCTGCCAGCTCAATACTGTCGATCAGCGCCTGGCTTCTGAATTTCCTGGCTTCCGCATAGGGAACAGGAAAGGCCTGCAGGGCATCCTCGCTCAGCCAGGCTTCCACTGGCGAGCCACCCAGCGCCGAGTTGATCAGCCCAACCGGCACCTTGTATCGGTCATACAGCTCTTTCGCAAAAAAGTAGGCTACGGCCGAAAATGTCAAAATATGCTCCGGCGTGGCTTCCTGCCACTGGCCGGCTTCCAGGTCCTCATGGGGGTTGTTGAAATCATATTTGTCAGGCACGGTGAACTGCCGGATCATAGGATTTCCTTTACTGGCAATAAGGGCTGCATATCTATCCTTTACCCGGTCCATGGTCAGCTCCATATTGGACTGGCCGGAGCAGAGCCATACATCGCCCAGCAGGATGTTGCTGATCTCAATGGTATTGCTGGCAGTGAGGGTCATATTATAGGGGCCGCCCGCGACTTGCGGCGGGAGCCGGATGCTCCAGCTGCCATCATTACCGGTAACGGCATGATATTCCTTTTGGCGGAAGCGCAGGGTCACTTTTTCGCCGGCAGCAGCCCATCCCCAGACCTTTATTGCTTTGTTGCGCTGCAGTACCATGCCGTCGCTGATCAGCCTGGGCAGCCGTATCTGGGCATAAGTGCAGCACTGTGATAATAACAGGGGGATCAACAGCAATCGTATTTTCTTCATAACGTGTGTTTTCAACTCAATTTGTACGTGCGCGGCTTCCTGAGCCGGCTAAACAAAATAGTTATAAAATGTTAAACACACAATTATAATTTACAGGGGCAAAACCGGGCCCCAGCGGCGCTGGCTGCCAGGATAAGGCTATAGCCATCCTGCGCAAAGAGCCGGTGCGTTCCTGCTCAGGGCTCCCTGTACGGTGTCAGTGTAGCATCCGGCACATTTTTATCCTTCTGGTCCCTGTTCCTGCCGGGCGTTTTTTGCCGGCCGTTATTGTCCGTACTTTTTATGTCTGCCAGCTGTTGCCTGTAGGATTCCAGCAGCTGCGGGTCGTCCTTCATATGGTCTTCAATAAAACCGCTTAGCGCCGGGTTGTCGCAAACATTCCCGTTGCAGGAAAGGCCGGTTTCCTGCACGGTCTGCAGGTATTCCTTCACCAGCTTATCCGTAGCAGCCGCCGCGGGGTGCCAGTAATTTTTCCTGACCACTTCCAGCATGCGGGAAAGCGCCACCTGGTAAGCATGCATATTGCCGGACCTCCGGAATTGCTCTTTTATGTCCAGCTGGAACTTGTCATTCACATAGGTGTCAAACAGCTGCTGCCATTTGTTTTCCTCTACTGCGCCAGGCACTGTTACCTGCCAGCCCCACAGGTTGGATATCACGTTGCTGATCGCCCGGGCGCCGGCATAGCCTTCATCCAGCATTTCGTTTATCCATGCAGGGTTGAGGTAGCGGGTCTTCATTTCCCTGCCGATATATTTGTCCAGCGTCTCCTGCACGCCGGCACCTGCACCGGAAAGGTTGGTTACCATCACATCCGGGGTGGAGCCATCCACCGCCCTTACGGCCATCGCGGTACCACCCAGGTACTGGAAAAAATCATCATTGTCCAGCGCACCATACAGGTTGGAAGAGCGGCTGTGCACCACGGCTTTGGTGCCGGACAGCGCTCCCTTCAGCAGCTGCACGCTGAAGCCTGCCGGCAGCGTTTTGTTCTTTTCCTCCACCTTGTTGCCCCAGAAGCCCTGCCCATACAAATGGCTCATCCTGTTGAAATAAACATCCGTTACCTGGGCTTCATTGTCCCATGTTCCTGAAGCCTGCACTACATTTTCAAGGCCGGTGCCGTATGCCCCGCTGGGCACGGAGAACATGCGTACGCCGGCCATCCGTGCCGCTACATCCTGCTGCCCGCCCTGCTGCATCAGCTGCTGCTGCATGGACAGCGCATGCTGCCGCAGGTAATTATCCGGCTCTTCCTGCTGCTTTACCAGGCTCACTGCCTGGTCCAGCAATTCCATGAGGTTGGGAAACATGTCCCTGTAAAGGCCGGAAGGGATCATAACCACATCCACGCGGGGACGCTGCAGGCTGTCGCGGGGAATGAGCGCTACACCACTCACCCGGCCATAGCCGTCATATACGGGCTTTGCGCCCATCAGCTGCAGTATCTGCGCTTCCATTACGCCTTCATGGCGGATGGTCTCTACTGACCACAGGTTAAAGGTGACCTTGTCGGGGAACTGCCCCTTGTGCTTGTTGCGGTATTGGCGGATCATCTCCTCCGCCAGTTGGCTGCCGGCGGCAAATACCGCTGCAGACGGTATCCTGGAAGGGTCAAACGCATAAAAATTCTTGCCGGTAGGCAGGGAGGCCGGATTTCTCAGCGGATCGTTGCCCTGGGCTGCCTGCACGTACCTGCCGTTGAGGGCCGCTATCAGGGCATCCAGCTCACTGCGGCCGCTGGATGCTATTTTCTCCGTTATGTTGCGGACCAGGCTGTCCCTGGCGGTAGCTGCCAGCTTTCCCTGCCGGTCTGCAATAGCCGCGGCGGTGGAGGCCACCCGTTCCGGCGTCGGGGAGGCACCGAAGGTATGCAGCCCGAAAGGGGTTTGCCGCTCTCCTATTTCCTGCACGTAGTGCTCCAGGCGCTGTATATGCTTCGCGCCCAGGCTGTCCCGGATGCCCAGGTCCTTCAGCAGCCCCAGCCTGTCTGCCAGCCGGCTGATGCCTTTCAGCTTTGCGGTAGCCAGCATTTCGCTTTTGTCTGCAGTTGCCAGGTAATCATCTATCAGGCCGGCCAGCTCCTTCAGCTCGGGGTTCAGGCCCGCTTTATCAAAGGGCGGGGTAAGATGGTCAATCACTACGGCCATGCCCCTGCGCTTGGCCTGCAGCCCCTCTCCCACATTGTCCACTGTGTAAGGATAAATATTCACGAGGTCAGCGATCAGCGCTTCCGGCGCATCGTCATCATTCAGCCCGGTCTCCTTGCCGTTCAGCCATTCGTGCGTGCCATGGGTGCCTACATGGATAACGGCATCTGCCTGAAACCTGCGGCGCAGGTACAGGTAAAAGGCAATGTACTGGTGATGCGGCGGCAGCGTTATGTCATGGTACATTTTCTCCGCATCGGCGTCCCAGCCCCGCGGCGGCTGGGGAGTCAGCAGTATTTTGCCGTAGCGTACAGCCGGTAATACGAAGTAGCCGTTACCGTTACGGTCCCTCCATGTCATGATGCGGGAGCTGTCCGGCGGCCCCCATTTATCCAGCACCTGCTGTTGAAAACGGGGGCTGAGGGTAGTAAACCAGGTTTTGTATTCGCTGATGGGCACCAGCACGGGCAAGCCGTTCCGGGCCAGCTGGCTGATCTCTGCCGGGGCCCAGTGCCCAATATTGCGCCCCCGGTTCATAATATCATCGAAAATGCGGTTGCTGTCAGGCGCTATGCTGCCCAGGTCGTACCCTTCCTGCTCCATCCGCTGCAGGATATTGTATATGCTGGCAGGCAGCACATTCAGGTAGCTGGCGCCAATGTTCTCCTTGCCGGGCGGGTTCACGTAATAGATCAGCGCAACATGCTTTTCACGGTTGGCCAGCTGCTGCAGCCGGTGCCAGGCCTGCACGCGGTCCACCAGGCGCTCCACGCGCTCCGGTATGGCCCGCTTCTCCGTGATCCGTACGCCGTTTGGAAGCACGGTAGTTTCCCGGCTGCTGGTCACCATCGGCTGCACCTGCCCGGTCAGCTCCGGCCTGCCCAGGTGCTGGGTGCGGCTGAAAACGCTCAGCCCTGTCAGCGACTGCTCCCATTCCTGCGCGGACTGATCCAGCGAAATGGCATTGATTACCGGCACGCCTATACGGGCAAACATCGCCCGCAGTGTTTCCGGCGAAGCGCCCGGGAGGGAGGAGGTGCTGACCAGGAAGCTTACGGTGGCGCGGCCCAGGGAATCCATGCAGTACCGCTTCAGCGATACCTGCATGGGTATGCCAAAGAAAGGTATTACGTTGAAACCCGCGCGTTCCAGGGCCTGTATGTGCGCATCCAGGTAGCCATGCTGCCCGGTAAGTATCTCGTAGCGGAAAGCATAGACGCCTACCCAGGGCTGCCCGGGCCGGTAGCTGGCATACGAGGCCCTGAAGGCGCGCAGGTCAGTATAAACAGTGTCCCGGCTCAGTGAATAGATGCCTGCTTCAGGGTACTTTATCACATCGTCATAGGGGTATTTCAGTCCCTTGTCGGCATCCAGCCGGAACAATATCATGTTCTTAAAGTTCTCTATGCTGGCCTGGTCAAAATACTGCAGCACCCGGGCATTAAAGATCATGCCGGCCTCCCGGCAGGCATCCTCTGCCGGCGTGGCGCCCAGCGCATATACCTTGGCGCCCCGGTTGATGGCTTTCATCAGGTGCGGCTTTGCCTGCTCGAACACGGGCCTCACATGCACATAGGCAAACACCAGGTCCGATCCTTCCAGGAAAGCGATATCATGGCTGTAAAAATCCGTGTAGGCATATACCTTTACCTCGCATGCTCCCAGCAGGCCCGGTGCCGACGCATACAACCGCTGCACGGCCTCATAACCGGCGCTGGTGTAATTATCGGACAGCACCAGGCTTACTTTCACCTGTGCTTTCAGCGTCAGCAGGGGCAGCAACAGCAGGAGAATAAAAACGCAACAATGTTTCATATTTAATTTTACACACTTGGGCATCAGCATTCACTTTTATGGCTTATAACAGATAAGATACACCCACATTCACGGCCCGGTCGGGCGCCAGGTAATAGCTGGCGGGAGAAGTATAGGACCCGAAATATTTTTTATCGAACAGGTTCAGCACAGTGCCGAACACGGTGAACTTCCCTATTTTCCTGGAAGCCCGGACATCGGCCACTGCATAGGCATCTATCATTTTGTCCTTTGAATTTTCCAGGTCGCTGAAGCTGCTGCCGGTATACCTAACCCACAGGCTTACCTCCACTATGCGGCTGTCGGCAAAAGCCAGCCCGCCATTTACCTGGTGCCGCGGGTTATCGTCCACCTCGTTGCCTTCATATGCCGGGTTGGTTTCGTACCGGATGATCTTTGACCGGTTGTAGAAGTAGCTGGCAATGGCTGTAAGCTGCGGCGTTATTTTATATCGCAGGGATGCTTCCACCCCATGCAGGCTTACCTTGCCGATATTGATATACTGCCTTACCGGCAGGCCACCGGGATCAAAGTAGTCCGGCACCTCAGCCGGATCGATCAGCACTGCATCCAGGAAATCCTTATAGCGGGAGGCATAGGCGGTGGCGGACAGCTCCAGCGCTTTGCCGGGGGAATAGTCAGCACCAGCTTCCACGGAGTATACCATGCGCTCCGGCTTCAGGTCAGGATTGCCCAGGCGGAAGGAGGAGCCCAGCGGCGTAGCATTGTACATATAGTACATGGCCGGCGCTTTAAAGCCCATTGCATATACCCCACGCAAACGCAGCTGGTCTGACAGGTGCCAGACCAGGCCGGCTTTGGGCGAGAGCACGCCGGATGAGGCATTGTCATAGTTGATGGCAATGTCCGTTCCACTCTGGTTGTCATAAAACTTCCCGTTATTGTTCTGCCAGTTATCGTAACGGAGGCCGACATTCAGGTCCAGCCTGGAGCCAATGGCCACATCGTCGTTGATAAAAAAGGAAAGGAAGTACTGGTTACCGGAATAATCCTGGTTGCCTTTTCCATCATAGTATTTCCTGGAATCCAGCTTGCTGCTGCGTATATCCGTGCCCAGGGTGATACGGTTGTGCCGGATGGTCCTGCTCACCTTCCCGATAAAACCTAATACCTGCACCGGCACCCTGGAATTGTAATACGGGATATTGAACGCTCCTTCTCCGTCGTTCCAGCGGACAGCATCCGTTTCCTGTTCAATGCGGTTATAATAGGCAGACAGGTTGTATTCAAACAGCTGGTTCTTCCCGGTATAACGCAATAGATAATTGTTAGTACGGGAATCCTCTTTATAGATCGTGGCGGTGCCGGATACCGGGCGCTCCAGGTAATAGTCTGCAACGCCTTCCAGCCTGGAATGCTCATTCAGCTGCCAGGACAGCTTCAGGTTCACGTTCAGCAGCTCCTGCGTGGGCTTGCGGTAGTAACTTTTCCACAGGCTGTCCGCCATATACTGATAGCCGTCTGTTCTTTTGTATTCCGCGAAGGCAATCACGCCAAAGCCGTTGGTGAACGCTTTCCCGCCTTTAATGCCTGCTATCAGCGTGTTCATGGAGCCATATCTTACATTCGCTCCGAAAGTGGGCTTTAAGGCAGGATCTTCCGTTACCAGGTTAATGGTGCCTCCCATGGAATTGGAGCCGTAAATGGAGGAGCCTGGCCCCCTTACCACTTCAATCCTGGCGATGCTGTTGGTGGCCAGGCTGTTCCACTGGTTTACACCGCCGGTATAGGTATCATTCAGGGGAATCCCGTCCTTCAGTATCAGCGTGCGGCCTGCAGCGCCGGTGCCTCTCAGCGTAACAGTGGTATGCGAGCCGGTGGTGGTAAGCCCCCTGCCCCTGCTGACCGATACGCCCGGCATGTAGCCAAGGGCATCATCTATGGTCTGTATCTGCTGCATTTCCGGATCGGAGGCTTTCAGTACGGTAACGCTGGAAGCCACCTTCCGTAATTCCAGCGGCATGGCGGAAGCGGTGACCGTTACTTCGTTCAGCCTGGTAGCACGGGTGGTATCCTCGGACTGGGCAACAGCAGCTGTGGCGGAAAACAGGCAGAAACAGCATAGGTAAGTGGCGGATAATATTCGCATTATGACAATCTTTTATGAGGGCAAACATAAAAAAATATTTGCAACATAGTTGCATTATTTTTTTATCAATAAAAAAACCGCCCCGGCGGGCGGGACGGTTCCTATCAAAACATTCTCGTTTACACAGGGGCTACTCTACCAGCTCGTTGTAATCCGTTTCCTTCAACGGGATCTTCCAGGTCCACTTGTTATTCTGGTCGGGCGTGATGGTCACGGCCAGGGTGGAGGTATAATTGCCGCCATTGGCGAAGCTGGTGCGCTGAATATTGTCGTTCCAGCGTTTCATGTCAAACCAGTCAAAGCCTTCGCCCCACAGCTCAATAGCCCGGTACAGCTTGATCTCGTTCAGCAGATCGGTACCGGTTTTGGTACAGGTGTAGTTTGGATCGCGGCCGCTGGCTTGGATCAGCTCCTCCAGCAGCTGCTGGATCTCTGCAGCGCTTTCATTCTGGAAATATTTGGCCTCGGCTTCTATGAGATACATTTCAGATGAACGGAAATGATTCAGGTGACCTACGCCGGGCAGGTCATTTGCCTTGATCTTGAACTGCATGTAGGCATACACTTTGGAAGTGCTTTGTATATCAGGGTACAGTTCCCGGGCATGGTCCGACAGCTCGCCGCCGGCTTCCCCGGACGAGGAGGAATAAGCATACCCTGCCGGGTCCAGGAACATGCCTTTACGGATATCCGTAGCCGGTATCTGTTCATACAGGAGCTTGCTGATGCATTTCGGATACGTTCTTACAGCGCTTGCGTTTGAATTATAGGCGATATAGGCAAAATAGGAATAGTAGTAAAGCGTTTCGTCGGAAGCGCCGTAGCTACCCCATATCCATTCGCCGTTCGGGGTGCAGAAGCCGGCTTTGTAATCAGCTACGCTCATCAGCGCGTGGCCTTCGCGGGCTTTCACTGCATTGGCTTCCGCAGTGGCATAGTCCTGTCGGTTCAGGGCCGCCCTGGCGTATACCGCATGGGCAACGTTGATGTCGGGATCAAAGTTGTTGTTTCTTTCTTTGCCGGATGCGGTAAAGAGCGCTATGGCATTGTCCAGGTCCGCATATATCTGGTCATAGGTTTCCCTTAACGTAGATAACGGCATATCATCCGTTGATTCATCCAGCCGCAGCACCAGCCCTGGGGAGCTCCCGTCGTTGGAATCACTCCAGCGATAGCAGTACAGCTGGGACAGCATCATGAATGCATAGGCGCGGTAGGTGAGCGCCTGGGCTTTAATGAACTGTCTTTCGGCTGCTGTTCCCTCGGCATTATCCACGTTGACAATGATGGAATTGGCGTTGCCAATGATCATATAATAGTAATACCAGGGATAGTAGCAATAAATGCTGGCGGTGTTCTCATTATATGTGGCGTTGATGATGGGCGCCCACCCGTTGAGATAAACATAAAAATGATTACCCGGGTAGTTGCCATAATACATTTTAATGGTGCCTTCACCGTTAAATCCCTGGCTGGACAGGTATTGCCGGGTCATCAGCTTTGCCAGGCCATTCACGGCCAGCGCCGCGTTGGCGGTGGTGGCAAAAGCGGTGGACTTCCCGATGGCATTGGTGGGTGCTGTCTCCAGGTAATCTTTAGCACAGGAGGAGCAAGCCAGTATGATGAGTAACAGGTATGATAATTTCTTCATTGCGGTTGCATTTTTTTATAAACCAATATTCACCCCTGCAGAAAACACGCGGGCAGTTACAAAGGCGTTGTTATTAAGGCCGTTAAATGACTGCTGCGGGTTCATGCCTCTCAGCGATGTAAATGTGGCCAAGTTCTCCACGGCCAGGTTGATGGTAGCGCTGTTCAGCCCCAGCCTGTCTATCCAGGTTTGCGGCACTTTATAGCCCAGCGCAATGTTCTTGATCACGAAATAGGAGGCGTCCTGCAGGAAACGGGAAGAGGTGGCATTGGTGAACTGGCTTCTTGCAAAGTCCACCACGGGCACGCCGTCCGGATCTATCCTGTTGGCAGCGCCTTCCGTCATGCCGGCCGGCACATCTTTCCAGGCTTTCAGCAGGTCCTTGTGCAGGGCAGAAGGATTGCCTGACATGCTCATCAGCGACTGGTAGGAATAGTCCAGCACCTTACCGCCCAGGGAATAGGTGAGCACGGTGGACAGGGAAAGGTTCTTCCAGGTTAAGGTAGAAGAGATGGCCCCGTATACGTCCGGCAGTGCACTGCCGCTCCAGTCCCTTTTTGCATAGGTGGTATAGGTGGTGTAATAATCCTTCCCGATCTGTACCAGGTACTGCTCCGGTATGGGGTCCTTGCCGGGCGCAGAGCCATTCAGATCGTAGGTTTCCGTGTCCGGCAGGTACAATGCATTCCCGGTCATCTGGTCTACCCCTACGTACTGGTGCAGCCAGAAATCGTAAACGCCGTGGCCTTCCAGGTAACGCTTGGTGCCGGATATAATGCCGTTCTCCCTGTTCTCTTCCGGCAGCTTCAGTATCTTGTTCTTCAGCACCGTGGCATTCACGCCAATGTTCCAGGTCAGGTTTTTCCTTTTCAGGACGTCCACGTCTACCATCACTTCAATCCCTTTATTGGAAACCGACCCTATATTCTTCGCAATGGTAGATTCTGCCTCGCTGACGGAGGTGCCACCGGATGAAAGCGGCATGTTCACGTCAAACAACAGGTCCTTTGATCTTTTATCAAAATATTCCACGCCGAAGTTCACCCTGTCAAACAGACGTCCTTCCAGGGCCACGCCAAAGGATGCGGCGGTTTCCCATATCAGGTCCTTTGCATCATTCTGTATTTTGTAAAGCGCGCCCATGTTCGCGTTCTGGCCCAGCGTATACAGGGCCATGTACGCATAGTAGTCCACGCTCTGGTCATTGCCCACCTCCCCGTAGGAAGCGCGCAGCTTCAGGTCGTTCACAGCATGGGCAATGGGCTGCATGAAATTTTCCCGGCTGATCAGCCAGCTGCCGCCAACCGACCAGAAGTTCCCCCACCTGTTGTCCCTGTAAAAACGCGAAGACCCGTCCGTACGGAAAGAAGCATCTGCAAAGTACTTTTCGTCATAGCTATACCGCACGCGACTTAAATAGCTCTCGGTCTTATAATTATGCTGGTAGTCTGACAGGCGGGTGATCTCTGTAAAATTCACCAGCTCGGGCATGCCTGCAAATGTTTCCAGCGTTTTGTACCCGTTCAGGTAGTTCTCGTTATAGCTGTAGTTCTCGTGGCCTACCAGCACATCTATTGTGTGGGCATGGAAGGACCGCGTCCAGTTCAGCTGCTGCTGGAACGTATAGTTCTTGTAGCGGTAAATGTTGCGCTCCGCACGGCCTTTGTTGCCGGCCCCGTCGCCGATGATGGCGTTGTTATAGGTCTGGTTTTCGCTGTTGCGCACATTCAGGTCGCCGCGGAGGGTGAATTTGAAATCTTTCAGGAAGCTGATGTCCATGAACGCCTGGCCGTTAATGGTATTCCTGTAGGTACGGTCCATATCCAGCCCGTTTTCCCAGATCACGTGGCGGCCGGAATACTGCGGACGGGAGTACAGGGTACCGTCATCATATTGCTTGTTGCCGTTTGCATCCAGCACGTACTCGCCGGTAGCCATATCGTGCAGGTGTACAGGGTATACCGGCGCTATCTGGCGGGCATACATGAAGGGGTTCACAAAGGAGGCTGCATTATCCGTAGACCCGGTAGTATTGTTCGAGGCCTGATGCGAGCCTGCCAGCTGTATACCGGCTTTGAGCCATTTTACGGGAGACATATCCGCGTTGAGCCGGCCGGTGAACCTTTTGAAATCGGAACGCTTCACATATCCCTTTTCATCCAGGTAGCCGCCGGAAAAGTAAAAACCGCTCTTTTCGGAACGGCTGCCGCCGTTAATGAAATAATCCTGGCGATGCCCTACCCTTTCAATAGGATCATACCAGTCCAGGTCGCCCTTATAGCTGTCGCGTATCTGTGCGTCAGCCACCAGCTTTCCGTTCGCGTCAAAAAGAGCGTCGCCGGGCTTGTTGTACAGGTTATAGATCACATAATCAGATACCAGCGAGCGGGATGCTTCGGCATTGGCCAGCTCCCGGCTGGGATAGTTGTCTGGCTGGGAGGTCATCAGGTAATTCCGGTAGCCGGTCCACATGGTTTCCATCCAGTCGTCAGGCCCCAGCCGGTCGTATTCCCTGATGCCCCTGGTATACAGCCCCTGGTTTACGCTTACGTTCATGGACATACGATTCCGTCTGCCGCGCTTGGTGGTAATGATGATCACCCCGTTGGAGGCCCGGTTGCCATAAAGTGCAGCGGAAGCGGCGTCCTTCAGTACGGAGATGCTTTCAATGTCGGCAGGGTTCAGGTCGGAAATATTGCCTCCGAACTGCACGCCGTCCAGCACATACAGCGGGGCGTTGGAGCCGTTTACGGATGTAAAGCCCCTGATGCGGATGGTAGGATTAGCTCCCGGCTCTCCATAGGTGTTGCTGACCTGGATACCGGGCGCGGCTCCTTCCAGCGCACCTACAACGCTGGACAAGGGGCGCTTCTGGATATCCTTATCAGAAATGGCAGACACGGCGCCTGTCAGGGACTCGCGCTTCGCGGTGCCGTAGGCCACTACCACCACTTCGTTCAGGCTCTGGTCCGACTGGGCCAGCGATACATTGATCACGGAGGAGGCGCTGATATCAAGTGTTTTCGTAAGGAAGCCCACATAACGGAACTCCAGGGACTTTGCTTCGGGCCCTACTTCCAGGGAGTACTCCCCGTTACCATCCGTGATGGTAGCATACTTTGTGCCCGAAATAATTACCGTTACGCCGATCAGGGGGCTGCCGTCGCCAGCAGCCACCACCTTTCCGCTGATCCTGCGGCGCAAGGTATCTGTCCTGGTGTCCGGCAACTGCTCCATGGCGGCTGCCGCTTCCTTTACATGCCCGGCTTTCCGGAATATCAGGATCGTGTTGCGCTGTTCCCTAAATGACAAAGCTGTGTTTTCCAGCAGCAGCGAAAGCGTTTGCTCCACCGTCCGCACACCTTTTTCCAGCGATACATGATCATACCTGGCCACTGCCTGGCTGGACCAGGCCAGCCGGAAGCCGGACAGCGCCTCCACTTTGGACAGGGCCTCGCTTAGCGACACATCCTTTAATTCCAGGGCGATCTCCTTCTCCGTCATATCCTGGCCGTTGCCGGCATGGGCGGACAATAACTGAACAGAGGTTAGCAATACAAATACCACGCAGGTACTCACTCGCATAAATAGCCTTGTTTGAGAATTACATAATAGCGCTCTTAGCAATGATGCAACAGGCGTACAGGTATAGCCACGGGATATCCGCCTGCCGTAAGCAATGTTTTTTTGCATAACTTGCAAGTAGTTTTAAATTGACAATAGTTGATTTGAACGGTCCCCTCTGAGCTTCCTACGGCATGGGGGGACTTTTAATAGCAGACTCCTTTCCCGTCAGGAACTGTCGGATTTCTCCATAGCAACAGAATTTTGGTTGTTAATAATGATAGCTCTTCACTTTTAATTATTGTTCGCCGCATCCCGCACCATCAAACACGATCCGGTTGCCGGAACGGGTATATTGTATATTCAGGATAGCCGAAAGTGTCTGCAGCACGGTTTCCAGGGCTTCCGTTCCGCTGAAGGAGGCAACCAGCTCGCACTGCTTCAGGTGTTCATTGTTGAATAACACCTGCACATTGTACCGTTTGCTGATAGCGGCCGCCACTTTTTCAAGCGGCTCGTCGCGGAATATCATGTCAGCCTGTGCCCACCGGGCTGCTGTGGCAGCGGCGTCCACCTTATGCAACGCCACGGTGGCCGCTGCTGTCTGGTAGGTGATCTGCTCATTGCTTGTCAGCTCCACGGACACCTGTTTTCCGTCCTCCACCCGCACTTTCCCGCTGGTAACGGATACCTGTACACTTTCCTGCCCGGGCCAGGCCCTGATGTTAAATGCAGTGCCCAGCACCGTGGTTCTCAGGCTGCCGGTATGGATAATAAAGGGCTGCGCCTCGCGGTGCACAATATCAAAATAGGCTTCCCCGACCAATGTCACTTCCCTGGCTTTCCCGCTAAATGCCTGCGGGAACTGCAGGCGGCTGTTGGCCTGCAGCACTGCATGGCTGCCATCCGGCAACATGATGCTGCGGATATAGGCCACGGCTGTAGCAGGGTCCGGGGCGGCCATCACAACCTGCTCACGGCGGGCAGGAGAGGGTCTTTGCAGCCAGTAGTAAATCCCCCCCAGCAGCAACGCTGCCATGCAGGCCGCTGCCCAGCCCCATCTGTGCAGGAAGCGCCCGCGGCCGGCCACCCTCAGCGGAGCAGGCTCCCCGATCCGTTCCATCAACTGCTGCCAGCTCCTGTTCTCCATAGTCGCCTGCTCCTCCGGGGAGTACGCATCCGACAGGTTGGGCTCCTGCTCAAATTGCCGGTAGTACTTCTCAACAAAGGCCCGCTCCTGCTCCGTGGCGCTGCCCTGCTGGTAGCGTATCAATAGTTCCTGCAGTTTTTTCCTGTTTTGGTCGTATGACATGATCTACCTACTCGTTTATACCTATATAGCCACAAAACAGGCACAAACCTCCCAAGCAAAAGAAATTTTTTTTAAAATTTAAAAGTAGGAACCGGGGTATTAAAAGAAGATGCGGATGCTGGTCAGCCACAGGATAAGCGGCACAAAGCCGGCCCTGAGCCTTTTGAGGGCGGTGCCCAGCTGGTTCTGCACGGTTTTCTGCGAAATATTTAGCACCCAGGCAATTTCCCTGGTGGAGAACCTGGATTGTATATGCAGGAGAAATATCTGCCGGCGCTTTTCCGGCAGGGTCTGGGCGTAGGAGCAGGCCAGCTGCAGCAGGTTCCTGGCTACCAGCTCATTTTCCGGGGTGGTGTTGCCTTCCAGCAGCTCGTGAAAAGGTTCCAGGAACTCGTGCGGCTGCCGGTTGCGGGAAAAATAATTGAGGATCTCGTACCGTACTGCGGTGTACAGGTAAGCTTCCAGGTGCTGCACCTGTAAGGCTGCCCGTTTGGCCCACAGTTTGCAAAACACGTCCTGCACAATATCCTCCGCCTGCTGTTTGTCTTTCAGCCTTTTCCAGGCGTGATCCACCAGCGGCCACCAGTATTTATGGTAGATCGCTTCAAAGGCCTTCCGCTCTCCCCTGGAGAGCTGCTGCAGCAATACCTGGTCTGTATGAGCGATTTCGGCCGGCATCTGTTGAACGTCAACGGTTTGGATAGCGTGCAATAAAAACGGTTACCTTGTCCCCTGCTATACATGTAATGAGGCAAATATACAATAACCCGCAAACTTATTTTACAGGCCGGAACAGGAGGGTCGCCTGCGCGGGATCTTTCCTGTTCACCTGCTGTGTACCCGCGGGCGCCTGCTCCCTGCGGATGAAACCAGGGAAGAAAACACTAACTTGCATATTGAAAACGTTTGATGAGATCTTATAAACAGGTACGCTATGTCCATTACTAAAGCAGAGGAGCTAACAGGCATGAAAAAGGTCAGCGCCGCCGTAGCGCTTACATTGCAGGAAATGCGGCATTATGCCAGGCCGGGAATGACCACCGGGGAGCTGGACCGTTTCGGGGAAAGGATACTGGCAAAATTCGGGGCCAGGTCTGCACCGCGCTTGACCTACAATTTTCCCGGTTGTACCTGCATTTCCCTGAACAACGAAATTGCGCACGGTATACCGGGCCACCGCAAGGTGATGCAGGAAGGAGACCTCGTGAATATTGATGTTTCAGCAGCGCTTAACGGGTTCTGGTCCGATAATGGCGGCTCCTTTGTGCTGGGGGAAGATATTCATCATCATCAACCGCTTGTTGATACCTCGAAGGATATTTTGAAAAAAGCCATTGCCCATATAAAAGATGGCGTAAGGATCTCCAGCATCGGCCACCTGATAGAAACTACAGCAAAAAAAGCCGGCTATACCGTTATCAGGAACCTGACCGGCCACGGTATAGGCAGGAGCCTGCACGAAGCGCCCACCTGCATTGCCAATTACCGCCAGCGTTTCAACAGGGAGCGGTTCAGGAAAAACACAGTGGTTGCGATTGAAACTTTCATTTCAACCGCCTCCACCATGGGGGTAACGCTGCAGGATGGATGGACCCTGGTCGGAAACCGGGGCGGGTATGTGGCGCAGCATGAGCATACCATTGTTGTTACAGACCATACGCCGGTCATCCTGACCGAAATGAACGGGATATGGGGATAAAGAGCATGGATGCTTGATTTCTACGCGTTTTTCCTTAAGTTTAAGGAAAGCTCTTTCCCATGCTTGCCTATTGCTTCTACCTGATCGCTTACCCCTTATTGCTATTTCTCAGTATCTGGCTGGGCAGAAGAACGGCCGCCCGCTCCCTGCAGAGCGAAAACATATGACCCGGCCCTGCACAACCGGGTAAAAGCCTATTTCGTGGACTTTTACAGCATTTTCAAAGAGCAGCCGGGAGCAAACAAGGAGCGGGTCAAAGCGCAGATAGACCGGATCGACAGCCTGGATGAGGCGCTGGACCGGATTTCCAGGACATTACGGAAGTGATGCACAGCTTTCAATTGCTAAAGCAATAATGCCCTGCAATTTTAATTGTCATTTTAACACTTTTTATTGTTAACTTGTAGCAGTTTAATTGGTACAAGTAATAAATTCCACTATGGTGAAAATGCTCCCCTTACTATGCCTGTTATCCATCATACTGGCGCAGCCTGGCGCCTTATCGGGCATGCACAACGAACCGGACTCCGTATATCTTCTTTCCTATGCTACCGGTAAGAACAATGATCATAACGGCTTGCAGTTTGCCTGGAGCCGCAACCGGCAGCAGTGGCATCCTGTAGGGGACGACTATGGTTTCCTGAAATGCGACTACGGGCGCTGGGGCGCCGAAAAACGGATGATCAGCCCTTACCTGCTGCGGGGACCGGACAGCCTGTGGCATTGCGTGTGGAGCCTCAACGAGCGGGACCGCCTTTTTGGCCACGCTGCCTCTGCCGATCTCGTGCACTGGAAAAGGCAAAGCTACCCGGCAGTGGAAAAGGGCCGGAATTTCCTGCGCCCGGTAGTGCATTATGATCAGGAACAGGCGCTTTACACCATTACCTATACCAGCGCAGACAACAGGTATTACCGCATCAGCACCAAAGATTTCAAAACCTACAGCCCTGCCAGGGAAGTGCCGGCCGCGCAGTATACCGGCGCCAGCCAAAAGGTTACCTTGCCAACAGGCCAGGCTACCGGCCAGGTGCACCGCGTGGCATGGCCGGTAGTGGAGCGGCTGATCAGAAAATATGAGCTGCAGCAGTATAAGCGGATGCAGAACGCGGAAACCTCCCGGCAGGACAGCCAGCGCTTTGCCGGCCTGCAGCCGGTACAGGCCACCATTACCGTACAGCCGCAAATGGCCCGGCCGATCAGCAACCTGCTGCTGGGCGTTTTCTTTGAAGATATCAATTATGCGGCGGATGGCGGCCTGTACGCTGAACTGGTGCAGAACCGCGACTTTGAGTATGCCCCGGGCGATAAGGAAGGGCGTGACCCGGCCTGGAACAGCAGCCACTCCTGGACACTGCAGGGCAGCAATACCTCTTTTGTGATCGATTCTGCCACCCCGGTGCATCCCAACAACCCGCACTACGCAGTGCTGGATACCAGGGCGCCGGGGGCGGCGCTGGTAAATACCGGCTTTGATGGCATTCCCGTAAAGCAGGGCGAAAAGTATGATCTTACTTTCTTTGCCCGGCAGCTGGACGGTAAAGCGGGCAAGGTGCTGGCCCGCCTGATCGGCCCGCAGCACCGGGTGCTGGCGCAGGCTACAGTAAACATTGCTTCCGGCAGCTGGACATCCGTGAGCGCCGTGCTCACCGCCTCTGCCAGCGCCGGCAACGCGCAGCTGGCGCTACAGCCCCTTTCCCCGGGCCGCCTCTCGCTGGACATGATCTCCCTCTTCCCGCAAAAAACTTTCAAAGGCAGGAAGAACGGCCTGCGGGCAGACCTGGCAGAAGCGATTGCCGGCATTCACCCGCGCTTTGTGCGTTTTCCCGGCGGCTGCGTAGCGCACGGCGACGGCCTGGGCAACATCTACCGCTGGAAAAACACCATCGGCCCCCTGGAAGCGCGCAAGCCGCAGCGCAACCTCTGGGGGTATCACCAGTCTGCAGGGCTGGGCTACTTTGAATACTTCCAGTTCTGTGAAGATATCGGCGCGGAGCCGGTGCCCGTGGTAGCGGCCGGCGTGCCCTGCCAGAACTCCGCTACCGGCGGGGGCGGCCAGCAGGGCGGCATCCCCATGCATGAAATGGACGAATACGTGCAGGATATACTGGACCTGGTGGAATATGCGAACGGCGACGTCAACACAAAATGGGGCAGCAAGCGCGCAGAAGCCGGTCACCCGGCTCCTTTCCATCTCAAATACATTGGCATAGGGAATGAAGACCTGATCACTGATGTTTTCGAGGAACGGTTCACCATGATCTACAAGGCCCTGCAGGAAAAGCACCCGGAGATCACCGTGATTGGCACCGTGGGGCCTTTCTTTGAAGGCACTGATTATGAAGAAGGCTGGGATATTGCCGAAAAACTGCAGCTGCCCATGGTGGATGAACATTACTACCAGCCGCCCGGCTGGTTCATCCACAACCAGGATTTCTATGACAGGTATGATCGCTCCAGATCAAAGGTATACCTGGGCGAATATGCGGCGCACCTGCCCGGCCGGCCCAGCAATCTGGAAACAGCGCTGGCAGAGGCGCTGTACCTGACTGCGCTGGAGCGGAACGGCGATGTGGTGCAGATGGCCTCCTATGCCCCCCTGCTGGCAAAAGAAGGACATACCCAGTGGAAGCCCGACCTGATCTACTTTAACAACACCACGGTAAAGCCTACAGCGGGATATTATGTACAACAACTGTACGGAATGCATGCCGGCAACGAGTACTTGCCGGGCGCCATTGCTCTTTCCAGTAATGACGACGCAGTAAGAAAACGTATTGCCGTTTCCGTAGTACGCGATACCAAAAGCAGGGACCTGATCGTGAAAATGGTGAACCTGCTGCCGGTAGCCGTGCAATCCACCATTGACCTTAACGGCATTCCCGTTGCAGGCACCCAGGCCATGAAAACAGTGCTGCAGGGCCATCCCCGCGACGAGCACACACGGCCGGTTACCTCCGTCTGCCAGGTATCGGAAAAATTCAACGCGGCATTGCCGGCCTATTCATTCACCGTTATCCGTATCAAAACAAAATAAGCACTATTATGAAGCAGGTATGCTCACTGATCCTGGTGATCCTTGGTTTCACGGCGCATGCGCAGCAGGCAGCCGATTTTCACAGCTGGGCGCCTACCCCGCCCATGGGATGGAACAGCTGGGACTGTTTTGGCCCCACGGTAGTGGAGTCTGAAGTGAAAGCAAATGCAGACTACATGGCCCGGCACCTGAAAGACTATGGCTGGCAGTATGTGATCGTGGACATCCGCTGGTATGTATCCAACGACAAAGCCCACGGCTATAATGAGACCGACCCGGCTTACAACATAGATGAATACGGGCGTTTCCAGCCCGCCGTGAACCGCTTCCCCTCCGCCGCGGGCGGCAAAGGCTTCAAGCCGCTGGCAGATTACGTGCACAGCAAGGGCCTGAAGTTCGGCATCCACATGATGCGTGGCATACCGGTAATAGCGGTAAAACGTAACCTGCCCGTTAAAGGCAGCAGCGCCACTGCCCGGGACATCTATTCTGAAAAGGACCAGTGCAAATGGCTGCACGATATGTATACCATTGTGCCGGGCAAAGAAGGCGCGCAGGCCTACTACAATTCCCTTTTTGAGCTGTATGCCTCCTGGGGCGTGGACTTTGTAAAGGTAGACGACCTCTCTGCTCCCATTTATTTTACAGAAGAGATCAATATGATCCGCAAGGCCATCAACCGTACGGGGCGCAGGATCGTATTGAGCACCTCCCCGGGAGAAACGCCCATTGCGCATGCCGCGCATGTACAGCAGCATGCCAATATGTGGCGCACGGTAAATGATTTCTGGGATCGCTGGGACCACCTGAACGAGCATTTTGAAGTATTTGAGCGCTGGAACAAATGGCGCATGACCGGCGCCTGGCCGGACGGCGACATGCTGCCCCTGGGCCATATCGGTATCCGTGCGGAAAGAGGCGATCCCCGCATGAGCAGGCTCACCCGTGACGAGCAGTACACGCTGATGACGCTCTGGACCATCTTCCGCTCGCCCCTGATGTTTGGCGGCCATCTTCCTGACAATGATCCTTTCACCCTGTCGCTGCTCACCAATAAGGAGGTGCTGGCCGTGCTCAATCACAGCACTGACAACCGGCCCGTTTTTACCGACCCCGCCAAAGCTGCCTGGACCGCCGATGCAACCGGTGGCAAAGACAAATACCTGGCCGTTTTTAACCGGACCGGCCAACGTGCTGCCATTCCCGTTACACTGTCGGCATTAGGCATAACAGGGCCTTGCAGGATCAGGAACCTGTGGACGGGTGAAAGCGCAGGCACCTTCTCCGGCACCTTTGCCCCGGAGATCAACGGGCACGGAGCAGGGCTGTACAGGCTATCTGCGGAGTGAGGCGTGCTGCCTGCTATCATCAATGCCACAAAAGAACAGGGCCTGCCCGGGACATTAAAACAGCCGGTGTCCGGTTGTCCCGGGCATGGCCCGTACGGCATTATCCCAGGATCAATGGAAATCCCCCCGCATCAGCGATCTACAGCGCAGGTGTTAAAATCAACTTAAAATCCCCGGGCCGGATTTTGAAATTTCCCGACATTTAATAGATTTGCCCCACTTCATTAGTCATTGAATCCATTTACTGTAATTTCTTATGTCAGTACGTGTAAAAAGATTAATCAAGTTCGTATCCTTCTTATTGCTTACAGGACTTATTTCAGGCGGTTTCCACGTTACCTGCGCCGCGCAAAGTGTTACACTTTACACACCCTACACCAAAATTTCCGTTCCCCCGGGGGAATCCATCAATTATTCCATTGATGTGATCAACAAAAGCGGCGGTCTGAGGACTGCGGACATTGCGGTAACCGGGCTGCCCAAAGGATGGACCTATGAGCTGAAATCCGGCGGCTGGAAGATCGACGCGCTCTCAGTATTGCCGGGAGAGAAGAAGAATTTTTCCCTGGATGTGCAGGTGCCGCTGAAGGTCAACAAGGGCACTTACCGTTTCCAGGTCCTGGCAAAGGGTTTGAGCCGGCTGCCGCTCACCGTGGAGGTGTCCGAGCAGGGCACTTTCAAAACAGAATTCTCCACGGACCAGGCCAATATGGAAGGCGCGGCCAATTCCACCTTTACCTTTAATGCCAAGCTGCGGAACCGCACGGCAGACAACCAGGTGTATGCCCTGAACAGCTATGCGCCGCCGGGCTGGAATGTAACCTTCAAGGCCAGCTACAAACAGGTATCTTCCGTGAATGTGGAGGCCAATCACACCCAGGACATCACTATCGAGGTAGATCCGCCGGATGAGCTGAAAGCCGGGAAATATAAAGTGCCGGTAATGGCCGCTACCAGCAGCACCTCCGCCAGGATGGAGCTGGAAGTAGTGATCACCGGGTCATATGCGCTGGAGCTTACCACACCGCAGGGATTACTGAGCACCGACATCACTGCGGGCAATGACAAACGGATAGCGCTGGTAGTAAAGAACAAAGGCTCCGCGCCGTTGCGGAATATCAATATGCAGTTTGCCGCACCGGTAAACTGGGATGTTACCTTTGATCCCAAAAAGATAGCACAGCTGGAGCCCGGCCAGACAGCGGAAGTCTTTGCCACCATCAAGGCCGCTGATAAGGCCATTGCCGGCGACTACGTGACCTCGCTGGAGGCTAAAACGCCGGAAGTATCCTCCAAAGCGGCTTTCAGGGTATCCGTAAAAACTTCTTTCTGGTCCGGGTGGGCCGGTATCCTGATCATACTGGCTGCATTGGGCAGCGTATCCTATCTGTTCAGAAAATACGGAAGGAGGTGAGCCATGAGCGAATATATCATCTCGCTGGCCGGCCTGACCAAAAAATACGGCGCATTAACGGCCGTTGACCAGCTGGACCTCTCCATCAGAAAAGGTGAAGTATTCGGGCTGCTGGGGCCTAATGGCGCCGGCAAGTCCACAACCATCCTGATGATGCTCGGCCTTACCGAGCCTACATCCGGAACGGTGCAGGTGTGCGGCATTAACGCCACCATGCACCCGGTGGAAGTGAAAAAAAGGGTGGGTTACCTGCCGGATGAAGTAGGCTTTTACGAGCACCGCAGCGGACTGGAGAACCTGCTGTATACCGCGCGCCTGAACCGCATGCCGGTGCAGGAAGCCACGGAGCGCGCCTGCCAGCTGCTAAAACGTGTAGGGCTATACGAATCTGCGCATAAAAAGACCCGCACCTACTCCCGCGGCATGCGGCAGCGGCTTGGACTGGCCGATGTGCTGATCAAGAATCCCGAGGTCATTATACTGGATGAGCCAACGCTGGGCATTGACCCCCGCGGGGTGCGCGAGTTCCTGGACCTGATCGTGCAACTAAGCCGGGAGGAAAGGATCACGGTGCTGCTCTCTTCCCATCACCTGCACCAGGTACAGCAGGTATGCGACCGGGTGGGCATTTTTGTAGGCGGCAGGCTGCTGGCCGAAGGCGATATTCCTACGCTGTCGGAAAAACTGTTTGCCGGCGAGCCGTATATCATTGAAGCGGGCGTACAGTCCCCGCTGGACACTGCGCATCTGCAGCAGGTGCTGCAGGGCATTGAAGGCATCCGCTCCATACAGCTCAGCAACGGGTTGTTCCGTATTGGCTGCCACCGGGACGTTACCAGCGCCATAGCCGGGGCCATTGTGAGGTCCGGGCTGGAGCTGATCCACCTGCACCGGAAAACATACGGGCTGGATGATATTTATAACCGCTACTTTGAAGGAGGGCCTATCTATGAACAGACTGCTTAATCTCGTTGCGCTGCTGAAAGCACCGCCTGCCGCCGCCAGGGCGGGCAAGGCGCCTCACCCTTTCTGGGCGATCGTAGACAAGGAAGTGTCGGATCATTTACGCAGCTGGCGCTTCAATATATTGCTGGTACTGATATTACTGACCTGCTTCGGGTCGCTGTATATTTCCGTGACCAATATCGGCAAGGCGGTGAAGCCGGATGATCCGGACGGCGCCTTCTTTTTCCTGAAACTGTTCACCGCCTCCGACGGTACGCTGCCGCCCTTTCATGTGCTTATTGGTTTCCTGGGGCCGCTGCTGGGCATCAGCCTGGGGTTTGACGCCATCAATTCCGAGCAGAACGGGGGCACGCTCAGCCGGATCATGGCGCAGCCCATTCACCGCGATTACCTGATCAACGGCAAGTTTGTTGCCTCGCTGATCGTGATCAGCGTCCTGTTCTTTGCGCTGGGCTTCCTGGTAATGGGGCTGGGGCTCATCATCATTGGCGTACCGCCTACGGCGGGAGAATTTTTGCGTATTGTTTTCTTTATTCTCCTCAACATCCTGTACGTGGCCTTCTGGCTGAACCTGTCCATTCTGTTCTCCGTACTGCTGCGGCAGGCGGCTACATCCGCGCTGGCAGGCATTGCCGTGTGGCTGTTCTTCACCATCTTTTACCAGATCATTGTAAAGCTGGTGGCCAAGGCGCTGATGCCGTCCGAGATGGCGTCCCAGCAGGCTGTGCTGCATTACCAGGAGCTGGTACTGAACCTGTTCCGCATTGTGCCCAGCCAGCTGTTCAGCGACGCCACCACTACCCTGCTAATGCCGTCCGTCCGCAGCCTGGGACCGCTCACCATGGAGCAGGTGTACGGGGCCATTCCCAGCCCACTGCCGCTGGGACAGAGCCTGTTGATCGTATGGCCGCAGCTCACCGGACTGATCGCCGCTACGGTGGTATGCTTTGCGCTGTCGTATTTCTCCTTCATGAAAAGGGAGATCCGTCCGCGGTAAACAGGATTTTATTATCTTGTCGGGCATTCCACTGACGTACACAGACCATGAAAAGAGCCACCTTGTTTCCCGGCATTGCTGCCGCCCTGCTGTTTACCGCCCTGTGCCGGCCACCTGCTGCTGGGCAGACCATCCTGGAGGACAAACCCGGCGAGGCCAGCACCTACCGGAACCCTGTTTTTGATTATGACTTTCCCGATCCCAACCTGGTAAAAGGCGACGACGGCTATTTCTATGCCTATGCCACCCAGGCGGACTGGCGGCGGCAGGGTGCTGGCGGGCCCTACATCATTCCCATCCTGCGGTCCAGGAACCTGGTGGACTGGCAACCGGCCGGACAGGCGCTGGACAAAAAGCCATCCTGGAAAAAGGAAGGCGGCATCTGGGCGCCGGATGCGGAAAAATACCGGGGGAAATATTACCTGTACTATGCCTTTTCCACCTGGGGCGACGCCAATCCCGGCATAGGCCTGGCCATGGCTTCCCACCCGGAAGGCCCGTTTACGGACAAAGGCAAGGTGTTCCTGAGCAAAGAAATAGGAGTGGATAATTCCATAGACGCCTTCCTGATCACGGACAACGGCGTACCCTATCTTTTCTGGGGCAGCTTTCATGGCATTTACGGGGTGCAGCTAAGCCCTGACGGCGCCAAAGCCAAAGGCGCGCCTTTCCGTATTGCCGGCAATGCCTATGAGGGCGTATATATCTACCAGAAAGACGGCTATTATTATTTCTTCGGCTCTACAGGCTCCTGCTGCGAAGGGGCCAGCAGCACCTACAAAGTAAAAGTAGGCCGCGCCACTTCCTTAAAAGGCCCCTACCTGGACCGGTCCGGCCAGCCGCTGCTGGAAAACGGCGGCACCCTGCTGCTGCAGGCCAACCCGGGCAATACCGGTTTTGCAGGCCCTGGTCATAATGGCGATATTATTACGGACAAGGCGGGACAAACCTGGCTGTTGTACCATGCCTACCGCAAGAATGATGACAAGCGGGGAAGGGTGATGCTGCTGGATAAAATAACCTGGGAGAAAGGGTGGCCGGTAATACGCGGAGGAGTGCCGAGCCTGGAAAGACAGGCGGCGCCGGTGTTCTGACATTTCAGCTCACATCTTCGTCCACACCTCGTGTATCGGGTCTCCCTTGGAGCTCTTGCCGCTGTGGTCCCATTTGTTGCCCTCCACGCTGCCTTTAAAGCTCAGCGAGGCGCCCACCCGGCTGTTATCCCTGGAAAAGAAGTCTATATTTTCCGTATACACGCCATTCTCAAAGGTATAAGTACCACCGCCGGTGCCAAAGAACTCGCCCGTTTCCGTATTAATGGCCGCCCACTGGAAGCGGGTGCCGGTAAGCACCTTGATGGTCTTGCGGGCGCCCGGCTTCATTTCGCGCATCTCCCCGTTGGATTCCCTGCCCGTGATCTGCCAAACGCCGGCCATCGGCCCGCTGCCATCGTCAATCCGGGTCCAGGTGGCCTGCTGGTTCCCCAGGGTGCATACCAGCTGGTCGCCCTCAAATGAAATGGTGGCATCCGGGTGTTTTCCCACCTGGAATTTATCTGCGGAATTGAATTCTATGGTAGTAGTGGCAGTGTTATCAGCCACGCTTTCCCAGGTGCCGCCCCTGGTAGACTGGAACCCGGAGGCATTATACACTGTCACGGTAAAATACCCCGGCGTGATCAGCATAATGGAAGTATCAGCGCCGTTAACAGACCGCCATGCGCCCAGCACGGCGGACTCAGATTGCGCGTGCGCCTGCTCTGCACCTGTAACGGCCAGCAGTAAAAAGAGGAAGGTATACGCGAATGTTTTCATTTGTCAATATTTTGATTTATCAAAGGTCAAAATGGAACCTCGCATTAAACATCTCCCATATAATTAAACATCTCCCATATAAAAGGCTGGTGCCATGCCCGGTTTCATATCAGTGGATTTACTGGTAAATATACTGATTTAATAATGTATACTTTTACGTATCCGTTTAACAGCACCATTCATTATGAAAATATACCAGCAACTCCTGGAACTGAGGGAAAAGCCCAGAGGCTTTCACCTGGTGACCGCAGAGATCATGCAGGCGCTGCCGCAGATCGGCATGCTGAAATCCGGTATCTGCCAGGTATTCATCCAACACACCTCCGCTTCGCTTACCATTAATGAGAATGCAGACCCTACGGTGAGAATGGATTTTGAGACCTACTTCAACAAAGCCGTGCCGGAAAATGACCCGGATTATGTGCATGTTACCGAAGGGCCGGATGATATGCCGGCCCACCTCAAATCGTCTATACTGGGCTGCGCTGTAATGATCCCCATCCGCAACGGGCGCCTGGCACTGGGCACCTGGCAGGGCATTTACCTGTGCGAGCACCGCGACTATGGCGGCAGAAGAAAGCTGGTGATCACGGCCTGGGGAGAATAACGCCTGCCCTGGCAGCACAGCCGGGAATAGCGCTGCCGCTCGCGCTCCAAAACGGGAACAGAATCATTTTTCCTTTGCAGGAAAATACTCCGCTACCACATCCTTGTACGTCTGTTTGATCACGTCAATGGCATTGCTGTCCCCTCCTGCCATTGCAGCAGTGAATGCCTTCATCTGCTCAAAGCTGATATGCGGGGGGATCATCGGTACCGACGGATCAGTACAGGCCTCCAGCACTACGGGCTTCCGGGCGGCCATAGCTGCGTCCAGCGCAGCAGGCACATCTTCCGGGTCTTCTACACGGATCCCTTCCAGGCCCAGCATCCGGGCATATTGCGCATAAGGAAAATCCGGCAGGTCCTGGGAAGCGTCAAATTTCGGATCACCGGCCATCACGCGCTGTTCCCAGGTCACCATGTTCAGGTCGCGGTTATTCAGCACCAGGATCATGAGGCGCGGGTCTTTCCATCTTTTATAATACTTGGCAATGGTGATCAGCTCATTAATGCCCATCATCTGCATGGCGCCGTCTCCGATCAGCGCAACAGGCATGCGGTCAGGATAGGCAAATTTGGCAGCAATGGCATAGGGCACCGCCGGGCACATGGTAGCCAGGTTACCGGACAGGGAGGCCATCATGCCGCTGCGTATGCTGATATCGCGGGCAAACCAGGCTGCCGTGGAACCGGAATCGGCGGAAAGGATGCAATTGTCCGGCAGGCGGCGGGACAGCTCACGGAACACATACTGCGGGTTAATGGGCTTTGCGCTGTTATCTGCCCTGGCTTCCAGCACGCGCCGCCAGCGATCCACCTCGCGGATAATGCTCTCCTGCCAGCTGCGGTCTGTTTTCCTTTTCAGCAGGGGGATGAGCGCCTGTAATGTTGCCTTGCTGTCGCCCAGCAGGTGCACATCCATCGGGTAACGGATGCCCAGCATGCCAGCGTCAATATCTATCTGCACGCCTTTCGCTTTTCCTTCCTCCGGAAGATATTCCGAATAGGGGAAACCGGAGCCTACCATCAACAGGGTATCGCAATCCGTCATCAGGTCCCAGCTGGGCTTTGTTCCCAACAGGCCGATCGCGCCGGTTACATAGGGCAGGTCGTCCGGCAGCAGCGCTTTGCCCAGCAGGGCCTTGGCCACGCCGGCTCCCAGCCGCTCCGCCACTTCCTTTATTTCTGCTGCGGCATTGAACGCGCCGGCGCCGGCCAGTATGGCTACGCGCTTCCCTTCATTCAATATGTCGGCCGCACGCTGCAGCTCTTCCTCCGGAGGCAGGGTGCGGGACTGTGCATATCCCATGCTGGAATGCACGGTACCATGCTTGCGGGCCGGCTCCTCATGATCCATTTCCTGCAGGTCGTTGGGGAAAATAATGCAGGTCACTGTGCGCTGTGCCTGCGCAATCCGGAAAGCCCGGTCAATGAGGTGGCGGGTCTGTGAAGGATCGCTGGCCATATGCACATAAGCACAGGCTACATCCTTGTAGAGCGAAATGAGGTCCACTTCCTGCTGGTAGCTACCGCCCAGGGCCGCTCTTGCCTGCTGGCCTACAATGGCCACTACCGGCTGGTGATCCATCCGGGCGTCGTACAGGCCATTGAGCAGGTGTATGGCGCCAGGACCGGAAGTGGCCATGCACACTCCTACTTCCCCTGTGAACTTGGCATGCCCAGACGCCATGAATGCCGCCGTTTCTTCATGGCGCACCTGCACAAAATCTATTTTCTCCTTTGCGCGGTTAAACGCGCCCATAATACCATTGATACCGTCGCCGGGATACCCGAACACTCTTTTCACCCCCCATTGGTGAAGGCGGTCCACTATATAATCTGCTACCGTTTGTGCCATAGTTTTTTTTCCTTTTGGCGGCACAAATACCAGACCAGCAGCAGCGCGCCGAAGGCGGCCCCGGGTCGCGGAAAGACGCGGGCACCGGGCTGCTTTTCAACAGTATGGGTAAAAAAAGTATCCATTGTGTAAAAAGGTCGCTTGTTCCGGCTGAGGCAGGTATGGCGCGGCACAAACATTGTACCACCACTGGCACACATATCCAATTCATCATGAGCACTAACAGAGATACCGACCACACCTTCAGGGACCAGGTAGTAGTGATCACCGGGGCATCCGGCGGCGTAGGCAGGGCCACTGCATGGGAATTTGCCAAACAGGGCGCCCGCGTGGTGCTGCTGGCCAGGGGAAAGGACGGGCTGGAAGGCGCGTGCAGGGAAGTGGAACAATACGGCGGCAAAGCCCTGGCCATTTCCGTGGACGTAGCCGACCCGGACGCCGTGGAAGCAGCCGCCGAACAGGCGGAAAGGGAGATGGGACCGATAGATGTGTGGGTGAACAATGCGATGAACAGCGTATTTGCGCCGTTCAAAGAGATCACGCCGGAGGAGTTCAAACGGGTAACGGAAGTAACCTACCTGGGCCAGGTATACGGCACTATGAGCGCGCTCAGGCGCATGCTGCCCCGCAACAAAGGGTCCATTATACTGGTGGGCTCTGCGCTGGCCTACCGCGGCATACCGCTGCAGTCTGCCTACTGCGGCGCCAAGCACGGCATAGAGGGCTTTTACGACTCACTGCGCTGCGAGCTGCTACATGACAAAAGCCATGTGCGCATGTGCATGGTGCAGCTGCCGGCCCTGAATACCACGCAGTTTGGCTGGGTGCTGAGCAAGCTGCCCAACAAGCCGCGGCCCATGGGTAAGGTATACCAGCCGGAAGTAGCGGCCAGGGCCATTGTATTTGCGGCAGCCAATAGCCGGCGCAGCGTATGGGTGGGCTTTCCCACCTTCAAGGCAATCATTGGCAACAAGATAGCGCCCTGGTATGCGGATTATGTGCTGTCACGCAACGGGTACAAAGGACAGCAAACGGATGTGCCGGCCAGCCCGCACCGCAAGAACAACGTATGGACGCCGGTACCCGGCGACCAGGATACCTACGGCGGCTTCGGGGATATTGCCACCCGCCACAGCGTAACCCTGTGGCTCAGCATGCACCGGGAATGGGTATGGTTCCTGGCGGGCGTGTTAATTGTAATATTGATCATAGGGCTGACAGTTGACTGAACACAACCAGCAATCTTACTATGCATAAAGAAGGAACAGCGTACCAGCCTATCGAGAATTACGGCATCATCGGCAACCTGCATACTGTGGCCCTGGTTGGGTTGAATGGGTCCATCGACTTTATGTCGTTTCCCCGGTTTGACGCGCCTACCATCTTTTGCAGGCTGCTGGATGCCGGCAAAGGCGGCAGCTTTTGCATTACCCCGCTGATGGAGAATATGGTAAGCAAACAGCTGTACCTGCCGGATACCAATGTGCTGGTCAGCCGCTTTTTCTCTGATGAAGGCATTGCAGAAGTGATCGATTACATGCCGGTAACGCGGAACGAGGCCAGCTGCGCCGTGGTCAGGAAGATCACCACCATCCGGGGCAAGGTGAGCTACCGCATGCGCTGCGCGCCGCGGTTCAACTATGCCGGCACCCCCCACCGCATTAGCCAGGACGGGAACAGCTTTCTCTTCTCCCCGGAAGACAAGCAGCTGGCGCCCTGCTGGCTGACAGGCAGCATACCAGCCTCCATAACAGGCGATGATGTAGTGGCGTCGTTCGTGCTGCAGGAAACCGAAAGCGCCTGCTTCATGCTGGAATCTGTACACAACCGCAACAGCCGCACCAGCGACCTGGAGCATTATGAAAAGTACACCTACCGGCAAACGGTGCGCTACTGGCAGCGATGGCTCTCCCGCTCCACTTACCAGGGGCACTGGAAGGAAATGGTGCACCGCTCTGCGCTTACGCTGAAGCTGCTCACCTCCAACAAGTACGGCTCCATGGTAGCGGCGCCTACCTTCAGCCTGCCGGAAGCCATTGGCCATGGCCGCAACTGGGATTACCGCTATACCTGGATACGTGATGCCGCCTTTGCCATGCACGCTTTCCTGCAGCTGGGCTTCCTGGATGAAGCAAAGGCTTTCCTGCAATGGGTAAAAGCGCAGAGCGCTGAAAAGGACCTGCAGCTAATGTTTGCCATAGACGGCAGCAGCCGGCTGGACGAGCACGAGCTGCCACGCCTGGAAGGCTACATGGCTTCGCAGCCGGTGCGCATTGGCAACGACGCCTACAAGCAAACCCAGATGGACATATACGGCGAGCTGCTGGAAACCATTTACATCTACTCCATGCACGGGGGCGATATTACCTACGACTACTGGAAGATCATAGAACAATATGTGGAACTGGTGATACAGCACTGGCGGCTGCCAGACCACAGCATCTGGGAGGTGCGCGGCATCAAAAGGGAATTCCTCTTTTCCAGGATGATGTGCTGGGTGGCGCTGGACCGCGCCATCAAGATCGCCAACCACTTCTCTTTCCCGTTCGATATACTGCGATGGCACCAGACACGGGACGAGATATTCCGGGATGTATATGACAACTTCTGGAACGAGGAAAAGCAGTCGTTTGTACAGTTCAAAGGATCGGACAACCTGGATGCCAGCGCGCTGCTGATGCCCATCCTGCACATTATTTCCCCCGAATCCGACAAGTGGCGGAAAACCATGCAGGCCATTGACCGCGAGCTGCGCCTGGATGTGCTGATATACCGCTACCGGGAACAAACCATGGACATAGACGGCATGAAAGGAAAAGAAGGAACATTTACCATGTGCTCTTTCTGGCACGTGGAATGCCTGGCCCTGAGCGGGGAGATCGACCGGGCGAAAGAGCATTTTGAAAAAATGATCGGCTATGCCAACCACCTGGGGCTTTTTTCGGAGCAGCTGGGCATGAGGGGAGAGCACCTGGGCAATTTCCCGCAGGCCTTCACGCACCTGGGGCTCATCAGCGCGGCCATTGAGCTGAGCAAGCAGGAACAGGCCCGGACAACGGAAATGCCTTTCCACTACTCCTGGGAAATGAAATAGGTACCTGCCCCGTTCCATAAACCGGGATCACTGCGGGGATGAGCGTTTACGGAATAATATGCCCCAGCCGCCGCCGTAGTCCTTCGTGATCTTTCCCTTTACAAACGCGCATAGCAGGATGCAAATACCGGCAACCGCATTGGCAATGACAATGGTCATATCGCCGGATGCAAACAACAGCCCGGAGAGGATGAGCCAGCCGCCGGCCACTACATTGAAGTAACGCACGCCCCGGTTCACCTCCCACATGGCAACGATAGCTGCGGTAACCACCAGGGGACCGGTGATATAGTTATTGTTAGCAGCGGTTTTGTGAAAGTCCAGCCAGCCGGGAGCGATCATTACCCATAAGCCGGCCAGCGCGTTGATGATCCGGGCCCACATAATTATCTGGTTGTAGCGGTGATACGTTGGTTGCCCCAGAACGCCTTCCATACCGGCCGGCCATCTGCCTTTACCCGGCGCAGGTACTGTAGGCTGGCCAGCAACTCGTCCATGGCAGGGCTGATGATGACAACGGATATAAAGGCAGAAGCCAGGCACAAGGTGCACCAGCTGCTGAACAGCACCGGCTGCAGTATGACCAGCAAAATGCTGACCAGTCCCAGCGGCCCCACAGCGATGCCGAAGATGATCACTACCCAGGGCATGGTGCGCCAGCGCTCACGGCCGCCTACCAGCGCAGTGACCACATCCAGCAGGTAACCGAACGCACCCAGCAGCGCGTCCGGTACCGGCAGCACCCGGGACACGGGTGAATGCAATATCTTTTTGCTGCCGTCTCCAAAGAAAGGTTCCCAGACTGTATCAAAAATACCCAGCTGGTACAGTCCCAGGTACAGCGCTATCAGCAGGCCAGCAAAGGCCACGGCCGCTATGGGCAGGCGCTGCCCCCAGGCAGAGGGATTATAATCCCAGGCGGGCGGAATAGCAGTTACTTGTTCCATACCCTTGCTGCATAAATATTATGCCGGTTATTCTATCTCTTTCAGCATTTCCCTTACGGCAGCTTCCAGCTGCACATCCTTCCCTGCCAGGAACTCCTCATAGCGCTGGGGCACCCGAATGTCCGGCTCTATCTGCATGTTCTCCGTAGGACGGCCTTCCCTGCCAATAGTAGCCACCATCGGGATACCAAAGATGATGGTGGGATCTATCTGCCTTTCCCACCACACGGCGGTGCCGGTACCGGCCACCGGCATACCGATAAGCTTGCCGATATTGCCCTGCTTGTAGATATAGGGGAAGATGAATGCGTCGCTATAGTTGCCCTCGCTCATGAGCACGCAGCTGGGGCGCTGCCACTGGCCCATGGGCTCCCCTCCTTTCAGCTTTTCTCCCTGCGGGGCAAACTCCAGGTATTTTTTCCCGCCCAGGAAGTTGTAGAGATCATCATGCAGCCAGCCGCCGCCATTAAAGCGGGTATCCACGATCAAAGCCTGCTTGCCGCGGTTCTTGCCCATTACTTCATCATATACGGAACGGAAGCTGGCATCGTTCATTCCCTGCACATGCACATACCCTACCTTGCCGTTGCTGAGCCGGTCCACCATTTCCCGCATGCTCCGCACCCAGCGTTTATACATCAGGGTATTTTCCTCGCCTGAGCTGACGGGCTTTACCGTTTCCGCCCAGCGGGCCCCGGTAGCGGGGTTGTAGATGCTTACCAGCACATTATCACCGGTTTTGCGGTTAAGCAGCGCTGCCCAGTCAAGCTGTGTGGTAACCGGCACACCGTCTATCTTCTCGATGATGTTCCCTTTTTCCAGCTTGCTGGCAGCCTTGTCAAAGGGGCCGCCTGCAATGACCTCGTCCACCTTCAGACCGTCCTCTGCAAAGGTCTCGTCAAAGAGCAAACCGAGGGAGGCGGTATTGTCCACATTATCCTGCGGGGGGTAATAGCGGCCGCCGGTATGGGAGGCGTTCAGCTCCCCGAGCATTTCACTGAGCAGCTCCTGGAAATCATAGTTGTTGCTGATATGCGGCAGGAAGCGGGCGTAATGGTCGTGGTACAGCTGCCAGTCCAGGCCGTGCAGGGAGGGGTCATAGAACTTCTCCCTTACCTGGCGCCAGGCGTGCTCCAGGATGTAGGCGCGCTCCGCTGCTGCGTCCAGCTCCAGCTCTGTTTTAATATTTACCGGGGTGATCTTGCCGGAAGCGGCATCCACCTTTACCACGCGGCCGTTATTGCTCACGTACAGGTACTTGCCTTCCTTGTCCAGCTCCATGCTGCCGGGAGAGCCGCCCAGCTTGGCCAGTATCCTGGTGTCTCCGGTGCGCGGCTCTGTTACCCAGAGGTCGTATCCTTTTTCAAATGCGGCCGTATAATACAGCTTGGCGCCATCTTTATCCAGCACATAATCGCTGATGGAGGCGCTGTTGATGGTGAGGCGCACCCGCCTGTTCTCCAGGTTATTGAAATCCGGGTGGAAGTCCTTCTTCTTTTCAGTGCTGTCCTTTTCCGGGGCCAGGGTGGTATCTTTCCCGGTCTGCTTGCGGAGCGCTTCTTCCTTTTCCTTCAGCAGGTTGAACTCGTCCTTTGAAAGCTTATATTTGTCAAAAGCCTCCTGGTCAAAGAATACGGCGTAGATGTCCGTTTCCTTGCTGCCCTGCCTGGCCAGGGACCGGCGCCCCTCACGGCTGGTTTCCCAGGTCAGCATTTTACCGTCTGCGCTCCATTTGCTGTTGCTTTCCCCGAACCCGCTGTTAACAGGGTATACCGGCGCCCCTTTCCCGTCGGCCGGGAGCAGCACGGCGTTCCTGATACTGAAATATCCCTGCTGGTCATCTGCTACGATCCACTTCCCGTCCGGGCTCCAGGAAAAATGCCAGTCGCCGTCCGAATAGGAATGGTTACGGCCCTTTGGCAGCAATACACGGCTTTTGCCGGAAGCAAGGTTCAGCACCTTCAGCACGTTGCGGTCCTCCACGTAAGCTATTTCCCTGCCATCCGGGGAGAACACCGGCTGAAACTCCTCTGCCGCCGTAGCTACCACCGGCTCCTCCTTCAGCAAAGTAGCGGCAAAGAAGTAAGGCTCTTCCTTCCTCACCACTGTGCTCTGGTAAATATCCCAGCTGCCGTTCCGCTCTGCAGCGTACAGCAGGCGCTTGCTGTCCGGCGACCAGGCGATCATCCTTTCCTGCTGGGGCGTGTTGGTCACTCGTTTGGTCATATTGCCTTCCACGCTGGTAACGAACACCTCTCCCCTGGCCACAAACGCCATTTCCTTGCCGCTGGGGCTCATGGCAAACTCCGTCACATTGCCGTTCACCGGCGTGTATTTCACCGTTGATGCACGCCCGTCATTGAATATCCGGACGTTCACCTTCTCCGGTTGCTCACCTTCACGTAACGTATATATTTCACCGTTATAGCTGAAGCACAGCGTATTGTTGGCTGCCCTGGACAGGTGGCGCACGGGATGCCTGTTAAAATGCGTGAGCTGCTGCATGTTGTCCTTACCGGACAGGGAGGTTTTGAACAGGTTCTGGGAAATGCCTCCCTTTTCGCTCAGGTAATAGATATCATCGCCATTGCCGAACAGCGGCTCCCGGTCTTCGCCGGCATAACCGGACACCTGCTGATAGGTGCCCCTGACAATGTCATATACCCAGATATCGCGGGTAACGGCGGATACATGATGCTTGCGCCAGGGGTCCTCGTACCCTTTCCGGTCCTGGAAAACAAGCAGGTTGCCGCGGCTGTTGTAATGGGCACATTCCGCGCCGGCAGCAGTCAGCAGCATTGAGCGGCCGCCGGTAACCGGCACTGTGTATAAATTATTGAACATGCGGGAGCTGAAGCGTATGCTGGCAGCCGGTGCGTTGCGGCCGCTGCCGAACAGCACCTGTTTATTGTCCGGTGTGAAATCATAGGGATAATCGTTCGCGCTGTGGGCAGTAAGCCGGGCCGGGGCACCGCCGGTGGCGGGCATCACAAATACGTCGAAATTGCCGTAGCGGTCGCTGGCAAATGCCAGGTATTTACCGTCATGGCTCCAAACAGGCATCCTGTCGTGGGCCTCGTGGATGGTAAGAGGTACCGCTACCCCGCCGGCAGCGTCTACCCGGTAAATATCCCCTTTATAACCAAATGCAATGGTCTTGCCGTCAGGCGAAATGGCAGGGTATCTCAACCATAAAGCGTTGTCCTGGGCATAGGCAAGGGCGGTCAGCAGCAGGGCTGCACAGGTAGTGTATAGCTTTCTCATAAATTGTTGTGCGTTAACAGGCAATAAAGCAAAATAAAAAAAAGTGGCGGCGTGCTGCCTAACATATTGACAAGTGGCGTTTTCCGGGGTAACAAAGGCAAGCGGCTGCCTGCTCAAACCGTGTAGGGGGTTCTACACTGCTTTTACGGGTTGCCTGTGCGCCTCACCGGGGCTGCAGGCTGGCATAACTTGTGCGCTCACTTACACGGATCAAAACCATCTGTCATGAGAGTTATCGGAACAAAGACCCATGCCTACCTGGACTATATCGTGGGCATCCTGCTGATCATTGCGCCGTGGGTATTCGGGTTCTACGCAGGCGGCGCCGAAACCTGGGTACCGGTCGTTCTGGGCTTAGGCACGATCATCTACAGTCTGCTGACCAACTACGAGCTGAGCATGTGGCACATGATATCCATGCGCACCCACCTTACGCTGGACCTGCTCAGCGGTATACTGCTGGCGGTTTCTCCCTGGCTGTTCGGCTTTGCTTCATACGTATGGGAACCGCACCTGATCGTAGGTATTATTGAAATAGGCGTTGCTGTAATGACCCAGAAAGAACCTTTCGTGGAAAGGAAGCGAACTACACATACGGCAACGCTGCATTAAAACCGGTATGTTATGGAAGATAAAAACAGTCATAAGAAAACAGTACCGGGCAGCGAAAAAGGCCCGGAACATACTTTCAAGGACAAAACGCAGGAAACAGGCACGCCAGATCCCGGTGTAACGTCCGGCGATCCTGCTGAAAAGGAGGAGATGGAGAAAAAAGGCTCGCTGGCCAAAGTACAGTCTTCTTCACAAAAGCAGGAAAATCCGCCTGCTCCTAAAAACTACCTGACAAAAGAAGACATACCTGACAGCACCAATGAATCCACAGGCGTACCGGGAAGCGGGCAGCGGCAGGACTCCAACTGACCGCTTCCCGGACAGCCGGGGTGGAGCCTATCGCTTACTTCACCACAGGGAAGGCCACTACCCTTACTTTTGTACAGCCGTAAGGGACCAGGGTGATCTTTTCCACCTTATCGTCCACCTTGCCTTTATAAAGTCCTTCGCGGTCTGTAACCGGCGTTGGGGCAATATCGTTATAGAGCTGCCAGCCGGGAATTTTACGGGCGTCCGCTACGATCTCAATGGGCGCATGGTCAATATTCCATACAAAATCATCAGTTACGGGCTTTACCTGCTTTACAGCAAGCCGCGCAGGGTCCTTTACCTGTGACTGCAGCAGGCCGTAATTCCAGTCCCCTTCGGGGTACACGCTGAAATAAGGTCCTTCCTTTTCATCCGTGCCCTGCTCCCAGCGCTCCTGCAACTTCAGGGCATATACAAGCGGGCCTCTTTCCACTGCCCGGGAATTGCGGCCCCAGGTAGATACCCGCACTTCCATGGGCAGCTGCAGGGTAAGGCGGTCGCCGTTCTGCCAGGTACGGTTGATAGTGACCACCTGCCCCCCTTTTTCCGTGCGCAGGCGCTGGCCGTTGAGCCAGAGCACCGCTTCCCTGCACCAGGAAGGGATGCGCAGCTGCAGGGGGAAAGCTGTTGCTTTTGCGGCAGACAGCTCAAAGCGCACGCTGTCCTCAAAGGGATAGTCCGTTATTTCCCGGATGGTAACCGGCGTGCCGGCGGTGCCCACTTTGGCGGTAATGCTGCAGGGGCTATATTCCAGTGCTGCCAGCCCTTTTCCCGGCGTGGCATACCACAGGTGGGAGGCAAACTTGGTCCATCCCTGGTGCATATTGGCCAGGCAGCAGGTGTAGCCGCTGCGCATGCCGAATACGTTGTTCATCTCCCGGTTAAAGGGCAGGGAGAAGTTAAACACGCCCCGGGTAACCTGTACCTGGTTGGCTATCTGGAAATACTGTTTGTTATTATAGTCATCCGTGGTTTGCGTGGGTAGGGCGTTAAAGGTCATTCTCTCCAGCGCGTCCATGTACCGGATATCGCCGGTAATGCCGATGATCTGTTCCAGGGAGAACATGGATTCCACGATAGCGCACAGCTCTGTGCCCTGCACCGGGTCATTGCCGTGCAGGTCTTCATCTGCGGAGAACATACCGAAGGGCAGGCCGTGCAGGGTCATCAGGTCATTAAAGCCGGTTTTCAGGTACCGGAGATATTTCTCATCCTTTGTACGCTGGTACTGTATGGCAGGGTCTTTCAGGGCCATGCCCACATTCACGCCATGACGGCGCATCCAGTTCCTGTCATCCTGGTAGGTGGCCGCATGGATCACCCAGTCGCGGTTGCCCAGCCAGTTGCTCCAGGGAAAAGACTGGTCCTCAATCAAAGCGGCCAGGCGCAGCAGCATGGGATCGCCGGTAATGCCGTACAGCCATTGCGCTATCATGGCGTTGTCCGTTCCCCGGGAAGCGGCCCATTCCGTCCATTTACCAATGGGGCATTGCTGCAGGGCTTTATACTGGTAGTTGAAAAAACGGGTCATGAAGGTGATTACACGGGCATCGCTGGTAGCCATATAATACTGCCGCAGCACTTTCAGCATCACCATTTTAGGCCACCAGTCCTCCCCTTCCGCGCAGTTGGCAGCCGTGATGACCACGCCCTTTTCCCTTTCCGCTTTCGTGAGGGGGCCAAAGTAGCCGGAAGGCCGCTGGTGGGTGATCACCCAGTCCACATACTTTCCTACCTTCTCCTTCAGCGCCTGGTCATTGAGCAGGTAGGCCAGCGGCAGCGCGCCGTCCAGCCAGTAGGGTGTTTCCTCCCAGCCATCACCCTGGCCGCCCAGCCAGCCGTTATCGTTCTTCACTTTGGCGTATACTTCATCCAGGTGGCCGGTAGTGCCGTTGCGCATGATCTGCAGCTGGTGCCGCAGCCATCCTTCAGGCCGGATGCTGCCCAGCGGTACCTCCAGGTAGGCGGGTGCGCTGAGCGCGTTATTTTTAACCGTTGCAGATTGCTGCGCACGGGCAGCAGGCAGGTGCAAGGCACAGGAAACAATGAGCAGGCGTACCAGTTTTTGATGAACGTGAAGCATCATGAACAGTAATGATTTTATAAGACGGTAATACACGGCATATGCCGTTTTTCTCAGGAAGCCTGAAAATACAAACATCCGGCAGAAAATGAAAGCTGGAAGCAGCGCATGCTTACAACACCAGCTGCGCATGCAGCTTGTGAAGGGCTTCCTCCGGGTTGCTGCATAACCCGGAATGCACTTTGGAGGTTTGCAGCACCGTACTGCGGGTAGCGGTGAGCCAGCGGAACCGCAGCGCCATGTCCAGCCTGCCGATAGGGCCGCCTTCCTTACCGCCCCGGCATACCTGCTCAAATGCGCAGAGGTAGGCCTTTACTTCGTTGATATCCATTTCCGGCGCAAAAGCCAGCAGTTTGGCTTCATTCAGCGTGTGCAGGCATTGCAGGAATTTCCGTTCCTTGCAATAAAGGATCACGCCCACATTCAGGAACTCTTCCCGTTCCACCCGCGGCACTATACGAATAACGGCGTACTCAAATAAGAATTTCCCTTGCATGTTGCGCTGCTTTTATAAATATGGCTGATGATGCGATACGTGTGAGCAGGAACTGCACATATACCTCCCTGCGCTCCTCCGGCCCGCCGGCCAGTGAAGGGTCGGTGAGCCATTCATCCGGCACGAGGGCCACAATAGCCCGGATACGCTCTTCGGTAAGGATAGCGCGGAATGCGGTATCCACGGCCTCCAGCTCTGATGCCTGCGGCAGCAGCACATGGTCCTTTACCTGTGCAAAAGGCCGGGCAGCATGCTCTTTCCAGTTATGCCAGGTATGGTGAAAGTACAGGGAAGCGCCATGGTCTATGAGCCACAGCTCCCGGTGCCACATGAGCATATTGGTGTTGCGTGCAGTGCGGTCCACGTTGGTGAGCAGGCAATCCAGCCATACGATCTGCGAAGCCGGCAGCGGAGCAATGGTGGTAACGGCAGGGTCGTAGGTGATGGCACCTTGCAGGTAATGCAGGGCCAGGTTCAGCCCTACGCTGGCTTTCAGCAGGTCCTGTATCTCCTCGTCCGGCTCCGTGCGGCCAAAAGCGCTGTCCAGGCCGGCAAAAACGATCTCAGGTACCCTGAAGCCCAGGGCACGGGCTATCTCCCCGCCTATCAGCTCGGCAATCAATGCCTTTTCTCCCTGCCCTGCGCCACGAAACTTCAGCACATACAGGAAACCGTCGTCTGCTTCCGCAATAGCGGGCATGGAGCCGCCTTCCCGCAGGGGCGTAACATAGCGGGTAACGCTAACAGATCTTATTTCGGGATAATGATGATGCATAAACGGGCGAAATATAGCGCAAATTTTTAAGAAGGCCTGTTCAGCAACCGGAACGCTGCCGCGCTGGCCAGGCATAAAAGGATCAGCAGGCACCACAGCACCCGGTAGCCGTACTGCTCCGTGATCAGCGCACCGCCGCCAGGGCCGGCTACCTGGGCTACCGACCAGGCCAGTGCATAGGCGGCCGCATACTGGCCCCTGTTATGCTCGCCGGAGCGGCGCATGATCACCGAATTAATAAAGGGCAGGGCCATCATCTCGCCCATGGTGATGAACACCACGGAGCCCACGGCCATAAGCAGGGGCGCCATACCCGGCATGATCAGCAGCAGGTAGCCAACAGCCGTGGCCATCACACCGGAAATGATATAGTACATATCGGAGCGGCGGTTTTCCCAGTATTTTACCAGGACCATTTCAAAAACAGCCACCAGCATGCCGTTCAGCCCCAGCAGCCAGCCAATGGCACTTTCCTGGATATGCAGGTGTTCTTTCCAGTACACCGGCACCAGGCGGAACAGGAGGAGGAAGCAGGTACTGTATATCGCTACCGGCAGCAGGAAGCGGAGCAGGAAAGCGTCCTTCCAGGGCGAGCCGGCTGCAGCTGCGGGCGGAGCCACTGCTTCCTTTTGCTTTTTCACAACGGGCGGCAGCAACAGCCAGGTGAGTATGCCGGCAATGATATACACCGCGCCTTCTACCCAGAAAAGCAGGTGGTAGTTAACAGCTGCCAGCACGCCGCCTGCTGCGCTGCCCATACCAAAGCCGATATTGGTGGCCAGGCGGTTGAGCGTAAAGGAGCGGGTAAGGGTTTCCGGGGTGGCATAGGCCGTTACGGCAGCGGTATTGGCCGGGCGGAACGCTTCCGCTACAAAGCTGAGCACCACCGTCATGATACACAGCAGCGTAAAATTCCCGATCTGGCCCATGAGCAGGAAGAGCAGACCACCGGCTATGGAGGTACACACCTGTACGGCGCGGAAGCTGACCCGGTCAATAAAGTACCCGCTGGCAGCAGATCCCAGCAGGGCGCCAATACCAAAAAGCGTGATCACCAGGCCGGCGTCGGCAATGCCCCGGTGCAGGCTTTGCGTAATGTACATGCTGAGAAAAGGCACTACCATGGTGCCGGAGCGGTTGATCAATATGATCATGCCCAGCAGCCAGGTTTCTTTGGTAAGGCCGCTGAAGGAGGCCCGGTAGTTACCGGCCAGCTTTAAGATACCTGGCTGCAGATGTCGATTGGCGGAAGGCGTTGCAGACATGTGGTTGTTTTTATACTGCAAACTTCCTTATTGGCTGGTACACCTGTATAGTCCAGTTTGTACAATGCAGATAGTCCAGGTAATGATCCAGACCGGCGCTGTGCCGGACTGCTTTACACCACTCCTATTCTTAACGCTTTCAGCCCGCTCAGGCCCTGAAGGTCCTCCAGCTCCAGCTCTTCCAGGCCGGTATGCAACACCCCGCTTTCCTGCAGGTACTGCATATAGGGCAGGTAATCTTCCACATCCCGGGCGCTAAAATAGATCAGCGCAATGGTGCCCGGCTGGGTCAGCCTTTCCGTGGTATTGCGCACATGCACCTTGTCGATCCTTTTCTTGATCATCTGGTAACGGATATTGTAGGTGCCTTCTACATCAAATCTTTTCTCATCTGCGCGGAAGCTGATATCAATGGTGTGGTTGTGGGCAAAGATCAGCTGGGTGGTGTGCAGCTCCACGGGCATGTCTGGCAGCAGGGAACGGGTAAGCCTGGCAATGGCGGCCATGGAGGAAAGCTGCCAGAGGCGCAGGTTCTTGAGGTGGAAATGATCGAAGGGACGGGTGGGTGCAATGGACTGGCCGATGTAGATATCATATTCTATACCGTCTGTCCGGAATTTCTCGAAGTAGCAGGGATAAGACTGCTGCAGGATATGTTTCTCTGTTTCAAAATAACCGTTGACGGCGGTATTGATCATCTGCATGGATGTTTCCAGAGACTGCCGGTGCTCATGAATGGCGCCGTTGCCGCTGTTGAGCAGCGCGCGGTACTCCTCAATGGCCTTGCGGGTGGCAGGCTCCTGACTGGACAGGTGCACCAGGTAGGGAATAGTGCCTTCCGTCAAAAACAGGTTGAGGTTGGTTTCGTCTGTAGGGCTCAGCTGCTCCTGCTGCAGCACGTTCTGCCATTTTTTGCAGGTAAAGATGGTCTCTTCCAGCAGCGAGGAGCGGTGAAGCTGCTGCAGGCCGGCAAGCAATTCAGAGAGGACGCGCAGCTGGGCGTCCAGGTCGGCCTTTACGGCCCTGTTGCGCTCCAGGGTGGAGTTGCGGATGTCAATGGCGCCGTAGAGGGGATATACTTCCCTGAAATGGATGTTCTCCACCCTAGCGGGCAGGCGCTTCTTTTTCTGCTGCAGGTAATGCCAGGCCGCTTCGTTGAACTTCCACTGCACCGCGGGTTGTATGGAGGTGAACTTTTCCTTGACAATGCTTTCTATTTCCAGGTTAAACTCATCGATATATACCTGCAGCAGCTGTGCAATGGGGGCAATGGCGGGCTCCAGCAGGGCCACTGTTTTCTCATCAAAAGTATCGTCGCCCCAGGTATGCACGCCCAGCACGCCAACGGGTATATGATCATGAAAAACGGGCATCAGGGCCAGGGACCGTACGCCCAGCTCCCGGAAGCGGGCAAGAAAAGCCGTATGCTCACTTTCTCTTTCCGCAAAGATATCCTGGGAGAAAAAGAAGCTGGGGTTGGCAGCATAACCGCTGGCCTGGCGGCGGAACTCCTCCAGCGTCAGGTTATCCTCTCCCCACACGGAGGAAAGTACGCCGGTGCCGCCTTTGGAGTAACTGTACACGGGATCGCCGTTCACTCTTACAAAAGGGAACAGGTCAAACTCGATCCTGTTGTTGCGCACCAGTGTTTTCAGCGACTGTATCACGCTTTTATGAACGGCTGCTTCTTCGCCGGGCGTGCGGGATAGCCGTACCTTCTGGATGTTGCCCACAGCTTTCTGGGTCGTAATGTCCTTCACGGTGATCATGGCCATGCCGCGGAAGCGGAACAGGTCCAGGGGCAGCATGCTTTCCAGCATTTCATAGCCGGCCCCTTCGCTCAGGTGCATGTACAGGGCGCTGGTGTCCAGCGCAGGCAGCGCCTGCTGCGCGGTCACCTCCACCAGGTCCGTATTGATGTTCACGGCATAGTATTCCAGCAGGCCGGTGGCGGTATTCGTACCGGCGTGCACCAGGCCGGCCTTTACCGGCACTTCAAAATCATACAGTCTTTTAAGGATGAAGGTATATACCAGCTGCAGGCGCTCGCGGTGATAGTCCGCCGGTGTTTTTTCCGTTACATATACTTCCTGGCCGTCCTGCCGTTTGTCCAGCAATGCGTACAGCACATTCGTGCCGTAGAAGATAAAGGGCTGGAAGGGAAAGCTCAGCCCCCAGGCCAGCTCGCTTTCGGCTGTTAACCCCGGCGTAAGGCAGGCATACATATGCTCCAGCAGGGGCTCATACTGTGCAATCTCTTCCAGGGCAATGTCCTTCTCATACACGCCCGCTTCCTCAAACCGCTGCAGGATAGTGCTGAAGAATGCGCCTTTAACGGTAGTTTCCGCTGCCGCCCTTTTCCGGATATGGTCCATGAAAGGCCTGAAGGAAAGCGCCGCATCAATCGGCAGGGCGTATCCCTTATTACCGGAAGCGTCGAATATGGTGTTTTTCATGGCGGGTCAGTTCTGTCCGCCAAAGGTATGTAATACCGCTATTACTTCATCGGCCTGCTGCGCTGTTGCTAAATGCCATCTGCTTTTACATTTAGTATTTTACGTGTATCATTTCCTAATTGCTGATCTTATGCACCCGCAGGTTGTCATAATAGATGTAACCATCCGTAGGGGACTCCCAGTAGGACTGGCTGCCGCCGCGGAAGGTATGGAAGGTGACGTTCCGGATCAGGCGCTTGCTGTCGTTGGTGGTCCAGCGGATATCCCGGTCCAGCACCACGGTGCCGTCTATCACGATCTGCACATGCCCGTTGGTGTTGCTGCCGGTGTTGCTCTTGATGTACATATGCACATGGTAGGTTTGGCCCCGGTTCAGGCTGCCGGTAGCGGGATAGGATTTGCCGAAGGTATCGCCATACTGGCCCGGCTGGTCCTTGTAATAAATGTAGGGCTGGAAGAATACGCGGCCGGCATCTGTCCGGTACCACATCAGGCGCAGGCTGCCGCCGTTGCCATCCCAGCCCGGGTCACCGCCGGTATTGCCATCGCCCACGGAAAAGCCGAAGCCTACCTTGCCGCCGCGGCTCCAGTCGAACTGGCTGTGAAAGCGGATGTCATAATCCATTTCATAAGCCGATCCGTCAGATACATTGATGTTGGCGATCACGCCGCCTGCGCCGGACAGGGCGTTCTTCAGCAGGGTAATGCGGAGATCGTCGTTAGAGATCATGGCCCGGGAATCTACCCAGGAGCTGACATTGCCAAAATCGCCTTCCGCCATGGAACGGGTGTAGGTAGCGCCGTGGGTGTAATTGTCCCAGTTAACGGACCAGGTGCTGTAAATAGCGTTGGCCTGTACATCGCCTGCTGCAGCTGCCGCATCGGTGTCCGGGCCGGCCGGTTTTTCAGTTGCAGCTTCCTTTGCGCAGGAAACGGTCATAACGCCCAGCAATACCAACAGGCTTGCTGATTTAAGGAAATTTTCACAGGGTTGCATACCGGTTTGGGTTTAAACATAAAAAAATAGGGAGACTGCTGAACAGCCCCCCTGAGGTTCCTTATAAAGGTATTGATAATATGCCTCACATCCTATCGTATCTTTATCCGGTTCCGGAAATTCAGCCACAGGCTCAGCCCCAGGCTGATGATAAAGACCACCAGCGTAACATTGTCTACCAGCTGCGTATCCAGGTCAATACCCGTCAGCTCCAGCAGCAGGAAGTGAATGTAGGAGCCGCGGGGGTCCTGGTAGCCCAGCTGCCCACGCACCGCATAATGCCAGTCCGTGCAGGGACAGTAGCCCCAGCCAAACCAGATGCCCAGCACAAACCAGGAGAAGGCCGTAAGCAGCAGGGTTGCCAGGTTCCATTTACGGGTGCGCAGGAACATCCATCCCGTGATATTGAACAGGATGAACGCGGTGTGGAAAACAAAGAAAAATATGTTCAGGAAAGCATACCACATACCGGTAGGTTTTATTGTATGCAAAATACTTGTTTAATCTCCTTCAATACCCTATTTTTTGCGCTTTAAACCTGTTAAAACTACCGGCCACCTGCTATGCCCGACCTTTTCAAAAGCACTGTCCCGCCTGTACCAGCACCTGCTGCACACCATGCACGCATCCTGTCCGGGCTGCGCAACCGGCTTTTTGATACCAGCCGGCGCAACCGCCTGCTGTATTACAGGCCCAACCGCCGGTTTGTGCAGCTGACCGTTGCCAGCGTGCCCGTCACCGGTGAACGCGTAGCACCGGAGCGGCTGCTCACCTATACTGCTTTTTCCAGGCAGCTCAGCACCATGAAGGACCTGCAGCTGAACAAGCTGCTCCATTTCGGGGACCATCCTTACCTGCAGGGGCAGCTGAACGCGGTACGCCTGCAGGCAGAAAGCGATGAAAGGGAATACGGGTTCAGCCAGCTGCGCCTGGTGATCGCATTCATGCACTGGCATCACGGTAAAGGGGAAACGAAGGAACAGGTGCAAAGCCCGCTGGTGCTGCTGCCCGTAAAGCTGCAACGCAGCAAGGGTACGCCCGGAGACCTGTTTACCCTCACCCCTGCTGACACCACTGCCATCATCAATCCCGTACTGGCCAACTGGTGGCAGGAGCTGTACGGCATTACCCTGCCGGAAAGCGTTGCCCTGGACAAAACGCGCATGGAAGACCTGTTCCTGGCACTGCAGCAAAGCATAGCAACCGCGCAGCCGGGCATCACCCTGCATTACCGGGACCGGCCTACAGCAGATACATTCAGGCAGGCCGCCCTGCAAACACTGGCACATTATCAACAGGGAAGCCGCAACCCGGGTACAACAGGCTCCGGCACTGGTACGGATGCCCTGCACTGGGAAATGGACACCTGCAACCTGGTGCTGGGCAATTTCAACCATAAAAAAATGAGCCTGGTCAGCGATTACAACCAGGTAGCGGCCCGGGGCATTACGCACCCGGTATTTCATACCCTGTTCAGCGCTGCGCCCAAAAGCCCTGCGCCGGACCTTGCTCCGCATACCCCGCGCGACTGGTACCACGTAATTGCCGCAGACCCCACGCAAACCAATGCCATCCTGCATGGCAGAATGGGGCACAGCTACATTATACAGGGCCCGCCCGGTACCGGCAAGAGCCAGACCATCACCAACCTGGTGGCCGACTACCTGGCCCGGGGCAAGACCGTGCTGTTTGTTTGCGAGAAAAGGGCCGCGCTGGATGTAGTGTATCACCGGCTGCAGCAGAACGGGCTGGCAGAGCTGTGCTGCTACATCCACGACAGCCAGGCGGACAAGAAGGATTTCATCCGGGACCTGAAAACCGTGTATGACGATTTCCTGCGGCATAAAATGGACCTTACCCATATTACGCTGCGGCGCAAGGTAGCCCTTGACCATCTGCAGCGGCAGCTGCAGCTCCTGGAAAGCTACCACCATCAGCAATGCCGCACGCACGCAGCCGCAGGCATTCCCACCCGGCAGCTGATCGACACCCTGGTACGGCTGCAGGAGCATTTGCCCGTTGACGGGGCCGGGCAGGCCGATCTGCCCTCCTACCGGCACTGGCTGGCATTTGGCCACACCCTGCAGGCGCTCAGCCAGGCGCTGGAACAAAACGGCGCCCACCCGGCACTGGCCCGGCACCCTTTCTGTAACCTGGGCAATGGGCTGCTGCAGTCGGAGCAGCCCTTCACCCTCATGGAAAGCATCAGCAGCCAGGTACAAAACACGATGGCGCTTATGGCCGGTATTATTGCAGGCTATCAGATCCCTCCCGCCTATACGGAAAAGCTGGCTGACCTCATTACACTGGTAAAACATGCCGCAGTGCTGGAGCCGCTGGCAACAAGCCGTAACCTCCAGCTGGTAAACAAGGACAGCAAAGCTGCCCGGCGTTTTGAAAAAGCCTGGCGACAGCACCGGCGCCTGCAAAAGGCCCGGCTGCAGGCCGCAGCAGCCAACTGCCACTGGCAGCACCGGCCTGGCCCGGAAGAAGTACGGCAGGCCCTGGCCGTTGCCTCGAAATATGAAGGGCGCTTCTTCCGCTTTTTAAGCCCGGACTGGAGACGGCTGAAAAAGCAACTGCAGGGGGCCTACGATTTTTCCGCGCACCCGCTGCCGCCCGCATTCACCACAATACTGGAGCAGCTGCACAAGGAGTACGAGGCTGAGGCACAGACGCAGCAGCACCGGTACGCCCTGCAGAAACAGTACGGCACGGACAATATTCGCACCCTCCACGCCGCGCTGGAAGCACTACGCCGCCGGCAGCACGATGCCCCCACCGCCTACCTGCTGCAGCACCCGGCCGCCGCAGACCTGGTGCAACAGCTGGGCCGCCTGAACCACAGCCTGCACGGGCTGGAGCTGCACCTGCAACGATCCCTGCACGGCTACGAACATAAATCCCTGCTCCAGGTACAGGCGGAGCTGGCCGCCATCAGCCGGCAAGCCGCCGCATTAAGGTCCCTACTGCCGGCCTTGCGCGCCTTTGCAGCAGTGCCTGCGCCCCTGCAGGACCTGGTAAGGCGGCAGGCGCTGACCTCCCAGCAAACGGAAGCTGCCCTGGCTTGGGCCACGTTCCGGCAGCTGTGCAACGAGCACCCTGACTTTGCCGCTACCAGCGATCTCCAGCTGCAACAGGCCGTAAAGGAGATCGCGCATACCTACCAGCACCTGCTGCAGCTGAACAGCGACTATATTCGCGCCCGGCAGCGGCAGCAGTTCCTGCAGCATTATACCCTGAGCCAAACCGCTGCCAGCCAGCTGGATGCCGCGCAAAAGCAGCAAAAGAAAATATATGCCGAAGGACGCCGCATACTGGAGCATGAAATGAGCAAGACCATGCGCTTTAAAAGCATCCGTGAAATGGCCTCGCTGGAAAGCGGGGCCGTGTTGAAAGACCTCAAGCCCGTATGGCTGATGAGCCCCCTGAGCGTAAGCGACAGCCTGCCGCTGGACACAGCCCTGTTTGATGTGGTCATATTCGACGAAGCCAGCCAGGTACCGCTGGAAGAAGGCATCCCGGCCCTGTTCCGCGCACCGCAGACCATTATCGTAGGCGATGAAAAGCAAATGCCCCCGGCCAGCTTCTTTCATGCCGGGCACACGGACCCCGACGATCTGGACACGCCGGGAAACGGCAACGGAGAAGCCCTGCGGGGCATGGATGCCGAAAGCCTGCTGGCACAGGGCGCGCGGCAGCTGCACAGCACCATGCTGTGCTGGCACTACCGCAGCCGGCATGAATCGCTGATCAGCTACTCCAACCACGCCTTTTACGGCGCCAACCTGCTAACGGTGCCGGACCGCAGTACCTCCCGGCCCTGCCATGCCATCATGGAGATACAGGAGCAGGCAGCAGGTGTACAAAACGCACAGCGGCTGCTGCAGGGCGGCATCAGCTTTCACTACTTACCTAATAGCATATACGAAGAAAGGAGCAACCTGCAGGAAGCCCGCTACATTGCCTGCATGGTAAAACAGCTGCTGCTGGAAAATGTGCAGGACAGCATTGGCATTGTGGCCTTCAGCCAGGAGCAGCAGGGTGCCATTAACACTGCCATTAACACCCTGGCTGCGGAGGACCGGGCTTTTGAAGCGGTGCTGGAAAACGCCCGCAACCGGACAACAGACGGGCAATACAGCGGCCTGTTCGTGAAGAACCTGGAAAACGTGCAGGGCGACGAAAGGGATATTATCATTATCAGCATCTGCTACGGGCATAACCGGCAGGGAAAAATGCTGATGAACTTTGGCCCGGTGAACCGGCAGGGCGGAGAAAAAAGGCTGAACGTGATCTTCAGCCGCGCCAGGAAGCACATGGCAGTGGTGAGCAGCATCCGCCACCAGCAGATTACCAATACACATAATGAAGGAGCGCGGTATTTCCGGCACTTCCTGCACTACGCGGAGCTGGCTGCTGCCGGTCATAAGCAGGCAGCCCGGCAACTGCTGGACAGCCTGCTTCCCCCTGTAAAAAAGGCTCCCTCCCGCACCACGGCTGGCGCCAACATTACCACGCAACAGGTGAAAGCCGCCTTGCAGGCCGCGGGGTATACGGTAGACGAAGCAGTAGGGCAAAGCAGCTTCCGCTGCACACTGGCGGTAAAGCGGCAAGCGGCAGACACGCATTACTCCCTGGGCATACTGGTGGATGACGAGCAGCATTATGCGCAAAACAACCTGGTAGAACAATATTATCAACGGCCCGCCGTTTTACAGTCCTTTGGCTGGAGCATTGCCAGCATATACGCCAAAGACTGGCTGGCAGACCGCAACAGTGTATTACGCAGGCTGCTGGCGCTCCTGCAGGACAAACATTAAAATAACCTCAACGATGGAAATGATCTATGCATTACTGGCCGTAATAGTGCTGCTGCTAATCACCCTGCTGGTACTGGTACGCAAAAACGCTAACGCAGCTGTCCACACGCAGCTGCATTACAAGATCGATGCCCTTGCACAGGCTGTTCAACGGGTGGAAGCTGCCGTAAAAAACGAGATCGCCACCAACCGCGCAGAGGCAAACGAAAACGCCAGGGCCGCCAGAACGGAGCTGACCGGCACCTTGCAGCTGTTTGGCGGACAGCTTTCCGATGCCATGAAAAGCACCAGCCAGCTGCAGAAGGCTCAGCTGGAAACCTTTTCCACCAACCTGCACAAGCTGACCACCTCCGTGGAGGACCGGCTGTTCCGCCTGACCGGCACCCTGGAAAAGAAAATGAGCGACCTGCAGAGCGGTAACGAAAAAAAGCTGGAGGAAATGCGGACCACCGTGGATGAAAAACTGCAAAAAACGCTGGAAAACCGGCTGGGTGAGTCCTTCCGGCTGGTGAGCGAACGGCTGGAAGCTGTGCACAAAGGGCTGGGCGACATGCAGCAGCTGGCCAGCGGCGTAGGCGACCTGAAAAGAGTGCTCACTAATGTAAAAACAAGGGGCGTTTTGGGAGAATACCAGCTGGAAAGCATGCTGGAGCAATTACTGACCCCGGATCAATACGCGCGCAACGTAAAAACCAAAACAGGTTCCAACGCGCTGGTGGAGTTTGCCGTAAAGCTGCCGGGCAAGGCCGACAAGGACAAAACCGTATGGCTGCCCATTGACTCCAAGTTCCCCAAGGAGGACTTTGAGCTGCTCACAGACGCTTATGACCAGGCAGCGCCGGAACTGGTGGAAGAATACCGGAAGAACTTTGTAAAGGGCATCAAAAAATGTGCGGCGGATATTTACAGCAAATACATTGATCCGCCCCATACCACGGACTTCGCCATCCTGTTCCTGCCCTTTGAAAGCCTGTACGCGGAAGTGCTGCGCACCCCCGGCCTGTTCGAGTCCCTGCAACGCGAATCACGGATCGTTATTACCGGCCCTACTACCCTCTCCGCCCTGCTTAACAGCCTGCAAATGGGCTTCCGTACCCTGGCCATTGAGAAACGCTCCAGTGAAGTATGGGAATTACTGGGCGCTGTAAAAACGGAGTTCGGCAATTTTGGCGGCATACTGGAAAAAACACAAAAGAAACTGCAGGAGGCCAGTAACGTGATCGATGAAGCGGGCAGGCGTTCGCGCGCTATTGAAAGAAAGCTGCGGAATGTGCAGGAGCTGCCGCCGGAGCAGGCGGATCTGCTGCTGGGCGGAACTGCGGAGGGAGGAAGTGAAGCGGAAAAATGACTTCAGGAAGAACAAAACTTGTTATTTATTGTAATATGTAGCAAAAACAATAGCAGGGCAATCAGCCCTGTTCTGAAAAGGCCCTCTTATTATTCAATCATGCGGCCGGCCTATCTTTTACCTTATTGATCCGGACAAAAGTGGAGAAGGCTTATGTTTTACTACCTTGATTCCCTGGCAAACGAAAATATATTTATTCCTGCCCCCCGAATCGGACAGGCGTTTGTATTTATGGTGTCATATGTGCATGCTATAAGTGTTTAACCCGCATTTCACCCATTCTGCTGTTGTTTATTATTTTCAAAGTATTCAGCGGGGTATCCATACCAACGATAGCAATGCATTCAAAATCAGTGTAACGCTAACATTATTGCTAACCGTTGGTATTATCTCTTCATGGAAACCATGGCTTTTTCTGCAAGGAAAAAAGAGAAAAGATCAGATGAATCGCAAATAATTTTGCATATCCTTTTCTATTGATAGCAGCTTGTGAGTCTATGGACTCACAAGCTTGCTATCCCTAATAAACGCCAACGCCCGCTTCTCTGACCAGTAGCATTGCTCCCCAAAGGTCACGAACCCTACATGCCCGCCGTAACGCGGCGTCTCCAGAAAAAAATATTCGCTCCGGGCCGCTTCTTCATAAGGAAAGCAGTCTTCGGCCAGAAAGGGATCGTCCAGGGCGTTGATCAGCAGCGTAGGAATCCGGATGCCACTGAGATACTGCCGGGAGCTGCAACTGCGCCAGTACGTGAGAGCATCCTTGAAACCATGCAGCGGTGCAGTATACAGATCGTCAAACTGCCTGAAGGTCCGGATCTGCCGGTAGTTATCCAGCCGGATCATACCGGGAAACAGCTTTGCCTTGGCTTCCAGCTTATAGCCCAGCTCCCGGATAAAGCGCTGCATATAAATGGCATTATGCCTTTTTTCCAGCTCCTGGGAGCTGGCCTGCAGGTCGCAGGGCACGGAAATGGCCACTGCAGACCGGAGCAGGGGATGAATGCCCGCGCCCCTTTCTCCCAGGTATTTAAGCGTAACATTGCCCCCCAGGGAAAAACCCACGATATGCAGGTCTGTATACCTGCCGGTAGCGGCCAGGTATTCCACCACCTGGTGCAGGTCACCGGTCTCACCGCTGTGATAAAAACGCAGGCTGTTGTTGGGCTCCCCGCTACAACCCCGGAAATTGAGAGATACGGTATCATAACCGCCACGGTTAAAGGTATGTACCATGCCGGTTACATACTTGCGCCGGGCGTTGCCTTCCAGGCCATGCAATATGATCACGATCCGGCGGGCGCCGGCATGGCTGAAATCCAGGTCCAGGAAATCATTGTCGGAGGTGGGAATGCGCACCCGCTGGTAAGCGGCTGGCTTGAGCCTGCGGAACAGGGAGGGATAGATCGTCAGGAGGTGACGATTCTTCAGGAAAAAAGGCGCTTTATAATCAGAGTGCTGAATAACCGGCATACCGCCGCAAGGTACAATGGATACGGCAATATCCGAAACAGCCGGGAAGCCTAGCCGATCTGGTCGATCACGCTTTTCAGCTGCCGCGCGTTCATCACCCCGCTCTGCCGCCACTTCACTTCCCCATTCTTGAAGATGATCAGTGTGGGCACACTTTGTATCTGGTAGGCCGCCGCCACAGCGGGATTTTTGTCCACATCCATTTTCAGGATGGTCAGCCCGTCGCCGGTCATATTCTTCAGTTCCTTCAAAATGGGTGGCATCATTTTACAGGGGCCGCACCATTCTGCAGAGAAATCCACCAGCACCGGCTTGCTGTCGTTGATAATATCCCGGAAGGATCTTTTCGCGTTCTGTGCTTCCATGGTCTGTTTTTTAATGTATCCATCAAAAACAGGGCCGCAGCCTTAGGGCACGGACACTTTGACAGCCAGCCACTTAGCCCGCTGCTCCAAAAACTTAACATTGCCGTACATTAAGTTATTGTTAAATTTGAGTTACCACAAACATTAAAGAAAATAATAAACAACTGACATTATGGGAGGAAACAGTAAAGCGCAGGGGGGAAATCATAAAGACACACGCAAAGGTCTTGAGCAACAGCTCTCCACACTGCTGACCGGCTGGAAAGACCAGCTGGGTGAAAAAAAATTCAGGAACCGGATCAGGAAGGCTGCCAAGCTGCTGAGCAAAGGGCTGCCGGACATCAAGAAAAAAGCGCCTGCTATCAAGGGAAAGGCCGCTGCTGCGCCTGCAGCCGGCAAAAAGGCAAAAGCCGGCAAAAAGGTCGCCGCCACCCCGGACCGTTAAAAACGCATAAAGGAGGCGGGCCTTTTGCAAGGCCGGCCTCCTGCTATAGTTATAGCATTGTACTGTTCATTAATTCCTCCGGCTTGTTTTCCCGTCATGCTCATGGTGCAGCGCCAGCTCCGGCTCAGGCTCCTGCGCAACTGATGCAGACGCTTCCTTCCCGATACCCTTGCCGCCAATAATACCGCCATCCACATTGTACAGCGAGCCATTGACAAAAGACGCTTCGTCTGATGCCAGGAAAAGGAATACATTGGCTACCTCTTCGGTAGTACCCCTTCTGCCCATGGAAACGGTTTGCAGGAAAGACTGTTCCATCTTTTCATCCATCGGGCCGGTTTCCTTGTGCGTCCAGGCGGTGTCTATAGGGCCGGGGCAAACGGCATTGGCGCGCACCCCGTATTTGGCCTGCTCCAGCGCCACTCCCCGCGTGAATGCGTGAATAAAGGCCTTAGTGCCGCCATAGGGCGATAGCATGGCCTGGCCCAGGTACCCCGCTTCCGACCCGGTATTCACAATACAGCCGCCGGTCTTTTGCAGGAAAGGCAGGGCGGCCCGGGTCATTAAAAAAGTGTTGCGCAGGTTATTCTTGATGAGCAGGTCAAATATCTCTACATCGAGGTCCTGTGTTTCGGCAGTAGCGGGGTAAACACCCGCGCAGTTCACCAGCACGTGCAGGGCGCCCCAGTTGTCAATGGCAGCCTGCACAGCCGCTTCGGCTTCCACTTCCTTTGCTACGTCGCCCATATAGGCGCGGGCCTCACCGCCCGTTTCGGTGATCTCCTGCACCACGGCCTCTACCGGGTCGTCTGCAAAGCCTACCACCAGCACCTTAGCGCCCTCTGCTGCAAATTTCTTGCATACGGCTTCCCCTATGCCGGTACCGCCACCGGTTACAATGGCTACTTTGCCGGCTAATCTGTTTGCTTGCATAGCTGTTGCTTTTAGTGAGTGTGCAACAAATAGTGAGCCAGCGGCAGCAGGCTCAGGAAGCAGGTTGATACAGTTTCAGGACGAGGAAAATCTTCAGCCATGACTGGCTGAACCGTTGCTGTTCCTGGTATAAAATATCGGCAGGCAAGGCGGGTTATTAAAAATTAATTAACGGTTGCATACTCTTGCTCTCTTTCCATGATCTTCCGCATGTTCATGATGGCATAACGTACACGCCCTAACGCTGTATTAATGCCTACATTCACCACCTGCGCTATTTCCTTGTAGCTCAGGTCTGCATAGTAGCGCAGTATCAGCGCCTCCCGCTGGGCCTCCGGCAGCATGTCGAGCATGATGTGCAGCTCCTGCGCCCATTCCCGGGCTATCAGCCGCTGCTCCTCGCTTTGCTCTATATAATGCTGGTCTGCTCCTGCCAGCAGCCCGTCGTTGTAACCGGACACTACTGACGGCGAAACGTTCAGCTTGCGGAAATGGTTGATGCAGCAGTTATGGGCAATGCGGGCCGCCCAGGCCAGAAAGCGCCGGTTATCCGTATAGTGGCCGTCCCGCAGGGCATTGATGATCCTGATAAAGGTTTCCTGGAAAATATCTTCCGCCAGGCTACGGTCCTTCACCAGCAGCACGATGGTAGTAAAGATCCTGTCCTTGTGCCGGCGCACCAGCCAGGAGAATGCGCTGTTATCGCCAGCCAGGTACAACCGTATTAATTCGTCATCAGTAAGGTCACAATATCTGTTCATAAACACTAGATGGAAGGTTGCGAAAAAAGGTTAAAATAGGGCTGCCTTAAACAAAGCAGCCGTTTTTCCTATAATCTAATCTGTGATGGAGTTATTAGTATACCTAGTCAGTTCTTAGTCTTTCAGGCCCAGGTAGCTCTCTACCTGCTGGTAATCGTTCCAGTCAATACCGGCTGACTGGCGGGCGGCGGTACCACCGGGGATGATCACATAGCGCAGCTGCTGGTACTTCATACCGTCCTGCTCATCTGTAAAGGTAGACAGGTTGGCATTGGACAGCAGGTTGATCGTTTGCTGGTACAGGCGCACGTTAATAATGTAGCCCCCGTCAAAGTAAGGCAGCGGCACAATGAAAGGGTCGCTGGCTGTAGACAGGTTCATGTATACTTTCACTTCGCCGCTGGCCAGCACTTCCTGGTCTATTTTAGGCACGTCAATTTCTGCTATAAAGGCAGACGTATCTGCATTAGGCCCGAAGGTTACATCCAGCCAGCCTGAATAGATCACGTTCGCGGTACCGGTATCCCCTTTGGGCCCCTGCTCACCGGCAGGACCAGCAGGGCCTGCAGGACCGGCCGGACCTTCCGGACCCGGATCACCATCCTTTGAACAGGAAGCCATTGCGAAAACAACTGAGAACAACAATGCATAGGAAATGCCGCATGACATTTTGAATGGAAGTTTAAGTTTCATAAACTCTTGTTTGTTTGTATTGGTTGAAAAATTGATAAAACATACTTATTACCAGGTATTCCTGGGACAGAGGTCCCCGTAGCGGTTACCGATCAGGAAGCCTACCATGATCTCGTGCGATCCCTTGCTCACGGTGTTCAGGGAGGAACCGGTATAGTCATAGGAATACCCGATATTGAAGGTGGAACTTATGTTCACCCCCAGCATGGCCGCTACCCCGTCGTTGTACCGGTAGGAAGCGCCGGCCCATAACCGGTCGCGGTACTGCACCTTGGCATTGATGTCAAAGCTTACCGGCGCTGCCGTTATATACTTTACCATCACGGAGGGCAGCAGGCTGATATCGTCGTTCAGCCACATGCGGTAACCGGTGGTCAGGAAAAGGTGCGGGACCAGCTTGCCGCGGTATACCGAGTCGCCTACCACTTTACCGTTGTCAAAACCCAGGTTCATGGGTATGATATTCTGCGCAGATGCGCCGACAAAATAGTTGGCAGAATACAGCCACAATCCTGCGCTTACTTCCGGCTTCCAGTTGTCCAGCAGTGCGCTGCCCGCAATCACGGGATCGTTGGGGTCCTGCAGCTCCAGTTTATTGGCATCCAGGGTGATGGACTGCATGCCCACGGAAATACCGGCGCTCAGGCTGGTCCTGGGCGCCAACCCTATATGGTGCGCATAGGTGCCGCTAAAGGAAAAGCGGCTCAGGGGGCCGGTCCTGTCATTCAGTATCGTCAGCCCCACACCGGGATGGGCAGGCGGCGCCTCATACTGCATCCAGTACGCCCGGCCCCGCGGGTTGTCGCCCTCGATATCAAAGCCTGTGGGCGAAGCCTGGGGATAATCGCTTTTGCGCAGCGGGCCGTGCACGGTCAGATAGGTAGTGACCGGCGAGCCGTTCAGCCCTGCCCACTGGTGCCGGTGGCTGGCCTTTATATCCCAGTAGTTCTCTATACCTGCCACGGCAGGATTGATAATAAAGGGATTCATGATATACTGCGTATAATGCGGCTGCTGTTGCGCGCGCACCGTGATCGCCCCTGCAAGCAGCAGGGCAACAGCCAGGCATTTTTTATGAATTACATACATAGTCACAGATTTATGAGTGAAAGGTGAAAACTTCCATTCACCATTCACCGTTCACTATTCGCCTTTCAGTACTTTAAACTCGGTCCTCCTGTTCTGCTGCCTTCCTTCGGGGTTGTCTGTTCCATCCGGGTGCTCATTGGGTGCAATGGGCCGGGTAGCGCCATAGCCTTTGTATTCCAGTCGGCTTTCATCCACGCCTTTGCTCAGCAGGTACTCCACGCAGCTCTTTGCGCGCGCTTCTGACAGGCGCTGGTTAAAGGCGTCGGAGCCTTTGCTGTCCGTGTGCGCGCTGATCTCGATGCGCATGTCAGGATGCTCCTTCAGCATTTCCACCAAAGCGTCGAGGGCGGGATAGGATTCCGGCTTGAGGGTGGCCACGTTGAAATCGTAATACACGTTCTCCAGTACGGTAGGTGTTTCTACCGGCGGCTCTTCTTTCACTACCGGCGGTTCTTCCACCTTCACCACTTCCGGCACAGGCACGGTCTTGCTCAGCGAGAACAGCTCCAGGCAGCAAACGGCGGAACGGTCGGAAGCCAGCCATACATCCTGCAGGATATTGTCGGAGGTGCCTTTGCTGGTAAAGTAGATATCATCCTTTACGGAGTTCACGGGATAGCCGAAGTTCACCGGCATTTCCCAGCTGTCAATATTACCCTTGCTGTAAAAGAAATCGTAGCCGCCCATGCCGGTGCCGCCGTCACTGGAAAATACCAGCATGCCCGCAGCAGCATTGAAGTAAGGGGCCTGCTCATTGGAGGTGGTATTGATGGTGCTGCCCAGGTTCCTGCTGCTCACGGGATCACCGTTGGCGTCCAGCTCGGCATACCACAGGTCAAAGCCGCCGTAGCCACCCTTCCGGTTGCTGGCATACAGCAGGTGTTTGCCGTCCGGCATCACAAAGGGCTGCTGGGCGCTGTAACCGGGCGCATTCACCTGCCCGTCCAGCAGCTCGGGCTCGCTCCAGGCCTCCCCGATCTTTTTACTGCGGTAGATGGCGGAGACTTTTTTGCCGTCGGCTATTTTCCAGCGGGTCAAGAACATCATGTTGCCATCCGGCGTAATGCTGATCACGCCCTGGTGCTCTTCTGCAGGCTGGGGCAGCTTTACGCGGCTCACAGCTGCAGCGCTGCCGTTGCTTACGGAAGCCTGGTACACCCGGTTCAGGTGAATATGGTGCTTGCCGGAAGCGCTGTCCGGACGGGTGGAGGTAAACAGCAGGGTACCGTCGTTCATCCATACCGGTGCATAACTGGCGCCGGTGGCATTGAGACCGGTGGCTGCCTTGTGCAGGGTGTACAGGTGCAGGTCCTTTTTATTCAGCTGCTCCCGGATGAAGCGCAGATTGCGCACTTCCCGCTGGGCTGCCGCACGCCACTCATCATCTGCTTCATGTATGCTCAGGAAATAGCTGAAGGCTTTTTCCGCAGCTTCATACTTTTCCAGCGCGCGCAGGGCCGTGGCATAATGAAAGGGGGCCAGCGGGAACTGCGTTTTATCAAACTCCAGCGCTTCTTCATAATAGGGCGCCGCCTTTTCATAGTTATGCAGCAGGCGGTAGCTTTCCGCCAGCTGGTAAATGGCCTGCTGCTCGCTGCTGACCACTGTTACCGGTTTCTTTGTCAGCGTTCGCGCCGTGTAAGGGTTGTAGGAAGCAGGCCTGATCACCATTTTACGGGAGGCCAGGTATTTCTCGTAATATTCGGCAGCAGAATTGTAATCTGCCTTCCTGTAATATTGGTCAGCTGCCCGGAGGTAATTGTAGGTAAACTGTGCCTGGGCTTTTATCACCATCAGCACTACCACCGCGGTAAGGAATATCTTTTGCATCTGTTAGTTCATTTATAGACCTGCCAGTTTTAAAAGCCTGTCAGGCCCTCAGTTTTATAATCTCGGACAAACAAACTCCACTTCGGGGGTCTTAACTTTCTTCCTGCCAATGAAAGTGAGCGAAACTTCAAAGCTGTTGGACCCTCTTACCATTTTGCCGAGGTCTGAAGTATTGATGTCATAGCTGGCGCCCAGCATCAGGGTCTTGTAAATGAAGCCGGCGTAGGCGGAAAAAGCATCGTCCAGGCGGTAGTTGGCGCCCAGCAGGAAATCCGTGTTCATGGCAGCGTTCATCTGCGCATAGGCACCTATCATCTTTTCGGAAGCGGAGCCCTGGCGCATGTACATTACATTAGGCGTCAGGCTCAGCACATCAGACAGGGCCAGCCGCACACCAGCATGGCCAATGTAGCGCAGCGGGAAGCGGGCATCGCCCTTTCCACTGAACTGATCCCTGGGCCTGCTGAGATGGGCCACGGAAAAGCCGCCGAAGAGGTTATATTTTTTGCCGGGCGCCGCATCATAATATAGTACGCCGGCGCCTGCATCGAACGACATGGCGGAGGTGCGGGTAAGCACATCTGCCGTGGTATTGCCGGGATTATAGCCGGTGATGGGGTTCCACTGGTCGCCAAAGGTGAGCTTGGACGGGTCGAACTTCCGCTGTATCAGGCCCAGCTGCATGCCAAAGGCCAGCTGGTGCGTTTGCTGCGTACCAAACTTTACGCCGGTATAGGCAAAGTTGGCGTAGGCCGTGGTGTAATGGTAACCGCCATCGCCTGCGGTCTGGTTCAGCACGCTGGCGCCGAAGTTAAAGTTCCGGTCTGTCCGGATATCTGCGGACGCGCCGAAAGTGGAGAAAGGACTGCTGACATTGCCCCACTGGGTGCGGTAGATGGCGGACAAACGGTAGTCGCCATCAAACGCGCCAGTTAAGGCGGGGTTCAGCCACGCGGGGTACACGTAGTATTGGGAGAAATGCGGATCTATCTGCGCCCTCGACTCAAAGGCGGCCAGCATGGCAACGATCAGCATGCTCAATGTTATGATGGTAGTCTTCATCTGAAAAACAGTTTTATCGTTATCTTAATATGGTTACATATCCCGTGAGCGGAGCAAATCCGTTCTGCAGCTTGATCACATAGTAATAGGTAGCCAGCGGCAGCTGCTGCCCGTTCCAGGAGCCATCCCAGGAAACGTCGTATCCCGCAGAGGAGTAAATGCGCTGCCCGTAACGGTTATACACATCTACTGTAGCGCCGGGATAGTCCGCCAGGTTGGGAATCACCCACCTGTCGTTGATACCGTCGCCGTTGGGAGAGAATGCATTGGGCACCTTCACGGGGCGCAGCACTTTTACGGTCAGTGCATCGGTAGCGGAACAGTTGCCCTGTCCAGTGGCCGTCAGGGTGTAGGTCTCGTTCCGGAACGCCACCAGCGAGGGCCGCAGTATGGAGGGATCGGCAAAGTCGCCTGCCGGCGTCCAGCGGAACACCAGCTCGGTAGAATCATTGGCAGTCGGGTCAAACTGCACGAGGGTACCTTCAGGTACTATAAAGGAAGGACCGGCATCAATGACGGGCTGCAGGTACACGATCACTTCTTCCTCAAACGGATCGGAAGTACAACCTACCGCATCCGTAACTGTAAGGGTTACATCATAATTGCCGGGCGCATCGTAGCGTTTTACCGGGTTGCGGGTACCGGCGCTACTGCCGTCTCCAAAATCCCAGGTCCATTCCGTGATGCTGCTGTTGGGCGCTGTGCTCTGGTCGGTGAAGACATTGTCCGACCCCTGGCACAGCGTGTCCGGCTCAGCAAGGAAGCTGGCAATGGGCTTATCATAAAAAGCGCTCAGCACTTTTGAGGTATCATGCGCACAACCGTAGGCGGAAGTAGCTGTTAGCTGTACCGTGTACGCGCCGGATGCGGCATATACATGCGAAGGATTAGCCAGGGTAGACCCGGTGCTGCCATCGCCAAAGCTCCAGCTCCAGCTCAGCGCGGAATTGTCTGCTATAGCAGACTGGTTGGTGAAGACTGCGCTGCCCTGCGGCATACAGATAGCAGCAGGCAGGCTGAAATCGGCTACCGGCAATGGATGCACCGTTACTGTACGCATGGCGGTATCGCTTACGCAACTGTTGTTGCTGACAGCTACCAGCTTCACGTTGTAGGTATTATGGGCGGCGTAGGATTTTGTGAAAGTGTTGCCATTGGCATTATTGGCCGTAGTGCCGTCCCCGAAGCTCCATTTCCAGGCAGTGATGCTACCGGAAGCTACCTGCGACTGGTCTGTAATGGTCACCAGCTCTCCCAGGCACACATCCGCGGTAGCGGTAAAGGCAGCTGCGGGTTTGGGATATACCGTGATGGTGCTGGCAACAGAGTCCACACACCCGGTGGTGGAGGTAAACACGTACCGGATGGTATGTGTACCGGGGCCTGCCTGCGCAGGGTTGAAGCTGCCCATGGCATTTGTACCGGGGCCCTTGTAGATGCCCGTACCCCCCACACCGTTGGTTACACTGGCCCTGGCAACAGATACCCCTCCATTTACGCTTTCACAAACAGGGGCCAGGGCGGGATAGGCCAGCTGCGGCTTCAGGTTAAAGGTAGCGGCCACCGTAGTGTCTTTCGTACACCCGTTTTCGGTAGTAACGCTGTACTGTATATTGTAGGTACCGAATTGTGTATAAGCATGTGTGGGGTCTGCCAGGTCGGAAGTATTGGGATTGGCCGGGGTAGCGTTGGCATCGCCAAAGTTCCAGGCATAGTCTGTAATGTTCTGCCCGTCCGGCACGGTGGTGGTGCTGTTGAACTGCACCAGGCCATTCACCTCCAGGCAGTTCTCGGGATACGTAAATCCCAGCTGCGGTTTGGCGTACACGGTAACGGCCTGTGAAGCGGTGTCGCTCACGCAAAGGTCGCTTACCTTCACTACATGCTTAATGGTGTATGAGTTGTAAGCGGAATAATGCGCGGTTTGCTGGGCATTCGTGGTGCTGGTCACCGTGGTGTCATTGCCAAAATCCCAGTACCAGCTCTCAATGGGGGCAGCCCCGCCATAAGTGGAGTTGTCCGTGAGCGCAATACTGCCGCCTTCGCAAACCGACGCAGCAGCCATGGTGAAGCCAGCCACCGGTTTGTCATGGATAGTAATGGGCAGGATGGTATCGCCCACGCAGCCCTCCTCAGAGATGCCGATCAGCTCCACGTTGTGCGTGCCCACCGGGAACACCCGCTGCACATGCTGGCCGCTGTCTGCTACCGGGCCGGGAAATTCCCATTTCCAGCGGTCAATGTTATAACCGTTATCGCTGCTGGTGTCGCCTGCAAAGTATACGGTATCCAGGGTGCAGCCGGTATGGTCCCAGCTGAAGACCGGCTGGGGCTTACCTTTTACGATCACGCTGAACTTCACTTCTTCCGTATTGTTACAGTTCTCTATGCTGGGATGTGTGGAGAGTATGGGTATCTCAAAGGTATCTACCGCGTTGAAGATGTAGGTTTGCGGCAGGGTGTACTTGTAATACGGCACACCGTCCACCATTACCGTACCGGTGCTTACCGGCGCATTATCCGTTACATCCGCATTGGGCGTTACCACGCTCCCCAGCTCGCTGAGCCGCCATACCATCCGGGTAGGCTGGTAGGCAATGAGCACGGACAGCTCTACCGGCGTGTTGGTACAGGTAAACTCGTTGGTAGTGGCGGTGGTATCCAGCTCGTTGTGTATGTTGCCGATCACGTTCAGGTTGTTGATGAGCGTACCGGCGTTGTAGCCATAGCTCTCCACGCTGCCCAGGCCATAGGTAACGGCGGTAAAGGCGGAATCGCTCTGCACCAGGCACTGCGCCTGCGCGGCGGTCCACCGCTTCACTACCACCGTATAGCCCGGCCTGTTAGGGTGAGGATAGGAATGCGTATAGTTGTTCAACTGCCCGTCTATCGTGAGGGAGTTCACCCCGCTGTCGGGAATGATCAGCGTAAGGTAATTCACATCAATGTTCTCCCGGGTATTGCGGTAAAACCCGATCTGCTTAATGGCCTGTGCTGTAGGGCTGAGGTATATCATTTCCGGGTCGCCCAGCCCGCTGGTATTCGGGCAGCCGCTGGTAGAGGACATAAACTGCGCTACCAGCACAGGCTTGTCTGCTTCAATAAAATCCGCTGTATTGCTTTCAAACTGGTAATAGGTATTGCTGATCAACCCTGTTAATACGGTACCGTTCCTTTTCACCACAGTGGTGGGGTCCTTTACCAGCACCTTGTAGATATTGGTATGAAAGCTGGACGCGCTGTTGCTGGAAGAGGTAGGCGCTGTCAGATACTGCTTGCCCCATGCCTGGGAGGGGAATATCTGCTGCATGTTATTATCCCCTCCGCCGGGAAAGCCTCCTGCGCAGGAAATGTAGGTACGGCTGCTGCCGGAAAACACAGCTACCGGCGCGCAGGTACCGGCCGCGTTGCCCAGCACCTTTACCCTGGTGCCGGTCAGCTCATGCCCCTGCCCGCTTCCTATGGAGGCACCAATAAGCTGGTACACCTGGCCTTTCATCAGCGTTTCTGTAAAAGGCACTCCCGGTACCCGGCCATTGCGGCTGGGTACGGAGGGAGTAACCTCTATCACCGTGTTATCTTCATTGGCTATCACGTACATCCAGGAGAAACAGTTATCCTGGTAATCCTGCTCGCTGTTCAGGGATATATAGGAATACCCCCAGGTTTCCACGGGCATTAGCATGGTAGCACCGGAAGAAGCGCTGCCAAAAATGTGCGCGTAGGCCACAATAGGCACATCGCTCACGATCTGTATGGCCTTATTGGTGAACACACCCTCGCCGCCGGTGCCGCCGAAGGTCGGCGGCACAGAATACAGGCGGGCATCATAAAATCCCGCCTTGGGTATGTATTCTGTGGCGATCACCGTATTGGCAGGAATGCTGTAGTTCCTTACCCAGGCAGTGCCCCAGATGCGCACGGTCACATTGGCCGGTTGCTCGGCGCTCAGGTAGAGCACCATTTCCTGGTTGTTGGACATGCCCGGCTCCATGAACTGGTGGTGCCCGTAGGCCACCCAGAATTCCTTTCCCTTGTTGGAAAGATTCTGGGCGTAGGATAGCATACTTTGCAGCAACAGTCCTGTTACCAGCATGAAGGCATGATATTTTCTGAGCTTTAGCATCTTCATAGGTTTTTACGTTACCGGATCAGGTTGACAGCGCCTTTCTTGTCTACTACCGTTCCATCTGCCAGCTGCAGCCTGCACACATAGATGTACACGCCGGAAGGCTGCGCCTTGCCTTTGTACCTGCCATCCCATCCTCTTGTCTGCGTATTGGTCTCAAACACTTTCTCTCCCCACTGGTTGAATATCATGAAGTGGATATCCCGGATAATGTAGCCGTATACTTTCAGCTCGTCATTCAGGCCGTCGCCGTTGGGCGAGAAGGCATTGGGGATGAATATGCCGTCCGGCAGCGTTTTGCCCGTTGCCGGATCTGATATCCTGTCCTCACATCCTTTTGCTTTTACGATCAATGTTACTTCCTGTACAGGCTGCAGGCCGGTTACCGTGTGAGTAAGGCCGGTTTCGCCGGAGGATGGCAGGGTCCAGCTAACGCCGTCGTCTGTAGACACTTCGTAGCCGGTGGCATTGGGCACTGCTGCCCATTTGAACCGGATCAGGTTCACGCCTGTGGAATCCACTTCCACCACCGGTGTGGTGAGCTGCGGGAATACAGTTACCACCGCGGGGGTACGGGCTTCGCCGGTACAACCTTCTTTCACGGCTTCCACATAGTAGTGGGTAGTGGTCGTGATGCCCGGTATGGTGAGGCTGCTGCCGCTGCCTGCCAGCGTACCGGCGGTGGCGTCGGTATACCAGTTATAGGTTGCGTCAGGATCAGGGTTCTGTACCTCGAACGTAACGTCCGAGCCGGCGCACACGGTCAGTGAATCGTCTACCAGGGCTACGGCAGGCGCTGCGTTCACCGTTACCGGCAAGGTGGTGTCGCCAATACAGCCGGCTTCTTCAATAATGCTCAGCTGCACATTATGCACACCAGCGGTGTTGAATTTCTTCACCGGGTTCTGTATCACGGCAGTATCGCCATCGTTGAAATTCCATTTCCACTGGTCAATGCCGGCGCCGTTAGCGGTGGTGGCCATGCCCTGGAAATGCACGGAGTCGCCCACGCAACCGGAGAAGGAGGCGGTGAAATTCACCACCGGCGCGGGTATCACCGTGATGGGCAGAATGGTTTCCAGGCTGTTCTCGCAGCTTTCAATATCCGGGTGCGTCATCACGATGGGCACATAATAGGTGCCCGGCTGGGAGAACACGTAATTGGTATCTACTGTGTATTCGTAATATATGCGGCCGTTCACTTCTACAGAGTCCACCGGCACGGGGTTGGTTTGCGTTACATCCGTGGCAGGGCTCAGGTTGCTGACCTGGCTGAACTTCCAGGTCAGGGAGGTAGGCTTGACAGATATCAGCATGGAGAAGCGGAACGGCGTTTTGGCACAGGTATATTCATTTTCAATACCGCTTTCATTGTAGATGTTGTTGAAAGACGGCAGTGCGTTCAGGTTCTTCACCAGGGTGCCGGCATTATAGCCATAGCTTTCCACGCTGCCCAGGCCATAAGTGATAGCGGTGAATGCGGAGTCGCTCTGCACCACGCACTGGGCCTGTTCTGCATCCCAGCGTTTTACCACTACCGTATACCCGGCCAGGTTAGGATGCGCATACACGTAGTCAAACGTATTGGCGCCGTCTATGGTCAGGGAGGCCATGCCTGCCGTGGGTATGATCAATGTCAGGTAATTGGTATTGATGGCCTCCAGGTCATTGCGGTAAAGGCCCACTTTACTGATCCCCTGCTCAATCGGGCTAATGTAGAACATTTCAGGGTCGCCATCGCCACTGGTGTTGTCACAGCTTCCTGAGGAGGACATGAACTGCGCTACCATTACCGGCGCGTCTGCTTCCAGGTAATCAGCGGTGTTGCTGTAGTACTCGTAATAGCGATTGTTGATGAGCCCTGTCAGCGGCACGCCGTTGCGTGTTACCACGGTAGCCGGATCACGTACCAGCACCCGGAAGATGTTGGTCATCAGGCTGGATGCGTCATCATCCAGGGAAGTAGGCGCGGTCAGGTATTTCCTGCCCCATGCCTGTGAAGGGAAGTTTTGTACTATCAGGTTGTCGCCGGATGATCCATTGCTGTTACAGCCGATCCCGGTACGGCTGCTGCCGGAGAATACCGCTACCGGGAAGCACCTGCCATCTGAATTCTGTACGGAACGTATGCGGCTACCGGTCAGGTCGTATCCTTCGGAGCCGGCTATCATGGCGCCCAGCACCTGGTACACCTCGCCCTTGTTGAGCGTAACCGTGAAAGGCACATTGGCCGGACGGCCGCCCAGCGTGGGCACAGAAGGCGTGATCTCCACCACGGTATTATCCTGGTCCGCAATTACAAAGAACTCTGAATAGGAGTTGGAGGTAGAGTAATACTGTTTGGAAGTCAGCACATAATATTCATAGCCATAGGTGCCTACGGGCAACAGCATGGTAGCACCGGAAGACGCACTGCCGAAGATATGCGCATACGCTACAATCGGCTCATCGCTCTCAATGCTGATGCCTTTGTCGGAATGCCCTTCGGCCTGCAGGCGTGCATCAAACAGCCCGGTCCTTGGTATGGTATCGCTGGTGATCACCGTATTGGCGGGTATCTGGTAGTGTTTCACCCAGGCGGTGCCATTGATCCGCACGGTCACGTTGGCGGGTGTTTCCGCGCTCAGGTACAGCACCATTTCCTGTGGCTGGTAGTTGTAATACAGCTGGTTGAAGCCGTAGCCCACCCAGAAACGGGTGCCCCTGTTGGAGCTGTCGGCCGGCTGCAATACCGGCGGCGGCGTGGGCAGGTGGCCTTTCAGGCCGGTAAATTTATCCAGGAACTGCAGGCTGGTGTCTGCAATGATGTTGAAGATATCGTCCACCATACTGCTGTCATTCACCTGCCAGGCGTCTGCCGTATCGGTTCTGCCCAGGCGGATGTCTGCCTGCTTTTTGAAAGTACCCTGCCAGGAGTCCACATAGTATTGTTTGATGGAGAAACTGTAAGGCTGGGCCCCTGCGTCCATATCCGTGTAGAAGTACATGAACTCCTTGCTCTGGTCTATGTTGGGCGGTATTACGCCTGAGTACCTTCTTACGATCACGGTATCCGGCACGGTAGCGCCCCAGGTAACCTTTGTTACGGTATCTGTACCGAACATGAAAGTTTGCGTAACGCCCGGTGCGGGCATTGCGGGCGTGGCCGGCAATGCAGGCGGCGTTACAGCCGGCAGGAACTCATACGCGCCCATATCCGGCACGCCGTCCGCCAACGTGGTGGGCCTGGGCTGGTTGTTGATATCCACCTCATTGTCCACGGCCTGCTCGCCACGGCCATGTATGGCCCATACTTCCGGGTTGGTCACATCCGGCTCCAGGGTGGTATCGTTCGCAAACGCGGGCTTGTACACGATAGAGCTGAGGTCCAGGTTGCTCACATCCCTCCATTCCTGCAGAGTTGCAAAGGCGGCTGCGGGCGTGCCCCTGCGCAGCAGTTCCGTACCGGTGGTGTACAGGGTGTTATAGTCACTGTTAATATTATCCGGGTCGTATACGTACATGGCATTGCCACCACCCTGGTGCGAAAAGATGTTATTGCGCAGGCGCACATTGGCATCGGGGTCAAACCAGGCAGCTACGTTATCGTCGCTGGAAGTGGCGGTGCTCAGCACGGAGTTGTTGTAATAGGCGTTGTTCTCGTCACCGTTTGTATAGATACCATAGGAATCGCTGCCCGTGGTATGGATGCTGATGATGTTGTTCACCACGTTGCCGTAGGTAGAGCCGTAGTTGTACAGGCCGTACAGGGTACCGGTATTGCCGGTCACCGCCTTGATCCTGTTATTGGCTATCCTGCCGGGCAGGGCCATGGTGGCATCGGAGAAATACAGGTCAATGCCATACACGGTATTGGTGGTATTTTCGATATTCACCCGGTTGCCGGTCACCTGATAAGCGGTGTCGCTATAGCCCAGGTATATACCGTAGGAGGTGCTGCTTTGCGGTGCGGTGACATTTATGGTATTATTATGCACTTTTATACGGTTGGTATAATAGGCATAGATGCCGTACTGGTAAGCGCCGCTGATGGTATTGCTGTCTATTACCATGGACGGCATCAGGACAGAGGTAGACGTGCCGGTTACATGAATACCGCGGCTGCCGTTCGTGATGGTGTTACCCATGATCACGTTATCCGTTCCCGCCAGGTCCTCTGCGTAGATGCCTACCACCCCGGTGCCGGAGGTGGTTACTGCGGGCATGCTCACAATACAGTTAAGGATGCTGTCGCTGGAAGCGGTGTGCGCCAGTTCAACAACAATGCCATCTCCATCGTCAATGGATGCGATAGTCATGTCCCTGTAGGTAACATATTCGGCGCTATCCAGCTGCAGCACATAGTTGTCGCCGCCGGCAGCATCGTAGGTGAGCGTTACGGAAGCAGGATCGTTGCTGAGGCTCTGGAAGGTGATACGGCTGGTGTCTGAAGCGCCGTATACCTTGTGCATCCTGATCTGCTCTGTGTAGGTGCCGGGATATACATTGAAGGTGACCCAGCCGGCAATACCGCATTCCAGGGCAGCTACTGCCTGTGTAAATGACTGGAAGTTGGTAGCGCTTACCGGGGAGGCCGGATCAATGGTATAAAAGCCTGACATCAGCGGTGCGTTCATATTTACATGCACTACTGCAGAGTAAGCCGTATCGCCGCCGCAGGTCACTATACAACGGAAATAATTCTCCATTCCCAGCTCTACGCTGAATTCCGGCACATAACGCACTTCGCTGATATCCCTCCAGGGCCCTGCGGCTGCTTTGGAAGCCTGCCACTGGTAGGTCTGCTCACCGCCGGAGGTATTGCCGGTCAGGTCCAGCTGTATGATCGCTCCCAGGCATACGTTCGCATCCGGGCTGGCCACTGCGGCGCCGGCATTGGGCGGCGCTACGCAGGGCGGTATGGATATTTCAAACGCGCCAATGTCCGGTGTGGTGGTGCTCCTGGCAGTGCCCACAATGTCAATGGTCACGCCCAGCGGCGTACCGGTATTGTCCAGCGGGGATATTACCGGGGACAGGTTGCCGCTAACCGGGTCGCCGTACACAGGGTCCATGCTGATGGAGTTGGTATCCTGGCCGGTAGCTGCCTGCCATGCTTGCAGCGTAGCCTGGTCACCGCCAAAATAGCCGACGAAGTTCTCTCCATTCTCTCCATTTACATACAGGTCATTGTAGTCGGAGATCACTTCACCACTGGTGCTGGAGCGGTATATCCCGTACTTGTCGCCGGTGCCGCCACGGGTAACCGTTATGATATTATTGAATATGCGGATACCGGTATCGTCGCCTGTTATATAGAACCCGCGGGTAAGGTCAGAAGACGTATTGGCTGTATGGTCCAGGGAAATGGTATTGTGATAGTAGTTTATGTTGCTGGTATAGTTATTATAGACCCCGTATATAAAGCCGGTGCCATTGATATTGTAGATGGCGTTGTTCACCACCTGGGTGGCAGCCCCGGCCGGGGCATCTGCGTAATACATATAAATACCATAGAAATCACTGGTGCTGGTGGGGTTGCCGCCAAAGATATTATGGATCCTGTTGCGGGATATCACCAGGTTGTTGCTTTCATAGTAGATATAAATGCCGCTCAGGCCACTGGCGCCGTTTGTGCGGTTGGGGCGGGTAATGGTGTTGCCCTCCACCAGGGCGTTACTGGAATAGGCGATCCTGATGCCGTAGTAGTAGAAATCCTGCACGGTATTATTGGTCACCCGGTTGTTGTTCAGCGGGGCTTCATCATCCCCGTACAGTATGATACCATAATAGCCACCGGTAACGGTGTTGCCGTCAATAGTATTGCCATCGCACAGGGTGTTGCCGGCGCTGGTAGCGCTATTGTCGGATGCGCTTGCCACAATACCTGCGTAGTTGGTGGAGGTGGAAGCGGCATCGGTAATAATGGTGCAGTTGCGGATCGTGTTGCTGTCTGCGTTGGCAATGAACTGCACGCCGTATCCGTAGTCTTCTGCACCGGTAGCGTCAATGATAAGGCTGTCAAATGTCACATGATCTGTACGGCGCAGCTTGATCACGGCCCGCTCATCCGTATTGGCGGAGCTGTAATGTATCGTATTGCCGTTGCCGTTAAAGGTAACGGTGTTAACAGCAGAAGCGCCCGGTATGGAGTCCAGTATCAGCTGTTCTTCATAAGGGGTGCCGCCCGGCGCTACGTTGAACACTACAGGGCCTGCAATACCGCATTCCAGGGCTGCTTTGGCCTCATTGAAGCTCAGGTAGGTCTTGGGCGTGCCGGGAGCGGCGTTCTTGTCGATAGTGTAAGTGTCCGGCGCCAGGGCCTGGTTCACCACCAGCTGCACGGGATCTGAATAGGCCGTATTGCCGCTACAGGTCACTGCTACGCGGTAGTAGCCGGTTACCGTAGCGGTGATAATGGTATCCGGGTTGGTCAGCGGACTGCCCAGAGGCGTATACGGGCCGCCTGCAGTAGCGGATACTTCATACTGGTAAGTTTGGGTAAGGCCCACAGAGTTACCTGTAAGGCTGAAGGGCACCCGCACGTTCACACATACCGGGTTGAGGGCTGCCGTGGTAGTACCGGGCGTAGGCGGCACGGTACAGGGTGGCGGCGTAAATTCATAGGCCCCTATGTCCGGCGTAGTGGCGCTGCGGGCATTGCTTTCAATATCCACCCCAATGCCCACGGGCGTGCCCCGGTTGTCAATAGAGGCATTCACCGGGCTGTAGTTGCCGGTAGCAGGTGAAGTGAACATGGGGTTGGAAGACAGCGAGGTGGTATCCTGTCCGCTGGCAGCCTGCCAGTCCGGCAGGGTAGCCTGGTCTGCAGAGAAGTAGCCTATGCTGGCATCCGTTACTGTGGGGGCAATGAACAGCACATTGTAGTCGGATATAATGGTGCTGCCCGTGTTGTTGAAATACAGCGCATGTTTGGCGCCGCCCCCGCTGCGGGAAATGTAGACGATGTTATTCATGAAATAGATACCATCCGTCTGCGAGGTATTGTAGAAGCCCCTGGTAGTATTGGAGCTGCCGCTGGCGGTACCGTCCATAACAATTGTATTGTGATAGTAATACACGTTGTCGGAACTGCTGTTGTAGATGCCGTAGGCAGTGCCGCCCCCGGTAATATTGTAGATGAGGTTATTGCTTACAATGTTCTCCAGGGAGGTCAGCGCATCCACGCTTGAAAAATATATCCCATAGAAGGTGGAGGTGCTGGCGGGATCGCCGCCAAAAGGATCGGTGATCCGGTTCCGGCTGATGCTGTCCTTTGTATTCAGGCTGGTGAGGTAGATACCATAGAAAGTGCTTACTTCCGTACGCGACGGTCGGGTAATGGTATTGCCTTCCACCAGGGCGTTGAAGGAGTATGCCAGGTAAATGCCGTAGGAGCGGAACTCTTTTACCAGGTTATTGACAATCCGGTTGTTGCCATTGGCAAAGCTGTTGCTGCCCACCATGGTAATGCCGTAGTTGCCACCGGTAATGGTGTTACCCCTGATGGTATTGCCGTCGCATTTTGCATCACCGGTAGAGGTAGGCGAGTCATGCTCACTGCTTATTACGATGCCGGCATAGTTGCCGGTGGAAGTGGAGGTGCTATCCACATTGATCGTACAGTTGCTGATGATGTTGGAGTCTGCGTCGTTGATGAGGTGCACCCCGTAGCCATATTCGGAGGAGGAGGCGCCGCCCGCTTCAATTACGAGGTTATCGAAGGTAATATGGTCCGCGCCGTCCAGCTTGATCACGGCTCGCTGGTTAGCGTTGGAGGATGTATAGGTCAGCATTTGACCGTTGCCGTTAAAGGTAACGGTATTGGTGGCAGATGCGCCGGGCACCGGCTCCATGATCAGCTGCTCGTTGTAAGGGCCGCTGCCGGCTACCACGTTAAAGATCACCGGTCCGCTAATGCCGCATTTTATATAATTATAGGCGTCGTTGAAGGAGTTGAAGTTCTTTGCTACTACAGGGTCCGTAGGGTTGTTCCTGTCAATGGTGAATGTACCGGACACCAGCGTGGGAGAAACCACCTGCACGCTGGCAGATGCGGCGGAACCGCCGCCGGTATTGGTACAGGTAACCATGCAGCGGTACCAGGTGCTGGCGGACTGTGTAGTAGTCAAGCCTGGAGTGGTAGCGCCGGGAATATTGGTCCAGGTAAGGTTGTCCGGGGAAGACTGCCATTGGTAGCTTAAGCCGGAAGCCACGGTGGCGCCGGTAAGGCCCAATGTAAAGGATTCGTTCATACACACGGAGGACGGGCTGGCAGTGGCAGTGCCGCCGGTAGGAGTACCGGTGCAGGCTGCAGCAGGCGTCCAGGTAAATGTGATATTGGGACGGGTAGTAGCCGTACCGTGCGCTGTGGTGGTAGTGGTGCCGCACAGGTATCCGCTGCCGTCTGCCCGGTAGGTGCGGGAGCCGTTGAAGGAAAGCCCGGTTGTCCAGGGCACTGTAGGATTGCTATCCCAGTCATCACCGCCGTTACATGCTTCTACAATCAGATTATCCGTACCATTCCAGAAGAAAGGGGTTGTAAAGGTAAAGGTATTCATCCCCGCTACCGGCTGATAGTCCACGGGACCCCAGACCGGGCTACCGGTAGGCTCCCAGCCTGTAGCGGTCAGGCTGGCAATGGTGGTGGTGCCGATCTTCAGCGTATATTGTTCAATGGTAGTAGCATCATTCAAGGCTACCACGTTGAACTTAATGGCGCTGATCATGCCGGGGCCCATGCCCGCAGCCACCAGCTCGGAAGCCTGGTACAGGTACTGGGCACGGCTGCCTTCATAGTAATCCTGCATGGGAGCAGGATAAGAGTTGCCGGAGCCGTTGCCCGTAGTGCCCGTGCCAATGCTGATGTCTACCTGCGCTATAGCGGCGGATGACAGCAAGAGCAGGAACAGGCCGGGGATATAAGCCTTTCTGAACAGTACGGTAAAAATATTTTGCATAACGGTACTTTTTTTCAATTGATACAGTTTATATATGATCACCTGACCCAGGTTATCCAGGCTTTTCCATCTTTGGCGCTTACCATGTCATATTGATCCTGGTTTACCTGCACCAGGTAATAGCCGGCTGCATCTGCCAGCTGGTTGCGGGTATTGTGGACCGGGGCAGGGCCCGGCGGGTAAGTGCCACGGTCATCGCTGTAGGGAAAAATAATCCTGCCGTCTGCAGTGAACCTGGGCGCCCTGAAAGCAGGCCCGTAGGAAGGAACAAGCGTGTTGTCAACAACTGTGACAAAGATCAGAATATCATAGCTTGTTCCCGCGTAGGTAGGCCAGAAGGTCAGGAAATAATAGCTGGGCAGGCTGGTGATATTAAAAGCATCGTCTACGCCATTGGCATGAAAACCGGTTGTTGACACCCAGTATTCCATGCTCTGGCCCTTGTTCCACCAGCGTTTGGGCGCTGCCGTATCCACTACCAACGGTTTGGCAAACCCGGATATCATGGCGCTGGCGTCGTCCACCGTAAAGCTCATGATCTGGCCTTCTGCATCCCAGGTAATGTCCTGCAGCCCGGTAATGGTGTTTTTGCCGTCTGTAAATGCGGGCGCAAAGGCAATACCGTTAGGTGTGTAATAGAAGCCAACAACGTCCTGCTGCTTTTCTCCCTTGTCATCCACCCAGGTAAAGCCGATCACATGCGCATAGGGGTTTACGGTCAGCTCGTACTGGGTGCCACCTACGGTCAGGCGTTTGAAATAGGTAAGGAACTGGGTAATATGCTCAAACTCCCGGTTCCGCTCCAGGCTCATATACTCCTGCGCTTCCTCCTGCGTAGCCTTTACCAGGTAAGCCTTGCTCTTGTTGAACCTGCCTGTGAGGTGGATGGTATCACCGGATATGCTGTCCAGTGCAAACTCGAAATCGGAGTATAGCCCTTTTCCGTAGGCACCGCCGTTCACACCGGCATCGGGATCGCACAGCACATGCAGGTAAGAGTAGGTATCAAATAACAGGCTGGGCTGCTGCAGGGCCTTGAGGCGGTAGCTGCTTTCCTGCAGCGTGGTGGAAGATTCAGCGTCAAAATCGGAGAACATGGATACCCGATTGGATCCATTGAACTTCATATAGAAGCTGAAAACACTGTTGGGCATTCCTGCAGGGAACACCATGGCCTTCCAGCCATAGGGCGCGCCCGTAAGCTCGCCCTGGTACATGGTCAGCGTTTCGTTCAGCCTTTCATCCGGCGACTGGTCAAAAACGGGATCGTCCTCCTTTTCGCAGGCAGAGAAGATGGCAATGACAAGTGAAAGGTATATTAAATGCTTTTTCATGTTGTTTTGTTGTAAGCGCCAGCCAGGTTTTACAAACCAGGCGGGTGTGTATCTGGATTTTAGTACAGCAATTGTTCGATCGTGTTCCGGGTCTTGGTTTGCAGGCTATAGAAGTCTATGTCCCATACTGATTTGAAGTATTCCACAACCATGGCCTCCTTCTGCCGCAGGCGGGCCTGCGCGTCTGCCCGGCTCATGCCATTAATGCTGCTGCCGGGAGGGATGCTGTTCACGATCCTGTCAAAGCCCTCCTTGCCTTCCACCAGCATCATGGAGATCATTTCCACGAAGTCCTCGTCGTAGGCAGACATGGCATAAGCGGTCACAAAGCCGTCCTGCCGGGCCTCCAGGTCGGAAATATTGTTCCAGTTACCGGTGTAGTACCCGGTGCTGATCTCCTTGAACTCCTGCGGGTACATCACCGTCTGGTGCAGGATATGCCCGAACTCATGCTCTATTACATGGAACATCTGCTTCACGTTGGCGGAATCTGCCGGCTCATAGCCCGGCATGTCCTTCGTACGAAAATCGTTCAGCAGGTACAGCACTACCTTGCGCCCGCCCTCTGCCGTGCCCAGCGTGATGGTGCCGTTCTCGTTCCAGCTGGCGCTGCCGGACAGGATGAAGAACTTGGGGCTGTACTTCTTAAAGAAAGTAAGCCCGGCTTCGTCTATGTAGTTATCGATCCATACCTTTTTGATAGCGGACATCACCGGTATCACCTTGTCCTCTTTAGGCGGAACCAGGGTTTTATTCAGCTCAAATTCAAACTGGTCCCATTTATACTTGACAGCAATATTGTAGGGTTTGGTCAGGGTATCGTACAACCACTTGTCCAGCGGCCCTTCCACCCAGGTATCGCCGCCCAGGCCGGGGATATCCTCTATGCTGCCCAGGTCATCGTCCTCGGAGCAGGATGCCAGCAGGAAGAGGGAGCAGCAGTAAAACAGTATCTGTAAAAACCTTTTCATCTGTTAATATTTATTTCGTGTATGCTATCGCGGGTTCAGTTCAATGCCGGATGTAGTGGCGGATTGCGGTATCTGCAACAGCCGCCGCTTATCATCGGCCGTCAGCACCAGGGTATCCCCCCTTGCCGTGTAGTGGGTAACCGGTATCTTGTAACGCTGCAGGTCAAACCAACGCATCCCCTCCTGCACAAACTCGGCGCGCTTAAAATCAAGTATGGTGGCGATCAACCCTGCGCGGATATCGGAGGTGCCGTAATAGTTGCGGATTTTGGTAGTGGTGATGTTGTGCCGGGAAACATCGTAATTCCGTATTCTCTTGCTGGCAAACAGGTTAAGGTCCTGCAGCACGGCAGCCGTATTACCCAGCCAGGCATTGGCTTCCGCACGGTTGAACAGCACCTCTTCCGTGGTAAAGAGGGGCGTCATTACATAGGGATTCCCGATCTCCGCGTTCACAGAGGATTTTACAAAATGCTCGGTGAGCTTGGGCACAAAATAATCCTGGTTGCCATAGTAGTATACCGGGTATGCCCAGCTGCCGCCGGTCACATTATAGCCCAGTATCTCCATCTGGCGGGCATAGTCCATTCCGTAGCGATAACGGGGGCCGTACCTTCCGTACAGGGAGGCGGTTTCCACGAGCAGCAGGTTCGCGTTTTCCGTGGCTTTGGAATAAACAGTCCACAGCTGTTCGGGCGACATGTTGGCGTAGGTGGTGTTCCAGGGGCGCATATTGGATGCCAGGTCGTTATTGGCAAATACCTGGCTGGCGTACTCCAGCACCTTCGTGTAATCTTTCCTGAACAGGTAAAAGCGGGTGGCAAATGCGTAAGCGGCGGCCCGGTTAAAGTGATAACGTGGAACCGAATATACTTCGTCGCTGATCAGCGGCAGGCCTTCCAGCAGATCTTTTTCTATCATCTCGTAAACATAGGCCACCGTCTTACGCTCGTATTGCTTGATCACCACTGTTTCCGGCTCCGTTACGTAAGGAATGCCGGGGTCCGAGCTGGCAGTAGCGGGATCATAGAACTTTGAAAATACGTTTACCAGCATGAAGTGCGCATAGGCCCTGGCTACCAGCGCCTCTCCTCTTTGCCGGCTGTAGGCGGGGGTGTTGCCCGCCTTGTCGCAGGCCTGCAAGGCATGGTTGGCGGCGGATATGGCATTATAACAGGCATGCCAGTACGCCTCGGGGGAGTCCTGGTTCTCGTCCTGCACATCGTTAAAAAGATACGGGTCCTGGTTTACCCGCTCCACCACGCCTACGCCCTTGTCGGTAACATTGTCTGACATGGCTTCGCAGAAGGTGATGTAACTGGCTTTCGGGTAGGCGGTCCCCAGCAGCCGGGATACTTTTTCGGGCGTGCTCAGGTCCGTCCAGGTGCTGTCCGGCGGCTGCTCCAGGTATTTGCTGCAACCGGCAAAGACCAGCATACCGAAAAACACAGATAAGATTATTATACGTTGTTTAGTCATACTGTCCTTTTTATATACCTACTTTTAATGAGAGCGTAAATTGTTTCTGGATCGGCTGCGCAACGCCGCCTGCATTGAAGAATTCGGGGTCCTGTCCCTTCAGCTTCTTGTCTGCGTAGATCAGCCACGGGTTGATGGCGGCAGCAGTAACGGATACGTTGCTGAGCCCTATCCGCTTTACGAACAGCTGCGGCACCTGGCAGGTGAGCGATACTGTTTTCAGGCGGATGAAATCTCCCCTGGCCACTCTTTCATTGGAGTAGTTATAGTTGTTATAAGGGTGTGCGCCATTGAACATGATCTGCTCATAGGCATCCACAATGGAGGGCACCTGCGTTTCCTTCTCGTCGCCCGGCATGGTCCAGCGGTCATAAAATTCCCTGGGCATGGCATCAAGGTCAGAGTAATACGTTTTAAAGGCCGGGTACAGGCGGATCTTGTTGCCCCACTGGTAGGTGAAGAACACGTTTAACGAGAAGGCCTTGTAACGGAAGGTGTTGGAGAAACCGCCGGTTACAGGCGGGTCTACCGGGCCTTCATATACGAGGTGCGCTGTTTTGTTGTCCTGCAGGTATACGTCGGGGCCGATCCCGCCGTCCTCGTTCACAAATTGCGGTACGCCGGTGTTGCCGTCCAGGCCCTTGTACTGGAGGGAGAACAGGCCGCGCACGGGATAACCTTCCTTGTTGCCGCCCTCTGCTACCACCAGGTCAAAAATGGAAGGGATGTTCTTGGCATTGGTGATCTTGTTGGTATTGTAGCCGAACGTAAGGTTGGTCCTCCAGCTCCAGTCTTTCTGCCGGATGATCTCCCCCCCTATCATCAGCTCTATCCCTTTTGATTCCATATCTGCATAGTTGGCGGCTTTATAAACTTCGCCGCCGATGCCGGAGGTCTTGATCACGCTGATCAGGTCAAAGCTCTTGCGGGTATATACATCCATGTTGAGGGTAAGGCGCCTGTTAAAGAGGCTGGCGTCCAGCCCGAGGTTGGTGGTGTACAGCTTTTCCCAGGTCAGGTCGTCATTCTGCAGGTGCGACAGCACGATCACGGACTCTACTTCGCTGAGGTGGGGACGGTTGGTGTTGATGGTCTGGTACACGATATTGGAGTTGGTGGCAGGCCCCATACTGGCCGTTAATCCATAACTGGCCCTGAGCGTCAGGTAGTCAACCACGTTTACCCGTTGCATAAAAGCCTCTCTGTCCACATTCCAGGAGCCTGCCACGCTCCAGGTAGGCAACCACCGTGCCCTGCGGGACTGCCCGAGCCGGTTGGAACCGTCGTAACGGGCGGTACCGGTAAGGTTATACTTACCGTCGTAAGCATAGGTGGAGGTTGCGTAAAAAGCGGCAAAGCGATCATAATCCTTGCTCATGCCGTAGTAGGGAAAATTACCTTCAATGGTTTGTTTAAGGATACGGTAGTCAATAAAAGGTACGCCTCCATTTTCATACTGGTAGCCGTACCCTGTATTGGACGCCATCTGCCGGTCGGCATATTTTACCTGCTGTCCTACCAGGACGTTCAGGTTATGCTTCTCCCCGAAAGTATTGGAATAGTTCAAACTGTTGCGGAAGTCGTAGTTCACCAGCTGGTCCTCGGTACGGTTGTAAAACCCGCCGTAAGGCAGCACAATGATGGGCTGCCCGTCCGGGTTATCGGGATCGCGGTACAGGAACTTGTTGTTCTGCGCAATGGTGGCATTGTCCGCTGCCCGGTACGCATTGGCCATGTTGGCATTCTCCGTGATCTGGTGCTCGCGGGAGGACTTCACATACCGTAACGCGCCTACGAACTCATAGCGCAGGTGATTGGTGAGCTTAAAGGAAAGATCGCCCTGCAGGCGCAGGTCTATCATGTTCAGGTTCAGGTAATTGTTCTGTAGTTCATTGATAATGTTGAACGGCGCAAAATTCCTCCTGAAATATTCCAGGTTCCCGCTTTCGTCATAAGGAGTGAGGGTGCGGCTGGTATTCAGTGAATAGCTGAACGGGTTGATGTCGAAATCGCGGTCATACTGCCCTTCTACGGGGTTGCTGGTGCGCGTTAAGGCCCCCGGCGCCCGCTGCTGCCTTACTGATCCTAAAGAGGAGAAACCGGCGGAAAGCCGGTCGGAGAATTTATAGTTGTTGCGGTAGTTCAGCGTATAGCGGTTCACTTTATCCCCGATGGTCCAGCCGTTGTCTCCGTAATAGCTGGTGGAAAAGTAGGACTGCGACTTTTCCGTGCCGGTGGAGATGCTCAGGGAGTGCTCCTGTATGAAATTGTTCCTGAAGAGCAGGTCGAACCAGTCCGTATTAGCCTTGGCATAGCGCATCAGGAACTCCTTCCTGGCGGCCGGCGTATTTTCCAGGGGAAAGTTGCCGTTGTCGTCGCCATTCAGCAGCTCGTACATTTTGCCGTAAACGCCAATATCCCCGCGGGAGAGGATGTCGGAGGTAAGGATGCCTTTACGCTCCAGCTCTCCCAGCACGGACATCTGCTGCGCGGAGTTCATGATATTATAGTTGCTGTAGGAAGGTTTGAGCTGGGTGCTGTAGTTACCTGTATAGGTAACTACGGGCTTGCCTACACGTCCTTTCTTGGTAGTGATCACCACTACGCCGTTCATGGCGCGGGCGCCGTACAGCGCAGTGGCTGCGGCGTCCTTCAGGATGTCAAAGCTTTCGATATCATTGGAATTGAGGCCGGCAACAGCAGACCCCAGCAAGGTGGTAGGGTCACCGCTGGACAGCTGGTCGTTTGATATGTTCACCACATCTTCCAGCACCACGCCATCTACCACCCAGAGGGGCTTGTTGTCCCCGTTAATGGAGGTAGCGCCGCGGATACGTACTTTGGGCGCCGTACCAAAGGTGCCGGACACGTTCTGTATAGCCACCCCGGCCACACGGCCTTCCAGCATACGGCTCACATCCACTACGCCGTCTATTTTGGCGTCTTCCATTTTAATGCGGGTGGCGGCCCCGGAGAATTTATTCTTGTCAATGTTCTGGAAACCGGTCACCACTACTTCCTGCAGGCGGGTAGGCTTTTCATCCAGCTGTACTGCCAGCTGCGCTCCTTCCTTGTAGGAAGACAGGTTCACCTCCTCTGTTTTAAAGCCGGTGCCGCTGAACACCAGCACGGCGTTGGCGGCAATGCGCTTCAGCTCAAACTCGCCTTTCTCGTTGGTGAAGGTACCGCGGGGAAGGCCTTTAACGCCTACGGTGATCCCCATCAGCGGCTCGCGCTTGGCGGAGGTTACCACGCCTTTTACATCAATGATCTTTTTCTGCTGCGGCATTACAATGGTGTTGATTGAAAGCGCCTCCGACCGGGGAGCGCGTTTCTTTTCCGCTTTGCGGATCACAATGCGGTCATACACCACAGAATAGGATAGTGAAAAGGGCGTGAGCAGCTTGTCCAGCAATGCGCCTACCTTTTCGTCATGCGCATGAACATTCACTTTGTTGGCATCCAGCGCTTCGCTGCTTACATATACGAATGATATGTCTGCCAGGTCACCAATGCGGTCCAGCGCGTCCCTGAGCACAACATCCTTCAGCTCGATCGTGATCTTTTTGTCAAGCGCGTTCTGCGTGCTCATACCAGCCGCTCTGGGGCTTTGCACAGTGCCCAGCAATAGCAGGAACACCAGGGTTGATAATTTTAAAAAGAGCGTCTCTTTTATGCGCATTTCAACAGGTTGTTTTTATTAGGTATAAGTACAAGGTATAGGGCAATAGGCAGCCATTAGCATCCTGTGCGTTTTGCACGGGATACCTTGTACAGTTAAAGAAATAGGTATCCTATTCCGGGCTTTTGCAAGTCCGGGCAATAGTGTAGCTGCTGTTATACAGCGCAGTTCTTTTACGTTGGATTAACCGTGTAAATCAGTTGGCTAACCAGGTTGTGGCAATCGGAAAACGTCCATCATAGTCGATTAAATTTGGTTGACTCTTAATTTTGCTGTATTACTTTATTATGTACAATGCTACTTGGTACAGGGCATAGGTAGCCCGGGCCGGTTGTATCCCTTACACCCGTCAATAATAGATTCTCTGCATATCCCGCAATTTTACTGGATTAACCGTGTAGAACAGTGGCTATCCCCTGCTTGCGTTGATAGGGAAACTCATCATATTAGCGATCAATTTTGGTTCTCTTACCAGGTTTACTTTACTGACAGCTACCTCCGGTTATGCGATAGCTGTTAGTGGTGCTGTCCTTATGAATATTAGCATTTAGCGATATTGCAATCAGCGTCAGCGCTTTGTCCAGGCTGTCGTCCACGTTAAAGTCGCCGTTGAAGGCGCATTGCCTGATCCGTTTTTCCGTCACAATGGTGGTATGGTAGTACCTTTCCAGGTCGTTCACCACTTTCTCCAGCGCTACATCCTTATAAATGAACTTGCCGCTGCGCTTCTGTGCATAGAACCTGGCATCATCCGCTGCATCCTTCATCTCCAGATGGTCCGTTGCTTTATTATAGGTGGCGCTTTTATTGGCTGTTACGATCATGGAGGGAGCGTTGTTCCCGGAGCGGCTGTTTGCCAGCACCTGCACGCGGCCTGTTACCACTACCACCCTGGCTTCGCTGGCGTTGCGGACCTCTATATTAAAAGAGGTGGCCAGTACAGTGGTATTGATCAGCGACGAGTGAATAACGAAAGGTTGCTTTTCGTTGGTAGCCACTTCAAAGAATGCTTCGCCGCTCAGGCTTACCTCCCTTGTTGCCTTGTCAAACCGCTTCGGGTACTCCAGCGTGGAGCCCGGCTCCAGTGATACCAGGGAGCCATCGGGCAGCGTAACGGTCCTGCGCTCATTTGCCGTAGCTACTACCTGCTGCTGTGGCTTTTGCCTGGTGAGAGTATAATATCCAAGCCCTGCTACCAGTAATATGGCCGCTGCTGCTGCTATCCGCAGGCCGTACATCCGTATGATGTCCCTGCGTGAACGGGCCGGCAGCGGTATATCTTTATGGATCTTCTTCAAGATCTTTTCAGACAGTTTCCTGTCCAGGGTATGCTTTACAGTATCAAGGTCTGCGTTAAACTCCTCTGCTGCTACCGCTTCCAGCTCCGAAAGGTCGTTCCCGTCCAAATACTGCAGCATCCATTCTTTCTCAGCATTCGTCCACTCCTCGGTATGTAATAAGTGCCTGAGATATTCCTTCCTGTTGTGCACGCTGTTCGGTTGTTTAAATTAAATACAATGAAGCGTAAAAAAAGGGTGGGTGATTTCCCAAAAAAATTTCATATATTCTTAATGCTAATATAAGAATAATAGAAATTCAAAGCTCATTATGCAGGAACAGGAGGAACAGCACTACATATTTATGTTCCGCGTTTTTCTGTATATAATCGTTGAGCTTTACCATAGCGGCGGATAAATGTTCCTTAACGGTATTGCGGGATATGTTCAGCTCATTGGCTACTTCGTCGTAGGTTTTTCCTTCCAGCTTGCAGAGGGTCACGATCCTGCGCCGCTGCGGGGAAAGCTGGGCAATGGCGCGTTCCAGCAGGTGATACTGTCCTTCCTGCATGGCTTTATAGTCCAGGGATTGATCATCGCCCGGGTCCAGGGCCAGCAGCTTTTTATGCAGCGTCTGTTCACGCAGCTTCTTACGGGTATGGTTCACTGAAAGGTTGAAACTGATCACAAACAGCCAACCAGCCACGGATTGTGAGGTGCTTACCTCCTGTCTTTTTTCCCAAAGCTTGGTAAATACTTCCTGCAGGATGTCCTCTGCAACACCTGTGTCTTTTACAAATTTCAGGATGTTACGGTAAACAGCGTCATGATACTTCCAGTACAGGGTATCAAAGGCGGCTACCTCGTTTTTGTGTAACCTTTCTACTAATACTGCATCTAATGTGTTCATGTCGGCATTTGGTTGATAAAGCAGTCCCGCTTCTCCCAAAGCAATAATTCCCTTTTTTGCACTATAAAATAGTGACAATTATCAGGACTTTATAACAAAAATTTAAATTAAAATATTTGCAAATGTGCTTTCCGTTGATAAGTACGGCGTTTACTTTGGGCTATAACACTAAAGTTGGTATGAGCGGTAATGCATTTCAGCGGGTTATTTTCTATTTTAACCGGCTAAACCGAAAAGATCAATGATGAAGAAATGCACCCTATTGCTATGTACATTATTACTGGGATACGTTCTGTCGTATGCGCAGGAACGTTATGTTTTTACCCGGGGGCTGATCAGCGGTCCCTGTCACCAGTACGGCAGGCAGGCCCTGTTCACCGATCCGCTGGCATGGCAGCTGCATGCCGGCCAGCTGCCCGCCCCTGCTGAAAACGGCTACATACCCGGCACTAACGGCGGACAGCCGTTCCGGTGGCAAGGCATTACGGCAGATCATGCAGGCGTATTCTCCGGGCGGGCCATGAACAACGGCTACCTCTATCTTTCCTATGAATCGCCTGCTGCACGCACGGCATTGCTGAATATCTCCGGGCACCAGATGGTGTATGTGAACGGAGTGCCACATGCAGGCGATATTTACCGGTATGGCTGGATGTACGTGCCTGTGCAGCTGAAGAAGGGCCTGAACCAGTTCTTTGTGCGCACCGGCAGAAGTTGGGGCCGGCATGGCGTACAGGCGCAGCTGTTATTCCCGCAACAGCCGGTGTACATCAGCAAGGCGGATTCCACCATGCCTTTTGTTGTAACAGGCCAAAAGAACGATTCCTTATGGGGAGCTGTGGTGATCGTGAATACCACCGGCCGGGCGCTGAAAGGCCTGCAGCTGAAAGCCGGCATCAGTGGCCGGGAGCTGACCACCGCGCTTCCTGATATAGCGCCCATGACCACACGTAAAGTAGGCTTCCTTATGGATGCCCGCAACATCCGGCAAAAGGGCGAGGCCAGCTGCCGCCTGCAGCTGCTGGACGGCAGGAAGGCCATTGACGAACAGACGCTGGCGCTGGAGGTAGCGCACCCGGACGAGCATTACAGCAGCACCTTTGTGAGCAATATTGACGGCAGCGTGCAATACTACAGCGTATCGCCGCAGGTACCGGCCACGGACAAGGCACCTGCCCTCTTCCTGAGTGTGCACGGGGCGGAAGTGCAGGCCATTAACCAGGCACGCGCTTATGTGCAGAAAGACTGGGGCGTGCTGGTGGCGCCTACCAACCGCCGCCCCCGCGGCTTCAACTGGGAAGACTGGGGCAGGCTGGATGCGCTGGAAGTCCTGGAACAGGCGCAACAAACCTTTCACCCGGACCCGGAGCGGATCTACCTCACGGGCCACTCCATGGGCGGGCATGGCACCTGGTACCTGGGGGCCACCTACCCTGGCAAATGGGCTGCCATTGCGCCCTGCTCCGGCTACCCTACCCTGCTGGGCTACGGCTCTGCAGACGGGCTGATACCGGACTCCCCCCGGAACAGCACGGAAAAGATACTGTTGCGCGCCAGCAACCCGAGCAACGTGGTAGAGCTGGCTCATAACTATAAAGCCGGCGGCGTGTACGTGCTGCACGGCGACAGCGATAAGGTAGTATCGGTAAAGTACGCCCGGCAGATGAAGCAGGTGCTGGCCGGCTTCCACCCGGACTACAGCTATTATGAATATCCCGGCGGCGAGCACTGGTACGGCAACCAGTGCGTGGACTGGCCCCCGCTGTTCCAGTACTTTAAATGGCATACCATTGCGCCGGACAGCACCTATAATAACATAGACTTTACAACGGCCAATCCGGCTATTTCCACCGGGATGCGCTGGGCACATATCCTGCAGCAGCAGCATTCGCTGGAATACAGCCGCATACAGCTTCACCGGAGCGCAGACCACCGCAGCATTACCGGCACTACCGGCAACGTACAAACGCTGGCCCTGGTGCTGAAGGATATTCCTGCCGGTACTACAATCAGCATACAGCTGGACGGAGATGCCCCCATCCGCTATACCAGGCAAGCAGCGGATACCCTTTACCTGCACCACAACGGGCAGTGGGCTGCCGGCGCAGCCCCTCCCGCGCGGGAAAAAGGCGCACAGCGCGGCGGCACGCTGAAAGAGGCATTCAACCACCGGATGGTATTTGTGTACGGCACAACAGGCACCAAAGAGGAGAACGAATGGGCCTACAACAAGGCCCGCTATGATGCAGAAACCTGGTACTACCGGGGTAACGGCGCTGTAGACCTGGTAGCGGACAAAGATTTTGATGCGGCTGCCTACCCCAACCGGGGCATTGTTCTGTACGGGCATGCCAACAGCAACAAAGCATGGGCGGCATTATTAGCGGATTGCCCCATACAGGTAAGCCGGGGCAGGATACAGGCAGGCGAAAGGCAGTATGATGGCGGTGCGCTGGCTGCCTATTTCGTATGGCCGAGGGCCGACAGCAAAACCGCTTCCATAGCGGTGATCAGCGGCACCGGCATGACAGGGCTGCATGCGGCAGAGGCTAACCAGTATTTTGCCGGCGGCAGCGGGTTCCCGGATTACATGATCTTTAGCGCCGACCTGCTGAAAGGCGATATCCATGCCGTAAAGGCGGCAGGGTTTTACAACAACCAGTGGGAAATGGAAAACTAAGAGGCGTAAATAGCTGGCAGCCGGCATGTGCGGAGCTGCCAGCTATTCAATATTATTGATATAACCTTACCTTACCGATCAACACTTTACCCCCGGGGGTGGTAACGCTTACAATATACAACCCGTCTGTACACCGGTTGGACAGGCGGAAGCTGTTGCCTGCCAGCAGCTCATGCTGCAGCTCACGGCCCTTTGCATCCATTACAGAAAGACTGCTGCCTGCCCACTGCTCCCGCCCCTCGAGCAGCAGCTCTCCGGAGGCGGTATTAGTGGACAAGTGCAGCTTTACAGCCCTGGGCGGCACATGCACGAAACCGGCAGGGGCTCCGATAGGCTGGCGGCGCTGGCAGGGGCTGACAGTGACCGTAATGGAATCACGGGGGATGTCTTCTCCATACAGCTCTGTAGCGGCATAGTAAACGGTAGTAACATCCGGGCTTACGGTAAAGGTGCTGCCGGTATGCAACAAGTTACCGCCCTGCGGCGCGTCGTACCAGAGCGTGGCTGGGAAGGGCATATTGGTGGTGGCGTTGAGCGTAGCGCTGTCTCCCTTGCAAATGCTGACCTGCTCATATTGAATAGCCAGTCTTGCATTGATGGAAGCCAGGTGAGTACGGGCCAGGGCATAGGCCTGGGGCCCCTGGGCAATGGCAAAAAAGGGACAGGCGATAGCGGATAACAATAGGGCTGCACCGCGCGCACTGCTGCGATTAAATGGAATTTTCCAAAACATTAGAACAGATTTAGGGGGTTGCTAAAATGATCTTGTTGTACCAGTCATTTTACCAGTCGTATCCAGTTATTTTGATTAATAAATACTAAAGACGGTCAAAATTTATACGGGCATCATCCATGCTTTAAAACGGAAGACAAAGTTACGGAACTCTGAATACTGACCAACTACATATTCATGGGATGGTATTGAAACAGGAAATTTTTCACTATCTTGGCCATAATATGCCAGGAATGTGTCAACAGCTGCTATAGCAAAACATTCCATTAATGAGATTCAAGCAGGCAAATCCCAGCTGCTACCCGTTGCCTTTTACAATGTTAACCAAAACCCACACATAATGAAAAAAGTTAGCCTTCTCTTTTTGCCGGTGTTATTCGCGTTCCTTTCCTGCGAAAAAATGACGGATGAAAAAGGTGCTCCCTTTGCTCCGCAGCCCGCTCCTATGGAAACTTACATGAATAATCTGGCATTTGCCGAAACCTCGCAAAATCGCTTGCGGATAAGGAAGTACGACGCCTGCTTAAACAGGAAGCATTAAAGATGTTTGACAATGACTACGATGTACTTTATGCCAACTCCAGGAACGTGTCCGCTTTTAATGGGAAAACACTATATGAATTAATAGCGGCCCATGCAACCAGCAAGGAACATTTTGATGAACTGATCGCACAGTTACCGCTGCTGACCATTTATATTCCCCAACTTGATAATTTCAATGCGGAGAAATGGAATATTGACACGCAGATACCTATAGTAGCCGTTCGTAATACTACAGACCAAAAGAACGGCAAACCCCTGCTGGCATATGATGCTAAGGGAAATGAAATTGCGTTGAATTATGCTACAAAGCCTGACCACCCGGTGATAGTAGTAAAGGAAAATGAAAGGGTGACAGTGAATACCTCTTCCGTTGAAAGTGGCATAAACCGGCAAAACGGAAATAATACCTTCCTCCATGCTGACGGCAAAAACTTCTCGTTTATTGATGAAAGCTATAATGGGTTAAAACGCACAGCAGGAATTGAACGTATAGGTACTATCGATCCTGGACCAAGAGGAAATCAGAACGCGCTTTTAGTTGATCCAAGAGTAGTAGCCGCTTATGACAAAGGGGTAACTCCCCAGCGTGACTATATTTACTATGGAATAGACCCTGCGCAGGGCGTCAACTCAGGTCCGTTCAACACTAGTTATGCGGAGTTCATTACTAACATCAAAGTGAATGAATATAGTTCCAAAAGCTACATTGTAGATGACGATTTTACCGATGGCATGCTGGAATTTCAGGTCACCATTTTCTTTATACAAAATACGGGCGCTGCAGGCTCCATCCTCAAGGTTTTCCCCTGTGACCCCAATAACCTGTTCAAGACGGACGGACGGATTCTTCTGCCTGATGGCACCATTAAGACTACCTATACTGTAGACTATACTTTGCCCAGTCCTATCCAGATAACAGACTGGGACATGCAGAAGTACGGCAATACCTGGAAAGTGCTGATAATGGAATATGACCCGGGTACTGAGATCACAAAAAGTACGTCCATAGGTAGTACATTCGGTACCAACTTCGGGTTTGATATAGGCCTTGGTACCACCGTCAAGCTGGGGCTGAAATTTGGAGGAACTTCAACAACTACTACCACCACTACCGTAAACTATAAGGTTACTGGTACCTCTGATAACCTTGGAGAGGCCTTACTGGATTACTCCGCTCCCATCCTGACCGGGAAGACTGATTACAGAGGCACCATAACAGGACCTATATATGGTATAAACACGGGTACTGTTACATTGGACATAGAGACCAGAAAAAGATACTAAACCATCCTACTTGTACCAATAGTGCCTTTGTATATTATAAAGATGATTGCACCGAATCCGGTGCAACCATCTTCCAATGAAATTACCAGTCAGTTTATGGTTGAGACTCTACCAGTACTATCTTTACGAGAATGGGGGCCTCCGGCGGGTTGCCCGGGGTACTATCCACGGTCTGCGTTTCAATGGTAAGGCTTCCGGGCGTATGCGTATATGAATAGGAATAACCATTATATACTTCCGGAATGGCTTCATATGTGCCAGTTCCTCCTGAAATGGAAACCACAACGCCAAAATTGTCGTTTACATAGTCGTCGATCTCTGGCATGTTAACGGTATACGCGTAAGTGTTGTTGTCGGTCAGCTGCCAGTCATTGGGACTTATTTCCGCAAAGATCGTCTGGTTCGGCGTCACATACTCATTATACTCTTTGGTGCAACTGCTGAACAGGATACCGCATAACAGGAGTGGTACAAATAGCAAGGATTTCATATTGTGAAAGGTTTAGTGATCAAAGGTCCGGTGCAATGAATGCCTGCGGTTGATAGCAAAGCTGTGCCCGTGAAATTATAATAACAAAGACAGTGCCATAAAGTTGTGTACGGTTGCATTTTAGGGAAGGGATGAGTACGGAAAACCGGAACAATTAAAGGATCAGCGCCCCCTGAGCCGGAAAAGGCAGGTGCTGCCGCCATGGTGCTGGACCATTGCTCTGCTCCCCGCCTGGTGTCCATCCACCACAAAAGCGGAGTGATCGACCGTCCTTTTGATACCATCCACAATGTCCGCCTCCTCCTCTCTACAGATCAACGCCTGCAGGTTGGCGCAGGGCCGGCGATGCGCATGGTTTTATATACTACCAGGTGAATGTGTTGGAATATTTTCTTACATTTACCTACAAACCCTGCCACTATGTTTACACAAACGCCCTCAAAAGAGCAGCTGCCTTCCTCTTCACGCGCCATAGCCGGCGGGGGAACATCTGCCATCTCCCTGCCTGCAGGCCCCCTGCAAATGAAAGGAGCCAAAGATGAGGAGCTACTGCAGGGCAAGTTCACCACGCAATTGCAAACGCCCGAAGAGGAAGAAAAGACCGCCCTTCAAGGCAAGTTCGTATTGCAGCGTGCAGGCCTGCCAGAAGAGGAAAAACCGGTACAGGGAAAGTTCACCGTACAATCCAAAGCCAACAATACCGGCATGCCGGACCACCTGAAAGCCGGCGTGGAAAACCTTTCAGGTATGGATATGTCTGATGTGAAAGTGCATTATAATTCCGACAAACCGGCCCAACTGAGCGCACTGGCCTATGCACAGGGGAATGATATACATCTAGGTTCGGGGCAGGAACAACATCTGCCGCATGAAGCCTGGCACGTAGTGCAGCAACGGCAGGGACGCGTACAACCTACCATGCAGCTGAAAGACAGCGTACCGGTGAATGATGATCCAGGACTGGAAAAAGAAGCGGACATAATGGGGGCCAAAGCAGCGCAGTAATGCGTAGGTTGCAGCAATGATCCATCTCATGCAAAACGCTTTATCCCCTGGAAGCTTTGCAATTTTAAAGATCCTGTCAAAAATACCCCTATACTGTTTTCCCCTCCTTGCCAAACTCCTTCCTGATACCCGTAATTACATCACTATATAGCAGAGTGTTGCTGCCACGCTTCAGCGCCATCAGGCAGCTGTAACGGCTGATATTGATGATAGCGCCGCCGGCCATTTCATATTTCCTGGCAATATCCTCGAGATTGAGCTTTTCCTCCAGCTGCAGATGGGGCGGGAAAGCCTGCTGCCACAGGCGCAGGCGCTGCTCCGGGCCGGGCATGGAAAAATAGATCATGGACTGGAACCTGCGGCTGAAGGCCTCGTCAATGTTGGCTTTGAGGTTGGTGGCCAGTATCACCACACCGGGAAAATCCTCAATGCGCTGCAGCAGGTACGCCACTTCCTGGTTGGCGTAACGGTCGTTGGAGGAGGTGGTTTGCGTACGCTTGCCAAAGAGGGCATCTGCTTCATCAAAGAACAGTATCCAGTGCTGGTGGGCCGCCCTGTCAAATACCTGGGCAAGGTTCTTCTCCGTTTCACCGATGTACTTGGAAACGACCATGGAAAGGTCAATGCGGTACACATCCATGTTAAAGGTCTTGCCCAGCAGGCAGGCCGTGAGCGATTTGCCCGTGCCCGGCGGACCATAGAACAGGCTGCGGTAACCGGGCTTGATCTTGCGGCCCATACCCCATTCATTCATCAGCGTATCGCCATGCTCAATCCAGGCGCGGATCTCCTCCACTTCCTCCATGGTATGCTCTTCCAGCACCAGGTCCGGCCATTCCAACCCTGTGTGGATGCGCCGGGCGGGGAAATTAATACTGTAGTCGGGCTTATGGGCGGTGCCCAGCGTAAAATAGCTGAGATATTCCGGGTACAGGCTCAGGGTGCCGCTCAGCAGCGGTTCTTCTGCATTGGCGGGTACCAGCTTCAGGATAGCATGCTTGTTAAAGAAATGGTCTGGCCCAAACAGCTCTATCAGCTGGAAGCGCTGCTGCAGGCTATTGGCCGCCAGCAGGAAAGCGGCGGTTTCCCCGGTGGGCAGGAACCCGCCGTGATGCATTCCCTTGATGCCGCCAAACTCCGTAAATCCCCGGTCGTAGGTGGCGTTCTTGATAAAGAACACGTCCAGCAACTGCGGGCGGATATGGGGGATCAGCGCCAGCAGCAGCACCAGGCGTTCCGTTACGTTCATCTTGTAATGCAGCACGATCTGCGCGTATACGGCTGTCTGGCCTGCCAGGTCGGGCGGGGGTAGCTCATCCGCCAGGCTGACATCGCCTTCCCCGGCAAAATACTTTTTCATGCGCAGGTCTGCCAGTTGCTGGAACCAGGCCAGTTCCCGGTTCAGCACGGCGGCATTTTCATTGATCATGCGTATATCCATTCCGTATATAGTATTTTTTCCATCCAGGATGTTTTGATCATGGCCACGCTCCAGGGCAGGGTTTGCATGATCACGTCATACCCGCGCTGCTCCACGCGCAGGAACCAGGCTTCATCCGTTTGCCAAAGGGCACCCTCCCTTTGCAGGAATGCACCCTGGAACCCTTCCGGCGAGGTGTTTTTCATTTTCTCCCACTGCTGCAATACTACCTGCAGCATTTCATGAGAAAGGCGCTTTTCGTCCCCGGTGAGCGCTACCTCTGCAGGTACCGGCTCTTCCAAAGGCAGGTTGCAGAGAATCTTGTTAAGGGCCAGCCCATGCTCGGGGTGCTGCTCCTGCCCGTTCACCGTATACTGTAGCAGGTGCACGGCCCTATGCTGGGCCTCCACGCTAATGAAGCGGCCGGCCTGTATCCATCCCAGCCGCTGAAAGGCCGTGGTCAGAAAAGGATGCAGCAGTACCAGGCCCGCATTATCCACATACACGGTTTCCAGCTCCGGTTTTTTGAGCGGCTGCCGTTCCCTTTCTGCCGGCTGCAGCGGCGCCAGCTCCCTGCCGGCGGCAGGCGGCGGTGCAGCTGTGGCCGGCTTTGTTGCGCTGCTGCCGGGATGCAGCAGCTCCCTTTCCTGCTCGTACAGGCTGTTGCGGATGCTTTCCATATGCAGGTGCGTTTGCACATAGCGGGCTGCCTGCTGCTGCAGGGCAGGCAGGATGTTACGCAAATGGGTATACGACGACAGGTTCACCTTGCCGTTAATAGCAGCCAGTCGCCCTATGAAGCGCTCCACACCGGCTACACCGGCGCCAGCAAGGAATTCCAGGAAGCGGGCGGCATACTCCGCCGCATTATACAGGGCCAGGTGGCCGGCCAGCAGCATAATGTGGAACTGCCGGAACGGCAGCGTAATCTTCTCTCTTTCCAGGCTGTCCGTGATCACCAGGCCAAACAGCTGCTGCAGCTCGCGCAGGGCTGCGGGGGCGGGATGCCCCCAGCCAATGCTGATATCCTGCATCATGTCCAGGAAAGCGGCATCATCCAGCTCCTGCGCCGCATACTGCACCAGCACGGGATGCCGGAATATCCTTTTGTAAAAAGCCTCCCGCTCATGCCTGCTTTGCTGCCTGTAAAAGCGTACCGCTTCCCGGAAACCGGCAACGGGCCCATTGGATGCATGGCCGCCCGTTTCCTGCAACAGCAGCAGGCTGTCCTGCACAGCATAGGCTTGCAATGCCTGCCGGATGCCGGCTTCAGGCAAGCCGGCCGGGGCGGCAAACAGGTTGTATACTGCCAGGCGGGCGGGCAGCAGGCTGCTGCTGCTGCTGCGGAAGAGCGCATGCAACGCGGCCGGCCGTTCCCGGAACAGGAGCATTACGGCCTGTTTTACCAGCTCCTGTACTACGGCAGGGCTTAGCGTACCAAGGTCTGCCGGCAACTGCTGCCAGGCCAGGAAATGCGCCAGCAAGCTGCCGGCCTGCTCCAGCCATTGCTGCTTTTCCGCAGCGCCGGTAAGGGCATCATACTGCCGGAAGCGGTGCAGCAGGCGGGAGGCTGCTGCCGGCAGCGTATCGCGCAGGAGCGTTGCAGACGGGGCGTGCGGCTCCGTTACTTCCTGCCATAAGCCGTCCTTCACCACCATGGTGCCGGCAGCCGGCAGGGACAGGGCCTGCTCTGTCCAGGCCGCCACCAGTTCCCGTACCGGCGCAGGCGCGCTGCCAGCGGCCTGCCATAAATAGAACAGCCGGTTAAGGATGCCTGGCAGGGGCTGTATCCACGAGGACACGGCGGCCAGCCGTGCCCGGTCATTCACGTATAGCCATTCCAGTATCCTGCCGGCCAGCCAGGCGGCTTCCTGCTCCGAAAAAGCGCCTGCCTCCTGCGGCAGGCTGCCTGTTTCCAGGAAATGCCGCAGCCAGGCGTTCAGGATACGGCCGGCGCTTTCCTTTTCGGCCACGGTGCCGGGCGCTATGTTCCTGCGCACCCAGCGGAGCAAGGCATGCGCTGTCCGTGGAGTGTCTTCTCTCCCATCCGGTGGCACGGCATAATACAGGCCCGCTCCTTCCGCCTGCCAGACTGCCAGCAGTTGCTGCCAACCGCCCGCCAGCTGCTGAAGTGCAGGCGTTCCCGTTATATCCGGTAATATGCTTTTAATGGCAAACAGCAGGCCGGCCGGCGCCATACCAGCAGCCTCCGCCCATAACTGTACCGTTAATACCACAAAGTCCTCTGTATCAAAACGGCCGTACCCGGTTTGAGCCCATACCTGCCAGTATGCCCGCAGCAACTGCCTTTGCAGCTGCTTTTCCTGCAAGCCGCCTGCCATGCGTACCTGCAAGGCCTGCAGCAGGGTATCCATGCTTTCATATGCTTCGCCGGCAACGGCCGACAGGCCGGCTGCACGGGCTACCCGAAAAAAAACGGGCGGCTCCACACCGTACAGGAAACGCTCCATGACATAGGGTACCGTGCCGGCGTATTTGAACAGCAGCACCGCCTGCGGCATATCCACCTCCAGCAGTTGCTGCAGCAGGCTGTTGAGGGAAAAATGCGCATAGGTACGGCCCCACCAGGGTACGCTGCCGTAAAACAGGCGGTACAGGATCACATCCTTCAGCAGTACATGCTCCACATGGGGTGAATCCTCCTTTTTTAACAGCGCCATGCGGGACAGGAACATTTCCGTTTCTCCTGCTCCTGCCTGCGCGCCGCCGGCCAGCAGACGAAAAACAGTCTCCTGCTGCGCAGTGTCAAAAACAGCCTGCCATCTTTTCCGGGCCTGTTCCTGCTGCAACACAACGGTCAGCATATCCTTCAATGCTGCCGGGGCCTGCTGCGCGGCAGCCATCCATCTTTCCTGCAGCTCCGGCAGGGACAGTGCGGACGCCCATGCCGGCAACGATCCGTACAGCAGGTAATATCGCAGCAGGGCCACCTGCCCGGCCGGCGTCTCTCCTGCTGCATGGCTGGAACGGCGACGGCGTAACCCCGTGTTGCCCTGAAGGGCCATGCTCTCCGTATATAATGCTTTAATAAAAGCGCCTACCGTGGCTTCGGGAATGTCCTGCGCATAAAATGCCAGGGCATCGTAAAACAGCTGCAGCAGGGCATCGTAAGAGGTGTTGAAATAATGAGCCATCTGCGTAAGCTGGCTGCGCACAAACTGCTTGCGGCTGAAGTTGGAGCCCGTTTGCGTCACCAGGTAGGTAAGTACAAAAAGCCATACTGTCCGTTCCAGGGTGCCTGCCGTGGTTTGCAGCACCTGCTGCTCCAGCTGCATCTGCAATACTTCCCGGCTGTATTCAAAAATAAAAGCTGCTTCTGCCGGCTCCAGCACTGTTACCGCCTCGCGTATGGCGGCCATGGAGAACTGGAAGGCCATACGCCGGCGTACATACGCCTGTTGCCCTGCCTGGCGCAAAAAGGCGGCCAGGCGTGCGGGTGCATTCGCTGCCAGCTGCTGCAGGGCACGGTCCGGCTGCTGCCGCTCTTCTTCCGTAGCCCACCAGGGCAGAACGCCGGTAAGCAGGTAATATCCCAACAGCTCCAGCCAGCGGTCGTTGCCGGTCTTTACCTGTACGCGGCCGCTGAGCACATGCTGCTGCCCTGGGTGGCCGTTGCGCAGGATGCCTTCCAGGGCTTTGGCCAGGGCTTCCATGATCCGGTCCGGCAGCAGGGTATCCATATCCCTGTACCGGATCGTGCCCAGGTCCAGCTCCAGTGTATCCAGCACCGCCACTACATCGCCGGGCATCAGCTGCTGCAGCAGGCGATCGGTATCGGCGGATATCCGTTGCCGGAACAGGCTGCTGATCCGGTCCTGCAGGGCGGTGGCCCGCTGCCGGGAGCTGAACTGTACGTTGAAGGTGTAGCGGCGGATGGTATTCATATCAGTTATTGCTCGCGCCTATATGTTTGATCAATGCCGTGGTGGCGGCCGGCAGGTCCTGCTGGTCCTTCATGGCCTGCAGCCATTTGAAATAATCTTCCTCGAACGCGCGCATGGCGCCTATGCCCAGCCATTTGAACTGTATGCGGAACTGCACCGGCGTTTGCTCCCGGAACAGCCCTTCGGCAAATTCCCGGAACTCATGCAGCTGGAAACGCGCCGGCCAGGCGGGCAGCACCACCGTAAGGCCAAAGCGGAAAAAATCTTCCGACAGCATGTTGCCGGAAGCGTCCTGCTTTATGAAGTATTCAAAATATCCCTGTTGCCGCGCAGCTTCTTCCTGCAACTGCTGCAGCTGCTGCTCCCGCTCCCCGAATGTGCACCAGTAGGGATGGGAGCGCAGCAGCTTTCCATCGCGGTCATACAGGTGGTAACCAAAGGCCCGCTCCGTATACCGGGGCCTCAGCAGTACATGCTCTATCAGGTAGAAGCCTTCGGAATTTTTACTGAGCTGCCTCAGGTGCTCCACCATGTCCTGCAGGGCCTGTTCCGCCGCTGCGCGCTTGCCGGCCCTTATCACTACCCGCCATACTTCATGATGCACCTGGCGGCACACTACCAGGTATTCTTTCCGTTCTTCGTCATGCACAATGCGGTAATTATCCATGTTCAGCCCTATTCTCAGGAAGGAAAGGGGCTGGCTGCCAAAACTGTATTGCAGGGGCTGTTCTGCCGCTATTTCTGACGGCTCTTCCACAGCTACTTTCAGCACTTCGCCTTTTACCTGGTATTCCTTTACCATCCAGAGATGCATATGCTCCGGCTGCCGTTTGCCTACCGCCACCTGCAGGTGCGCTGCGTTAAATGCGGCGGTGAGGCGCTTTCTTCTTTCCACCGGTATGTACAGCAGCTGGCACAGCCATTCCTCGTAGCCGGAGAGCGTGCCGGGATTGAACATGTCCTCCCGGTAGTTGAAGGCGCGGAGCCGGTTGGCCGTGAGCCGGGGCACATGCCGCAGGATGCCGGCCTTCCATTCCAGCTCTGCGCTTACCCGTGCGCCGGAGGGCTGCCCGTTGTACACCTGCTCGTATACAGCAGCAGGGTATTTCATGATGTGCAGGTTAAAGCGCCCGAGCAGGTGGTCCAGCACCCGGTTCTTTCTTTCCTGGTACACTTTGTCTGTTTCCAGCACTTTGCGCATGGCCTTCATATAGCCATTGTGGTTATCTTCCATGAACTGCTCCCAGCTAAGGGCCTTATGGGGGTCCTGCTCCGTAAAAGCCCTTATCAGCGGCTGTATGTCCGGCACGCTGTACAGGGGCTGCGAGGCGTAGGTATGGGGGGGCGTGCCGGGCAGCAAGGGGGAAAAGAAATCGCCCATGCTGCCCAGCTGCGCCAGGTAGTTGGCCAGCAGCTGCTCAAAGAACAGGAGGTAGGCTTTCAGCTGCCTGGCCTGTGCCTTGCGCCGTTCCGGCGCAGCAGCGTCCAGTCCGTGCTCCCCTATTCCATATATGCCGGGAAAATGGTGCTGCAGGGAGTAGTACCGGCTGATATTACGGTAGGGGGCCTTCAGGGAAGGCTGGGCATGGCCGGTGCGCTGTCCTACGAATTTCCGCCTGGCGATGATCTTCATTTTCTGGTAGGTATTCCAGAACTGCACGTCCTTGAGCCGGTACTCATACCGGTCGCTGAACACTTTAATGTCGCTCATGTCGCCGGGTATGGTCAGGAACGGGTAGCAGCCATCCTTTACCATAATCGGGCGGGCTGTGTAGCTGCCATCCTCTCCGGCGATATACAGCGTTTTTACCTTCATGACGCCGGGCACCAGGGAAACGGCCTTTACCAGCTCCGAGGGGTCTACCATGGTTTTGCGGGCAGCAAGATCGCTGTCTATCACAAACCCTTTTTTCAGCAGGGGGCCGGTATAAATATCTTCTATCTTGTATCCTTTGGCAAGCAGCTCCGCTTCGGTAAAAAAGCGCACGGGCGGGTGCAGCGCAAACTCAAAAGCGTTGCATACATGGGCGGCTATTTCCTGGGGGTCATAGCGGCTGTCTACCAGTATCTCCGCTTTTACCGCCAGCTGCTGGGGGCGCAGCACAGTAATGTCCTCCACATCCTGCCCGATGTTGCGGCAGCTCATGAGGCAGCGGCTTACTGCTTCCACTACGGACTGCACGGCGGCGGCATTGGCATCTATGTCTGCGACCAGGGCATCCTCCACCTGCAGGAACACGCGGTACACGCCTTTGGCAGCGCCGCCGGGCTGCAGGGCCTTTACCGGCTCCACCCAGATGTTCTCCACTTCATCCACCTCATCCAGCACCAGCTTGCAGTAGTCTGCAGCGGTGACGGGGGCGGAGCCGAGAATATCCGCTTTGGAGAAAAAGGCATGCTGCAGGGGATCAATGTTCCCGTTCCTGTCTGCCAGTATTTCCTTGATGGGGAAGCCCGTCCTGTAAGCCAGGTCGGTAATGGCATAGCACAGCTGCTCCAGGATGGTTACGCCGGGATCATGCAGGTTATAGTCTGTCCATATCTTGCCGGACAGCCGCTGTACATGCTCGATTGCTTCCCGGCGCAACTGCTCATAGTCAAACGCCGGCTCCCGGGGCTTGTCCCGTTCTATGACCACTGGTGCATCTGGCATGGAAAATCTTTTTTAGACCTGGCAGTTTTAAAAAACTGCCAGACCTGTCATTCAATAATAATATTCGCCGGGCATGAACAGCTCATCCGCCCACAGGCGGGTAATGCGGTAGTATATCTCTACACCGGGCCCGTAATTGCTGTTGGTACGCATCTGCAGCTGGTAGTTGCGTGTGCTGCCTTTCCAGCGCAGCTTGATCTTGTTCCAGCAAAAGCCATAGTAGGCGCAGGTTTGCCGTATCTTGCCGCGGGAGCTGCCAAAGGCGCTGACCGCATAGGCATGCAGCATGGCATGGCGGCCCGCGTGCTTCAACCCGGTCCGGGCCACCACCTCAAAAGCCTGGCAGTTGTCCAGCTCTTCCAATATAGGCTGCCACTGCCCGTTGGCCGGCACCTTGCCCACCTTATAGGTACCTGTGCGGCCCTCCATCCCGGCAAATCCCTTTACATCCATTTTAAAATTGGGATCGGACTTTTTGCCGATGCCCAGCTTGCCATCTGTATGGAAGAAGAAGCTGCTCCGCTCCTCTTCCTGCTTGCCGGCACCCGGGTTGTTGGGCTGCAGGCGCAGGGAAGGGTATTCCAGATCGTCCTTTTCTATAAAGAAGAAAGGCGCCAGGTCGTCTACAGCCCGGTAAAAGGATACCAGTCTTCTGGAAGCGCCCAGGGGGGCTATCTGCAGGCCGTTCTCCTCATCTTTGGAAAAGCCGTCCTCCTGTTTATTGATGGTAGAGTCTATCAGGTACCCGAAATGATTCTCCGTAGGCATTCTCCCGTTCCTGAAGTACTGCTTCAGCTCCTCCCGCCCGTACACTTTTTTATTTTGTTTGGATTCCATGATGAACCGGATTTATTTTGGATGAATACTTATTGTCAGCATTTCTTCGTCGAACGGATCGGCCGCATGCCTGGCCGCGGCAATTTCCAGGTCCTTCCCTACCAACAGCTCATCACCTACCTGCAGCCCGTCAATACCCAGCGCCTGCGGGTCTTCGTAGGCCCGGTGGTCCAGTACGGTGACGAGGTGCTCATGCGACGGCACCAGCACGCCTTCCGGTACAGATGCCCGGATGGCAGGGGCATCATTCAGCGCCGTGTCCGACACGCAGGCCGTTACCTGCCCGGTACGTATATGTTTTTCATGATAAAAGTGCACCAGTGAAAAACCGGTGACGTAGCTAACGTAAGGCAGGCGGTTAATGAAGTTCAACATCTCCGAGCGATACAGGACACTGCCGATCTTCAGGCTGGCAATGCCCTCAAACATCCAGGGGCAGAGGAACCGCCTGATATCCTCGTGCAACTGCCGGAGATGCAGGTTATCATTCCGGTTATCGCTGCTGTTGAACTTTACCTTGCACACCACTTTTACTTTTTCATATACCGGGTTGCGCACCTCTGCCTTTACAAAAGGCGACAGCGCCCCTTGCACAAATGACTGGATGCGGTAAAGCGTTGCCAGGTCTACCCGCGGCTCCAGCACTTCCGGGCGCCCGAGTTGTATGTCCGGCACGGCAGGCACCACGATGATGCGCATGTCTGTCATGCCGGGCAGCAGCTGCGCGCCATCATCCGTGCCCAGGCATTTTACGATCAGCAGGCCGGGAAACTCCTGCAGCAGCAGCTGCGCAATATCCGACGCCAGCGCGGGGCGCTGCTTGTGCCGCAGGCGCTCGCTTACACGGGTATAGTACGCTGCTTCCGGCTCCTGCTGCTGTCCGCCAAAAGAGGGGAAGGGCTGCCATACCTGCTGTACGGGCCTGATATCCGTTTTGAACTTCTTTACAGAAAACGGGGCTATGGACGGCGTTTCTTTCAGCGACTCTCCCCCGGCCTGCAGCAGCCTTTCCGCCAGCACGGCATTGGGAAAGATGCCGATCACCCGCGGGTTGGCGCCGGTCACTACACTGGTGGATACCCGGAGCCAGTACAGCGAGGGGTCCAGGATGGTATTGCCATTACAGATGCCGGCAGGTATGCGCAGCCTGACGATACCGCTTTTCAGCAGGTTACTGGTATCGTCTGACAGCACCTGCGTTCTTTCAAAAGGTATCCAGTTATTGTTGTCCAGGTAGCTCCATTTTACGGGCGTAATGTTTCCCACGCTATCGCTGTAGTGCTTTTCCTCCAGCTGGAACAAGAGGGACAGCTCTTCGTTGGGATACAGCCGGTTGAAGCCAATGCAGAGGTTCGCCATATCGGGCGTAACCGGCAGCAGGGAAAAAGCGTTACCGTTACCGGGGTCCGGGTAGATCCTGCGGTAGCCCGCGGGCAGGACGTGGTATACTTCCAGGCCATCTGCCTGCTGCACTGTTTGTACGGATTTCAGCGCCTCTACATGCTCCAGTGTATAGTTCAGGGAAAGGGCGTTGAGCATGGGAAGGTAAGGCAGGTTAGGCACCGGTTTCTTTTTCCGTGGCAGCAGGGTATGCTGGGAATTATACATGATCACTTCCGGGAAGATCTGCGCAAAAAGGCGGTGCCCGAAGGCTTCCGAAGGGCCGGCCAGCTCTATGCGGATGGCCCCTTCCCGGTATACCGATACATCCGGTGTCCACTCCTTGTCCAGCCGCATCCCGTTCGGGAAGGAGAGCCTGGCAAGGTCTATATCTTCCAGGAGGGTCACATCGTCGAGAAAAAGGTTGCCCTCCCGGTCGCGCATGGTCCGGAACAGGTGGAGGGTTTGCTGTTTTTCCCGTTCCGGAAAGAACAGGCCGTTATTCAGGCTGCTGATCCCTATTTTGAAATCGGTATTGCGCAGGTCCGCGTTATAGCCGGCGTACCAGGCGTTAAACCCGTTCTCATCCCTGGGCAGGTTGAGCCACTCCATTTTTATGCTGAAGGCGCGGGTAAAGCGGTTGAAGACGTTACTGTTCCGTATGTCCAGGTAAGCGCCTACCGCGGGCTGCGGGCCAAACAGCAGGAAGGAGTTGTCAGGGCTGAGCATACCGGTATTGCTCTGCAGCTTGAAGCGCCGGTGGCCGGTCACCTGCACGTTCACGGCCACACGCTCCAGCAGCAGGAAGCGCAGGAAAGAGTACGGGTGGTGAAAACTGTTGTTGTTCAGCAGCATTTTCAGCAGGGGAACAGTGGCTGCCAACCCGCTGGCATGCGCCTTTTCGTTGTAGACGCTCCAGGCCTTTGCCGTAATATCCAGCATAAAGGTGATCTCCAGGCAGTCCTCCAGCGGCGCTTCCAGGCTGCTTCTTACATTGAAGCGGGGCACCGGCTCCCAGCCGTCCGGGGCGGTGAAGTACAGGTGAAAGGCGCCTGACAGCAGCTGTGAAAGCGCCGTGGCCACGCTATGGCCGGATACCTGCGCAAAGTTCTTTACATAGGCGGCAAAGGTCCTGAAAGCAGCTGGCTCAAAATACAGCTTTACCTGTACCTGCCGGCGGCCTTCCTCCAGGTACATCACCGGGGAGCCGATAATGAACCCGATATCCGTATCCTCCATGGTACGCATGGAAGGCGACAGGTCATGCTGGTCTTCTCCCAGCAAGGGCCAGGGCCGGATCACGGTGCTTTCTTTCTGGTAATCGGCAGGAGGAATAACGGGGTGCACGGCGCGGTATACCTGCGCTTCGCGGATATCCTGCAGGTCCAGCGAGGGTGCGGTGATCTGCAGGTAATTGCTCACGAATACCGTATGCAGCGCCATGATCTGCACATTATGCGCTTTCAGGGTATCGCGGAGCACGTATTGGAGCGGCTCCTTACGGGCATGCACCGCAGCGAGCAGCGTTTGCCCCTTTTCAATGGTGAAACTGTTGATATGGGGCACCAGCTCCAGGAAAATGTGCACTTTGTCCGGCACTGCCGGCAGCCCCTGTATGCCCAGCACCTGGCGGTAGTAAAAATCCAGGTGCCTTTGGGGCACTTTGTTGAGCTGGTCCTGCAGGTGCTTATACAGCTCCAGGAAAGCCACCAGCAGCCCCATATGGGGGCTGTGCTGTACTTCGCCCAGCTGGTTTTTCACGTAGAAGGAGGCCGAGCTGGCCACCTGGTAAAACTTCATCCGCAGGCTGTCGTATATGCTGTTCAGTGAGTAAAACCCTTCAAACAGCTCCTGTCCTTCTCCTGCATCGCTATTAAAGGCGCGCGTATACAGCCGGCGCAGCCTGTGCGAGAGGTCCAGCGGGCGGATGCGGGAGCCATGCAACGCCAGCTGCCGGGGAAACAGCTTTACTACCTGGTGCTCGAAGCGGTGCAGGCGGGCCATGTCTTCCTCCAGGCTGTCCATCACCTGCTCCACGTAATGCCAGATGCGATAGGTCTTGTCTGCTTCCCGCAGCTTATGCAGGGTATCCATCAGCACAATGCCTATATCATAAAGCAGCAGGAACAGGGTGCGGGTATTATCAAACAGCGCATCATCACTGGCGGCGTCCTGCAGGTTCTTACGCAGCCGGGTAAACGTAGCTTCGTAGCCGGTAAAGTCCAGCGAGCCGGCTGTGAGCAGCATCACCAGCAGGTCTGCATGGAAAAACTCCTCCCAGCCGCCATCGGGGCGGTTATTGAAGTTATAGTAATTGAACTGGGGAGCCAGGCGGGCCAGCAGCTGCAATAATTCATGCGGCGACCGGTCGTCCACTTTCACATATGCAGGCATCAACGCTTCCAGCTGCCGTTCTAACTGACTGATACCATCCTGTATATGTTCAAAAAAATTACTCATCCGCCGCTGATATTGGTTCCTTCCAGGTAGTAGAAGGGATATACCATGTTGTGTCGTGTATTGGTAGCAATAATGCTGTACGTGATCTGCACGTACAGCACGCCTGCTTCCATGCTTTTATCCACTACGGCCGCTTCTATGAAAATAATGCGCGGCTCGTACTGCAGGAGGGCGTGGTAAATAATATGATTCAGCTCGCTGACCAGCCATGCGTCCGCGATCTCAAAAACCAGCTTTTTAATGTCGCAGCCAAAATCCGGCTGCATGATGCGCTCCCCGGGGATGGTACTGAGTATGATGCGGATGCTTTCCTCTATATCCGCTACATCAGACACCATCTGCACGCCGGCATCCAGCTTGTCGAATGAAGGCGGGAAGCTCCATCCCGTTCCTAAAAATGATTGTATTTCCTTAGCCATAGTTCATCCTCCTATCAATACGGTGGGGCAACCGGATACGATCACGCCGCCGTGCGCGGTCATATCGCCCATGCGGGCGGCAGGTCGCCCGCCAATTAATACGGTGGCCGATCCTTTCACGATCGTGTCCGGCGGCCCTACACAGGTAAGCATGTCGCCCATTACGGCGGCAGGCAGCATACCTATCAGCACATTGGGCATACCCGGCCCCACTACAGGGCCTCCCACATGCGGCACCGGCGGCAGGGCCGGTGTTACCAGGGGGCAGGTATGCATATCTGTTAATCTGGCGGCTGGCTGTCCCATTGTTTACTTAATTTATCATAACTGTTGCTCCCATTACCGTCATTACGCCCCCGGTAGATACTGTGGCCGAGCTGGCGCCGGTAGCGGACAAAGACGCAGTGGCCACCGTGGTGACGTTTGTTCCGTTCACGGTCACATCTGCGGGGGAGGTAATGGTGATGCCGCCGGTCCCGTTCATTGTAATGGAGCCGGTGGCCTGTATGGATACATTCGCCACACTGGTGATGTCCACACCGGAGGACGACATTTTAATGCTGTTCTGGTTCATGTCCGTAATCTCTATTGCAGTGCCGGTATCTGTAAGCGTAATGGTATTGCCGCCGGGGGTGGCAATGGTGATGACCTTGTTCTGGTCATCGAACGTTACCTTCAGTTGGGTTTTGGTATACAGCCCCTTGGTATAGTTGTTATTGTCTGCCTGTGTTACGGGCGGCGTTTTACCCTTGCTATACAAGCTGCCAAGTATGACCGGGTAGCGGGGATCATTTTCCAGAAACCCCACTACCACCTCATCCCCTATTTCCGGGTAAAAGATATCGCCGGCGCCTGCAGTGGCATAGAAGTTGGCCAGGCGCGCCCAGGTGCCGGTCTGCCCTTCCGCGGTGGAGGCCAGCTTTACCTGCACGCGGTATTCCGCGCCGGGGTCCTGTGAGATGCTAACCACCTCCCCCAGCTGCAGGCCGCGAATAGCGGGCACCTGCCCGTTGGCCGGGTGATAGGAAAAATTCTCCTTCTCAAAGATGGGCTTGTTGTCCAGCCCGAACCTGGCGGTAGTGGTCCACTGTCCATCCCGCATGGAATGGGACACTGCAGTAACATAAGCGTTGCCGTCAAAACGGGAGCCCACGCCGGAAAGCTGTATCAGCGTATCCGGCAGCACGGCGGCATTGCCCATGAAGGACACTTTTCCGCGCACTGCCTGGAGTCGCATGCGCAGCAGGGCGCTGTTGGCCCAGGTTTGCAGCTCTGCCTGCGTAAGCGGCGAGTTGGTGACCAGCTCCACCGGCGTTTGCTGCAGGGCAGACGCCAGCTGCTGCGGCGCCGGTTTGCCCTGCTCGTTCAGTGAAGGCTCTGAGGCGGCAGAGGTCAGCATGGTAAGCGATTGCGGGTCCCAGGCCGCGGCGGACAATGACGACACCTGCCGCTCCGCGTTCAGCTCCGCATGAAAGCTGTTGATGGACTGCCCGAACGTAACCGCCACTACCGGCGAACCCGATACCTGGGGCGGGCCTACCTTCACCTGCTCATCCACCAGCGTTACCAGGAAGCCGTTGAATTCGGCGCGGGCCAGCAGGAAGTCCCAGTCTGTAGCAAATTTCTGGAACAGCAGCTCGTTCACGTCCGGGGTGGACTGCACAGCAGCGGACAGGCCGCTGTTGCTGACCAGGGAAGACATGATGGCGCTGTCTGTCTGATTCATGAACACCGCATCTTTTTTAGAGATGGTCATTTTCACGGCGCTGTGCTTGCAGGTGACCACCAGGCTGAAAGTACCGTCCTCGTTGGCCTGTATGGACTGCTTCACCACAATGCCGGTAAACAGCTGCTGCGCGGGCAGCACGCCATACCCTGCCGATATGGATATGGCAGCCCCCGGCACAAAATAGTCGCTGTCACTGGCGGGAAAATCCCCGATCACACCGGTGGACGCCTGCGCCACCGTACCGTCCCGGATCACGATCTCCGCATAGGATATTTTATTCACTTCGTGACAAACCTGCACGGACACCAGGGGGAAAAGATCCTGCACGGCGCTCCCGTTGGCGGTAACGGTAACGCGCAATGTAGGGTCCTGCACATCTGTGGGTATCGTTGCCATGTATCACTTTTTTAAGGGCGGAAAATACAGCTCGTCGCCCGGCTTAATATCATAAATGCTGTCCAGCCCGTTCACCCGGGCCACTTCCATATAATGAAACGGCTCCCCGTATATGCGGTAGGTCATCAGCGGCAGGGTATCTCCTGCCAGCACGGTGCGCACATGCGTAAGGTCCGGGGAGGAGGTTCTTCCCTCCTGCGTTTTGGTGGCCAGCGGCACGGATTCCGAAAGGCTAAGCTTTATGGAAGCGCGCAGGGCCGATCCATCCGGGTTGAACAGTGTATACTTTACTGTTATATTCTTGCATACGCCGGTAAATACGGTCTTGCCCCAGGTAATGCGCAGGTAGTTGGGCCGGTGCACATTGCCCTGGTAATCGTATACAATGCTTTTCACCTGCTCTATGTAATCATCCACGGTAGATATGCCGGTAGGCAGGGGTACCACGCCGGTGCCGTCTGCCAGCAGCTCCAGCTCAAAATCGCCGGAGTCCATACGGGTGAATATCTCCGTAGGCGCAGACGCGCCCAGCGTTTCCGCCTGCTTATAGGATATATTGTAGCTGAGCGAATAGGTTTCGGGATTGATGGCGGCCTGTACGGAGCCTATCAGCCCGGTGGTGGCCGTGGGGTCCGAATAACCTTGTATCAGTAATTTGGTCAATGCCATTCCTCACAACTTTATCTTTATCTGACGGATAAGTTCTCTATATTGGTAACCAGTTTTTCCATACACTCCCGCACTACCTTGTCCTTCAGCGCCTGCAGCTCTTTGGGGCCCAGGCTGTTCCCGGCGGGGCGGGACGTATGCTCTTCAATATTCACTTTGATAACAAGCTCTCTTATTTCCAGCGGCATAGCTTATTTGGTTTGTTGAAAAAAATCGTAGGCCAGCTCCAGCGTTTCTACAACGATAGCGCTGTCCTGCGCTTTGAAATCGGATACCTTCAGGGCTACGGGGTAGGCATTGGTAAAGTTCCAGGCTGCCAGTATGCTGCCGTCTCCATCCAGCAGGTTCACCGTTACATCCTTTGGCGTAAAGGTGAACTCGGTGAGCGTGGTTTTCACCCACCGGATCAGGGACGAGCCGAAAAGCATACCGCGCTTCAGCACCAGGTTCTCATATTTGGGAGGGACGGGCAACCGGCGGGTGAACCGGTTCTCCCCTCCCTCCTTTATTTCCATAGGAGATATCTTTACCGAAAGGCCGCTCACCTCCTGGAAGCTGCCTTCGCCAGTGCCGCTAATCCCGCTCACCACTACACTGAAGCGAAACCCTACCGGGGGATAATAAGACGACATGCTATATTCTTTTTATACGGTTCCTGTCATATTAGGACTGCTGCACGAGGGCCAGTCCTTCGTGCGCCACTTCCATGGTCTCAATGGCCGGCTCATTGGCGTCGGATTTCATGTCAGTTACCTGCACCTTTACCGGGAAGGCATTCTTGAGCGTCCAGCTCATGGCTACCTGCTGGTTTTCGTCCAGCAGGCTGATGGTAACGCTGGTACGCTTGATGGTGTTCATTTTGATACCGCCGTTGGTGCCGGCATACAGTTCCCAAATGGTGTTATCGGTCTGGAAAGTGCCTTTTTTGAAGGTGATGTTGTTAAACTTCTGGATGCCGGGCATTTTCACAGTGGAGTACACGGGGCTGCTGCCACCGCGGTACTCAATGACCTGCGTTTCGGCAGTAAGGCCGGTCACTTCCTGGAATATGATCTCCGTCTTGTCCCAAAGCACTTTAAAGGAAAAGCGGACCAAAGGCCATATGGCGGCCGACTGGGTGGAACCATCTGTTTTCAAATCTGGCATAACGAAATGTTTAAGTGTCTAGTAATAAAAATGTATTTAATGTGCGGATGTGCAGATGATGTGCAGATGATGTGCAGATGTTCCATTCATTTGCACATCTGCACATCTTCATATTTGCACATTAGCTTTGCTGCATCTGCTGCTGGAACGTGATCACGATGAACTCTGCGGGGCGGGTAAGGGCCACTTTCACGGTTACGAGCATCAGTCCGTCCAGGATATCCTGGGGCGTCATGGTGGCGCCGAGGCCCACCTGTACATCAAATGCCTGCGCTGGTGCGGCGCCGGCCAGGGCGCCCTGCTTCCAGAGGTTTTCCAGGAAGCTGCTGATCATGGTCTTGAGCGAGAGCCAGGTAGTGGCATCATTCGGCTCAAACACATAGGTGCGGGTAGCCAGCTTCACAGATTGCTCTATCATGATGAGGGTGCGTCTTACATTGATGTAACGCCAGTCCTGGCTGTTGCCGTCCAGTGTTCTGGCGCCCCATACCAGCGTGCCGATGCCGGGGAAAGGCCGGATCACATTGATGGATTTGCCGGCCATGATATCTACGTTCAGGCTTTTCTGCTCTTCATTGGAGATATTGACAGCGGGCGCATTAACGGCGCTAACGGATACATTGGCCGGGGCTTTCCATACGCCGCGGGAATTGTCTACCGTGGTGTAAATGCCTGCCATGGCGGCGCTGGGCGGCAGCTCGTTGAGCAATGCCCTGATCTCTTCCAGCACATGCGTGTAGGTGGGGCTGGCTGCTTTCAGCGACTGGTGGAAATTTTTCTTCGTGTGCTCGTCGGGGGCAGTGTTCTCCTTGAATTTCTTCACGATCAAGGCGGCGGCCGGTTCGGGCAGCAAAGTTTCCAGGTCTACGGAAGCGTCCAGGTTCTCGAAGCTCACTTCATCCGGCTGCACAATGGCTGTTTTCAGCCAGGGATAGTAAGCAGCGCCGTAGTTGAGGAAGTTCACGCCGATCTTTTCCCGGAAAGCGCCCACTACCGTATCGGTGGTATCGGAGGGCAGCTGCTTTGCCAGGTCAAAGATGCCGAAGCGGCTTTGCATGGCGGCGCAGTGATTCAGCACCTGTGTATAGATGGTGGTGTAGCAATCCTCGCCCAGCGCAATAGCGTCGGGTAGTACGATCAGGGTAGGCTCTGTTTCTTTTTCCAGGATGGTAAAGGCGTTGGGCTTGCTGTCAGAGCCGATGAAATCATCTGCGCTGATGTCAAAGCCATCCGGCGTGCTCCCGTACTCGCCTACCGATAATATATAACAAACACTGCCGCCGTTTGCATAGAATAGCCGGATGGCGCTGTACATATAAGCAGTGTTCCTGTCGTTGAGCTTTACGATGGTATCCTTGCCATTGATGCGGAAGGTTTCCTGCTTTACCTTGGGGTCTGGTTCCGCCAGGGTGAACCTGGGTTTGAAGCCGCTGCCAAAGTGCTCCAGGTATTCCGCGAAAGAGGTGATCCTGGTGGGCTTATGCAGCAGGGACTTCCCGTTCCTTTCCGCTTTCTGGGTGTAGCCGATGAATACGGGCACGGCTGTGGCCACGGCGGTGATCGAACTTGGGAAGGCGTTCTTTTCTTCAATATAAACCCCGGGGGTCATGAATGTTGAAGCCATATCGTTTGATTTTTGAGATTAGTATAAAAATATTTCAGAGTAATCGTTTCCTTGTTCATACAATGCAGCGGCGGCGTTGGACACCCTGCCTATTTCCGGCGCCGGCAACGCGGCAATCACCACCTTGTAACGGGTGGCGTCCAGGGTGGAATAATCCACCAGCTGAAAAGTGTGCGCCGGCTCTTTTGCAAGGGGCAGCGCATTCCTGGATATGAGCACCGGCACGTTCTCGTTTCCCGGTAAACTGATCATTACAGGCATATCGAAGTGCCCGTTTCCGTTAGTACCTATTACGGCGGGATTGGACAGCTCCTGCAGGTCCTTTCCCATAAGGAAATAGCACCAGCGCGTGGCTTTGGCGCTGAAGCTGATATGGTAGGCCGGCAGCAGCTGCTCATCCAGCAGCAGCTCCAGGCGGCCGAAAGGCTTTACAAAGAACGACTCCTGCAGCTCTGCCAGCGGGCGCAGGTCCTGCGCGGTCACCTGCTCCTCCTTATGCAAGGCCGCCTGCACGGCGCGTTGCTGCACATTGCTGAAATAGAAAAGGCTGCCGGCCAGCGCGCTGACGGCTACCTGCGTATAATTATAGAACAGCTCATCGTTCAGTACAAGGTCGAAATCCAGGCTGATCTTGTCTTTCAGTAAAGCTTCCCTGGCGCGGCTGCGGCCGGCCGGCATGGAATCATACAGCAACAGGAAACCGTGCTGCTGCGGCTTTAGGATCAGGCCGTGCTGCAACAGGGACTGCGCGGTATGTGCAGGTACACGAAGGCTGATCCCTTCATAACCGTGACCCGGGAAAAAAGAATGACGGTAAAATACTGCAGTCAGTATATCATATTTCACCTCTCTGTATTGAATTATGTGCCTGGTCATGCAGGCCCCACGCTACCTTCGGTGCCGGTAACTGCAGGCCTGTATTCCCTGATAATGGAATCGTCAAACGTAAGCATACGTACTTTGTAAACTACAGAGGGCATATACTTGGCCCCGAGCGTAGTCCATATGTTGTTCAGCTTATCTGCTCCGAGGCTTTCCATTTCAAAGATCAGTTTCCCGATCCTTGCATCCATAGCGGGCGTATTGGCCCTGGTAAAAACGTTCTTGGACTGAAAGTGCGCTACCACAAAAGAAAGAAAGCGGAGGGCTTCCGGATAGTTATTGCTGCTGAAGTAGGCAGAGAATAAAACATACAAATTGATACTGACCGCAGGAGCAGTGTTTGGAGTTGTAACGCCAACAGGGGTTCCGGCCGTACTTTTACCAATTGTGTCCTTTTCAACATTCAACAGTGTTACTATGATCTTGTTCTCTCCCTGTATCGCAACAGACCCATCCTGGTTCACAATACCGGACAAGATCGCTTTCTCTTCATTGGTCTGGAGCTTTCTTTTGAAACTGCTGTTAATCTCCTCTGTGATGCAGACTAAGGTTTCATAGATCATTAAATTTTTTATTCCTGTCTTTCGACAGATAGGTAAAGGTTAGATTATTATGTTTAAGTTTGTAACTTGGTTAAGTTGAGTAATGGTTCTGCAGTCCTATTATCATTCCGCCACAATATAATTGCTTAATATTTAAGATAAAAATTTTTATTTAAATTTTAATTCTCTATCTTCTATACAATTAAGACCTATGAGCCCCTCCCGAAAACTGACCTGTTGTCTTTTTGTGTTCCTTGCGCTCAACACATGCATTCCCTCTGCCTACAGTCAAAAAGTTCATATACCCGACAAGGTTAGTGCGCCGAAAGTGCCGAAAGTGCCTGCCGATACTGCCGTAAAGGCCAAACTGGTAAAAAAGATCCTCAACGCTTTCAGATTCAGGAAAAATGCCAGGGCGCGCGAGCAGGAAAGGGTGATCGCCATCATTAACCAGATACTGGCGGATTCGATGGTGGTCACTTCGCGCGATATACAACAGCTGAACGAGCAGCTGGCGCAAAGGGAGAACCAGCACTTTGATTCCCTGGTAGCCCTGCTCAGCACCATGGGAAGCAGCGTGCCGCCACCTGCAAGGGACACGCCCTCCCCTGCACCTCCTGAAGATACCAGCGCTGCCGCAGACAGCGGGCCGGAGAACGACATCAATGACCTGGTCAATAAAATGCTGCCCATCCTGCAGCAAAAGCATGAGCAATCGCAGTCGGAAAAGACCAGAGAGGAAAAGCTCAAGCTGGTGAGGGCGGTATACGGCAGGCCCGGCGACCAGAAAGACACCCTGCACCTGACCGATAGCCTGGGCGTGGAATACAGGGTAAACCTCACGCAGAAAGCAAACGTGACCGGCATCCACCCCTACCAGATGGCCGACAAATACCTTAATTATAATTTCAGCGCGCTGACCACCTTCGGGTTCCTGGGGTACTCCGTTGATGGCCGCACCGGCAGCATCCGCGCCAATTTCAAGGAAGCGCAGGCGAATGCCGTAGCTACTGCCCGGGCTGCCGGCTGTAGCGTGCAACTGATCATATCCGACAAAAACGCGAATAATATAGCCGCACTGCTACAGGGAGACGATGCGCAGCTGCTGCTGGCCGATACGCTGGGGCATGTACTGCAGGAGCGGCAGGCCAACGGCGTTACCATTTATTTCCGTGGCGTCAGCAAACGGCAGCGGCAGGCCTTTACCCAATTTATCAGCAACCTGCAAAGCCACCTGCGCAGCTTTGACCCGGGATACAAGGTAAACGTGGTGATCCCGGCCTTTGACAAGGAACTGGCCTACGACCTGCAGGCGATGAACACCGCTGTCACCTTTTTCCTGATCGACTTTACGCATGCCAGCGGGCAAACAGCCGGTCCGCTGGCGCCGCTGCAGGGCAATCCCTCCCAGGCCATTGAAGCCACTGTTTCCCGTTACCTCCAGCGGAATATCCCCCCTGCCAAATTTGTGCTGATGATCCCTTACTACGGCGCGCTGTGGAAGAAAGGGCGCAACGGCTCGGCGGACGGGTTCCTGGACTATATTCCCTACAACAAGATCAGGGAACAATATGATATTGACACGGCCGCCCTGTATGATGAAGCCACGGAATCCGCTTTTATCGAGATAAAGAATGCTGCGGGGGAGGTAACGCAAGAACTGTGGTTTGATGATGCCAATACGCTGGGGCCAAAATACGATTATGTATTGAACAATGCCCTGGGGGGCGTGGCTATCTGGACCCTGGGTGCAGATGACGGCTACACTGACCTGTGGGATGAGCTGGTAGACAAGTTTGTAGTAACGGACACCGTTTACCTGGACACGGTGCGGCTGATAGCTGCCGTCCCCCCTCCCCGCACCTTCTGGCAAAGCGTGATGCACGAGCTGCAAGGGTATTGGAAACTGTTTAAAGATCCCTGCAAGAATGTTGGAGATCTCCATGGGGATGATATTTTCAGGTGGACCTCCTATATTTTTCTCGCCCTTACGCTGCTGACCGCTGTTTTTTTGGTATTGGGCATCCGCAATAAAGGCGAGGGATGGAAATGGAAGAAGAAAGTGATGGTATTATTGATTGTACAATTGCATCTATTGGTGATCTGCAGCGCTATGACCATCTTTCTCAACCGGGACCTGTCATGGTTTGGCATTTCCGACGAGGAGCCCTGCAAGCCCTTGTCCCTTTCCGGCCTGCTGATCCTCCTGGCCATCGGCTTTTCAGCAGGCATCATAGCCACCCGCTTCCTGCTACTACCATTACTGAAAAGGAACGAAGTGCCTTAATCCAGCAGCCGGTCTATTTCCCATACATCATAATCGGGGCAGGCGCCGGCACGGGAAGCTACCAGCGCGCCGGCGGCATTGGCATAGGCCAGGCACTGCTCCGGCGTGCGCCCGTGTAGCATGCTGCCGAGGAACCCGGCCAGAAAAGCATCTCCGCTGCCGATAGTGTCCGCCACCTGCACCCGGAAACCGGGGTGGTAATAGCAGCGGTCGTTCGTATACAACAGGGCACCATCAGCACCCAGCGTTACTACAACGGTAGGTATATCATATTGCCGGGAAATGGCACGCACCTTGTCCTCCCGGGCAGGAAAATCGCCCAGCCAGCTGCTGATCAGCTCCAGCTCCGCACTGTTCAGCTTTAAGATATGGCAATGCTCCAGGAGCAGGGCAATGCCTTCGCGGGTGTAATGCGGGGCCCGCAGGTTAATGTCCAGCACTTTCTTTGCTCCATATTCCAGGGCTTTGTACAGGGTATTGCGGGACACTTCGTGCCGCGTAGCCAGGCTGCCAAACACCAGGTACTCCGCCTGCCGCAGCAGTCCGTCCAGGCCGGGCTGCCATTCAATGAAATCCCAGGCAGCGGGAAACAGTATGTTGTACTGCACGTCATGGTCGCTGATAGGCTGCGCCAGCACCCTGCCGGTGGGCTGTGCGGCATCCTGCTGAACGTAGGCCGTAGTGAGCCCATGCCTGCGCAGCAGCGCCAGCAGGCGTTCTCCATAACTGTCCTTTCCTACTTTTGAAATGACCGCTACCGGCGGCGACAGCTGCTGCAGGTGGTAGGCCGCATTCATAGGAGCGCCGCCGGGTAGCTCCATATCCGGGAGGATATCCCAGAGCATTTCACCGAAGCATACGATATTATACATGCATGTGAAGATAAAAAAAATCTGCACACGGCTGTTTCGGGGAAATGACAGTAAATTTGTACTGCTTCAAATCTGTTTCATTCCTAAAAAACTGATCATTATGGCTACACCAGCAATCAGCATGACCACACAGGAAATTGCCAACCGCCTTGCGGAGCTTTGCCGCAAATCTGATTATGAAACAGCGCAAAGGGAACTGTACGCGGAAGATGCCGTCAGCATTGAACCGTATGCCACGCCGGAATTTGAAAAAGAGACCAAAGGGCTGCAGGCCATCATGGAAAAAGGAAAGAAGTGGGGCTCCATGGTAGAAACCATGCATGGAACCGAGGTATCCGAACCGCTGGTAGCGGACAGCAGCTTTGCGCTTGTAATGACAATGGACCTTACCATGAAAGGGAAGGAGCGCATGAAAATGAGCGAGCTGTGCGTGTACCAGGTAAAGGATGGCAAGATCGTTTCAGAGCAGTTCTTTATGTAAGGGCGAAGCCGTTGCCAATTGTGTGCTCCCATCCTTCACATACAGCACCGCCACTGCTGCCAGCAGCATAAAAACACCGGCCATGGACAGCGCGTAAATGGCCTGTCCGCCAAAGCAGTACTTTACGATCAGTCCGCCCAGCAGGCCGTTCACGATCTGCGGGAAAGTAATGAAGAAGTTGAAGATGCCCATGTACACTCCCATTTTGTGCGCCGGCAGCACGCTGGACAGCATGGCATAGGGCATGGATAAGATACTGCCCCAGGCCAGCCCGATACCGATCATGGGATACACCAGCAGGGCAGGCGTTCTTATGAAATACATCCATAGCAGGCATAGCCCGCCTGCTGACAGGGATAGCGCGTGCGCTGCCTTGCGGCTGGCAGTGCGGGCCAGCGCAGGCAGGCACAGGGCGTATACGGCGGATACCCCGTTATAGATGCCAAATAGAATACCTACCTGGTTACCGGCGTCTGCAAACCTCTCGGAAGCAGTGTCGCCGGGCAGCACCTGGTATACGTGCTGCGCCACAGCGGGCGTAGTGAACACCCACATGGAGAACAGGGCAAACCAGGAGAAGAACTGCACTACCCCCAGCTGCCGCATGGCTACTGGCATAGTGGAAAAGTCTTTCAATACAGACAGTATGCCTTTGGACGGCGCTGCCGCCTCCTCCCCTGCCGGGCTGAAGCGGGCGCGCTCCTGCGGGGAGTACTCGCGGGTGGTAATGATGGTCCAGCCGATAGCGCCGGCCAGTATGGCGGCGCCTATGTAGAAAGAGAAGCTCACATTGTCCGGCACCTGGCCGGGCGGTGCTGTTTTAGGCACGCCTGCGTATTCCGCCAGTAAATAGGGCAACCAGGAGCCTGCTACAGCACCCACGCCTATCAGGAACGTCTGTACGGAAAAACCGGCGCTGCGCTGCGCATCCGGCAGGTTGTCTGCCACCAGCGCGCGGAAGGGCTCCATGGCTACATTGATGGAAGCATCCATCAGCATCAGCAGGCCCGCGCCTATCAGCACGGGCGGCAGCAGCAGGGTAATGAGGTGCGCATTGGGCAGCAGCACCAGCGCCAGGGCAGTGGCCAGCGCCCCTACCAGGAAATAGGGTTTGCGGCGGCCCAGCCGGTTCCAGGTACGGTCGCTGTAATGCCCGATAAGTGGCTGCACGATCATACCGGTAAGCGGCGCGGCCAGCCAGAACAGGGACAAGTGCTCCACATCGGCGCCAAAGGTTTGCAGGATGCGGGAGGCGTTCCCGTTCTGCAGGGCAAAACCAAACTGTATGCCCAGGAAACCAAAGCTCATGTTCCATATCTGCCGGAAGTTCATCCGGGGCTTGTCCTGTATTGTCCTCATAGGGAAAGCATTAATAACAGATGAAATTAAACCTTTATTGCCTCACTGCCTACCTGCAAGTGTGAACGTGCGCTTACCACATACGCCTGATCATACAAATGTATGCGCAGCTCCTGGTCCGCGTGATTGAATACCTGCACGCCTTGCCTGCTCACCTCCACTTTCAGCAATGCCCCGCGGAAACGTACGTTAAAAGCGAAGGACTGCCACTTTGCAGGCAGGAAGGGCGCAAAGCGCAGCTCCCCGTTACGCACCCGCATGCCGGCAAATCCTTCCACCACGCTCATCCAGGTACCTGCCATGGAAGTAATGTGCAGGCCGTCTTCTGTATCATTGTTATAATCATCCAGGTCCAGGCGGGACGTACGCAGGTAAAATTCGTAGGCCCGCTGCTCATCGCCCAGCTTTGCAGCTATGATGGCATGCACACAGGGAGAAAGCGAGCTTTCGTGCACGGTGCGCGGCTCATAGAAATCAAAGTTGCGGCGCAGAACGCCCTCATCAAACCGGTCTTCCAGGAAGTACAGCCCCTGCAGCACATCCGCCTGCTTGATAAAGCAGGACCGGAGTATGCGGTCCCAGCTCCAGTGCTGGTTCAGCGGCCGCTGTGCAGGGTCCAGGTCTTTGGCCAGCACCTGCTCTTTATCCAGGTAGCCGTCCTGCTGCAGGAAAATGCCCAGCGCTTTATCTTCCGGGTAATACAGGTAGCGGATGATGTGCCGCCATTTCGCGGTCTCTTCTTCTGTACGGAACTGTATGCGTTCCATCAGCGCCGCATACTTTTCCGGCGCTTCCCGCTTTACCTGTTCCAGCGCTTCCAGCGCATATTCCAGGCACCAGCCGGCCATGGTATTGGTATACCAGTTGTTGTTCACATTGTTCTCATACTCGTTGGGACCGGTTACGCCCAGAATCACGTATTGCTGGCGGGCATTGCTCCAGCTTACGCGCTGCGTCCAGAAACGTGCAATGGCTACGAGCACTTCCAGGCCATAGTCTGCCAGGTAAGCGGCATCGCCGGTGTAACGGATGTAGTTATAAATGGCAAAGGCAATGGCTGCATTGCGGTGTATCTCTTCAAAAGTGATCTCCCATTCGTTATGGCATTCCTCCCCGTTCATGGTCACCATGGGATACAGGGCGGCTCCGCCGCTAAAGCCCAGCCTGGCCGCGTTCTCTATTGCTTTTGGCAGATGGCGGTAACGGCACAGCAGCAGGTTACGCGCTACCTGCGGGCCGGCTGTAGCCAGGTAAAAGGGCAGGCAATACGCCTCTGTGTCCCAGTAAGCAGCGCCGCCGTATTTCTCGCCGGTAAAGCCCTTGGGGCCTATGTTCAGGCGCGCGTCCTCGCCGGTATAGGTTTGGTGGAGCTGGAAGATGTTAAAGCGGATGCCCTGCTGGGCAGCGGCATCTCCCTCGATCACGATATCGCTTTCCTCCCATTTGGCGGCCCAGGCGGCGGCCTGCTCTTCCAGCATGCGGTCAAAGCCTTTGCCGGAACAGGCTTCCACTACTTTCCGGCAGGCATCCTGCAGAGCTTCCCGCGGATGGTTCCCGGAGGACAGGTTGGCGGCGAATTTTTCTATCATTACTTCCTGCCCTGCTGTAACGTGCAATACTACACGCCCGGCCACGTACTTTTCCGCTTCCACCGGCAGCACCGGTTCTGCTACCGGCACTCCCTGCCGGTATACCCGGAGCTGCTGCCCGGTGCATACATCAAAGCCCGTTTTCCTGGTGCGCAGGGTCAGGTAAGCGCTGCAGCCCGTAGTGCGGCGCTGCACCTCTTCCCAGAATTTCTCATCGTAATTGGCGTCCTGGTTCTTTACATCCCCGTCTATAAAAGGCGTAATGTCCAGCTGCCCGTTAAAGTTCAGGGGCGTAATGCGGTAGCGGATGGCGCCGGCTTCGTCGTCCACAATGCTGCAAAAGCGCTGCGCATGCACCTGCAGCATTTTCCCGCTGTTGAGCGTTGCGGTAAAGGAACGTTCCAGGTAGCCCTCCTTCATGTTGAGCACCCGCCTGAAACCGCTCACCTGGCAGGCCGCCAGGTCCAGCACTTCATCCCCGGTACGGATATCGATACCGATCCAGTTGGCAGCATTCAATACTTTTGCGAAATACTCCGGGTAACCATTCTTCCACCATCCCACGCGGGTCTTGTCGGGATAGTAAACGCCAGCTACATAATTGCCTGGCAGGCTTTCGCCGGAATAGGCCTCTTCAAAATTTGCCCGCTGGCCCATGCGGCCGTTGCCGATGCTGAAGATGCTTTCCGATACCTTGTTGACGTGGGGATCAAAACCCTCTTCAATGATGTTCCATTCATCCACTTTGATGTAGTGCTTCATATAGGTTGCTCGCTTTTAGCTGTTGGCAGTTAACATTTGGAGTTGGGCTATGGTCACCTGCTGCAGGCCAGGCAGTACGTCATCCGCTTCGGAGAGCACGGCTGCATCCCCGATACCAATGGCTTTCATGCCGGCCGCCCTGGCCGCTGCAATGCCGGCGATGGCATCCTCAAACACCACGCAATGCGCGGGGGCAATACCCAGTCTTGCCGCACATTGCAGGAACACTTCGGGGTCCGGCTTGGAAGCGGATACGGTGTTCCCATCCACGATCACGTCAAACAGGGGCAGCAGCCCGGTCCTTTCAAGGATGATGCGCGCATTCCTGCTGGCCGATCCCAGCGCCGTGCGGATGCCGGCCGTTCTGGCCTGCTCCAGCAGCTCCCTTGCGCCGGGAAGCACTTCCTGCGGCGTCATGCGGCTGATCATTTCCACATACCATTCGTTCTTGCGGTCGGCCAGTTCCTTTTGCCCGGCGGGCGTTCTCTGCACGCCGCCCCATTCCAGTATCAGCTGCAGGGAGCGTGCGCGGCTGATGCCTTTCAGCGCTTCGTTCTGCGCTTCCGTAAAATCAAATCCCAGCTCGTTGGCCAGCCGTTTCCAGGCCCGGTAGTGGTACACTGCTGTGTCCACGATCACACCGTCCAGGTCAAAGATGCATGCCTGTATCATAGTTTCAATGCTTTTGGCATTCAGCGTTCAGCTTTTAGCTCTAATACCAATGTGGTGAAGGCTGGTACGGCAATAGTACCTTCCAGCGCCTGTTCCTTACCGGTAATAATATCCAGGGCCTTGCCAAAGTCCTGCGTTCTTTCCGTAAACCTGCCAAGAGGAAGGTCCTGCGCTGTGCCGTTCCCGTTCATGATCACCATCACTGTTTGGCTATCGTTGTAGCGGAAGTACACATATATGCCATTCTCCGGCACGTATTGCATGAGGCGGCCGGTTTGCAGCACGGTATGCCGCTTCCGGTAACTGGCCAGCTTGCGCAGGTAGTCAAACACCTCATTCTCTGCGGGCGTGCGGCCGGCAGCGGTAAATTTGCTGACCGGGTCGCCGGGCCAGCCGCCTTTGAAGTCTTCTCGTACCAGGCCGTCCGGGTTACAGAAATTTTTCATCAATATCTCCGCACCGTAGTACAGCTGGGGAATGCCGCGGGTAGTGAGCAGCCAGGCCAGGGCCAGCTTGTACTTGCACACATTCTCTCCTGCTACGGAGAAGAAGCGGCTGAGGTCATGATTGTCCAGGAACACCACGTTACGGGTAGCATCCTGGTACACAAAATCATTGGCCAGCGTATTGTACAATGCGGTTACCCCCTCCTGCGCAGACCGCTTTCCGCTTACCAGGTCTGAAATGGCCCAGAGGCACTGGAAATCCGTAACGCCTGGCAGCTCCGTATCAAAGCCGCGGTTCAGGGTATTGCCCCGGGTAAAAACGGCCTGGTTGATAATACCATGCACAAAGGTCTCGCCAAAGAAAGTAAGGTGCGGGTATTCCGCTTTCATTGCTTTGGCCCATTCCTTCATATAACCGGCGTCGTTATATCCATAGGTATCCAGGCGGAATCCGTCCACGCCGGCATACTCTATCCACCATATGTGGCTTTGGGTAAAGTAGTTGCGCACATAAGGATTGGCCTGGTTCATATCCGGCATGTGGCTGTCAAACCAGCCGTCTGTCATCAGTTTTTTATCTATTGCTGCTGCGTACGGATCGAACAAGGGCTGCTCCCTGAAGCTGGAGCGGGTAAATACAGGCCACTGGTGCACCCAGTCCCCCGAAGGCAGATCGCGCATGATCCAGTGTTGGCTGCCAATGTGATTATGCACCAGGTCCTGCACCATCTTCATGCCGCGCCTGTGCAGCTCGTCCACCAGCTGTTTGTACAGCTCATGGGTGCCATAGCGGGGGTCTATCCTATAATTTTCCGTAGCGGCATACCCGTGATAGGAAGCTGATGGCTGATCATTTTCCAGCACGGGATTGAGCCAGAGGGCTGTAACGCCCATGTCCTGCAGGTAGTCCAGGTGATCTATAATGCCCTGCAGGTCGCCGCCATGGCGGTAATACATGGAGTCGCGGTTCAGGGTGGTCTGCTGCATGCCTTTCACGATATCATTGCCGGTATCGCCATTGGCAAAGCGGTCCGGCATGATGAGATAGATGAGGTCTGCACTGGTTACGCCCTGTGCTTTGGCGGTGCGGCTACGCGCCTTCAGTTCATAAGTGTACCGCAGGTCCTTCTCCCCCTTTTTGCTGAAGCGGATCTGGAAGCTGCCCGGCGCGGCGGCAGCGGCAATATGCAGGTCCAGGAAAAGATAGTTCGGGTTCTCCACCTTGTGCACCTGCTGCAGCGTTACGCCCGGGTACTCCAGGGATACGCTGCGCGCTGCAATCCTGTTGCCGTGTACGATGAGCTGCAGGAAAGGCTGTTGCATGCCCGTCCACCAGAAAGCCGGCTCCACGCGCTCCAGCGGCGGAAGCTGGGGGTAGGCGGGGAGTGTAAAGTAGAGGCAGAGGAGGAATAGTAAGAAGTGTCTTAGTTTCATTAAAGGCAAGTTTTAATGTGCGGATGTGCGGATGTGCAAATGTGCAGATGGATCAGTGGCGGGTGCTTTCCGTTCTTTATTTGCACATCCGCATATCTGCACATCCGCACATTCAATAACCATCATTCTGTTCCAAATTCGGGTTGGCAGTTCTGTCTGTGGCTGGTATGGGGTACAGCATGCGAAAATCTTCCACGGCTTTTCCTTCCTTTATCCCGCCTTTCCAGGGCCACAGGTAGCTGCCGCCGGTGAACCTGCCAAAGCGGATCAGGTCGGTACGGCGGTGCCCCTCCCAGAACAGCTCCCGGCCTCTTTCATCCAGCACCAGGTCCAGTGTGAGCTGGGCAGCGGTAATATTGCCGCTGGTATTGCCGTAGGCGCGTTCCCGCAGCGCGTTCACATATTGCAGGGCAGTGGCGGTGCTCCCCCCGGCGCCGCCGCGCAGCACGGCTTCTGCATACATAAGATATACGTCTGCCAGGCGGAACATGGGATAGTCCGTGTCCGGGAAATCACCGGTCTGGTCGGAGCCATGCACGCCGGCGGAGGTGATGTTGCGGTACTTGGCAATGGCGTAGCCGTGCGTGAAATTGAAGATATCGTCTATCTCCAGCTGCTGCCCGCTGGTGTGGAACATAGCACGCTGGTCGGTATTGCCGGTAATGTCTGTAAAGAGACCTACAAATGCGCTGGTGGTGCGCAGGCCGGACCATCCCCCGTTGATGCCAAAGCTGGAAGCATCCATGCTGCCGCCTACCTGCGCATGTACCAGGTAGGTCATGCCGCCATAGGTTTTGGTGCGGATGCCATCAAAGGTAATGGAAAAGATCAGCTCGGGAGAGGTGTGGTTGTCTGCCAGGAACAGCTTGCGGTACTCGTCTGACAGGCTATAGCCGGCAGCGATCACCTTGTTGCAGTACGTGATGGCTTCCGTATACCTCTGCTGCTGAATGTATACTTCCGCATTGAGGTACAGCTTGGCCAGGAGGGTCCAGGCAGCGGCTTTGTCTGCCCTGCCGTATTCATTCTGCCGGGCGTCCACCAGGTCGTTCTCAATGGCGGTCAGCTCTGATTCAATGTAGGTGAACAGGTCCGCACGGCTGATCTGCGGCGGCAGAAAGGAGGCGCTTACCTCATCCTTTTCAATGGCAAAGGGCACATTGCCGAAAAGGTCCAGCGCATGCCAGTAGGCCAGCGCCCGCAGGAAACGGGCTTCTGCGCGGTAATGCTTCGCTTCTTCAAGATCAGCGCCGCTGATGTGGCGACTGCCCAGCTTATCATCGGTTGTTTCACGGATAAACTCGTTGCACACGGCAATCTCGTAATAGATACGGTCGTAGGTGGCTTTGATGAATTCATTACCGGAGGTCCAGGTCATTTTATGGTAATCCGGCAGGGTGCCATCGTTCCAGGAAATCACCGCTTCATCCGTGCACAGCTCCTGCGCCTGCCAGTACTGGCGGATGTAGTTGGAAAAACCTTCGTCTATTCCCGTCAGGTCCGGCTTACCCGCAGGGCCCTGCTGGCCGCTGATGGCGTAGCCGGCATAGAGCTTGGCCAGTATGGATTTATAGTTACCGAAGTCATTATATACACTGGCGGAGGTTTCGTCGTAAAAGGGCGTGCGGTCCAGGTCCCTGGTGCAGGCGCCTGACAGCACGCTCATACTTATGCAGCCGGCCAGTAACCATTTATGGATAGGTTGCTTTATCATTATTTGCGTTTTTGCTCAATTAAAAATCAAGGTTCAGTCCCAGTGAATACACGCGGGGACGAGGATAGAACTTGTTGTCTATGCCATCGCCAATACCCAGCTCGGGGTCCAGACCGCTGTAGCCGGTGATCACAAAGGCATTCTGTACAGTAGCGGATACACGGAGGCTGGCCTTGTCCTTCAGGATGTTTTTGAAGCTGTAGCCCAGGGTGAAATTATCCATGCGCAGGAAGGAGGCATTCTCCACGTAGTAATCGGAGAAATACTGGTTCACCGCAAAATTGGTTTCCCGGACGCTGGTGGATACATTGGCCAGGTAGTTCGGGTAGGAGAAATTGCGGTAAGCGCCGTTGTTGGAGCTGGCATTGTTATACACATAGTTGCCAATGCTGCCGCGCAGGGAGCATCCCGCATTCCAGTTTTTGTAAGAGAACCGGGAATTGAAGCCCAGCAAGAACCTGGGATTGGGAGACCTGTAACGGTAACGGTCGTCCGGCGTGATCTGCCCGTCCTTGTTGAGGTCCTCGTACCCGCCTTCCACGGGCCTGCCATCCTTATACACCTGCTTGTACACGTAATAAGAGAAAGGCGCATACCCTACGGAATGGATCTGTATGGTATTGCCTGTGCCGCCGGCAATGGTGCCGACCGGGATGCCCTGGGCGGCCGGGTCTTTTACCTTGGTGAGATTGGTGATCTCCACGGTATTATAGGTGAAGTTGAAACCGGCATCCCAGCTGAAGCTGCGGGTGCTCACCGGTGTAGCGTTAATGGTAAGCTCCAGGCCTTTTGTTTCAATGTTGCCCACATTAGTCAGCAGCTGGTTGGTGAGGTTGGAGCCGGCAGCTACCGGTATCACGCTCAGCAGGTCTTTTGTTTTCTTCACATAGTAATCGATGCTGCCGGATATCCGGTTATCCAGAAAACCGAAGTCCAGGCCGGCGTTATAAGTGGTGGTTTCCTCCCACTTGATATTGGCGTCATATCCTTCGGGGCGCAGCGTGAGGTAGTAGCTGCTGCCAAACTGGTACTGCGCAGTGGGGTCGCCAATGGTGTAGCGCGGCAGGTAGGGATAGTCCGTGAGCAGCCCGCCAAAGTCCTGCTGCCCGGTTACGCCATACCCTACACGCAGCTTGAGATCGGACAGCACCTTTACATTTTTCAGGAAAGATTCCTGGTTAATGCGCCAGGCCAGGGCGGCGGAAGGGAAAGTGCCCCAGTGCTCCCGGAAACGGGATGAGCCGTCGCGGCGTACCGTTACTGTCAGCAGGTAGCGGTCCAGCAAGGTGTAGTTCACGCGGCCAAAGAAGGATACCAGCGTATTCTGCGTTTTGAAAGGCACGCCGGCCGCGCTGATGGTATCTCCCTTTTCGTTCAGGTCAGGGTAGGCCGGCTCTGTGCGGATAAAGTCCTGGTAAGAATAACCGCCGGTAACATCAATACGGCTGTGGATACCTTTCAGGACCTTTGCATAGTTCAGGTAAAAGTCCAGCAGCTTGTTATTCCTTGTCTGGGAATAAGACTTATCGATCCCCCCGCGGTTATAGGCATTACCGGCATAGGCGGGCACCAGGGTGCGGCCTTCACTTCTGGACACATCGTATCCCAGGTTCAGGTTGGCCCTCAGCTCGGGCAGGAAGTGAAAACTGTAATCGAACTGTATGTTGCCCAGGCTCCGTTTTACCTCTCCTTTATCGTTCTTCAGCTCCAGCATGCTCAGCGGGTTGCGGGTAGCCAGGGTGTAGGGAGCGCCGGTAGCGCTGGTGGGGTCTACCCATTCAAAATAATTCCCGAACTGGTTATTGACATTCACGGGCTGGGTTGGATCAAATGCTACGGCGGCATTGATGGCCTCCTGGTCGGCAAATCGGCTGTTGGTGATAGCGCCTCTTACGTTCAGGTCTATTTTCAGGTGGTCGTCCAGCAGGCGGGGGCTCAGGCTTAAGCCGGCGGAAGTGCGCCGCATACCGGAGGTTTTCACGATCCCATCCTGGTTCATATAACCCAGCGACAGGCGGAAAGGCAGGGATTTGACAGCGCCGCTGATGCTCAGGTTATTGTCCGTGCTGTAAGCGGTGCGGTAGATCTCGTTCTGCCAGTTGGTGCTGGCGTTGCCCAGCAGCTGCTTCTGCTCGTCGGAACCTGTTTCGTTCACCAGCTGGCGGAACTCATCGGCTGACAGCACGGGCACAATACCTTCTTTCTGCGAGAGGGAGTGCAGGGTGCTGAAATTGATATGCAGTTTGTCGCCTGCCTTTCCTTTCTTGGTGGTGATGATGATCACGCCGTTGGATGCGCGTGAACCATAGATCGCGGTAGCGGATGCATCTTTCAGGATGTTGAACGATTCAATATCATTCGGGTTGATGAAGCTCAGCGGGTTGGAGGAGCCTTTTATTTCAGCATTATCCAGGGGCACCCCGTCTATCACGATCAGCGGGTCGTTGCTGGCGTTCAGGGAAGAGCCGCCACGGATACGGATCTTGCTGGCCGACCCGGGTGCGCCGCCGTTCGCTACGATCTGCACGCCGGCCACCTTGCCGGTGATCAGCTGCTCCGGCGTGGCTACAACGCCCTTGTTAAAGTCTTTGGAGGAAACAGCGGTGATGGAGCCGGTCAGGTCGCTTTTCTTTTGCGTGCCATAACCTACTACCACTACTTCATTCAAACCATGCGTATCGGCGCTGAGCTGTAAATCCTGCTGCAGCGTGCCGTCCACGGTCACCTCCCTTTCCACGGGCTGGTAACCGATCATCCTGATCACAATAACAGCGGTACCATTGCTGACCGGCTGTAATGTAAAGCTGCCGTCGGGGCCGGCAATGGCATGCTGGCTGGTACCTTTAATGAACACGGTGGCACCGGGCAGTGGCTGTCCTGTTTCATCCATGATCTTCCCGCTGATACTTCCTGTTTGTGCATAGGAGACAAGGGAGCACGCCATGAAGCACAACAGCCATACAAACCTGATAGGGCGTAGTTTTTGCATTTGTGAAATTTTTGTTCAGTTTAGTCAACTGCCGGGAACGATACCGGGAACGTTCCCGAAACGTGGTAAAAAAATATTACATAACGTTGCCGCTAAAGTAAGGAAATTCTGACACTGTCAAAAAAAAGTTTGGGGGATATCGATAGCTATCAGCTTTTAGCGTAAGAGCGGGTGACAATATCCGCTACAACAGCTAATAGCTGACTGCTAGTTGCCGGTGGACTTCCGCGGGATGATCTTTGACTTTAACACCACCTGGTCATGCACGGGAGCGGATGTTTCCAGCGACCGGAACAGCAGCTGCGCCGCCCTGCCTCCCATTTCCAGGGCGGGCTGGGTAATGGTAGTAAGGGAAGGATTCAGCAGGGGCGCTATCTCCAGGCTGGAAAAGCTGATGATCTTTACCTTGCGGGGAATGGTAATGCCCAGGTCGTGGCATACGTAGTAACTGGCAATGGCCAGGCGCTCCACAGCGGCAAAAAGCCCGTCGGGCTTCAGCGTTCTCATGACCCTGGAAAGAATGTTGCAGTTCTTCTTATGATCATTGCTGCAGTCTATGATCAGATCCTCATTAAAGGGAATACGTTCTGCCTTCAGTGCATCTATATATCCCTGCACGCGCATCTTGCCAATGGAAAGGCTTTTGTTGATCACCAGGAAAGCGATCCTGCGGCAGCCGGCTGCTATCAAATGCCGTGTGGCGTTAAAGCTGCTGTCGTAGTCATTGGTGATGACCTTGGCTACATCTATGTCGTCATACACGCGGTCAAAGAACACCAGGGGCATGTGTTTTTTCTCCAGCTTGTTCAGGTAATTATGATCCTTGGATTCGCCAGAGGCAGACATGATGATGCCGTCCACCCGGCCGTTGGACATATTGTCAATGAAGGACACTTCTTTCTGGTATTCATCGTCGGTTACGTAGATGAGGGTATGGTAGCCTTTTTCTCGGGCTACCTGCTCAATGCCGCGAATGGCCTGTGAAAAGAAGTTGTTGGCCAACTCCGGCACCACAATGGCAATGGTCTTGCTTTTACGCTCGCGCAGGCTGCTGGCGTACAGGTTAGGCTGGTAGTTGAGCTCCCGTGCGCGGGCCAGGATGCGTTCCTTTGTCTGTGCGTTAATATCGCTATTACCCCGGAAAGCGCGGGACACGGTGGAGGTTGACAAGTTCAGGTCTTTTGCCAACTGCTTTATGTCGATCTTTTCCATCAGGCACTAAAATACAATATATTTAAAATGTGCGATCGGAGCGGTTGATCATCCCTGCGCTGTATAATATCCCATTACGACCTGATAAACCGGCTGGCAACTGCGGGCTTTGCGTGCGCCCCGTTATGTGTATAACGACGTTGAAGTAAATACACAAAAAGCAGCGGGCATCTCCAGCGGGCTTTTCAGCGCGCTTAATGATGTTGCTGCTTTTGCTGCTGCAAGCGCAAAGGCACAGCATTGATGAAACAGCTTTCTGTAAAAAGCCTCCATATTATCCTACTGTGAACTGTAACCATATGGCAAGCTGTTTGCTGGGCCTTAACGAACGAAAATGCAGGCATTCCCCAAGCTTCGGTCATAATGATGAGCCCACTATAGTATTCACCAATCTAAAAACAGTTGTTATGAGAAACTTCACACGCGCTTTCTGCCGTTTCCGGCCTTGTATTGCTGCGCCCTCCATAGCCGCCGTGCTGGGTGTGGCCCTTATTTTTGAAAGCTGCAAAAAGGACGATCATGTTCCACCCAAAACGCTGGACCTGCAGCTGGTTGCCGATGAACTGGTTTCACCGCTCGGTGTAGTGGCTGCACCGGATCACAGCGAGCGATTATTCATTATTGACCAGGTGGGGAAAATATGGATAGCAGATGGCCATGGCAACAAGCTGTCCACTCCTTTCATGGATGTAGGCAGCAAGCTGGCACCGCTTTCTCCCAACTATGATGAACGCGGGCTACTGGGGTTTGCATTTCATCCTGACTACATGCAAAACGGCCGCTTCTTTATTTACTACACGCTTCCTCCACGAACAGGCGGGCCGCAGCAGGGCGAAAGCTGGAATAACCTCAGCCGCATTTCCGAGTTCAGGGTCTCTGCTGCCAATCCTGACATGGCGGACATGAGCACCGAGAAAGTTATTCTTGAGTGGGACGATCCACAGGGAAATCACCAGGGTGGGACCATTGCTTTTGGCCCGGACGGCTATCTCTATATTGCCATTGGCGATGGGGGCGGCGCCAATGATAATGGTGCGGGGCATGTAGACGACTGGTACGCAACCAATACCGGCGGCAACGGGCAGGATATTGAAGCCAACCTCTTTGGCAACATATTGCGCATTGATGTGAACAGCGGCAGCCCTTATGGTATTCCTGCGGATAATCCTTTTGTGAACAAGCCGGGCAAAGACGAGATCTATGCCTATGGCTTCCGGAATCCTTATCGCTTCTCCTTTGATATGGGCGGTACCCGCCAGCTATATGCAAGCGATGCCGGCCAGGCGCTTTACGAGGAGATAAACCTGGTTAAAAAAGGCGGGAACTATGGCTGGAATGTAAAGGAAGGCACCCATTGCTTCAATGCGGCCAACAACATGGAGGAACTGCCTAACTGCCCTGATACCGATGCATTCGGTAACGCGCTCATTGACCCGGTCATTGAAATGAATAACCTGCAAAATCCCAAAGGAGGTAAGGCCACTACTATTATCGGGGGCAATGTATACCGTGGCCATTCCATTCCCGGCCTGCAGGGCAAATATATATTCGGCACCTTTTCACAAGGGCCGGGCACTCCTAACGGCGAGCTGTTCATGAGCCGGCCGGGAGGAGCAGGGCTGTGGTCCTTTGAGGAGATGTCGCTGGAAAGCCGCCCGGATGATATCGGTTATTACCTGAAAGGATTCGGACAGGACAATGATGGTGAAATATACCTTACCGTGTCCCTGGAAGCAGGACCCAGCGGCAATACCGGGAAGGTGTTCAAACTGGTGCCGGTTGCAGAAAACAACGGAAAGAAAATGTGATGCAGGCTTGTCAAGTACCGGGGCCTTGCGTGCTTCAGCGTTGCAAAGCCCCGGCAAGCTCATAAAAGGATACCGCTTTTTCCTTACTGTACGGCAGCCGGCTGTTCCAGGAACTGCCAGTTAAAGTACTGCTGCGCGTTAAAGTAACAGATATCCTGTATGACCTTCCCTACCCAGGCAATGTCGCCGGGCAGCTCGCCCTGCTCTATTTCCTGGCCGAACAGGTCGCAGACGATGCGGCGGAAATATTCGTGCCGGGGATAGGACAGGAAGCTGCGCGAATCCGTGAGCATGCCTACAAAGCGGCTCAGGAGGCTCATGTTGGACAATGCGTTCAGCTGTTTGATCATCCCGTCCTTCTGGTCCAGGAACCACCAGGCGGAGCCAAACTGCACCTTGCCGGCCACGGAGCCGTCGTTGAAGTTGCCGATCATGGTGGCCAGCAGCTCATTGTCTGCCGGGTTCAGGTTGTACAGGATGGTCCTGGCCAGCTTGTCCTGGCTGTCCAGGCGGTCCAGGAAACGGGCCAGCGCCACGGCCTGCGGAAAATCGCCGATGGAGTCCCAGCCGGTATCGGGGCCCAGCAGGCGCATCATGCGGGAGTTGTTGTTGCGCAAGGCTCCCAGGTGGTATTGCTGCACCCATCCTTTTTCCCAGTCCCATTCCGCCAGCTGCAGCAGCATAGCGGACTTGAATTTCCGTTCTTCTATGAGGGACAAACGGGCGCCACCCCTCACCTTTTTGAAGATGGCGACCACTTCTGCTTCGGTAAATTCCTCTGCATATATTTCCTCTATACCGTGGTCTGATACAGAGCAGCCCATGGCTGCAAAGAAATCATGCCGGTTCTTCAGCGCCTGCAGCAGGTCCTGGTAGCTGCTGATGCTTACGTCGGCCGCAGCTTCCAGCCTGGCCAGGTACTGGTTATACTTTGCAGGGTCGCTTACATTCATGGCATGGTCTGGCCGGAATGCAGGCAGGATGGGTATCTCAAAGCCTTCATCCTTCAGCTGCCGGTGATATTCCAGGCTGTCCACGGGATCGTCTGTGGTACATACCAGCGCCACCTTCATCCTGCGCAGCAGGTTGCGCACAGAAAAGTCGGGCGTTTGCAGCTTCGCGGTGCAGGCGGCGTATACGGCGGCGGCAGAAGCAGGGTTCAATATATCATATACATCAAAGTAGCGCTGCAGCTCCAGGTGTGTCCAGTGGTACAGCGGGTTGCGCAGCGTATAGGGCACGGTGGCGGCCCATTTCTCAAACTTCTCCCAATCGGATTTGTTGCCGGTGCAGTAGCTCTCGGGCACGCCGTTGGTACGCATGGCCCTCCACTTATAATGATCTCCGTACAGCCATGCCTGTGTCAGATTCTCAAACTGTATGTCGGCCGCTATCTGTGCCGGCGGTAAATGACAATGATAATCGATTACCGGCATCTCTTTAGCGTACTCGTGATACAAACGTTGAGCGGTAGCTGTATTCAGCAGGAAGTGCTCGTTGAGGAATCTCTTCATAATTATTAACGATTACATTTTACTTGCTATACACTCTTCCTGACAGGGTCAGGATCTTTTATTACTTTTCGGGCGCCGTGGTGCAGCAGGGCGGAGAGCGCGCCGGTCACGGCCTTGTGAAAGCCCTTGAGCGCGGTGAGGTCCGTTCCCCAGAGGCCGGTGTTACCCAGCACCTCCTTTACCAGCACGGCGGGCTCCAGGCGTTTCCACTGTTCATGGAACCAGGCGGCATGGTCGTCCTGTATCGTATGCTCCCTGCCGTTTGCCATGCCTTTGTATTGTCCGTCTGCCGTGCGCTCGCTGCGCATGAACAGCAGGTAGGCGGCAAAGCCCAGGGCCATCCATACCGGCGGCTCCTGGGAGCGCTGGTAATGGCGCAGCAGTACAGGTACATTGCGCATTTTCATCTTGGAGGTATACTGCATGGTAATGCTTACCCACTGGTGCGCGATATGCGGATTGCGGAAGCGGTCCAGCACTGCCTGTGCGAACTGCGTGGCAGCTGCTTCGGTAATATAGATGTCTGTGATGGCGGGCACCATTTCCTGCAACATCAGTCCTGATATCCAGGCGGCCATGTCCTCGTCTTCCATGGCGGCGCGCACGGTATCAAAACCGGCCAGGTGGGCAAGGCCGCAGCTCAGGGTATGCGTACCGTTCAGCAGGCGGAGCTTCAGCTCGCGGAACACGTTGATGTCCGGTGCTATCACCACGCCGCTGTCTGCTTCAGCAAAGCCCAGGCGCTGCCGCACGGTCCTGTTGGCCGTTTCTATGGCCCACAGGCGGTAAGCCTCTGCCATGATCATGAGGCGGTCCTCATACCCCAGCCGCTGCTCCATGGCCTGCTGCTCCTGCGGCGGCAGCGCGCCCGGCACAATACGGTCTACCAGTGAATTACAGAAATGGCAGGCCTCTGCCAGCCAGTCCTTAAACCCGTCCGCCAGCCCGTTCCGCGAGGCCAGCTCCAGCACAATGTCTTTCAGCTTCTTTCCATTATCGGGTATCAGCTCCGTTGGAATGATGATCATGCCTTTGTCTGCGCTGCCATTAAAATACTGGTAGCGCCGGTACAAAAAAGCCAGCAGCTTGCCGGGGAAAGAGGCAGGCGGCGCGGCGTTCACATCATCGTCTGTAAGGCTGATACCCACTTCGGTGGTATTGGAGATCACGATCTCCAGGGCTTCATTTTCTGCGCATTTCAGGATTGCAGGCCATTCTGCGGCGGCGCTCAATACCCGGCTGACAGCGGCGTTCAGGATATTCTCCTCCACCTTCCGCCCCTGCTCAATGCCCCGGATGCAGAGCGTGTACAGGCCATCCTGTTCGGCAAAGGCGTCGGTAGTGCCTTTGCCGGTGGATTTCACCACTACCACCCTGCCGTTGAAAAGCCCGGCTTTGTTGGCTTTATCTATGAAATAATCCGGCAGGCCGCGCAGCAGCACGCCGGTACCAAACTGCAGCACCTTTTCGGGCAGCTGCAGGTGGGCAGCTGCGGGCGCCTGTACATTTCCGTTTAACGTTGCCAGTAGGTTCCTGGATAGTTGCATGACAATTAATTATTCTTTTTCGCTTGTGCAATCAGCCAATTCACCAGGTCGGTAGCTGCCTGGTAGTTCTTATATTCAGCGGGCAGGCGACGGCCGTCCAGATATTCATTGTAAAACCAGGGGTCGCCTACGGCGAACACTGCGCCTTTACCCACCCGGGCCACGGCCATGATCACATGGTTGCCATCCTTGTACACCGGGGTAGCAGGCGCCTTTACTTCGAGGCTGCTCAGCTCCTTGATATGCACCTTGCCCCCGTGCCTGAAAACGGGATGCCCGGCGGGGATCGTAAAGGCTCCCTGCTCAAACTGCCGCCCCTGTACCCGGTTACGGCTGTCCTGGTTAAAGTGTATGCCGAACTTTTCCGCGAGCAGGTTGAAGTGTTTGAACTCTGCATTGATGGAATCATTTTCCAGCATTACCAGCACGCCGCCTTTCTTCACCCAGTTATAGATGGCGTCTGCATTGGCAGTGGTCATGAAATGCGGTTCGGGCGATTCCTTTTCCGTGTCCGGGTCCACAATGATATAAATGTCCGTTTTTGCCAGATTAGCGGCGGATGGCGCAGCAGACAGCGTATCCGTAGCTACGCCGTAGCGGTGGAAGATATGCCCCCAGAGGGAGTAGCCGCCGTTCTCCATTTCGCTCCAGGTATAATGCCAGCGTTTCATATGGCCGGTGGCATCCTGCCGCCATTCGTTATTGAAATACTGGTCTACCGTAGCGGTCAGCCCCTTGCCTGCCTCCAGCGTGGACAGCATCTCCATTTCATTGGCGGCCAGCATATAGGCGCCGGTGCCCTTGGGATCGTTTACCACCACCTTCTCGCTCAGGTAGTAGGCATAACTGCCATCCCGGTAAGGATTGCCGCCCAGGCCGGCTACGCTGCAGGTGCCTTCCAGGTTAACGCCGCCTTCGGGCGCCTTCCGAATGAACCGCTTATTAATGCCGGCAAAGCCCTTTACTGCTACCTGCCGGTAGGCTGCGGGGAGGTAGCTTTTTCTTACGCCTTTCGCCAATGCATATACGAACATGCAGGAAGCGGAGGCTTCCAGGTAATTGCCTTTTTCCGTGCCCTTATCCAGCACCTGGTACCAGCAGCCCGAAGCAGGGTCCTGGTACTTTTTAACAGCGGCTGCCAGGCGATTAAGGATGGCCAGCAGGCTATCCCGTCCCCTGTGCTGCGCGGGGAAGTAGTCCAGCACATCCACCAGCGCCATGGCATACCAGCCCATGGCCCGGCCCCAGAAATTGGGGGAACGGCCGGTGGCCTTATCTGCCCAGCGCTGCTGGCGGGACTCGTCCCAACCGTGATAGAGCAGGCCGGTACTGGCATCGCGGGCGTGCTGCTCCATCAGCACAAACTGCCGGGTAATATCATTAAAGGCGGTATCTTCATGAAAGAGGGTGGCATATTCCGCATAGAAGGGCTCTCCCATGTACAGGCCATCCAGCCACATCTGGTAGGGGTACCGCTTTTTGTGCCAGAAGCCGCCATCGCTGGTGCGGGGCTGCCGGCGCAGCTGCTCCCGCAGGTGGTCTGCCGCCTTTTTATATTTCTCCTTTCCGGTTACCCGGTACAGCAGCAACAGGGACCGGCCGTTCTTCACATGGTCAATGTTAAAGTCCTCCATCTTGTAGGTGCGTATGTTGCCCTGCTCATCCACAAAGGCATCCATGCTTTGCTGTATATATTCAAAGTACTTTCCGCTGCCCGTATTTTTCCAGAGGCCGGCTATGCCTTCCAGTACCACGCCCTGGTCGTAGCTCCAGCGGGGAGGGCTGGTTTCGGGGACCTTCCATTTGCGCATCATGGTAGTAGCCATGCCGGCAGACTGCGCCTGCACAACGGCTGTGCCCAGCAGCAGCGCCAGGGTAGTCATGAACAGTGCTTGTTGTTTCCGCATATCGATATTAAAATATTAGCTGATCCAGAATGTATTATTTTACCTGCAGCGCATTGCGGGTGGCGCCTGCGCTGAACTGCGTGCTTTCCCTAGACTTACGTATATCGGTATCCGTAACCCGTATGTTGCGGCTGCTTTCTCCCTGTATGGCCATGAACGTATCTGCTTCATCATAGCGGATATTGTCCAGGGAGATATCCTGGCTGCTGCGCACGGTTATCAGCGGGGAATGCTCTTTTGTAAACAGCTGCACATTGGAGAAATGCACATCTTTAGCTTCCAGGCACTCTATGCCTTTCTGCGCGCTGATGACCATGTTCTTCATGTGGATGTTGCTGATGGGCATTTCCGGCAAACCGCGGATAAACACAGCCTTGGCTGCGCCCTTGCAGATGATATTGCTGATATGGAAGTCCCTGAACTGCGGGGTGGCCTCCGTTACGGGGAACGCCTGCACTTTGGGGGCATCCCTTTTTTCGCCGGCCAGCGGTACGGGGTCCTTGGCCGCGTAGTACATATCAAAGCGGATGGCTTCGCCGGGAATGTCCTTCATGTTGATGTCCGATATGTAGATTTTCTCTACCACGCCACCACGGCCACGGGTGGTCTTGAAGCGCAGGCCGATATCGGTGCCCAGGAAGGAACAGTTGGACACGTACAGGTTACGGGCCCCGCCGGACATTTCGCTGCCTATTACAAAACCGCCGTGGGCATGGTATACCGTACAGTAATCTATAATGGCATCTTCTGTGGGCACGCCTCTTTTGCGGCCCTGCTCGTCGCGGCCGGACTTGATACAGATGCCGTCATCGCCCACATCAAAAGTGCAGTGGGTGATGCGTGCATACCGGCAGGATTCCAGGTCCACCCCGTCGCCGTTCTGGGCATACCAGGGGTTCTTAGCGTATATATTCCGCAGGGTAATGTGCTCGCACAAGAGGGGGTGCAGGCACCAGGCAGGGGAGTTCTGGAAGGTAACCCCTTCCAGCAGCACGTTCCGGCAACCGGTGAGGCTGATCAGGTTGGGACGCAGGAAGTCCTTGATCTCCTCATAATCGGACGCCTTTTTCCCGGGCATGATCACGCCGGCCAGCTTTGTCTGGGAGCCTTTGTAAAATTCCATGGAAGGATACCACATTGTGCTGTCCTTCCCTTTTCCTACCAGGCCGCCGGAGGCAACCAGCTTTTTCCACTGGGATGCCGTGAGCTTGTCCTTCTTTACTGCGCGCCAGGAATCACCGGCGCCGTCTATGATGCCCTTACCGGTAATGGCAATGTTCTCCAGGTTCACGCCCCAGATAGGCGCCTGGCAGCGCACGGCCTCCAGCCCTTCGTAGGTGGTTTCCACCAGGGGGTACTGGTCATGGTCTTCTGTGAACTGCAGCACGGCGCCTGCCAGCAGGTGCAGGTTCACATTGCTTTTCAGGGTAAGCGGCCCGGTGAGCCACATGCCGGCCGGCACCAGCACCACGCCGCCGCCTTTGCTGCTGCAGGTGGTAATGGCTTTATTAATGCTCTCCGTGTTCAGCGTTACGCCATCTGCTTTGGCGCCGAAGGTTACAATGTTAAACGTATCCTTCCTGAAATGCGGCTCATAGATCACCGGCAGATCAAACCGGTACTTCCCTTCAAACGGCGTTTTGGCCAGGTACTGTGCCAGGGGCAGCTTTTTCCCGTGTATCTCCTTTGCTACCAGCCCGGCTATGAGCGTGGCCCCGTAGGTGTTAAAATGCGTGTTGTCCGTTATGCCATCCGGCAGCGTGCTGTAATGCCCGGCGGGCGTGGTCTTGAACATTCTCACCGAAGCTTCGGGTCCCTGCTGTACCAACAGCGCCTGGCTGCTTTTGTGCAGGTCTATCAGCGGCACATCCTGGGCGGCGGCTACTTCGCGCACCACGCCGGGATAGTCGCCATGCTGATCCACAAAACGGCCGTTGTTGTCAAACTTGCGGCGCACCACCGGCGTTATCAGCACGGGATGCGCGCCTTTGGCCCTGGTTTCCCGCACAAAACGCAGCAGGTTTTCCTTGTAGGTGGTATGCGGGGCCGCATAACGGCTGGTGTCCTTCATCTTCTGATCGTTATGGCCGAACTGTATCATCACCCAGTCGCCGGCTTTGAGCTGGGCAAGCACGCTGTCCCAGCGGTGCTCATTGATAAAGCTTTTGGTGCTTCGCCCGTTCACGGCATAGTTCTTTATCTCCACCCCCGGTTCAAAGAAGAGCGGGAACAGTTGGCCCCAGCCTCTTTCCGGGTTATCGATCAAGGGCTTGTCCGACATCGTGGAATCGCCGATCATGAAAATACGTGGCTTCGGGCCTGATTGTACCAGCCCGATCATTGACAGCAGTATGGTAATATAAGTCTTCATCATCTCTTACAAAATACGAATAACAAGATTTGGAGGCAACGGACCTGCCAGGCTTTTAAACCTGCCAGGCCTGTTCTTTACTGGTAGCCTTCATTCTGTTTGAACTCGTCCTTATTGGTCACCGCATCCACCTGGTCCTGCGGGATGGGCCGCAGCACATGGTAGGGCTGCAGGTTGGCCGCAGCATCCGGGTTGTGCGCCTGTATCCTTTCCAGCAGCTTGCCGGTGCGTTTCAGATCAAACCAGCGCAGCTGCTCGCCTGCCAGCTCGCGCGCCCTTTCATCGAGGATGAAATCCAGTGTTACATCAGCGGCGGTGATCTGCATGTCCGCTTCATGTCCTGGAATGGCAGCGCGGCCGCGCAGGGTGTTCAGGTACGCTGCTGCCCCGGGCGCATTCCCCAGCTTCAGCTGTGCTTCTGCCGCTATCAGATACATCTCTGCCAGGCGGATCACAAATGCGTCGCGGGCGCTCTGCTCTTCGTTGATGGCTGCGCGCGTAGGGTCTTCAAACTTCCGCAGGGAAACGTAGTGCGTGCGGTCCAGGCCGCCGCCTTCCGCATTGTATACATCATTCCGGTCGTAGATCCTGTACCTGTGCCGGGCCCTTTCTTCTGCAGACACTACCTCCTTTGTGCAAAGGATGGCGGTATCTCCCAGCTGCATGCCGTCGGGGGCCGTGCTGGCATTGTTACAGTACCACGCCTGTTTAAAGCTGGCATTATAGCGGGCATCAGCTGTTTCGTCAAAGAGGTTGAGCAGGAAAAGCGAGGGCATGTAGCGGTTAAAGGGACGCCCGTTCTCCACATCGCGCTTCATGCCGGGCAGGTCGTCGTACTTCATCCAGAACATGAGGTGGCCGTTATTGCCGCCGCGGGAGTGCCCGTTGGGATACAGGGTAGCATCCAGGCGGTCGTTGAACACCAGGTTCTTCATATAGTTCACGGCCCAGATCACTTCGCTGTTCTGCACGTTGTCCATGCTCCAGAGGTCTGCGTAATCCGGCAGCAGGGCAAAGCCGTAGCTGCTGATCACTTTTTCCGCCAGGTCGGCGGCTTCCTGGTTGCGGCCACGGGTGAGGTACATGCGGGCCAGGAAGGCCTCTGCAGCGGGCCTGGTTACCCGGCCGTAATCGCTGGTAGTGGGCGCCAGGTTGGCCACCGCAAAATCCAGGTCGCGGAATATCTGCGCATAGAAGGTATCTACCGGGGTACGGTTGGCCGTGGTGGCTACATCTGTTGTTTCCTCCAGGGAGAAATGCACCCCGCCCCAGGTTTCCACAATGTGCCAGTAGTAGAAGGCGCGCAGGAAGCGCAGCTCTGCCTCTCGCTGTATGCGCACATCGTCTGCAAAACCGGCGTTGGCAATGCGGCCCAGGCCGGTGTTGCATACATTGACAGCTGCATAGAGCTGTTTCCATTCCAGGCTCACCACGGCGTTGCTGGCCTGCAGGTTCTGGTACTGGGTAAGGTCCGGGTATACATCGCCGGTACCGCTGGTCCAGAGGTCGGTGCCCATTTCGGAGATATTGTAGCCCTGCTCCTTGCCATACCACCAACGGGTGTACGTGTAGGCGGCATTAATAAGGGTTTCCATGCCTTCGGGGGTGGACAGCACCGCGTCTACCGTAAGGCCGGAGGGGTTGTATTCGTCCAGCTGCTTGTTGCAGGCGAGCAGCCCGGCCGCAAAGGCCAGTAACAGGATCGCTTTATTTATCGTGCGTTGCATAACATCGGTTTTAGGTTGATCAAAACTCCACATTCAGACCCGCCACATACAATTTGGTCATGGGGTTGCTCAGGTCGCCGCCCCTTTCCGGATCGTAATTTTTCACCTTGCTGAAGGTGACCAGGTTCTTACCGGTTACGTATACACGCAGGCCGGACAGGTGCAGCGTTTTCAGCACCGGCTCCCCGAAATTGTACCCCAGCGAGATGTTCCTGATCTTCACAAAAGACCCGTCGCGGAAGCCCAGGGAGCTGATAAAGGGGGTGCTGCTCCTGGAGCGGCTGGCATTGGGCTGCGGGTATTCGTTGCTGGGGTTTTCCGGCGTCCAGTAGTTCACCTGGGCGCTGTTCTCCAGGCCCTGCGGATCATACTTGGCATCGTACTCCGAGCTGATCCACTGGCCAATGCGGGCGTATATATAGATGTTCAGGTCAAAGTTGCGGAAACGGATATCGTTATTGAAGCCGCCGCTCCACTTCGGCACCTGCGCGCCCAGCACCACCCTGTCTGCCGTGGTGAACGCTCCATCGCCCGTTACGTCGGCCACCCTGATATCGCCCGGCTTGTAACCGAACTTGGCGGCTTCGTCGGCTTCATTGAGCTGCCAGATGCCTACCATGTCATAATCATAGTACACGTTCACGGGATAGCCAATGAACCATTTGTTGGCCACGTCGTTGGTATTCTCGTCCGCCAGCGATACGATCTCCTCCTTGTTGCGGGAGAACACGAGGCCGGAGGTCCAGCTGAAATCCTTTGTGGTGATGTTGGTAGTGTTGATCCCTATTTCAATGCCCCTGTTGCGGGTCTTGCCGATATTCTGCACCACACTGGTCACCCCGCCGGATGTGGGCAGGGTGCGTTGCAGCAGCAGGTCCCTGGTACGCGTATCGTAATAGTCAATAGTAGCATAGATGCGGGAGCCCAAGAGGCCTACATCCAGCCCTACGTTGGTAGTGGCAGACAGCTCCCATTTCAGGTTCCTGTTGCCTGCCTGGTCGCTGATGCCGTAGGCCAGGGCCGCATTGGTATCATCGTAGGAGAAGGGTATCTTGGACATATAGGTAACGGTGCTATAGGGGCGGATAGCGTCGTTACCGGCAATGCCGTAGCTGGCCCGCAGCTTCAGATCGCTGAACAGCTGCTGGGAGCGCATGAACGGCTCGTCCGAAATACGCCAGGCTCCTGCTATAGAGGGAAAGAACGCCCATTTGTTGCCCGGCGCCAGCTTAGAAGAGCCATCGGAGCGGCCGGTGAGGGACAGCAGGTATTTTCCTTTATAGGCATAGTTAATACGGCCTGTAAAGGAGATCAGCTTGCTGGCCTGGTAGGAGCTGCGGATGGCGATTCCCCTGGCATTGTTTTGCAGCGCGTAGTAGAGCTGCCTGGGCAGCAGCTGTCCTTCGCCCTGTATGGAGCTGGAGTCCCGCTGGTCTGACAGCAGGCTGGCTACTGCGGTAACGCCTATATCATGATCGCCGAAAGCGCGGCGGTAGTTGAGCACATTTTCCCAGTTGATGGTGCGGATGGTACCGGTATTATACTGGGAGCGGGAGCCGGAGGAGGTGGCGCGGTCGATCGTGTTCTGGGAGGCATAGATGCCTGTGCGCATGTTCTCCAGGGTAATGCCGGCATAGGAACGGAGGCTCAGTCCTTCCAGGGGCGTCAGCTCCACGTAGCCGGTAGCAAAGGTGCGCGTGATGCGGGGCTGGTTCTGGTAAGCGTCCGGCTGTTCGTCTGCCAGCGGGTTGATGTGGGGGCCGCTGTTGGGGAAGGGGATGAAATTACCGTGCTCGTCAAAGGGCACGCCCAGGGGGATGATCTTGTTGGCCTGGTTCAGCGGGTCGCGGCGCACGCTCTGATCGTAATAGGTGATCTGGCTCTGCATACCTACCTTCAGCACCCTGTTGATCACCTGGTCTACATTCAGGCGGGCGGAATAGCGCCTGAGGCGGTCCAGCCTGAACAGGCCCTTTTCGTCGAAGTAATCCAGCGAGAGGTATACTTTTGTTTTTTCCGACCCGGCGGATACGCCTACCTGGTAGTCCTGCTGCAGGCCGTCGTGGATCAGCAGGTCGGAATAACGGGTCCACAGGTCGTTCTCAATGGCGTTCAGCTCAAAGGCGTTGAATATCTTGGGATCGTCGGCTTCGCTGTTCCAGCGTCCTGTGGTGCGGTTGGCCTCCCTTTTCAGGGCCACGTACTGCGGACCGCTGTTCACTTTGGGATAGCCGGCCACCCGGGATACGCCTACGTAAGTATTTACATTCACCTTCGGCTTGCCGGTGACGCCTCTTTTGGTGGTGACGATAATCACGCCGTTGGCGCCCCTGGAACCGTAAATAGCGGTAGAGGAAGCATCTTTCAATACTTCCATGGACTGGATATCATTGGGGTTGATATCCTCTATGCTGCTATACTGCACGCCGTCCACAATGTACAGCGGGCCGTTGTTGGCGGTAATGGAGCGGTTGCCCCTCACCGTTACATTTATCCTTGCGCCGGCTGCGCCGCTGCTGCGGGTAATGTCCACGCCGGGCAGCTTACCCTGTACGGATTCCATTACATTGGTGACGGGCACTTTCTTCAGCTCCTCTCCTTTTACGGACACTACTGCGCCGGTAAGGTCCCTTTTTTTCACTTGTCCATAACCTACTACTACCACTTCATCCAGGTTTTTGTTATCTTTTTGCAATTGTATATTCAGCGGTGCGTTGCCGTCGGCGCTTTGTGTAACAGACTGGTAACCCAGGTAGCTGAACACCAGGCCGGCATTTTGCCCGGCCGGTACGTTGAGGGAAAAGTTACCGGCGGCATCTGTTTGCGTACCGGTGCTGGTACCTTTGAGCTGTACGCTCACAAAGGGTAATGGCTGGCCGGTGGCGGCGTCCGTCACCTTTCCTTTTATGGTATGCGTTTGAGCAAGCACCCAACCGGTACTGCTCATCAGCAGCCAGCAAATAAGTAGTAATTTGTTCATAACGTAGACGTGAATGGTGATTAGAATGGATGATATTTAAACTACAGTTCTAAGTCTGATATGGAACGGGCATTACTTCCATGCGAGTGATTTTGATTATAACAGAAAAGGCCGTACCGCGTGGAGCGGTACAGGAATTGCATCAGTTTTCAATACCGGTACTGATATGACAAGTGTACAGATATATTCAATAATAGTGAAACGTTTGCATGGATTTATTTACGCAATCGTTACCGGGAACGATGACATTTTTATGTGCGGATGGGCGGGTGTGCGGATGGGCAGATGGATGAGAGCGGGTATGTGATGGGCGGGTGTGTGATGGGCGGATGTGCGGATAAAAATGACTATTTTTACTACTGCGTTATGAAGTTTGAAGCAGCCACTATAAAAGATATTGCCAAAGCGTTGGGACTGTCTACCTCCACGGTGTCCCGGGCTTTGCGGGACAGCCACGAGATCAGCACGGAGACCAAGCAGCTGGTACTGGAATACGCCACCAGCATCAATTACCGTCCCAACCCGATCGCGCTCAGCCTGAAAGAAAAGCGCAGCCGCTCCATTGGCGTGATCGTGGCGGAGATAGCCAACAGCTTTTTCTCGCAGGCCATTAACGGGATCGAGTCCGTGGCCTATGACAAGGGGTATAACGTGATCATTTCCCAGAGCCATGAATCCTATGACAAGGAGGTGATGACGCTGCAGTACCTGGCCTCCCGCTCCATTGACGGGCTGCTGATATCCGTATCCACGGCCACCAAGGACCTGCAGCACCTGAAGGCCCTGCATGAAAGAGGGTTTCCCATTGTGTTCTTTGACCGCATTGTGGAGGACATCCATACCCACAAGGTGATGGTAGACAATTTCCGCGGGGCCTATGACGCTACCATGCACCTGATCAAGCAGGGGTACACCCATATTGCCAACATTACCAACTCGGAGAACCTGTCCATCAGCCGGGAGCGGGTGGCCGGGTATATAGAGGCGCTGGCGCAAAAGCACATCAAGCCCCGCAAATCGCTGATCAAATACTGCTTTCACGGGGGCATGCTGCTGAGCGAGATAGAGGAGGCCATTAATCAGCTGCTGAAGGTACGGCCGCGGCCCGACGCCATCTTCACGGCTTCGGACAAGCTCACCACCGGCTGCATGCGGGTGCTGAAGAGCAAAGGTATCCGCATACCGGAGGACATAGCGGTGGTAGGCTTCTCCAATTCCGATATCATTGAATTACTGGACCCGCCGCTTACAGTGGTCCGGCAGCCTGCCTACGAGATGGGACAGATTGCCATGGAACTGCTGCTGCAGCTGATAGAAAGCAAAAGGCCGGTAAAGGATTTTGAAAGGAAGATACTGGCTACCAGCCTCATCGTGCAGGAATCTGCGTGAGGGACGGGCTGCCGGCGGATGGCTGTGAATTGTCCGTTCGTGAACACCTTCAGCCCGGAACCGGACATCCGCCCGCTTCCCGGCCAATGCAACCTGTTCATTATCAGCAGGCCTGCTGATTGGCATGTTTATTCGGGCGGTGGGGCATAAACCCGGCTCCCTATGTTCAGGAACTACTTCAAGATCGCCTGGCGGAATCTTGCCAGGAACAAGGTATATGCCATTATCAATATTTCAGGGCTGGCGCTGGGCACCTGCGCCTGTTTGATCATCTACCTGGTGACCAGCTTTGAACTGAGCTATGACAATTTTCACCCCCAAAAGGAGCGAATATACCGGGTTGTATGTGATATTCACTCCAAACTGCGGGGCATTCACCGGATCGGTACGGTGCCTGATCCTGTGCCCGCCGCCCTCCGGGAGGAAGTGACCGGCTTTGAGCAGCTGGCGGTTTTCCATAATTACCTTGCCAAAGTAAGCGTACCGGAAGACCATGGCCCGGCTGTCCGCAAATTTGATGCGCCCCACTACGGGGAATCGGATATTGTGATCGCGGAGCCGTCCTACTTTGACATTTTCGCATACCGCTGGCTGGCGGGGCACCCGGCTACTGCGCTGTCAGCGCCATTCACGGTCGTGCTGACGGAAAGCAAGGTCCGCAAATACTTTGGGGAAACATCGCCGGAAGCGGTCATCGGACGGCAGCTGCTGTATAATGACTCCCTCCGCGTAACGGTGTCCGGTGTTGTACAGGATCATGGCAAGAACACGGACTTCTTTTTCCGGGACTTCATTTCCTTTGCCACGGTGCAGCACAGCTTTCTAAAAAATGAATTCACTTTTGACCAATGGGGTAATTTTCATAGCGAGCGCCAGACCTTTGTAAAGCTGGTTAAAGGTACGCACCTGCCACATCTTTATACGCAGCTTTCCGCTTTTGCCCAGCGGCATATGCAGTTTCCCGACGGGGAACAGCCGCAGTTGCGCCTGCAGCCGCTGGGCGACATCCATTATAACAGCGACTACGGGGACGCCTATTCGCGGAAGGCGCACCTGCCCACCCTGTACGGGCTGATGGGCATATCCGTGTTCATACTGCTTATTGCGGCCATCAACTTCATTAACCTGTCTACCGCGCAGTCCATTGAACGGAGCAAGGAAGTAGGCATCCGCAAAGTGCTGGGCAGCCGCCGGCGCCACCTGGTGCTCCATTTCCTGAGCGAAACCTTTATCCTCACCCTGCTGGCCATTCTGCTTTCGCTGCTCCTGGCCAGCCCTGTCCTGCAGCTGTTCCGGGCTTTCATACCGGACGGGGTGCGCGTGCAACTCTTTACGCGGTCCACTTTCCTGTTCCTGGGGCTGCTGGCCCTGCTCACCACGGTGCTGGCGGGCCTGTACCCCGCCCTGGTGCTGTCTGCCTACCTGCCGGCGCTGAGCCTTAAAGGCGCCAGCATGCAAAAGGGCAACCAGCGGGGCTACCTGCGCAAAGGACTGATCGTGTTCCAGTTCACCATCTCGCTGGTATTTATTATCGGCACCCTGGTGATCGGCCACCAGATGCGGTTCATGCTGCACAAGGACATGGGGTTCAATAAAGACGCGATCATTACCCTCAACACCGGCTGGCATTATCCTCCGGAAAAAAAGGAATTGCTGGCGGCCCGGATACGGCAGCTGCCGGGCGTGGCCATGGTGAGCACCAGCGAAGGCACGCCGGCGGCAGCACGGCACCGCGCCACCACCCTGCAATACCGGGGTAAGGACCTGGTGAAAATAGACTGCCAGATGCAGCTGAATGACGAGTATTTTGCGCCGCTGTACGGGCTGAAGCTCGTGGCGGGTCGCAACCTGCTGCCTTCGGATACCATGAAGGAGTTCCTGGTGAATGAAAGCTGCGCCCGGGCGCTGGGCTTCCGGCATCCCGCAGACGCCATCGGCCAGCTGGTGGAAAGCGGGCAGAACGACGCCCCCCACCGGAAGCAGCTGCCCATTGTGGGCGTGCTGGCCGACTTTCACGGGCAATCCCTGCATGAGCCCATCAAGCCCACCTTTTTTACCAATGTAAAAGGCGCCAACCGGACCCTCAGCATCCAACTGGCTACCCAGGGCCGGCAGACAGGCCATTTTAAAGAGATGCTGGCCAGGATAGCAGAACTGTGGAAAGCGGTATATCCCCACGAAAAATTTGAATATGCCTTCTTTGATGATACCATTGCCCGCTTTTATGAAAAGGAGCAAAAAACCGCGCAGCTGATGAACACGGCTATGGCCATTGCTATTTTCATTTCCTGCATGGGCCTGTTCGGGCTGGCCGCTTTTACGGCGCAGCAGCGCACCCGGGAAATAGGCATCCGCAAGGTGCTGGGCGCCAGCGCAGCCAACATAGCCACCATGCTGAGCAAGGACCTCATCCTGCTGGTGGCCATTGCGCTGCTGGTAGCGGCGCCGGTGGCCTGGTACTGCATGCAGCGCTGGCTGGAGAACTTTGCCTACCGTACTACGATCGCCTGGTGGATATTTGCCGTAGCGGGCCTGTCGGCCATGCTGATCGCTTTGCTGACAGTAAGCTTCCAGACGGTAAAGGCGGCGGTGGCCAGCCCCATGAAGAGCTTAAGGACAGAATGACCGGTAATATATTGCCGGTTTTAGGCTAAATACCCGCTTTATTATTTATGGGGAACGTTACCCATCCTGCATTTTACAGCGCCTGCGGATGTTATGGCCAGGAAAATTTGAGGGTACTTGCTGAAAAGATGGGCTTTCACCTGTAAGAACAGAGCGGATACTTACGCAACTGCTATCGCCAAGAGATCGCGTACTGTCCATGATCCACCAATCTTTACCGGATGAAAGGGCCCAACTGTTGATGGTGATTTCCTGATCAATGTAACGCCTTCATAAGCGTCTTTACGGCATCGGCTTCAACCCCTCCCACTTCACCTTCCACTTCCCGTTCTTCGGAAATCCCGGCGCATCCGGGCCGGTGTAGCCGTCCCAGCCGGCGCACATCATGGCAATGGCGGACAGCAGGGCGCCGTTGCCGGGCAGGTATATACGCAGGTTGCCCCGCTGGTAGTTATGCCCGTTGGGCAGGAAAGTATTCTTGGTGACCTTCTTCAGCAGGATGTCAATGGCCGCTTCCGGATGTCCCAGGCGGGTGGCGGTCATGGCCACCAGCGGGTAGTCCCATCCCCAGGTCTCTTCCCAGTTCCAGTCAGCCAATACCTTTTTGAAGGTACGGAGCATGATGGTGGAATCCACCAGGGTATCTGCCGGTACAAAGCCATTGATGCCCAGCACGGTGGGATGGTCTGTCATGTAACGGGGATTGGTATACGAATCCGGTGCAGACGCGGCCGCCAGGTACAGGCCGTTCTTCACGGGGAACGGGGCCAGCTGCGCGGCCACCTTGTACCAGCCTGAATCAGCGGGCAGGCCCAGGCGCTCCTTCCATTGCAGGGCGGTACGCAGCGCCCAGCGCCAGTAGGCCAGCTCAAAGGAGGGGTTCATGGTAGTAGCAGGGTCAAATCGCTCTTGTGCGGGGATCAGCGCCGGCCCCAGCATGTACTGGTGCTTTGCGCTGTCATACCAGGGATAGGAGGCCATGAAATCGGCCGTAGCAAATACCAGGTCCTTGTATTTTTCCAGGGTGGCGCGGTCCGGGTGATCGCGGTAGCACAGCTCCGCCATATAGATGAAGTGCGGCTGCTGCCAGATCAGGAAGGGGCCTACGGGCGAAGGGCTTTCATTCCCGGAGGGGTCTGTCATCTTGGGCCAGCGCACTCCTTTATAGCCCTGGCGTGCTGCGGTTTCCCGGGCCTTGTCTATTATACGGCCGTACCAGGGCAGGCTTTTTTCGAGGAGGGCCGGCCGGTTCCATAAGGCAAAATGGGCGGCATGCCACCAGTGCATTTCCAGGTGGAACTTGCCGTACCAGCTGTTGCAGGTAAGGCCGGTTTCCTGCGGCGGCACGGAGCCGGCGCATTGTATGCGGGTAAGATATTGCGACAGTACGATACGTCTTTCCAGCTCTTTGGCGCGGGGGTCTGTGCTGCCGGAAAGGTCCACTGCGCCACCGCTTTCCCAGAAATGCCGCCAGAAAGCCCGGCTGTCGGTAAGCACTTCTGATGTGCGGATGTGCGGATATGCAGATGTGCGGATGTTGGGACCATTTTGCGCGGCGGCGGGCAGCTGAGGCTGCGCCTTGGCAAAGAGGCAGCTGAAGGACATGCGGTCCTCGGCGCCCAGGTGCTGCAGCGTGTACTCGTGGGCGGAGTTGCGGTACAGCGATTCTTCGCCGTTCCATTGCAGCAGCACGTTATAAAAAGTTGCATCCAGCTCCCGCTCAAAAAGCACCTGCCGGTCATTGAGGTATTGCATATTGGTCTTGTGCCTTTCGGGCTGCCGGAAGTTGCAGGCACCTTCCCACTGCCCGGTAGGATACGGGAAGCGGATTCGCACGCTGATGCGGCGCTGCGTAACCAGCGGCGACTGCACGGTAGCGGCGATCATATCCAGCTGGGGGTGGCAGACGGTGCGCACGGTCACCGGGTCGCCCTCCACCTCAAAGTAGCTGCGTATCTCACCGTTCCAGAGGTCCAGCTCCTGGCGGATATGCTGGATATCCTTCATCTCTGCGGGCTGGCCGTTCTTTTTACGGATCGTGAAGCCGATCATGCCCAGGTGGAGGCGGTGCGGGTTGGCGCGCAGCCACTCGGTAGCATACTTGCTGCGCCCTACCGCGTTCTGCGCGTGCAGGTAAGGCACCTGCCGGCCGTTCACGTTATATTTCCGGTATACCTCCCGGCGCTGGTAGCCAAAGTTGTTGTCAAAACTGTGCCAGCCCCACTGGGACTGGGTGCCCAAAGGCACGCCGTTCCGTTCATAATAATCCGGGAAGGTTTGCAGACCGGTAGGGTCTACGGTAAAGGCAAATTCCCCGTTACCAACAGAAAGCGATGACAGGGAATCAAAACGCTGCACGATCACGTTATGACGGGATACCAGTGCATGGCGGTCTATTTTCCCGGTGTCGGCAGACTGCCGGGCATAGGTACTATAGGCAGACAAGAGTGCCCCAACAAAAACAATAAGCCGGGTCTTCATGATACAAAAAATCTTCAGCTATTTTCCAGTCAATGTATACACCCCTCCGGGCGTTGTATTAAACGAATACAGGTAGCCGTGGCGGTCCCCTTTCAGGGGCCTGAGCTGCAGGCTGCCGCTGCCTTCCAGGGGCTGCAGCACCCGCAGGCGGCAGGGGCCGCCGTTGCGCGAGCGGATGGTGGCCTTGCGCAGCTGTCCTTTTTCCCACTCCATGTCTATTTCAAAACCGCCCCTGGCCACCAGGCCCTTTACCTGGCCGGCGGCCCAGCTGTCCGGGATGGCGGGCAGCAGCTGTATGGCGTCCAGCTGGCTTTGCAGCAGCATTTCCGTCATGCCGGAAGTGCCCCCAAAGTTACCATCTATCTGGAAAGGCGGGTGCGCGCAGAACAGGTTGGCATAGGTGCCGCCGGCATTGTGCATATCAATGGAGCCTTTGCCGGTGAGCTTCAGCAGCTCTCGCAGCAGCTTGTAGGCATGGTTGCCGTCCAGCAGGCGGGCCCATACGTTGATCTTCCAGGCCTTGCTCCAGCCGGTGCCGCCATCGCCGCGGATAGCCAATGTGCGCCGGCAGGCGTCTGCAAAGCCGGGCGTGGTGAGCGGGGATATTTCCCGGCCGGGAAACAGGCCGAACAGGTGAGAGATATGGCGGTGCTGCGGGTCTTCATCCTCCCAGTCCTTATACCATTCCTGCAGGTTGCCTTTCTTCCCGATCTTCAGGGGATACAGCCGGCTCCTTTTTGCCAGCAGGGTATCACGGAAGGCTTTGTCTACCTGCAGCACTTCCGCCGCTTCGGCCAGGTTGCCGAACAGGTCGCGGATAATGGACATGTCCATGGTGGTGGCAATGGATACGTCTCCTTTCTGCCCGGTTTCCGTGATGAACACGTTCTCCGGGGAGGTGGCCGGCGCTGTTACCAGGTAGCCGCTGCTGTCCTCTACCAGCCAGTCCAGGCAGAACAGGGCGGCGGCTTTCATTACGGGATAAGCGGTATCCCGCAGGAACTGCTTATTACCGGTAAAGCGGTAATGCTCCCAGAGGTGCTGGCAGAGCCAGTTGCCGCCCATGGGCCAGTTGGCCCACTGCGGATCGCCTTTGCCCATATCGCCTACGGGGTTGGAGAGCGCCCATATGTCCGTATTATGATTGGCGGCCCAGCCGCGGGCGCCATAAAAGTGCTGGGCGGTATAGCGGCCGGTAGCGGCCACATTGGGTATGAAGGTGAGCAGGGAGCGGTGCATCTCGGAGAGGTTGCAGGCTTCTGCTGCCCAGTAGTTCATTTCCGTATTGATGTTGATGGTGTAGTTGGAGCTCCAGGGCGGGCGCATTTCCTTGTTCCAGATGCCCTGCAGGTTGGCGGGCACGCCGGGCAGGCGGGAGCTGGATATCAGCAGGTAGCGGCCGTACTGGAAGTAAAGCGTTTCCAGCGCAGGGTCCTGCGCGCCGGTGGCATAGCGGCGCAGGCGCTCGTCTGTAGGCAGCTGCGTGGCGTCCTCACCGGCAGGAGCGGCCAGCGTAAAGCTGACGCGGTCAAAGAAATGATGGTAGTCTGCCAGGTGGCGTTTGCGCAGGTCCTGGTAGCTATGCCTGGCAGCGGCATTGAGGTAATCTGCAGCCAGCCTGCTTTCATCCCGGCCTTCGCTGTCGGGGCATTTATCGAAGCCGTTGAAGCTGGTGGCCGCAGACAACAGCAGCACGGCCTCTGAAGCGCCGCGAATGGTAATGCCGCCGGTGTCCACGCTGATGCGGCCATCCGGGCTGCCGGCCCTGATCTTCAGCTCAAAGCGCATGCCTTTGCAGCCGCTCACATCTTTATAGATAATGGGTTCCCTGTTATAGTTAACATAGTTGGGATCTACCTGTGCAGGCGCGCGGCCTTTGAGGCTCAGCTCCTGCTTACCGGTTACTACCGGGTGGTGCTGCAGCGGGCTGGCGGCACGCACCCTGCAGTTAAGCTGCCCTTGCCTGTCGGCAGCCAGCTTTATCACGATCACCTGGTCGGCGCCGGAGGCGAATATCTCCCGCGTATAGGTAACACCGTTACTTACAAAGCGGGTGCCGGCTACGGCGTCGGCAATGTCCAGGTGGCGGGTATACTGTGCCGGTGTGCCGGCCGGCAGCTCCTGCGTGATACGGATATCTCCCAGGGGCAGGTAGGACTGGCTGTACACGCCCTGCATCTGCTGCACGACGGTAGCGGCGGCTGCATAATCCCCTTTGAACAGGGCTTCCCGCACAGCCGGCAGCTGCCTGTACGCTTCCGGGTTCACCTGGTTATTAACAGGCCCGCCGGACCACAGGGTAGCTTCGTTGAGCTGTATCAGCGCTTCGCCGGTGCCGCCAAAGATCATGGCCCCCAGGCGGCCATTGCCTACCGGCAGCGCCTCCGTCCATTCCGTGGCCGGCTGGCGGTACCATAATTCCAGGGCCTTGTGCTCCTGTGCGGCGGCAGTACCTGCCCACAGCAGCAGGGCGGTTAATATTGTTCGTTGCATCTGTTCTGTTGTGGAATTTTAAAAACGTACAAAATACAAATTTTCCTGACAGACCTGACAGGTTTTATAAACGGATGCCGGCCTTTCAAGTGCAATCGTTTGCGTAAAAAGCCCTGCTAAAAATTTGGCTAAAGTTTTAGCAGGGCTTACTTTTACCGGGTATTATGGACCTGAGTACCATAACGTGGAATTTAGCACAAAAGGTCGAACTCTTTCGACCTTTTTACTTTAATTTACGGCGGAACAAACAATGAGTACCAGAGCCGTTACATTATTCCTGCTGGCCTGCCTGCAGGTGCTATCCGCCTATCCGCAACCGCCGCAGCAATACCAGTTTACCCGCGTGGATACGGACAAGGGACTGTCCAACAACGAGATCAACTGTATTTTCAAGGATAGCAAGGGATTCATGTGGTTTGGCACCACATCGGGCCTGAACCGTTATGATGGCTACGAGTTCCGTATCTTCCGGCATGACCTGCGGGACTCCAGCTCCCTGCCGGATAATTTCATAGAAAAGATCGTGGAAGGGCCGGACAGTTTGCTGTGGATCTCCACCCGCGACGGGCAGCACCTGTATGACCCTGCCCGGGACGTTTTCCGGCGCAGCGTGCAGCCGGCGCTGCAGGCCCTGGGCATACCAGGTGAAAAAGTAAATGATATTGTAAAGGACCCGCAGGGTCATTACTGGTTCCTGCACCCCACGGCCGGCATTTACTGCTACCTGCCGGCCCAGCGGCAAACCCTCCGGGTGCAGCATATACCCGGCGACAGCAGCACGCCCTGCGACAACGGCATTGCCGCCCTGGCCCCTGCCCCGGACGGATATTACTGGCTGCTGCACAACAACGGCATCCTCGAAAAGATGCACGGCGCCACCCGCCGCATTGTGTACCGCAATGACCATATCTTCCAGCAAAACCTGAACCGCCAGCCCGGCTATGCCATGGCCGCTGACCGGGAAGGCGACCTGTGGATATACAGCCTGCGCGAAGCCCGGGGCATCTGGCATTTCCGGCAGGACAGCCGGCGCTTTGCCCATTATGACCAGAACAGCGGGCCGGTGAGACTCAACAATAATATTGTACGGGGCGTGGTGCAGGACAACCAGGGTCTGATATGGGTAGGCACAGACCACGGGGGCGTGAACATCATTGACAAACAACAATCACGTATACACTACGTGCTAAACATGCCGGAAAACCCCAAAAGCCTCAGCCAGAACAGCATTACTACTTTATATAAGGACAATACGGGCATTGTATGGATAGGCACCTACAAAAAGGGCGTGAACTATTACCATGAGCACATTGTAAAGTTCCCGCTGTACCAGCACCAGCCCTATAATGCACAAAGCCTGCCCTACGACGATGTGAACCGGTTTGTGGAAGACGCTGCCGGCAACCTCTGGATAGGCACCAACGGGGGCGGGCTTATTTATTTTGACCGTCATAAAAATACTTTCACCCAGTACCGCCATAACCCGCGCGATGCCAGCAGCATCAGCAGCGATGTGATCGTGAGCCTGTGGATAGACCACCGGCAGCAGCTGTGGATAGGCACTTACTTTGGCGGACTGGACCGGTTTGAGCGCGGGCGCTTTGTACATTACCGGCACGACCCGACCAACCCTGCTTCCCTGAGCAATAACAGCGTATGGGAAATATTCGAGGACAGCCGGCAGCAGCTCTGGGTAGGCACCCTGGGCGCGGGGCTGAACCTGTTCGATCCTGCTACGCAGACCTTCCGGGTCTACCGCAAGGGCCAGCCCAATTCCATCCACTCTGACTACATAGCAGCCCTGCTGGAAGATAAAAATGGCAACCTGTGGATCGGCACGGACAACGGGATAGATGTGCGGCACCCGCAAACCGGCCGCATTACCAGCTATCAGCACAGCGACCAGACCCACAGCCTGAGCAACAACAATGTGCTGTGCCTGTTCGAGGACAGCCGGGGATGGATATGGGCCGGCACCCGGGAAGGGCTGAACCTGTTTGACCCGCAGCGGCAGCAGTTCCGCATTTTCCGCCGGGAAGAAGGCCTGCCGGACAATACGGTGCTGAACATACTGGAAGACAGCGCCCATACCCTGTGGATGAGCACTCCCAACGGGCTGTGCAACCTGCGCATTACGCCGGCCGGCAAGGGCCAGGCACCTGCGTTCCTCTTCCGCAACTATGATGTGTCCGACGGACTGCAGGGCGCTGCCTTCAACGAGAATGCCGCGCTGCGCACCCGGCAGGGGGAGCTGGTGTTCGGGGGCGGCAACGGCTTTAACCTGTTTTACCCGCATACCATCACGCAAAATAAAAATGTGCCGCCGCTGGTGCTCACCGATTTCCGGATCTTCAACCAGCGCGTGCACGCCGGCCGGAAAATAAACGGGCGCGTACTACTGGAGCAGGATATTACGGGCACCCGGGAGCTTACGCTGAAGTACGGGGAGAATGTTTTCTCCATTGCATTTGCAGCGCTCAGCTACTTTCATCCGGAGAAAAGCCGGTATGCCTACCAGCTGGAAGGCTTTAACAAGGAATGGCTACGCACAAGCGGCCAGCAGCGCATTGCCACCTACACCAACCTGGACCCGGGCGAGTACACCTTCCGGGTAAAGGCTTCCAACAACGACGGTATATGGACGCCGCAACCGCTGGAGCTGCACATCAAAATACTGCCGCCCTTCTGGAGAACGCCGCTGGCCTTTGCGCTGTATGCGCTGCTGATCATCGGCGCGCTGCTGCTGGCCCGGCGGCTGATGCTGGAAAGGGAGCGGCTGCGCTACCGCATTGCGCAGGAGCGGGAGCAGGCGCAGCGCATGCATGAGCTGGACGCGCTGAAGATCCGCTTCTTCACCAATATCTCCCACGAGTTCAGAACGCCGCTCAGCCTTATAATCACTCCGCTGGAAAAGATCATCAAAAGCACGCAGGAAGGGAACATGAAAGGACAGCTGGAGCTGATACAGCGGAATGCGCGCCGCCTGCTGAACCTCGTGAACCAGCTGCTGGATTTCCGTAAGATGGAGGTACAGGAGCTCAGGCTGCAGATTACCGAAGGCGACATCGTGCCCTTTATCCGGGAGCTGACCAGCTCCTTTTCCGACCTTTCGGAAAAGAAGCAGGTAAAGCTGGATTTCCGGAGCAACGTGAGCAGCCTGCCCATGCAGTATGACGCAGACAAGATAGAGAAGATCATTTTCAACCTGCTGAGCAATGCCTTCAAGTTCACGCCGGAGCACGGCAGCGTATCCGTGGAGCTGCAACTGCAGCCCGACCAGGTGCTGGCCATCCTGGTAAAGGATACCGGCATCGGCATCCCGCTGGAACAGCAGGAGCGCATCTTTGAACGGTTCTTCCAGCATGAGGGGCAGGGCGCCCTGCTGAACCAGGGCAGCGGCATCGGGCTAAGCATTACCCGGGAGTTTGTAAAGCTGCATGGCGGCGCTATTACAGTAGACAGCGCCCCGGAAATGGGCAGCTGCTTTACCATCCTGCTGCCGGTAAGGACCGGCGCTGCTCCCCTGCCGGCGTCAGGCACCGCTGCCACTGCCGCCACCCTTACAGCCCCTGCGCCGGCTGCAGCACAGGACCCCGGCAAGCGCCCGCGCAACAGTAAAAAGCCGCTGGTGCTGCTGGTAGAGGACAACGAGGATTTCCGCTTTTACCTGAAGGACAACCTGGGCCAGCACTACCAGGTTATGACGGCGGGCAACGGGCAGGCTGCCTGGCAGCTGCTGCAGCAGCACCTGCCGGACCTGGTGGTGAGTGATGTGAGCATGCCGGTAATGGACGGCCTGGAGCTGTGCCGCCGCATCCGGGGGCAGCAGGCCACTGCTCACATCCCCATTATATTGCTGACCGCCCGCACCACGGAAGCCGACCAGCTGGAGGCGCTGGAACGAGGCGCCACGGATTTCATTACCAAGCCATTCAACTTCGAGGTGCTGCTGTCGCGCATCCGGAACCTGATCTCCCAGCAGGATTCCCTGAAACAGACCTTCCGCAAACATATAGAGGCCCATCCCAGCGAGATCGCCATCTCCCCGGCCGACGAGCAGTTCATCCAACAGGCGTTGCAGGTGGTGGAGCAGCATATGGGCGACCCGGACTTTTCCGTAGAGGACCTGAGCCGCGCACTGCATATGAGCCGGGTATCCGCCTATAAAAAGATACTGGCGCTCACCGGCAAAACGCCCATCGTGTTCATCCGCTCCATCCGCCTCAAGCGGGCGGCCATGCTGCTGGAAAAAAGCCGGCTGTCTGTAGCGGAGGTGGCCTACGAGGTGGGGTTCAACAACCCGAAGTATTTTACCAAGTATTTCAAAATGGAGTATAACATGCTGCCTTCCGCCTACGGAAAGCAGCGGCCCGGCACAGCGGAAGAGGCCTGATTTAACAAAAGCTACCCTATAAATATTCAAAAGGTACGCATGGCCCCTGCAGAGGGTCCCTACCTTTGCGCATCGATTGGCACTAAAGCTCATGTCCTCAAGAAGATACCGTCAGCACCGGAAATTATACCTGGTTCTAGAAATATGCTTATACGCCCTGATCACCATCGGGGTGCTTGCCTTACTGTTGCTGTAATGCTGCTAACCATTCCTATGATACGGCAACCAGTGCAAGCAGGAAAGATGTGGGGCAATTTCCCCTTTCAGGGGGCGATTGCTTCACCTGACCTGTGAACATCCACACTGTACTGGTAGTCAGGCCCTTGCAGGCAAAGAATACTTGTCAGGTTAACATTTTATATCCTTCCCGGCATCATTTGCGTCCCTTTTTCCCCGGGGCGGTTAACATATGCGCCCCCAATCAAAAACAATCCGGTCCCCTGCCATTGGAGCAGGGCGGCTACATTTGCTCCAACACGTTAAACTAAAACTGATATTAGTTCATTCCTGCCCGGATGATCTATGATCCACGGACCAACGAAAAACTATCATCAGCCAGCGCATTTAAATCGCCATTGCCAGCATTGTAATTAAATCCATGTATATGATCAAAAAGAGGACCATTCCGGTTGTGCTATCCGCGTTACTGATGAGCTATTGCAATACCGGCAATGTAGAACGGTTGCAGGACGGGTTGCTGATCCGGCTGCAACAACCGGCCGCCAATGGCCCGCGCCAGGTAAAGCTGCAGGTGGTAACGGACCGGGTGATCCATGTAACGGCCGGCCCGTCAGCCACCCTTTCCACTACGCCCAGCCTGATGGCGGTAAACACCGGCAACCCGGATGTGGAGTGGACGTCTGCAGAAAGAGGCGACACCATTCTCCTGCAAACAAAAGCGATCACCGCGCTGGTATCCCGGCAAACCGGGGCCGTGACCTTCCGGGACAGCGCCGGCCATACCATTTTACAGGAAGCGGCTACCGGCAGCAAGACCTTTGAGCCGGTAACGATCGACGGCAAAGCGCTGTACCGCGTGCGGCAGGTATTCGAGTCGCCGGCAGACGAGGCTTTCTTCGGGCTGGGACAACCCCAGACCGGTGTGCTGAACTACAAGGACCAGGATGTGGACCTTACGCAATACAACTCCGTGGTAGCTGTGCCCTTCCTGGTATCCAGCCGCCATTATGGTATTTTATGGGACAACTATTCCATTACCCGCTTCGGGGACGCCCGCCCCTATGCCCAGCTGGGCAGCCTGACCCTGTATGACCGGGAGGGAAAGGCCGGCGGGCTGACCGCCACCTATGCGGACCGGCAGGAGCCAGGTAAGGTGTACCTGCGCCGGGCAGAGAACAAGATAGACTATACGTTCCTGGCCGATCTGCAGAACATGCCCGCGGCCTTCCCGATGGCAAAAGGGCAGGTGACCTGGGAAGGCGCCCTGGAGCCGGCTGCGGACGGGGAGCATAAATTCTTCATGACCAGCTCCGGCTACATCAAGGTATGGCTGGACGGGCAGCTGGTGCTGGACAAATGGCGCGAAGGCTGGAACCCCGGCCCCAGCGTATTCCGGCATATGCTGCACAAAGGACAGCGGCATACGCTGAAGGTGGAGTGGATTCCCGAATCCACCCAGGCCTTTGTATCACTGAAATGGCTGCCGCCCACACCGGACAGCCTGCGCAATAAGTGGGCGCTGACCTCTGAAGCGGGGGAAAGGACCGACTATTATTTTGTATACGGGCAAACAGCAGATGAAGTGATCAGCGGCTACCGCCATATTACCGGCAAGGCCACCCTGCTGCCCCGCTGGGCACTGGGTTTCTGGCAAAGCCGGGAGCGGTACAAGACCCAGGAGGAAATTGAAAGCACCGTGCAGGAGTTCCGCAAAAGGCAGATACCGCTGGACAATATTGTGCTGGACTGGTCCTACTGGAAAGAGGACGCCTGGGGCAGCCAGGCATTTGACTCTGCCCGCTTCCCGGACCCTGCGGGCATGATCCGGAAGCTGCATGACCAGTATAACACACACTTCATGATATCCGTATGGCCCAAGTTCTATGAAGGCATTCCCAATTACAAGCTGTTTGATGAAAAAGGATGGCTGTACAGGCAGAATATCAAGGACCGGCAGCGGGACTGGATAGGCCAGGGATATGTATCCACTTTTTATGATGCCTACAACGCGGGTGCGCGCAAGCTGTTCTGGCAGCTGCTGGACCAGCACCTGTTCAGCAAGGGCGTGGATGCCTGGTGGCTGGACGCTACAGAGCCGGACATCCTTTCCAATGCCAGCATCGAGCACCGCAAAAAGCTGATGAACCCCACGGCCCTGGGGCCTTCCACGCAGTACTTCAACGGGTATGCGCTGGCCAATGCCCGCGGCATCTATGAAGGACAGCGGCAGGCCAAACCGGACCAGCGGGCGTTCATCCTTACCCGCTCCGCCTATCCCGGCATACAGCGCTATGCAGCGGCCACCTGGAGCGGGGACATTGCCGCCCGGTTTGACGAGCTGGCCCGGCAGATACCGGCCGGCATCAACTTCTCCCTGTCCGGCCTGCCTTACTGGACCACGGATATCGGCGGCTTTTTCGTAGAGGATAAATATGACATGCCGGCGCCGCATGGAGCGGCCCTGCAGGAGTGGCGGGAGCTGAACACCCGCTGGTTCCAGTACGGCGCTTTCTGCCCCCTGTTCCGCAGCCACGGGCAGTTTCCCTACCGGGAGATATACAACATAGCGCCGGCAGACAGCAAGGAATACCAGTCCATGCTGTACTACGACCAGCTGCGCTACCGCCTGATGCCCTACATCTACACGCTGGCAGGCGAGACCTACCACCATGATTATACGATCATGCGGGGGCTGATCATGGATTTCCCTGCAGATACCGCAGTACGGAACATCGGGGACCAGTTCATGTTTGGCCCGGCCCTGCTGGTGAACCCGGTATATACTTACAAGGCCCGCAGCCGCAGCGTATACCTGCCAGCCGGCACAGGCTGGTACCACCTGTACACCGGGCAGTATAGCGAAGGCGGGCAGCGCATTACAGCCAGCGCGCCGCTGGAGCGCATGCCCCTGTTCGTAAAAGCCGGCAGCATACTGCCGCTGGGGCCTGCACTGCAGTATACCGGCCAGCGCCCGGCAGATACCCTGACCCTGTACGTGTACACCGGGCAGGACGGACGCTTTACGCTGTACGAGGATGAAGGACTGAACTACCAGTATGAGCGAGGACAGTACAGCACCATTCCCTTCTCCTACAACGAAGCCGCGCAAACACTGACCATCGGCCAGCGGGAAGGCAGCTTCCCCGGCATGCTGGAGCAGCGCACCATCCGCGTTATAAAAGTGGGCAGGGATAAGGCAAGGGGGCTGCAATTTGACCAGGCAGCGGATACTACACTGGATTATAACGGTAAAGAACAAACGATAGAATTGTAATATGCGGATGTGCAAATAAGCAAATATGCGGATAAGGAGTACCTATCCTGCGCAGCACATCCATCTGCACATCCGCATATCTGCACATCAGCACATTTACTTATTACCCAACAAGACAATCAAACAGATTTCACATGCAAACTGCGTACAAGAACTTACAGGCATGGGCGGCCTGCGGCCTGCTGTTCCTGGCCCTGGTACTGGCAGGGCACCACGCTGCCGCCCAGGCTGCCAAACACCCTTTGTCCGGGAAGGTAACCGCTGCCAGGGACAACAGCCCCCTGCCCGGCGCCAGCGTGGCTATTAAAGGCACCACCACGGGCGCTATCACGGATGCCGAGGGGAGCTTTTCCCTGCAGGTAAACGACAATGACACGCTGGTGGTTTCCCTGATCGGCTTTAACCGGCAGCTGGTGCCGGTCAAAGGCCAGCGCGCCGTGACCATTGCGCTGACAGACGGCACTACCGGGCTGGATGAAATAGTGGTGGTAGGATATGGCACGGAAAAAAGAAGGCTGAACACGGGCGCTATCGGCAGCGTAAAAGGCGCCGCCCTGGAAGAGACCCATACCCTGCGCGTAGACCAGGCGCTGCAAGGCCAGACCGCCGGCATACAGGTGACCTCCAACTCCGCCCAGCCGGGCGAAAGCATGAAGGTACGCATACGCGGCACCGGTACCATCGGTAACTCCGACCCGCTTTATATCGTGGACGGGGTGCCCACTACCGACATCAGCTACCTGAACTCCTCCGACGTGGCTTCCATGGATGTGCTGAAGGATGCAGCTTCTGCAGCCATTTACGGCTCAAGGGCGGCCAACGGCGTGGTGATCATCACCACCAAAAAAGGCCGCAAAGGCACCCTACAGGTAACGTATGACGGCTTTTACGGCGTACAGAACCCGGCCCGCAAACTGCCCCTGCTGAACGCCCGCGAGTTTGCCATTATTATGAACGAGGCACATATCAACTCCGGCCAGGCGCCGAAGTTCTCCCCTGCGGAGATCAACGCGCTGGGCCAGGGCACTGACTGGCAGGAAGCGGTGATGAACAAGGATGCCCCTACCACCAGCCATACCATCAGCGTTTCCGGCGGCTCCGAAAAATCCGTGTACTCCTCTTCTCTTTCTTATATGAAGCAGGATGGCACCATTGGTTTCGACGGGCAGTCGCAGTACGAAAGGATTGCCTTCCGCCTGAACTCGGAGCACAACCTGTACAGGGACGTTGTGAAGTTCGGGGAGAACTTTACCTATACGCTTTCCAATAAAAGGGGCGTGGGTGTGGGCAACATCTACAGCAATGCGCTTCGCTCCATTGTGAATACCAGTCCTTTGTTCCCGGTATATGACAGCGCGGGCAACTATGCCAGGTCCAGCTTCAACTCCGAGGAAGCCAACCCGGTGGCGCTGATGGACTACCAGAACCAGAACAAAACCAAGACAGACCGCATACTGGGCAACGCCTACCTCGAAATATCCCCTATCAAGGGACTGAAGCTGCGCAGCGATTTCGGGCTGGACCTGAACTATACGAACCTGAACAGCTTCCTGCCGGAATACGACCTGGCCACCAACGTGGTGAACCGGCACTCCCGCGCTACCCAGGACATGAACCGCACCACCACCTGGAACTGGGACAACACCATTTCCTACCAGCGGGATTTCGGGAAACATAATGCCAGCATCCTGCTGGGCACCACCGCGAACGAAACGAACGCTTTCTACGTGAACGGATACCGCGAGGATGTGACCATACCGGACCTGGACCATGGCATTATTGACAATGGCACAGGCACACAGCGCATATTCGGGGGCCGCAGCGAGGATGCACTGCTCTCCTACTTTGGCCGCCTCACCTATAACTACGCCGAGAAGTACATGCTGACCGCTATCCTGCGCCGGGACGGCTCTACAAAGTTCGGGGCCAACAACCGCTTCGGCAACTTCCCTTCCGTGTCCGCGGGCTGGGTGGCCAGCAACGAGCCTTTCATGAAAATGCCGTGGCTGGACTTCCTGAAAGTGCGGGCCAGCTGGGGCCAGAACGGCAACCTGCCGGCAGTGTATGCCTATAACAACATTGTAAGCAGCCGCTACCTGTACATGGCCACCATTACCTCCGCTTACCTGGATTATTATTTTGGCAACGAGGATACGCGGTTTGTAGGCGCTGCACCGGACCGCGTACCCAACCCTGACCTGCGCTGGGAAACTTCCGAGCAGCTCAACTTCGGTATAGACGC